>Ga0209477_1000145_pt1 | contig 39628 bp, 35 predicted proteins | sample KloWWTupernatant_FD_187180 | JGI IMG/M metagenome (GOLD analysis project Ga0209477, IMG submission 187180) | Active sludge microbial communities from Klosterneuburg, Austria, studying microevolution and ecology of nitrifiers - Klosterneuburg... | ecosystem: Engineered > WWTP > Aerobic digester >...
GGGCGTCGAGCGCGAGCTCTCGGAACATGCCACTGATCGGGTTCGTGAAGCCGGTGAACCACAGACCCGGCGCAGCTGGATTCGCTTGTCCTCCATGGGTGGTCGGTCGACCATCTGGCCCGAGCACGCCGAGATCGCCCAACAACGGCTCGAGCGCCTGGCTGTAGCCGGTCGCGACGATGACGACCTCCGGTGTGATCCGGCTGCCATCGGCCAGCACCACGTCGGCGCCCTCCATGCCGACGACCGCCTTGACGACCTCGACCCGGCCGGACTTGATGGCATCGACGATCCCGACGTCCTGGATCGGGATCCGCCCGCGCAGCGCCTGCGAATACAGACCGGTGTCCGGCTTGGGCAGACCCTGTGCTGAGAGGTCGGGTGTCTCGAACTTCTCGAGGTGGTGTGCCACGGCATCGACCAACTTCGGCGGCAGGCGCCGGATGAGGATGCCGGTTCCCTGCGCCGGCCAGCCCAGTGTCGAGCGACGCAGGATGTGCGGCAGGGTCCGCACGGCCAGGCGCACCCGACCAGCCCCCTGCTCGACCAGGTCGACCGCGATCTCGGCCCCGGTGTTGCCGGGTCCGACGACGAGGACGTCGCGACCGGCATACACAGCGCCTGTCCTGTATTTCGCGGCATGCACCACCTTCCCGGTGAAGGTGTCCACGCCCGGCCAATCGGGCGCGACGGGCGTGTTGTTGTAGCCGGTGGCGACCACGACGTGCGGCGCCGTCAGGATCGCCCCGTCGGCCAGGGCGACCTGCCAGCCCTCGCCGGTCCGCGTGAGAGTCTCCACCGCGACGCCGAGCCGGAGATCGAGCTCGTGCGCCCCGGCATACTCCTCGAGATAGGCGACCACGTCATCACGCGCGATCCACCGACCGAAACGCTTCGGGATCCTGTGGCCGGGCAGATGCGAAAGCTCGCGCGGGGTGTGGAGGTGGAGGCGGTCGTAGTGGCCGCGCCAGGTGTGGCCGACATGCGGGGCACGGTCGATCACGAGCGGTCGTATGCCGTGCGACTTGAGACTCGCGGCCACGGCCAGTCCGCCAGGGCCAGCTCCGATGACGACGACAGGGACGCTGGTGGGCTCCATGGGGCCCGACGGTAGTGCGTGAGGAAGGCCATCCCCACTGCTTCGTCCCAACCCGGGAGTCCTAGGCTGGGAGCGACGGGGATGTCCCTGTCGCAAGCGCACGCCGAGGGAGGCCGACATGAGCGAGGACAGCCCGACCACCACACTGGCCGAGGACGAGTGCTGGGACTTCCTGCGCGAGCAGGAGTTCGGGCGATTGGCCTTCCACCTGCTCGATGAGGTCCACATCGTGCCGCTCAACTACGCGCTCGATGCCCACCGGCGGGTGATCCTGCGGACCTCCGAAGGCAGCAAACTGCTCGGGCTGACCATCAACGACGACGTGGCCTTCGAGATCGATGAGTTCACCGAGGACGCCGCCCGCAGTGTCGTCGTACGAGGTCGCGCGAAGCGCCTCGAGGGTCACGAGAAGGACATGACGGACCAGTTGCCGCTGCGGCCATGGGTCAACACCGCGAAGTTCAACGTGATCGCGATCGAGGTCGACGAGATCAACGGCCGCCGCTTCCAGTTGTCGCGCCCGTGGTTGCACATGCGTCCTCACGATGTCGACGACCCGAACGCCTGATGTCGGTCTTGCACAACGCGGGTCACAGCGGCGGACGCCGCGGCGGGATCGTCATCCGGCCGATGACGGAAGCCGATTGGGTGGCCTTCTTCCCGGTGTTCGCCGAGATCGTCGAGGCCGGTGAGACCTACGCCTTTCCGAGGTTCACGTCCGCCGACGATGCGCGCCCCTGGTGGCTCGATCCCAGTGGGGATGGTCCATCGGTGACGGTGGTCGCAGTCGACGAGACCACTGGGGAGTTGCTCGGCTCGGCGAAGTCCGGGGCCAATCGGCCGGGGCGCGGAGCGCATGTCTCGACAGCCAGTTTCATGGTGGCACCGACTGCTCGTGGTCGCGGCGTTGGACGCCTGCTCGGTGAATGGGTGCTCGACTGGGCGCGTCAGGCCGGTTTCGCGTCCATGCAGTTCAACGCCGTCGTCGAGACCAACACGGCCGCCGTGGCCCTCTGGCAGGACCTGGGCTTCGAGATCATCGGCACCGTGCCCGAGGCCTTCGAGTCACTGGCCCAAGGCCGCGTCGGCCTCCACGTCATGCACCGCTACCTCTGATCGCCCCTTGGCCCCAGTCAGCGCGCTCAGGTGAGTTTGCGGACGACGGGCAGGGGCAGGTTGCGCATCGCGGTGCCGAGCGGGCGCCACGGCCAGGCGGGGACGCGTGCCTCGTCGACACCCTTCTCCATCGCCGCGACCATCGCTCGCACCCCGGTGACGGTGTCGACCATGAAGGGCATGGGCTTCTTGACCTGGTCGTTCATCTCCGAGCGGATGTAGCCCGGGTAGAGCGTCGTCACCGTGATCGCGAGGTCCCTCGACCCCATCAACTCGCTGCGCAACCCTTCGGCGAGGTGGGCCACGAAAGCCTTCGTCGCGGCATACGTCGTCACGGTCTTGGGGAGCCCGCGCATCGCTGACATCGAGGAGATCATGACGAGGTGACCCTGCTTCTGCGCCCGGAAGATCTCCATCGCCGACTCAGCCTGGGCGAGGGCCCCGAGAACATTGGTCACGGCTGTCTCCCGATTGGCCGCCGCGCGTCCGGTGCCGATGGGCGCACCCTTGCCCAGGCCGGCATTGACGACGATCCGGTCGATGGTGCCAAACTCGTCGCGGAACTCACCGAAGACTTCTGAGACGGCCGCTTCATCGGTCACGTCGAGCGCGCGGAGACTCACGCGACGACCCGGGTATGCCGTGTGGATCTCCTCGCGCAGCGCCTCCAGTTTGTCGGTCCGCCGGGCAGCGAGCCCCAGGTCGTGGCCGAGCGCGGCCAACTGGCGCGCCATCTCGGCACCGAGGCCAGAGCTGGCTCCGGTGATGATCGTCGTGGGCATCTGAGGTGTCCCTTCGTTCGTTTGTCTGTGAGCTACGGCGCAGTAAATGCTGTCCGGGCAGCACTTACTGCGCCGTAGCTCGCGCTGGGCTTCAACGGTCGGAGAGCAACTCGGGGCGGCGCTCGAGGTGGGAGATCTCCCCGAGGGAGAGCAGGCGCAGGCCCCGCTCGGGTGCGTGCGCCAAGCGCATGATGCCGGTGTTGGGGAAGGTGCCGAAGATCCGCATCCACGTCTCCGCGCCACCCCCGAGCACCTGCGAGGCGATCGAGTTGCCGACGCCCCCAGAGGTGACGACCACTGCTGTGCCCATCGGCGAGAGTCGGGCGACGAGGGCGGCCAGGACATCGGAGACACGGTCGGTGAACTCGGGGAAGGACTCGACATAGCCCGAGCCACTCTCGAACCACTGGAGCATGGCCATCCCGAACATCGCGTCGAAGTCGCCGGATGCACCCTGGCCCGCGTGATGAGCCAGTGCCGCGGTCATCGTGTCGTGCTCGGGCGAGTGGACGCGGATGATGTCGTCGGCGTCCAACTCGTTCCACCGCGGGTCCTCGGCCACCTCGTGGGTCCACCCAGCACCCTCCAGGATCCCCGCCGCGGTCTCGCGGTGCCGGCGCAGGGTGCCGGACACGATGACCTCGGGGGTCAGCCCGCGGGCGGCCAACTCGGCACCCGCGACGCGTGCTTGCTCGTGACCCTTGGCGGTCAACTGGTCGTAGTCCTCGCTGTGCCACGAGGCCTCACCGTGACGGACGACGAAGATCCGGCTCACGCGAGCAACTCCTTGCAGCGGGTATCGAGCACGTGCACGACGATCCCCATGAACTGCGCCGTCGGGTTGGTCGTCTGGCCGTGGAAGAAGCGGTAGTAGATCTGCTGAGCAATGCCGGCGAGCCGGAAGGTCCCGAAGAGCTCGTAGAACCGCCGGTCGCGTTCACTCACCGTGATCCCTCGACGATCGGCGTATGCCGTCCACACCTGATCGCGGGTCCACATGCCGTCCGCATTGGTGGGCTGGAGACGAATGTTGAGGACGTCGCGCGGGTCGTCGGCCTGCGCCCAGTAGGCAAGTGCCGAACCGACATCCATGAGGGGGTCGCCAACAGTGGCCAACTCCCAGTCGAGCACGCCGATGATGCGAGTCGGCTCGTCACGGTCGAGGACGAGATTGTCGAAACGGAAATCGTTGTGGATCATCGTGTGCGGCTGCTCAGCGGGCATGTGCTCGGCGAGCCAGGCCATCACGTCCTCGAAGTCACCGACATCCTCCGTGCGGGCACGGCGATAGCGCTCGGCCCATCCACCGACCTGTCGCTCCACATAGCCGGATCCGCGGTCGAGCCCACGCAGACCAGAGACGTCGAGGTCGGCCGAATGCAGTGCGACCAATGCATGAACAGCGTTGCTGCACAGTCGGTCTCGGGTCGTGGTGTCATCGAGTCCGACGCCCTCGGGCATGTCCTTGCGCAGGATCAGTCCGTCGAGCTTGTCCATGACATAGAACTCGCTGCCGATGATTGACTCGTCGGCGCAGTGCCCGAGCATGGATGCCACGAGTGGATAGACCGGTGCGAGAGACTGCTGGATCCCGAACTCCCGCGCCATGTCGTGCGCACCCTTGGGCTTGGTGCCACGGGGCGGTCGGCGAAGGATCACCTCTCGACCACTCGGGTACGTCAGTTGATAGGTGAGGTTCGAGGCTCCTCCGGCGAACTGCTTGGCGGCCGGGGTGCCGTCCAGGCCACAGTTGCCATGCTCGCCGGCGTCAGTTGCATTCTCCCGCAACCATTCCGCGACGCGCTCGACGTCGAACGAATCCTCGGCCCGCACGTCGCGAGGCATCGACGCATCAGCCATCCTGCTGCCCCTTCTCCTTCAACCACTTGTAGGCCAGCCGCTCGGCACCCTTGGTGGCCGACCGGTCATAGATCGGCCGCGCGAACCGCTTGGTCAGATAGGCCGTCTTCCCGAGCCGATCGGTCAGGATGATGCGCTTTCCTGCGTCGACGCCCTTGACGACGATCGCCGCGATCTCATCCGGGCCAGCCTTGGCCTTGGTGATGAGTCGCTTCCCGGTCTCCTCGAAATCGGAGTCCTTCCCCTGGAAGGACGTGTGCAGGTTGGTCCGGAAGAATGCCGGACACACGACCGACACCTTGATCCCGAAGGGCCCCAGCTCGAACCCAAGCGTCTCCGACAGCGCCACCACCCCGGCCTTGGCCGCGTTGTAACTCGACATCCCCGGCCCGTGGACGAGCCCGGCGAGCGAGGCAGTGTTGACGATGTGCCCGCTCCCCTGTCGTTTGAACAGCGGCGTGAAGGTCTGGCAACCACGCACCACGCCGAGCAGGTTGATGTCGATGACGCGCTCCCAGTCGGACATCGACTCGACGTCGATCCGGCCGCCGGTCGCGATCCCCGCGTTGTTGTAGAGCAGGTCGAGGCTGCCCCATTCCTCCTTCACCCAGGCGAGGGCCGCGTCCCAGTCACCTTGCGAGCGGACGTCCAGACGGAGGTATGCCGCGTCGGCCGACACGCTGTCGGGCCGGCTGTCCGCGAGGTCACCGACGAGGACGGAATCACCACGAGAGAGATGGATCTTCGCCAGAGCCAGGCCGAGACCGGAGGCCCCTCCCGTGATGAGCACCCGGCTCATGCGTGACCGCCCTGCACGGCCCCGGAGGCCGAGCCAGCGGCGTCGGCGGCCTTCGCGGCATACGGCTTGAGCATGAGTCTGGCCACAACGCCGAGGTGGACCTCGTCGGGACCGTCGGCCAAACGCAGGGAGCGCGCCCCGGCATACGCCGTCGCCAGCGGGAAGTCCGGACCCGTGCCACCACCGCCGTGGAGTTGGATGGCGAGATCGATGACGTCGCAAGCCATTTGGGGCACCGCCGCCTTGATCTCGGAGACCTCGCTCAGCGCGCCGGCCGTGCCGTACGTGTCGAGCTTCCACGCGGCGTGGAGGACGTGCAGGCGGGCCTGGTTGATCGCGATGCGGGCCTTGGCGAGGCGCTCACGGTTGCCCCCGAGGTTGGCGATCGGCTTGCCGAAGGCGACTCGGGTGGTCGAGCGCTCGAGGGCCAACTCGAGGGACTTCTCGGCGAGGCCGATGAGGCGCATGCAGTGGTGGACGCGGCCCGGGCCAAGGCGTCCCTGCGCGATGGCGAAGGCGAGCCCCGGTCCGCCGACGATGGACTCGACCGGGAGGCGGACATCGGTGAGGTTGACCTGCCCGTGGCCGATCGGCTCGTCGTAGACCCCGAGGGTGGTGAGCATCCGCTCGACCTCGACGCCGGGGTGGTCCATCGGGACGAGCACCATCGAATGCTGTTGGTGGCGGCTCGCGCTCGGGTCGGTGAGCCCCATGAAGACACCCACCTTGCAGTCGGGGTGCCCGACACCGGTGGACCACCACTTGCGGCCGTTGAGGACGACCTCGTCACCGTCGATGATCGCGGTCGCCTCCATGTTGGTGGCATCCGAGCTGGCCACGGCTGGCTCGGTCATGAGGAAGGCGCTGCGGATCCGCCCGTCGAGCAGCGGATCGAGCCACTCGTCCTTCTGGGCCTGGCTGCCGTACTTGAGGATCACCTCCATGTTGCCGGTGTCCGGCGCATTGGAGTTGAAGACGATCGGGGCCGACATGGAGCGGCCCATCTGCTCGGCGACCGGGGCATAGTCGAGGTTGCTCAGGCCCGTGCCGCCATCGGTGCCGTACTTCTCGGCATACGGCCCCTTGTGGCCGGCTGGCAGGAAGAGGTTCCAGAGGCCCTGGGCTCGGGCTTTCGTCTTGAGCTCCTCGAGCGCGGGATGGGGTGTCCACGGGTCCTCGCCCCGCGCGCGACGGCCGGCGATGTCCTCGAGCATCTCGCCCTCGCGGGGCTCGATCTCGGTGTCGATGAAGGTGCGGACGCGCTCGGAGAGGTCGGCGGCGCGCGCTGACGGGGTGAAGTCCATGGTGTTGACCATAACCCGTTGTTGAGCAATGCTCAATAGCGTGCCCACATCAGCCCGCATGCCGTCCGCCACGTCGGGCGCCTCCGTCCCGACCCCTGGGGACGGAGGTCGGAACTCCGCCGACGCCCCAGTGGCCGGACGCAGCGGGGCGCGCCTATCGCCCGAGGATCGGCGTCGCCAGCTCGTCGGGATCGGCCTGCGCAAGTTCGTCGAGCGACCAGTGCAGGAGTTGTCCTTGGACGAGGTCGCGGCGGAAGCCGGTGTCTCACGTGGCCTGCTCTTCCACTACTTCCCCAGCAAGACGGCATACCACCGCGCCGTGGTGGAGGCCGCTGGGAGGCGCGTGATGCGCAATGTCCGTCCGGACGATGGCCTGGCCGGCGAGGCTGCCCTGACGCAGATGGTCGAGCGCTTCGTCGAGCAGGTGGACCGTCGACGTGAGTTCTATCTGGCGCTCGTCTACGGACAGTTGCCCGGGTCGGGACCCGACGAGTCCGGGCAAGGAGCCGCGGTGGCGACGCTGCGCTCGGCGTTCACCGACCTGGCAATCGAGCGCGGCGGCTTCCGTCTCGCCCAGCGGCCGCTGGTGCATGGCTGGGTCGCCTACGTCGAGGACCGCGCGCTTCAGTCCCCCGTCGAGAAGTCCCCCCGGCAGCGGCGCGCCCTCGTCGACCAGTGCGTCTCTGCACTCACCCGCCTGCTCACCTCCTGACCCCCGCCCCTCCCCCGTCGAGTAGTCACTTGATGACGGAACTCCGCGCCCCATTCCCTCATCAAGTGACCACTCGACTGGTGGGTGAGTAACTCAGTTGCCCACGTCGGCGGCAGCGAGGGCCTCGATCGTTACCGGTACGCCGTTGAGGACGGCGTTGGCGCCGACGGCCTCGGTCCGGCTGGGATCGGTCAGGTCATTGATCGAGACTCCGGGAAGTTGGACCGCAAAGCGCATCCGCACGCCGTCCTTGAGCCCGTGGCCATATCCGTGTGGCAGGGACACCACGCCCGGCATCATGTCCTCGCTCGCCGAGACCTCGACCTCCACGGCACCGCTGGCCGATCGCACGCGCACGAACGATCCGTCGACGATGCCGCGCTCGGCCAGGTCGTCCGGATGGGCCAAGAGGTGGTGTCTCGGGCGGCCCTTCGTCAGTCGGGGAGCGTTGTGCATCCACGAGTTGTTGTCCCGCTGGTGGCGCCGACCGATGAGGAGCAACTCGTTGTCCCGCAACGTGATCGGCCCGACGTCGACATGGTCAGCCAGTTCGGTGACGGCGTCCATGAGGACGTCAGGCGCGAGGTGGATCCGCTTGTTCGGTGTCTGCAAGCGCTCGGGCAGTTGCGACTGGAGAGCCCCCAGATCCACCCCACCCGGCGTCTTGGCCACCTTCTTGACGCCCCCGCGTACGGGACCGACCCGCAGCAAGCCGTCGATGATCATCCGTGGCGACACCCGGAAGCGCCCCTGGTCGACGAGCGACGGCTTGTCGCCCCGGGCACGGATCAGCGCGAACGACAGGTCGCGGGCGATCTCCCAGTCGTGCCGCGCCGAGTCCGGCTTGTCGAAGAGGGCGGGCGACCACCGGGCGGTGTTGCGCACGGCCAAGGTGTGGAAGATCAGGTCGTAGTGCTCCCGCTCGAGCGGGCCCGTCGGCGGCAGGATCACGTCGGCGTGACGCGTCGTCTCGTTGATGTAGATGTCGATGGCCACCATGAAGTCGAGCCCGTCGAGCGCGGCGTCGAGTCGATGACCACCCGGGGTCGACGACACGGGATTGCCGGCGATGGAGACAAGGGCCCTCAACTGCCCCTCACCCGGGGTGAGCATCTCGTCGGCCAGCGTCGACACCGGCAGTTCACTGCCGAACTCGGGCAGCCCCCGCACCCGGGATCGCCATGCCCCCAGGTGCCCGGCGGGGACGAGCTTGTGGGCGATGAGATCGATGGCCGGGGTGGTGAACATCGTGCCGCCAGGGCGATCGAGGTTGCCGGTGAGGATGTTGATGCACTGGATCGCCCACTGACAGGTCACGCCGTGCGCTTGGGTGGAGACCCCCATCCGGCCGTGCAGCGCCCCAGCCCCAGCCCCGTGCAGAGCCGCAGCGAGCCCACGGACGGAAGCGGCCGGCATACCGGAGAAGGACTCAGCCACCTCGGGAGTGAAGGGTTCGACGGCGCGACGGACGGCCTCGATGCCGTCGACGTGGGCCGCGGGACGAGCACCGAGAGCGAGCACCTCACGCAGCATGGCGAGAAGCACCCAGACATCCGTGCCCGGCCGCACGAAGTGGTGCTCGTCGGCCACCTTGGCCGTCTCGGTCCGCCGCGGATCGACGACGACGAGCCGCCCACCGCGAGAAGCCAATTCGCGCCGACGGGCCGGGAAGTCGGGGACCGTCCAGATCGATCCGTTGGAGGCCATCGGGTTGTGCCCGAAGAGCACGATCAGGTCCGCCCGGTCGATGTCCGGCACCGGCATGAGGAACTGGTGGCCATAGAGCGCCCACGCCGTGAGCTGATGCGGGAGTTGGTCGGCGGACGTGGCGCTGAAGGTGTTCTTGGTGCCGATCGTGCGGACGAGATTGAGGCCGTGGGTCAGGGCGCCGAGGGAGTGGACGTTGGGGTTGCCGAGGTAGACCCCGACGGCATTGCGGCCATGCTCGGCCTGGACCGCGGCCAGCCGGGTGGCGACGAGGTCGATCGCCTCCTCCCACTCGATCTCGATCCAGTCCTCACCATCGCGTCGCACTGGCTTTCGCAGTCGATCCGGGTCGTCGTGGATGTCTTGCAATGCAATGGCTTTCGGACAGATGTGTCCACGCGAGAGGGGGTCGCGCTCATTGCCCCGGACGGACTCGATGACCTCGTCACGGAGTTTGACCTCGAGCCCGCAACTGGCCTCGCAGAGCACACAGGTGATGTATGCCGTGCGCTCACCCGCGCTCGTCACCGCACCTTCCGTCGTGGTCATCGCGGGATCACCTCAGTCTCGGTCCGTAGGGCTTGGGCTCACCGGACAGTGAACGGTGTTGCGCCACAGCGGTGTTCGGAGCACCGAGGAGGATCGACTGCTCGTCGCGCTCCTGTTGGAACGTGGTGGTGGCGTCGGCGCTCCACGTGTCGTCGAAGAGGCGCTTGGTGCCCGCGACGGAGTCCGGTGAGCGGGTGGCGATCTCTGCGAGGAGCGCCAGCCCCGCGGCATACGGGTCCTCGGCGACCTCACTGGCGAAGCCGAGTTCGACGGCGCGCTGCCCGCTGAACATCTCCCCGGTCATGGCGAGCCGCTTGGCGACATCGATCCGGACGAGTTCGGAGAGCGCCTGGACGCCGGACATGTCGGGCACGAGTCCCCACTTGGCCTCGAGCACCGACCACTTCGCATCGGGGGTGGTGAAGCGGTAGTCGGCGGCGAGGGCGATCTGCAGGCCTCCGCCGAGGCAGTGTCCGTGAACCGCGGCGACCACCGGGACCGCGAGGCGGCGCCAGGCCCAGGGCGCCTCCTGGTAGAGGTTGGTCCCACGCTGGACGTCGGGCTGGAAGACAGCACGGAAGCGATCGGGTTCGCCCATGACCGATCCGAAGTCCAGGCCGGCGCAGAAGGCGCGGCCCTCACCCGAGAGCAGGACACCCCTCAACTCTCGGTCTCCGGCGAGCGACTCGGCGGTCGCCTGGAGTTGCTCCAGCAGGTCGAGGGTCAGGGAGTTGAGCTTGTCGGGCCGGTTGAGGCGGACGTCAGCGATGCGCGCACCGGCGGCTCCGCTCGAACCTTCGGTGCCGTCCAGTTCTCTGATGGTGCAGGTCACGAGCTCGCCCATGCCCGGAGCCTACGAGACCCCAGCGCCGGGGAGTCAGGAGGTGACGTCGGCGAGGACCTGCTCGCGCTTGTGGAACAGGAGGGACAGGCCGAGGATCCCGGCGCCGAGGATGCAGAGACCGACACCGACCCAGCTGGGCGCCAGGAGCCCGTAGCCGCGGTCGATCACGACGCCGCCGAGCCAGGCGCCGAGCGCGTTGGCAGTGTTGAGGGCGGCGTGGTTGCCTGCCGCCCCGAGGGTCTGGGCGGCGCCGGCCACCTGCATGAGCCGCAACTGGAGGCCGATGACGAGGAAGGAGCCGAGCCCAGCCGTGAGGAAGACCCCGAGCCACGCGGGGACCGCCCACTGGGCCGTGAGTGCGAAGGTCGTGAGGGTGATCGCCATCCCGACACAGCCGATGGCGATCGCCCGGAGCACGGACCAGTCGACGACCCTGCCCGCCACCCACGTGCCGACGAAGCCGCCGAGGCCGAACGCGAGCAGGAAGGTCGGCACGGCGGAGGAGGCCAACCCGGTGACGTCAGTGACGACCGGAGCGATGTAGGACAGCATCGCGAACATGCCACCGAAGCCAACGGCACCGACGAGCAGCGTCAGGAGCACCTGGAAGCGGGCGAACTCCTTGAGTTCGCGCCGCACCGTGCCCTCGAGGTCGCGCTCGCTGCGCGGGACGAACCACGCCACCAGCACAAGGGTCAGCAGCGCGACCGCCACCACGCTCCAGTAGGCCGAGCGCCAGCCCAGGTGTTGACCCATCCACGTCGCCAGGGGCACGCCACCGAGATTGGCGATCGGGATTCCGAGCATGACCCGTCCGACCGCCCGACCCGCACGCCCCGGTTCGGCCAGGTCCACCGCGACCAAGGAGGCGACGCCGAAGAAGGCGCCATGCGGCATACCGGAAAGGAATCGAGAGGCCAGCAGGACGTCGAAGGACGGCGCGAGCGCGGTGAGCGCGTTGCCCGCCACGATGACCGCCGCCAATGCCATGAGCAGACCCTTGCGGGGCAACTGGGCCCCCAGTGCGGCCAGGACGGGAGCGCCGATCACGACCCCCGCGGCATACAAAGAAATCGCGTGCCCCGCCTGAGGGATCGAGACCGTGAAGTCACGGGCGACCTCGGGCAACAGGCCCATGGTCACGAACTCGGTGACGCCGATCGCGATGCCACCCAGGATGAGGGCGCCGACGGCGAGGCCGTGTTGGCGGGGAGAAGTCACGATCACCAAGGGTCCCACGCAGCGGCGGCCTTCGCGCAATCCGACCAGTTCGGAGGACTCGTGCATCAGCGCGGGTGGATGTGGTGGGGTGGGTCCCATGCGTGCAGCCCAGGTGACCCGACTCGATGGACCGTCTGCTGTCGAGGTCGGTGATGTGACCGACCCCACCCCGAACGAGCGCCAACTCCTCATCGACGTCGTGGCCGCGGGTGTCTGTTATCCCGAGGTGCTGCTCACCCGCGGTGAGTACCAACTCAAGCCAGAACTTCCCTTCGTCCCGGGGTCCGAAGTCGCCGGCCGGGTCGCGGTCGCCCCGTCCGGCTCGGGCTTCGAGGTGGGTGACCGGGTCGCTGCCTTCCCGGGCTTCGGCGGCTTCGCAGAGCAGGTCGTGGCCGATCCCGACTTCGTCTTCCCACTGCCCGAGGCCCTCACCTACGAGCAGGGCGCCGCTTTGCCGATGAACTACCTCACGTGTCACTTCGCTCTGCGGACGCGGGGTCAGCTGGCGGCCGGCGAGACAGTGCTCGTCCACGGTGGAGCAGGTGGGATCGGCACCGCCGCAACACAATTGGCCAAGGCCTGGGGAGCCCGGGTCATCAGCGTCGTCTCCTCCGACGCGCGCGGCGAGGTCGCCCGCCAAGCCGGCGCTGACGAGGTCGTCCTCACCGAGGGCTTCCTCCCGGCCGTCAAGGAGCTCACCGGCGGACGCGGGGTCGACATGGTCGTCGACCCTGTGGGTGGCGACCGCTTCACCGACTCGCTCCGATCGCTCGGAGCACTCGGCCGTCTCCTGGTCATCGGTTTCACCGGAGGTTCGATCCCCGAGGTCAAGGTCAACCGGCTTCTCCTCAACAACGTCAGCGTCGTCGGGGTCGGATGGGGTGCCTATTGGCTGGGAGCCGGCGGGGTCGGCTTCCTGCGCCGCCAGTGGGACGAGTTGCTCCCACTCATGGAGTCGGGGGCGATCGACCCACCGATCGGCATCGTCCGCGACCTCGACGAGGCGGGCGCAGCCATCGCGGACCTCGACGAACGCCGCGCCACCGGCAAGGTTCTCATCCGCCTCCGGTGAGGGTCCGCCGGCCACACGACAGGCCTTAGGCTCCCGACCATGGACTTCGCCAACCTGTATTCGCACGGGTTCGCCCGGGTCGCCGCCTGCACCGTGCCGGTCGCGATGGCCGACCCCGCCACCAACGTCGAGCGCATCGTCGAGCAGGTCCGACACCTTCATGACGAGGGTGTCGCGGTCGCCCTCTTCCCCGAACTCTCCCTCTCCGGCTATGCCCTCGACGACCTCTTTCTCCAGGACGTCCTCCTCGATGCCGTCGACACGGCGGTCACGACGCTCGCCAAGGCCACGGCCAAACTCAGCCCGGTCGTCGTCGTCGGCGCACCGATCCGCAGTGGCGCCCGCCTCTACAACTGCGCAATCGTCCTGCACCGAGGCGATGTCCTCGGCGTCGTCCCCAAGGTCAACCTGCCCAACTACCGCGAGTTCTACGAGAAGCGCTGGTTCGCCAGCGGCGACGACGCCCGCGGCACGATGCTCACTCGGCCGCACTGGCCCGGCGCCGACGAGGACGGCGACATCCCCTTCGGCCCCGACCTCATGTTCCGCGCCGCCGACCTGCCCGACCTGACGATCCACGTCGAGGTCTGCGAGGACATGTGGGTGCCGGTCCCGCCGAGCCACCACGCCGCCCTCGCCGGGGCACACGTCCTGCTCAACCTCTCCGCCTCCCCCATCACCGTCGGCCGGGCCGCTGACCGCCACCTCCTCGCCCGCTCGGCGAGCGCACGCTGCAATGCGGCATACCTGTATGCCGCGGCGTCGGCTGGGGAGTCCACCACCGACCTGTCGTGGGACGGGATGACCATGGCCTACGAGATGGGCGACCTCCTCGGGGAGAGCGAACGTTTCCCCGAGGGCGCAGCATCCACCGTGGTGGACATCGACCTCGACCGACTGCGACAGGAGCGCATCCGGCAGGGCTCCTTCGACGACAACCGACGCACCGAACTCATCGGCACCGAGGACGGCGACCTCTTCCGGGTCGTCGAGTTCGACCTGCAGCCCGCGACCGGCGATCTCGGCCTGCGGAGGCCGCTCGATCGCTTTCCCTTCGTCCCCGATGACGCCGCGGCCCTCGCGCAGGACTGCTACGAGGCCTACAACATCCAGGTCTCCGGGCTCGAGCAGCGACTCCGAGCGATCGCCGGATCCCCCGCTGGCGCCCCGGTCGATCCCAAGCGCGCCCCCAAGATCGTCATCGGCGTCTCCGGTGGTCTCGACTCGACCCACGCCCTCATCGTCGCGGCCAAGGCGTGCGAGCGGCTGGGCCTGCCCCGCACCCACATCTTGGGCTTCACCATGCCGGGCTTCGCGACGAGCAAGGGCACCAAGTCCAACGCGATCAAGCTCATGGAGGCCCTCGAGATCACGTGGGAGGAGCTCGACATCCGTCCTGCGGCCACCCAGATGCTCAAGGACCTCGGGCACCCGGCGGGCGAGGGCGAGGAGGTCTATGACGTGACCTTCGAAAACGTCCAGGCCGGCCTGCGCACCGACTTCCTCTTCCGGGCCGCCAATCAGCGCGGCGGGATCGTGCTCGGCACGGGCGACCTGTCCGAGCTCGCACTCGGCTGGTGCACCTATGGCGTCGGGGACCAGATGTCGCACTACGGCGTCAACGCCGGTGTGCCCAAGACCCTCATGCAGCACCTCATCCGGTGGGTCGTGAGCAGCGAACAACTCGCCAAGGGTGGGTCCGGCGTCAATGAGGTGCTCCTCGCCATCCTCGACCAGGAGATCAGCCCCGAACTCATCCCCACCAAGGAGGGCGAGAAGATCCAGTCCACGGAGGACTCCGTCGGGCCCTACGCCCTCCAGGACTTCACCCTCTACTACGTGCTGCGCCGCGGTTACGTCCCGAGCAAGATCGCCTTCCTCGCCCAGCACGCCTGGAGTGACGCGACCCAGGGGGATTGGCCGGAGGGTTACCCCGACGGTGAGCGGACGGCATACGACCTCGCGACGATCCGGCACTGGCTGGAGGTCTTCCTGAAGCGCTTCTTCGCCAACCAGTTCAAGCGGTCCGCGCTGCCCAATGGCCCCAAGGTCGTCTCCGGCGGCACCATGTCACCGCGCGGCGACTGGCGGATGCCCTCCGACGTCTCCTCGAAGATCTGGCTCGACGAGCTGCACCGCAACGTCCCCGAGAACTGAGACCCGACCCGAGCGCCCTACTCTCCCAAGGCCTTCAACGCAGGACCGTCGAGGCGGAACCTGGTCCACTCGTCCATCGACTCCGCTCCGATCGAGCGATAGAAGCCGATCGACGGCTCGTTCCAGTCGAGCACCATCCACTCCAGGCGGGTGTAGCCACGCTCGACGCAGATCTGGGCGAGCGTCGCGAGCAGCGCCTGCCCGAGCCCCGATCCCCGCTGGTCGGGGGTGACATAGAGGTCCTCGAGCCAGATCCCGTTGCGCCCGGTCCAGGTCGAGAAGGACAGGAACCAGATGGCGCACCCCACAACCCGCAACTCACCATCCGGGCCGGTCACCTCGGCCACATGCGCGTATGCCGTGGGCGCACCGTCCGCAGGGAAGAGCACCTTCTCGAACTGCTCGGGTGTCGCGGTGGCCGACTCGGGTTCCCTTTCATAGAGCGCGAGTTCACCCACGAGGGAGAGGAGTGCCGGGACGTCAGAGCGTTGCGCCGGACGAATGCGGGGATCCATGACGATCACCCTATGAACGTCCGCCGGCGTCCGACAGAGGCGTCCACTCAGCGAGGGCCGCTGCCGGGACGCAGCGCTCGCCTCATGCGGTGGTCAGATGGAGCACAAAGCCCTGAGCCGGGCTGAGCACCGGCGCCGCGAGACCTACAACGGCCAACGCACGGCCCGTGGCGAGCACGCCCTCACCGAGCGCGGCTTCCCACCATGCCGGTGGCACCTTCTGGACAAACCGTGGCAGTCCGATCTCGTCCCGCACCCGAATCCGATAGGTGCGGTCGGGGTCCAGTCCCGGCAGTGGCACAGACCCGGGCGAGGCCCACGGGGCGGACGCGGTCTGCAGGACGGTGAACACGGCCTCGGAGCCGTCCTCGGCGACGACGCCCGACACCCGGAGGCGGTCGTCGGGCAGGTCCGCACGGACGACTCGTCCGGAGTGCAGGAGGGGACGCAACTCCTTGTGCAGGGCGATCCACCGGGCGATCGCGGCGCGCTCCGCATCGTCGGCCTCAGTGATGTCCCACTCCAGCCCGGCATGGCCGGTGAGTGCCACGAGGAGTCGAAAATCGAGACCGACCGTGCGAAGCGTCGTGTGCGAGAGCGCCGGTCCGACGTGGGTCCCCATACGCTCCGGCGGCACGAGCAGCCCGGTCCACTGCTGGATGTCCACTCGCTCGAGAGCGTCATTGCAGTCCGAGGTCCACACCCGATCGGTGCGCGCGAGGATCTCGAGGTCGACCCGGCCGCCGCCGCTGGCACACGACTCGATCTCGAGGTCCGGGTGGCGCTCCCTGAGCGCGTCGAAGAGCCGGTAGGCCGCTGCGGTCTGGTCATGAACACGCGGACGATCGACGGCCTCCACGTCACTGGCCACGGCCTCGATGAGGTCGCGATTGTGGTCCCACTTGAGGTAGTCGATGGCGTATTCCGACACGAGGGCACTGATCGACTCGAGCAGGTGGGCGAAGGCTCCCGGGTGGGTGAGATCCAGTCCCTGCTGGTGTCGTGACCCTCGAGGATGGCCGGCCTGCGGGGCGAGGACCCAATCCGGTTGTGCCCGAACGAGATCCGAGTCCGGGTTGACCATCTCGGGCTCGAACCAGAGGCCGAACTGCAGGCCCTTGCCCTTGACATGGTCGACCAGCGGAGCGAGACCAGCCGGCCACACCTCGGTCGAGACCGTCCAATCCCCCAATCCGCGGGTGTCGTTGCGTCGCGAGCCGAACCACCCATCGTCGAGGACGAAGCGCTCGACACCGAGTTCAGCGGCGAGGTCCGCGAGCTCCTTGAGGTGGTCCAGATCGGTGTCGAAGTAGACCGCCTCCCACGTGTTCAAGGTGACAGGTCGAGGGGTGCGACGGTAGCCGGGGTGCTGACGTTGATGCGCGAGCAGACCCCTAGTCACGCCATCCATGCCCTCCGTGCTGTGGACGAAGAAGACCGATGGCGCTTCATAGGTCTCACCCGGACCCAGCCGGATCTCACCCGGCGCGAGAACTTCACCACCGCCGAGGACGGCGGCGTGACGCCCAGCCCCCTCGGCGAGCCGCTCGGCGTAGGTCTCGTGGTTGCCGCTCCAGGCAGTGTGGGCGCCCCACACCTCTCCGGTCCGGAACCCGAATCCGGTGGTGCCGCAGAGCATCAGCAGGGTCGCATCGTGGCCGGCACGACCTCGACGGCCCGCGCGCACCCATGTGCCCTCCCGGAGCTCGGAGCGCTGGGGCGAACGCTCCCGCACCCAGCGACCACCGAGATCGAGGACCTCCGTCGCCCTACTGGGCAAGGGCAGGACCGCTCGGAGGGAGTCCACATCGACCGGCGCGGCGTCATCGCGGGAGTTGGTGAGAGCGGCGCGAACGACCAGCACACCATGCTCATCGAGGGTCTGGGTGACGACGAGCTCCAATCCGGAGTTGTCTGCCGTGGCGCGGGTCGTGAGCGTCTCGATCGCGCTCCCGCCCGGAGCATCTGCTGCCGACTGGGCCGTGCGGGCAACCTCGGCCACCCACCGAGGGGTGGTCGATCCGCCCGCCCGGTGCACGGCATACGCGGGGGTGCCCCGCCAGCCGTCGGAGGGGTTGGGTGCCACGGTGAGTGGCCACGGCTCGTCAAGGGCGTTGTGCGGCACCGGCATTCCGGTCAGCGCGACGAGGCTCCGGGCCTCCTCGTCGATGAGGTCCGAACCCCAGTGGACCACCTCCGGCAGCCCGAGGGGGTTGTCCGCCAGGACGAGACAGTTGCCCCCACCCCGGATGACATGCAGCGCCGGCTCGGTCGTCACGGGCACCCTCTCAGCCCTTCGTCGCGCCGAGCGTCAGGCCCGACACGAACTGCTTCTGGAGCAGGAAGAAGATGATCAGGGTGGGCAGGGCGACGAGGACGGACCCGGCCGCGACGAGGTTGTTGTCAGTGAAGAACTGGCCGCGCAGGTTGTTGAGCGAACTCGTCACCGGGAACTTGTCACCGGACTGGAGGAGCACGGTGGCCCAGAAGAACTCGTTGTAGATCCACGTGGTCTCGAGGGTGGCCAGAGCAGCCAGTGGCGGGCGGCACAACGGCAGGGTGAGCTGGAAGAACTGCCGCAGGACGCCGGCACCATCAACCACCGCCGACTCGTAGAGCTCACGCGGGATCGTCTTCATGTAGTTGGACAGGACGAAGGCGCAGAAGCCGGTCTGAAAGGCGACGTTGACGGCGATCAGGCCGAGGTGACTGTTGAGCAGGGTCCCGGAGTCACTGACCCAGAAAGGCACCTCGATCGCGCGGAACATCCGGTAGACGGGGATGAGCAGGGCCTGGGGCGGCAGCAGGTTGGCCGCAGTGAACAAGCCGAGCAGGGCCAGGTTGAAGCGGAAGGAGAAGCGCGCGACGACGAAGGCGATGCAGCACGAGAGGAACAGCGTGAGCAGGACGCCCGGCACGGTGATCTTGAGTGAATTGATCAGCGTGTGGCCGAAGTCGGCCTGTTCGTAGGCGTTCGCATAGTTGGCCAAGGTGAAGCCACCGAAGGACACATAACCGTGTTTGGCGGTGTAGGCGTAGTCGCGGAAGCTGTTGAGGATCGCGTAGCCGATCGGGAAGAACCAGATCAGCGCCATCGCCGCGAGGAAGAACTGGACCGGGCGGCTGGCGCCCTTCGTGCCCGGACCCCCCTCCTTGGGCTTGGTGAGGGTCTGCGTGGTCGTGGTGGGAGCCGCACTCATCGCCGGTCCTCCTTCATGACGATCCGTAGATAGATGACGATGAACACCGACGAGAAGAGCAGCATGAAGGTCGCGAGCGCCGAGCCGAACCCGATTCGGCTGGCTTCACCCACGATGTTCTGGGTCACCAGGGTGGCGATGAGTTCGAGACCGTTGCGGCCCTTGTTGATCACCCAGACCAGGTCGAAGGCGCGCAGTGACTCGATGACGGTGATGACCAGGACGATGATGTTGATCGGTGTGAGCACCGGGAAGATCACCCTGAAGAAGGTCGTCTTCTCGCTGGCCCCGTCCACGCGAGCTGCTTCGCGCAGGGTGGGGTCGACTCCCTTGAGGCCGGCCAAGTAGAGCAGCATCACATATCCCGTATGCCGCCAACTCGCCGCCACGAGAGCCGAACCGAGGTTGTAGGTCGGGTCTCCATACCAATCGATCGTGCTGCCCGTGAGGCCATTGATGAGGCCTTGGTCGCGGGAGTAGATCAACTGCCAGATGAAGCCGACGAGTGCGAGCGAGAGGACGACCGGCAGGTAGAGCGAGGTCTGGTAGATCCGCGAGCCGCGCATCTCTTTGTCGAGCAGCACCGCCAGGAACATCCCCAGCGGGGTCGCGAAGGCGAACATGACGACCAACCAGATGAGGTTGTGCTGGACCGCCGGCCAGAACGGCGGGTAGATGGTCGTGACATCCTGATAGTTCTTCAGGCCCACGACCTTGGCCTCGGAGATCGGGCCGATGCCGTCCCAGTTGGTGAACGACAGCCCGACCGAGGCGATCGCCGGCCCCCAGACCAGTGCGAGGACCAAGATGGTCGGCACGATGATCATGACCGCCACGACGACACGGTCCATGCCGCTCAGTTGATCCAGTCCCTTGTTGCGCGCCACCAGCTCGCTCCCGTCCTCGGTGCCCGTGTGAAGCCACTCTGCTCGACGCGAGGCGGCGCCGCACGATGTCGTTGCGGCGCCGCCTTGCTGGTCACGAAGCGAAGATGCTCTGCTTCTGCTTCTCGATGCTGTTGACGAGCCCGTCGATGTCGGCGGGGTTCTTGATGAAGTCCTGGATCGCAGGGATCATCACGGTCGAGGCGAAGTCAGGACGAGTGTCGCGGTCCATGAACTGGGCGATCGACTTGGCCGAGGCAACGAACTCGACGGCCTTCTTCTGCAGCGCGGTGTAGCCACTCGTGTCGGTCTTGTCGTTGGTCGCGATGACACTGGGGTCGGACTTGACCGCGAGCCCCTGCGCCTCGGCGCCACCGACGTAGGACAGGAGCTTCTTGGCGCCCGCCTCGTTCTTCGGCCGCTTGGCCATCATGTAGCCGTCGATCGGCGCCTCGATGGCGTCCGCCCCGATGGTGCTGTCGACCTCGGGGAAGGTGAAGAAGTCGAGGTCATCCTGCTCCGCACCCTTCTCGAACTGCTGCGCGACGAACATGCCGAGCAGATACATGCCGGACTTCTTCTGCTGCAGGCTCTGCGCGGCCTCCTGCCAGGTCCGGCCGAGGGAGTCGGCCTGGTGGATGTCGAGGAGTCCACGCCAGGTGTCGAAGGTCTTCTTGACCTCGGGCCCGTTCCAGGCCTCCTTGCCGGCCATCAGGTTGATGTGGAAGTCGTAGCCATTGACCCGCATGTTGATCTGGTCAAAGGTGCCCATCGCTGGCCACCCGTCCTTGTCCCCGAAGGCGATCGGGTCGAGGCCGTCGGCCTTCATCTTGGCGCCGAGGGTCTTGAGCTCGTCGAGGGTCTTGGGAACGGCGTAGCCCTTCTCGGCCCACACGCTCTTGCGGTAGTAAAAGGCCCACGGGTAGTAGGTCGACGGCACGAAGTACTGCTTGCCGTCATCGCCGGTGGACGACTTCTTGAGCGCGTCGGTCAGTCCGTCGATCGGCCAGATGTCCGAGATGTCCCCGGCCAGGCCCTTGCTGGCGAAGAAGCGCATCCGGTAGCCGGCGAACCACATGAAGACGTCGTCCGGGGAACCCTGGAGGTAGTTGTTGATGTTTTCCTGGAAGGTGTTGTGGTCGACGGTGTTGACCTTGACGGTCAAACCGTCATTGGCCTTCTGGAAGGCGTCCATGACGGACTGGATGGCCGCCTTCGGCACGGCGTCGGACTGGTTCGAGCCGAGGGTGACGGTGCCGGTGGCTGCTGCTCCACCGGAGGCCGCGCCACCGGACGAGGAACTGCTGCAGGCCGCGAGGGCGGGCAGTCCGAGGAGCGCACCAGCTCCCACAGAGGCGCGCAGCAGCGTGCGGCGGTCCACTCCGCGGACCGAGGGGGGAACGAGGCGAGCGAGGTACTCCTCGTGAGTGGCCGGGCGGGTCATCGTGGTGTCTCCTTTGACGCGTAAGGGTGAGAGAAGCTCGATCGCACCGAAACCAACATTTAGCGGCACAAACGAACACCGTGATCAGAGGATTGCCCCATCTCCCGAGCCCTGTCAAGCACTTTCGATCACAAGATCACGACTTTGTGGTTCGTTCCTGTCCCAATGTGTTGACTTCTGTAACTTTTGTCCTCAACACTGTCCGCCATGAGACAGTGGCCGACCGGTGGCATCGCCTTTGGCGGTGACTACAACCCCGAGCAGTGGCCCCGGGACACGTGGGACGAGGACATGGACCTCATGCGCCGCGCCGGTGTGACCTTCGTGAGCCTGGGCATCTTCTCCTGGTCCTGGCTCGAGCCGTCCAAAGGTGAATACACCTACGACTGGCTCGATGAGATCATGGATCTGTTGCACGCCAACGGAATTGCGGTCGATCTCGCGACTGCAAATGCCACCCCACCACCGTGGTTCAGCGCGGCGCACCCCGACATCCTTCCGGTCGACCGTGACGGCCATCGGCTCTGGCCCGGCAGCCGGCAGGCCTGGTGTCCGAGCTCGCCGACCTATCGGGATGCCGCCCATGCGCTGACCCAGCGACTGGCGGATCGCTACCACGACCATCCGGCGCTGGCGCTCTGGCACGTCTCCAACGAGTTCGCCTGTCACAACCTGCCGTGCTACTGCGACACCTGTGCCGGACACTTCCGACGGTGGCTTGAGCGGCGATACGGCTCCCTCGAGCGACTCAACGAGGCGTGGGCGACCGCGTTCTGGAGCCAGCGCTATGGCGACTGGGAGGAGGTGCTCCCTCCACGACGGTCGACGACGTTCAACAACCCCACGCATGAACTGGACTTCCGTCGCTTCGGCTCGGACACCCTGCTCGACTTCTTCCTCGACGAGAAGCGCATCCTCAACGACGCCAGCCCCGGCGTGCCCGTGACCACGAACTTCATGACGCTGTCCGGCTTCCGCCACCTCGATTACCACGACTGGGCTCCCCACCAGGACATCGTGTCGACCGACCACTACATCGTCGCCACGCTGCCTGACCCCCATGCCGAGCTGGCCTTCCACGGCGATCTCACTCGCGGTCTGGCCGGAGGCGCACCCTGGCTGCTCATGGAGCACTCGACCAGCGCGGTCCAATGGCAGGCGGTGAACCCGGCCAAGGCTCCCGACCAAACCCTGCGTGACTCGCTCGCCCACGTGGCCCGCGGTGCGGACACCGTCGGATACTTCCAGTGGCGGCAATCGCGGGGTGGATCCGAGAAGTTCCACTCGGCGATGGTCCCGCACGCGGGACCGGACAGTGATCGCTTCCGCGAGGTCTGCGACCTGGGCTCGGTGTTGGGGCGGATGGGCGAGGTGCTCGGCAGCCGGATCGAGGCCGACGTGGCGATCCTCTTCGACTACGAGAACGGCTGGGCCCTCGAGCGGGACTGCCTGCCGAGTACCGACGTCGACCACCCCGAAATGGCTCACGCCATCCACCGCCATCTCCGGCGACGCGGGGTCCAGGCCGATGTCGTCCACCCCGACACCGATCTTTCACACTACTCCGTCATCGTGGCCCCCACCCTTTATCTCACGTCCGAGGGGATGGCCGAGCGCCTTACCGCCGCAACGGAATCCGGATCCCATGTCCTCGTCACGTGGTTCTCGGGCATCGCTGATCGTGATGACCACGTGATCCTCGGCGGATACCCCGGCGCTTACCGTGACCTGCTGGGCATCCGGGTCGAGGAGTTCTTCCCTCTGCTGCGCACCGACACGGTGGCCCTGTCGACAGGCGGCATCGGCAGACGCTGGTCTGAGGACGCACGACTCACCGGCGCGGACGCCTTGTGGACGTATGCCGGGGGGCCGCTGAGTGGTCGGCCAGCGGCCACGCGGCACGCGCTGGGCGAAGGCGTGGCGTGGTATCTCGGCACCCTGCCCGAGGACGACGATCTGGGGCAGTTTCTCGACCGAATCCTGGACGAGGCAGGAGTGGAGCCCGTGCTCGACCCACCCTCCGGGGTGGAGGTGACCCGGCGGTCTTCGACATCCGGTTCCTGGCTCTTCCTCCTCAACCACGGGGACACCGACCACGACGTGCGAGTCCCCCCGGGCCACGACCTCGTGAGCGATTCCCGGGTGGGGTCCACCCTGCACTTGGCAGCCGGTGCCGTCGCCGTCGTCCGAGAGGACTGAAGCCATGCTTGCCAGCCAGCGCCGTGCGCGCATCCTTGGCCTCGTGGAGGAGTCCGGAGCCGTTCGCGTGAGCGAGTTGGTGACCCTCCTCCGGGTGTCGGACATGACGATCCGGCGCGACATCGAGCAACTCGACCGTGACGGATTGCTCGAACGCGTGCATGGTGGAGCAATCGCGCGTAACGGGCGGTCCAGTGAGGAGCCCGGCTTCTCGGCGAAGTCCGGACTCATGCGCGATGCCAAGCGCGCCATCGCTCGAGTGGCCGCCGACCTGGTCTCGCCAGGTTCGACGATCGGGATCTCCGCGGGCACGACCACCTACGAGTTGGCGGTGGCGGTGCGCCAGGTTCCGGGCCTGACGGTGGTGACCAACTCGGTGCCAGTCGCCCAGATGCTTCACGAGGCAGAGACGAACGGCCAGACCGTCATCCTCACCGGCGGGGTCCGCACTCCCTCCGATGCGCTGGTGGGTTCGGTGGCCATCGCAGCCCTGCAGATGCTGCACGTCGACCGGCTCTTCCTCGGCGTCCACGGGCTCGACCTCGGCGCGGGTCTCACGACACCCAATCTCGTCGAGGCCGAGACCAACCGCGCACTGGTGGCCACAACCCAACACGTGTGCGTCCTCGCCGACCACACCAAGTGGGGCATCCGGGGACTGTCGAGCTTTGCGAGCCTGCGCCAGGTCGAACTGCTCATCACCGACAGCGGACTGCCCGCGCGTGCGCGGGCCACGCTGGCCGACGCGATCGGTGAGGTCGTGATCGCCGATGTGCCGGGGCTGGCTCCTGTCGCCGAGAAATCGTGAACGGTGGGCTCATGACAACAGTTGCCTCATGACCACAATGGGCTCATGACCGTCACGACTGTGAGCCCTGATCCGCGCAACGAGTCACGCGTGCGTTTCGCGATCGGAGACCTGCTGATCGGCACGGCAACGGCAGCCACCCAGATCGAGGGCGGCCGCACGGACACCAACTGGGCGGACTGGGCGGCACAGCCGGGCCGGATCGCCGACGGGTCGAGCCCGGTACGCGCGACTGACCACTGGAACCGCTGGCGCGAGGACACGGGTCTCATGGCCGACCTCGGTCTACAGGTCTATCGGATGGGCATCGAGTGGTCCCGGATCGAGCCGACTCCCGGGGACTTCGACACCGAGTCCATCGCGCGCTATCGCGAGGAGATCCAGGTTGTCCGGGACGCCGGCATCGAGCCGATGGTCACGCTCCACCACTTCAGCCATCCGAGCTGGTTCGAGGCGACAGGGGGCTGGGCGAGTGAGGTCGCCGTCGAGACGTGGCTGCGCTTCGTCCGTTTCGTCGTCACGCACCTCGATGACCTCGTCACCGACTGGTGCACGATCAACGAGCCGAACGTCTTCGTCACGGGCGGCTACCTCTTCGGTGAGTTCCCGCCCGGTCACACCAACGACTGGAAGGCCATCCGCAAGGTCCTGCACGCCATGGCACGGGCCCACTGCCTGGCCTATGACCTCATCCACGAGGTCCAGCCCGAAGCCAAGGTCGGCTTCGCCCACCATCTGCGGGTCTTCGACCCCCTGAACGCTCGAAACCCCTTGCACCGCCTGCTCGCCCGGACCAACGCCCTCCTCTTCCAGGAGGTCATCACTGACGCCTTCCTCGCCGGGCGCTTCGCCCGCATCCTCGGTGGCCAACCCGAGGATGTCCGCCCGGCCCGACGCTATGACTGGCTCGGAATCAACTACTACTCACGCACCGCCGTGTCGAAGATGGACGACGGCACCTTCCCGAACTCCCCGGTCAACGACCTCGGCTGGGAGATCCACCCCGAGGGCCTCGTCACGGTCGCCCGCTGGCTGCACGAGCGACACCCCGGACCGATCTGGGTCACCGAGAACGGCACCTGCGACAACGGTGACCCTGCGTCCGGAGCCCTCGAGAGCTTCCGCAGCCGCTATCTCCATGACCATCTCAAGGCGATGGCCGAGTCGGGCCTTCCCTTCGAGCGCTACTACCACTGGTGCTTCGTCGACAACTGGGAGTGGGCCGAGGGCGAGGTCCCGCGCTTCGGCATCGTCGGCCTCGACTACGAGACGCAGGAACGCACCGTCAAGGACTCGGGCCGCTTCCTCGCGTCCGTCATCGCATCGGGCGGGGTGACCGATGATGCGTATGCCGTGCACGTCGCCCCCCAGCGTTATCGCGTTCAGACCACACCCCGACCCCGAGGTTGATCCCATGTCCCAGACCACCGAGCCGAGCGAGCCGGCTGAGCCGACCGCACGCTCCGACGCGACGGAGCAGCCAGGGCCGACCGAGCAGGGGGAATCGATCTTCCACATCGCCGAGCGGTTGCACTGGGAGCAGGCCCTCGAATCCGGCGCCTATGTGCAGTCCAGCCTCGGCAAGACCATCGAGGACGAAGGCTTCATGCATGCCAGCGAAGCCCACCAGTGGCCGGCCACCCTCGAGCGCTACTACGGCACCTACCTCGCCAGCGGCGGCGAACTCGTGCTCCTCACCATCGACCCGACGCGCCTGACCGCACCGTTGGTCCGCGAGGTCGGCAACCCTGTGACCGGCGAGGAGTTCCCGCACCTCTACGGCCCGCTCAACGTCGATGCCGTCATCTCGACCCGCCCCATCCCCGACTGAACCGCATCCTCCTCGAGTTGAGGGGCGTCCGTCGCGTTGAGAGGCGCTCCTGCAACCATGCCCCTCAACTCGGAGGACGCCCCTCGACTCAACGGACCTGCGCTAACCACCCAAGCGGGTGTGCTGGCAACCAGTGGCGTCAAAGTTGGCGGGGTCGAGCCAGGCGTCCAGGCGGTCACGCACCGCCGGCCACTCGGAGTCGATCACGGACCACCAGGCCGTGTCCCGATTGCGCCCCTTGGTCACGATCGCCTGCCGAAAGGTGCCCTCGTAGGTGTAACCAAGGCGCTTGGCGGCCCGCATCGAGGGCGCATTGAGCGCATCGCATTTCCACTCCAGGCGTCGATACCCCAGATCCTCGAACACGTGCCCCATGAGCAGGCGTTGCGCCTCGGTCGATCCCGGCGTCCGCTGGAGCCCCGGACCCAAGGCGACCCAACCGATCTCGATCACCCCGTTGGCCGGGTCGATCCGCATGAGGGAGAGCATCCCGACCGGCGATGACTCCCCATGCCGCACCACGGCATACGGCAACATCGGTGCCGCCAAGAGGTCGTCAACGATGGCTTCGGTCGCGGCGATCGAGGTCGGACGTTCCACCGAGAGATACGTCCAGTCCGCATCGGACTGATCCGCGTATGCCGTGTGGAGACCTTGCGCATCGGTGGCCACCAAGGGCCTGAGCGTGACCCACCGGCCGGTCAGGACGTGACCCCGGGGACTGAAGGACCCAGCCCAACCGGGCACCGGCGCCCCGACCTGTTGCCCAGCCTGTCCGAGTGAATCTCCGTCGCCGACCGTGGCCGCGCGTGGCACGTCGGGGCTGACCTCGGGCTCAGGCGACATGCGCCTCAGGATGTCAGGGCAGTCGCGGGCAGGTCGAACCAGCGCAGGTGCTCGAAGTCCTCGCTCAGCCGCCCCTGCCCCTCGACCAGATCCGTGGGAGGTTCGGCGGCAGCCAGGATCGCAGCCGCGTCGGCCAGGTGCTGCGCGAGCAACTCCTCACCTCCGGTGAGCGAGTCGGCCGGGACCTGCATGGTGCCGTCCACGGCATACGCGATGTCCCGCAAGCGAATCGGCGGCTCGATGACTCCCTCGCGGTGCCGCCAGCGGCCCGTCATCGGGTCAAAGAGGTAGTCACCGAGCAGGCGCCAGCCATCCCGAGCGACCATGCGCACGGCCTCGATGACGTAGTCGGCAACGGTGTCGGAGATGAAGTAGTTGAAGTTCACCCGCACCCAGCCGGGCTTGATCCCCTCGCACCCACCCGTGATCTCACGCTCGAACTCGTGCGAGCGCTCGAGGTCGATGCCGAGCAGACGATGGCCGTATGGACCGGCACACGAACAGCCGCCGCGCGACTGGATCCCGAAGAGATCGTTGAGCAGTGCGACGACGTAGTTGTGGTGCAGGTAGGGGCTGTCGTGGCCCTTGATGACGAAGGAGACGATCGAGAGCCGCTCACGATCGAGGTTGCCCAGGATGTCGATGCCCGGCTCCTGACGCCAGGCGTCCACGGCCCGTCGGAGGAAGCGCTCCTCCATCTCGCGGATCGTCTCCACCCCGACGGCATCCTTGAGCTGGAAGACCAGCCCGGCGCGAATCGACTCGATGATCGCGGGCGTTCCACCCTCCTCGCGATGGGCCGGATCGGCGAGGAAGACGTGCTCGTCCGGATTGACATAGGCGACCGTGCCGCCGCCGGGCACATCCGGCACCCGATTGGCGAAGAGTTCACGACGGGCCACGAGCACTCCCGGCGTCGAGGGTCCACCGATGAACTTGTGCGGAGACAAGAAGATCGCGTCCTTGTAGGCCGCCGGGTCACCACCAACCGGAGCGTTCATCTCGATGTCCACATAGGGCCCCGCGGCCGCGAAGTCCCAGAAGGCCAGGGCTCCGTGGGCGTGGAGCAGGGCCGAGATTCCGTGCGTGTCGGACACGATGCCGGTCACATTGGAGGCCGCGCTGAAGGAGCCGATCTTGAGCGGGCGGTCGGCATACTCCTCGAGCCGCGCCTCGAGATCGGCCACGCACACACCACCATCGGCGTCCTCTGGGATGGTCACGACCTCGGCAACGGTCTCACGCCAGGAGACCTCGTTGCTGTGGTGCTCATACGGTCCGATGAAGACGACGGGACGTTGGTCAGCGGGGATGTGCTCGCTCAGGTGCCACGTGTCCTCGAGCCCCGAGGGGATCCGCAGCCCGAGCACGCCGATCAATTTCGCGATGGCACCGGTGCACCCCGACCCGGCGAAGATGACGACGGTGTCCTCGTCGCCCCCGACCGATGCGCGGATGATCTCGCGGGCATCCTCACGCAGGCGAGTCGTCTGCAGGCCGGTGCCGCTGGACTCGGTGTGGGTGTTGGCATAGCTGGGCAGCACCTGTTCGCGGATGAAGTCCTCGATGAAGCTGAGGGCCCTCCCGGACGCGGTGTAGTCCGCGTAGGTCACGCGGCGGGGGCCATATGGGGTCTGCATCACATGGTCGTCGCCGATCACGCTGTCGCGGATGCGGGCGAGCAGGGCAGACGAAGAGGAGACGGTCACGGACATGGAGCCTAGGTTCGCATACCCATGGGGGTAAGCGAAAGCAGTCAATTTGCACGCTAGTGCAAATCTGCCCTACCGTGCAGCAATGCCGATGGCCGACGCCACCTCCCTGCGCGAGCACAAGAAGCGACAGACCCGCAACGCCCTCGCGGACGCCGCCTTCGACATCGTCCGCACCCAGGGTGCCGAGCGACTCACGGCGGAGGCCATCGCCGACCGAGCAGGCGTGTCTCGCCGCACCTTCTTCAATTACTTCCCCTCGGTCGATGCCGCCGTGGCCCAGTCCGTCGAGCAACTCCTCGACCAGCTCACCGAAACCCTCGACTCACGACCGAGCGACGAGGTCGTTTGGGACACCCTCGAGGCGATGCTCTCGGGCCCCGAGGGTTCGGCGCTCATGGAACGCATTGCCGTCCTTGGTGCCGCCGGTGAGCATTCCGCAGCCCGGCACCTCGCCCATGATCACGTTCAGGCCTTCGTCGACTGGCTCGCGCAATGGCTCACCACCCGCCTCGGTCCCGACACCAACGAGGTGTATGCCGTGACACTGGCCGCCACCGTCGCCGCGGCTGCCGAGGCCACCCTCAGGGTGTGGTTCCGACGCACGGGCGGCCAGATCACGCCCAAATCCCTCGCACTCCACCAAGAACTCCTCGTGCAGGCACTCACCCTCCTCCGGACCGGCTTCGATGAAGGCACGCGCTGATGGCCACCGTCCTCTACCGACTCGGCCGGTGGTGTGCCCGGCACACCAAGGCGGTCATCGCTTTCTGGGTCCTCACCCTCACGATCCTCGGCGTCGGCGCCCTCACCCTCGGGAAGCCGCCGACCAATGAGGTGAGCATCCCCGGCAGCAGTTTCCAGCGCGTCCTCGACGAGTTGGGCACAAAGATCCCCGAAGCAGCAGGCGGCTTCGGGGCCGTGGTCCTTCGCAGCGACTCCGGCTCCTTCACCACCGCGCAGCAGGACGCGATCGAGGCAACCTTCGAGGAGTGGTCTCGCCTGGATCAGGTCAAGCGAGTCGTCGACCCCTTCGCCGCTCAGGCCGAATTGGACTCCAGCGCAGCGAAACTCGCCGAGGGGAAGGCGCAGCTCGATGCGGCGGCACCTCAGATCGAGGACGGCCAGAGGCAGCTGCGGGAGGCTCGCGAGCTCCTCGACAGGGGCAAGGGCCTCGAGAACGCCACCGTCGCGACCAACCCTGAGGACCCCAACCTCCCCGGTCTCCGAGCCCAACTCGCCGAGGGGGAGAAGAAGTACGCCGAGGGGCACGCCGAGTTCATGAAGGGCTACGAGCAGTACCTGGCGGGCAAGACGGAGCTCGATCAGGGACAGGCCACAGTCGCCGCCATCAACGATCTGCGTCTGGTCAGTTCGGATGGCCGCACGGCGGTCGCGCAGATCCAGTTCGACCGCAACACCCACTCCATCGACCCCGAGGTGCGCCAGCAGATCCCGGTCATCGGCGCCCAGCTGGCCAACGCAGGGGTTCGGGCCGACTACAGCGTGGAGATCACCCAGGACAACAGTGTCATCGGACTCGGTGAGGTCATCGGCCTGATGCTCGCCGGCGTCGTGCTCATCGCTGTCCTCGGCACGCTCGTGGCAGCGGGGCTCCCCCTGCTCGGCGCGTTCATCGGCGTCGGCGTGGGGGTGGCCGGAGCCATGGCACTGACGGTCTTCTACGAGATGAACTCGATGACACCGGCCCTGGCGCTCATGCTCGGTCTGGCGGTCGGCATCGACTACGCCCTCTTCATCATCAATCGTCACCGTGGCCAGATCCTCCACGGGATGGAACTCGAGGAGTCGATCGGGCGCGCGACCGGCACCTCGGGGAATGCGGTCCTGTTCGCCGGCGCGACCGTGGTCATCGCGCTCGCCGCCCTGATCATCAGCGGCATCCCGCTCCTGTCCCAGATGGGCTTCGTGGCCGCCGGCACCGTGGCCGTGGCCGTGGCGGTCTCCCTCACTCTGATCCCGGCTCTGCTCGGGGGCCTGGGAACGCGCGTGGTGTCCAAGCGCGCTTGGCGCGCGGCGGGATTCACCACCCCGGGTGAGGTCAGCACGCGCATCGTCCCCGGCGACGATCACGAGGAGGAGCGCGGTGGCTGGTACGTCCGTCTCATGACGACCCGCCCCTGGCTGACCGTCCTCGGCGTCCTCGGCCTCGTCACCGTCATGGCGATCCCGGCCCTCGACCTGCGACTCGGCCTCCCGGGGGGAGGCAATGAGCCGGCGGACTCCACGGCATACAAGGCGTATGCCGCGGTGGCCGACAGTTTCGGACCCGGCGTCAATGGACCGGTCCTCGTCATGGCCCAGTTGCCGGGCGACCCGACCCCGAAGGAGGCGATCGCCACCCAAGCACAACTGGCGACGTCGCTGAGCAACGTCCCCGGCGTCGGGCACGTCCTTCCCTTTGCCCAGAGCGCGGACCACCGCACCCTCGCCTTCCAGGTGGTGCCGAACACGGGCCCGGCCGACGCCGCGACCGTGACGACGGTGCACACCCTGGCCGCGAGCCTCCCGACGATCCAGAAGACCGCCGGGGTGACGCTGGGACTCACCGGCCAGACGGTCGCGAACATCGAGATGTCAGAGACCCTGGGCAAGGCGTTGCCGCCCTACCTGGCTGTCGTCGTTGGGCTGAGCCTGGTCATCCTCACCGGAGTCTTCCGCTCGATCGTGGTCCCGATCGTCGCGACGGCCGGCTTCCTGCTGTCAGTGGCTGCAGCCTTCGGCGCCACAGTGGCGGTCTTCCAGTGGGGTTGGCTCGGCGAGGTCTTCGGCGTCCACGATCCCGGCCCGATCCTGTCCTTCATGCCGATCATGCTCATCGGCGTGCTCTTCGGCCTCGCCATGGACTACCAGATGTTCCTCGTCTCCGGCATGCGTGAGGCCTGGAGCCACGGCGAGGACGCTCGGGCAGCCGTGCGCGGCGGATTCGTCCACGGGGCCAAGGTCGTGACGGCTGCCGCCGTCATCATGTTCGCGGTCTTCGGCGGGTTCGCCTTCTCACACCTGACGATGATCCGGCCGATGGGCTTCGGGCTGGCCGTGGGCGTGCTCGTCGACGCCGTCCTCGTGCGGATGACCCTCACACCAGCACTCATGCACCTGCTCGGCGAACGCGCCTGGTGGATGCCGGGATGGCTGGCCCGCCTGACGCCCGATCTCGACGTCGAGGGCGCCTCGCTGGCGAAGCAGCCGACCTCAGCGGTCAGGCATCCAGCCCCTGCGCACTGAGTGTCCGGCGGCGGCGCGAGGCGCGCGTCGTCAGCTCGAGGAGCAACTCGAGCACCCGGTCGACTGCCTTGTTGCGCGGGCCTCCCTCGCGCACCATCGCGACGAGATGACGGACGGGCGGGTCGACGACGGGCACGAGCACGACCTGTTCGGGGATCCATCGCGCTGCCAGTCGGGGCAGCAGCGAGATGCCCACGCCGGCCGCGACGAAGGCGATGGCGCTGTAATGGTCCTGGGCCTGCACGGCATACCTCGGGGTGAAACCGCGGGCCGCGCACGCGGCGACCACCATCTTGTGTCCGGGGCCCGAGAGGTGATCGTTGGTGACCCAGCGTTCTGCCCGGAGATCGGTGAGATGCACGCTCTCCCGGCGCGCCAGCGGGTCGTCCCGATGGACGGCCACGACGAACGGATCGTCGGTGAGGGGGACCTTGCGGTAGCCGGGCCGGCGCGCGTTCTCGGTGCTGTCCATGGTGATGTCGATGTCCGGGTGGGTGCCACGGGGGTTGATTTCGGTGAGGACAAGTTCGACGACAAGGTCCGGCATCTCGTCGGACAGCAACTTCACCGCCAAGGGCAGCCACGCAGCGCCCGCGGATGCGAAGTAGCCCAGCACGAGGCGACCGGAACGGCCCTCACGCAGGTCCTCGACGAAGGAGTCGAGCCGGGTCCACTGGTTCATCGCGTCGTCGCTGCGCGCGAGAAGAGCCTCCGCAGCGGCCGTGGGGACGATCCCGCGCCCGACCCGATCGAAGAGGTCGAGTCCGGTCTCCTTCTGCAGCGCGGCCATGTGCTGGCTCACCGCCGAAGAGGTCATCCCGAGGTGGTCGGCGGCGGCCTGGATCGAACCGCTGGCCATGACCGAGCGAAAGATGCTGACACGGTGCGGATCGAGCATGGCGCGAGCCTAGTACATTCTTAAGAATCTCTTCACTACTGGTTAGTAGAGTCGCGTTGTTCTTTATGGTCAGAAGCGTGACAATTAATTCATGACCACGCACCGCACCTTCTCCCTCGAAGCCGCCCACAAGGTGGCCGACCGCATCCGCAACGCCCGCCGCCAGAGCCACGGCTGGGACCACATCTCCGACCGCGACCTCGAGCGCGTCCAGCGCGAGCTCCGCGCCATGTCGCAGGCGAGCCCCCGCATCTTCTGAGCGATCCCGAAGGATCGTCTCGATCCGGACCGCTCAGGTCAGGACCCGACGCAAGGGCAAGGACGCATCCCCCATCTCGGCCACCTGGGCGAGGAACAACTCCGCGCAGGACAGCGCATCGATGAGGGGGTCGTGGGCGCGATAGGCCGGCAGGCCGAAGCGCTCCCGAGCCGCCCACAAGCGCAGTGACCCCGGCGGCGGCTCCTCATGGAAGCCGCGACTGAGCAGCCCCCGCTGCAGGGCCAGCGTGTCCACCAGTTCGGCCTCGAAGCCCGCTCCCCACAGGGCGCGGCAGGCATGATCGAGGAAGCCGCGCTCGAGTTGGACGTGGTGGGCCAGCAGGACCCGTCCCGCGAGCGCCGCCAGCACCTCGCTCACCGCGTCCTCAAGCGGCACGCCCGCGACGAGCGCGTCATCGGTGATGCCGTGCACCCTGGCACTGGCCCCCACCTCCCCCGCAGCAGCGACCACCATCGACCGTGCCTCACCGAGGACGATGCGCCCGGCGACCACCGGCAGGAAGCCGACCGCCAGGATGCGATCCCGAGTCGGGTCCAGGCCCGTGGTCTCGAAGTCCAGGGCCAGGAACTCGACGTCGGCAACGCGCGCCTTCTCGTCCGGCCAGGGCTTGCCGAGGTATGCCGCGAGCGCGCCTTCCGGAGCCCGGCCCAGCGCCCGCTGTCGTCGGCTCTCGCTGCTGCGACGGAAGAGCGAGATCACATGAAGCTCGTCGGATAACGCGAAGCCATCGCTGCCTGGGCGGCCCGGACGATGGCGAAGGCCTCCCGCAGGTGGCGCTTGTCGAAGGAACTCAGCTGTGCCGGGTTCACCCGGTTGTCGACCTCTCGTCCGGCACGCACCTGGCTGGCCTGGTGACGCAGCCGGACGTAGGAGATGAACTCGAAGGCGTCCTTGAGATCTGCCGCCTTTTCCGGCGTGATGATGCCGGCGGCCACGGCTGCCGCGATCCGGGCATGGGTGTTCGTCGCGGGTGACCCCAACGCCAACGCGTGAACTCGCGCGAGCTCGACCACGGCACCGATGCCGCCGCGTTTGATGTCGAGGGTGTCCCGATGGTCTCCCTCCTTGGCCAGGACGAAGCCGCGGAAGAAGCCGAGGGGAGGCTCGTTGAGCGTCGCGGCCCTGGCCAGGTGGGCGAGGAAACGCGTCGAGTCCGGCGCCCGCTCGAGCACCTCGCGCTGTACCTCGGCGAAGAGCTCGACGTCACCGTGGACGGGCCGCATGTCGAAGACGATGCTCGCCTGGAGCACCGCCTCCGGCACCGGCCGGGTGAGCCACGTGACGAGTTCGCGCCGCCACTCGCGCACGGTCCGGCGGAAGTCCGGGTTGGTCGCCATGACCTTGCCCTTGCACTCGGGATAGCCACAGCGCACCAGAGCCGCCGTCATCCACTCCGCGAGCAGCGCGAACCACGCGAGGTCCTCCTCGCGTGCCTCGTCGCTGATGATGAGGGCGTTGTCCTGGTCCGCGCCGAGGGCCTGCTCGAAGCGGGCGCGGGAGCCGAGACAGACCCAGACGTAGGGCACCGGCGGGGGTCCGTAGGCCACGGCCAAGTCCTGCTCGGCCAGCGTGAGAAGTCGCCGTTCCACCGCATCCCCGATTGCCGTGACCACGCGCCCGATGTCCTCCGCCGATGCGTCCTGGGCGACGAGCGACTCGACGATCGCGGGCAGGCGGGCACTCGCGGCAGCAACCCCGGCGACATCGATCTGCTTCTGGATGTCGCCGACGAGATAGATGGGGCTGGCCTGGACCATGCGCATGAGGTCCGTGGTCGTGATGACGCCGACCGGACGACCACCCTCGACGATCGGCAAGTGGTGGATGTTGCGGCCGACCATCTCGAGCAGGGCCTCGAAGGCGAGGCTGTCTGCCTGAGCCATCACGGGGTCAGCCGTCATCACCTCACTCACCGCCAAGTCCGTTGGGACTCCTTGTGCCACCACGCGATTGCGCAGGTCACGGTCGGTGACGATGCCGACCAACCGATCGTCATCGACGACCAGCAGGCACGACGCACCCTGGCGGCTCATGACCTGCGCGGCCGCCCTGATCGTCGCGTCGACACCCACAGTGATCGGCTCGCGCCGCACGAGGTCTCGCACCCCGGTGCGCAACATCGCATGCGTGGTCTCCGAGTCCTGGAGAGTGGCGACTGCGCCACGCATTCGGTGGGCTCGCTGGATGTCGAAGAAGTGGTCGAAGTCGGGATGCCGCTCACACAAGCGCCGGAAGCGCTCCTCGGGCAGCGCCAGGACGAGGGTGTCCTCGATCGCGACCACGTCGTGGATCGACGGATTCCCCAGGACGAGGGTCACCGACCCGAAGACGTCACCGACCTCGCACCGATCCATGAGGTTGCCCTGCTCGTCGAGGATGTCGACGGCTCCGGAGCGGATGACGAAGAGGGAATGGTTGTCCTTCCCCAGACCGATGATCGCACGCCCGCGGCGGTGGTACTCGACCGTGAACTGGCGCGGCAGTTCGGCCAGGACCTCCGCGGGGAGGGCATCGAAGGGTGCGTGGCGAGCGAGGAAATCCCGAACCTCTGCCAACTCGACGTCGAGGGCCATGACACATGACTACCACCGCCCCCTCAGGCCGCGCACCGTCACTGGCACAGTGGGCGCGTGCGATCCCTCACGTACGCCGGGTTCGGCGAGCCCCTCATGGTCCAGGACTCCGCGACGCCGACCGCGCCTCCCGGTGGCGCGGTCGTCCGGGTCGCCGCGAGCGGGCTCTGCCGAAGCGACTGGCACGGCTGGATGGGCCATGACTCCGACATCGTCCGCTTCCCGCACGTGCCGGGGCACGAGTTCGCCGGGACGGTGACCGAGGTGGGCGCGGGGGTAGATCTCGCGTGGTTGGGTCGCGCCGTGACGGCACCCTTCGTCTTCGCCTGCGGCGACTGCCCCGTATGCCGTGCTGGCGACGGGCAGGTCTGCCCCCACCAACGCCAACCCGGCTTCACCGATCCCGGCTCGTTCGCGGAGTTCGTCGTCGTGCGAGCGGCCGACACCAATCTCGTGGCCCTACCCGACGATCTCGACCCACGGGTGGCCGCTGGTTTGGGATGTCGGGTGGCCACGGCATACCGGGCGGTGACCGCGCGGGCCCGGGTGCGCGTTGGTGACCGAGTCCTCGTGATCGGTTGCGGCGGGGTCGGCTTGGCGGCCATCGCGGTGGCCGTGGCCGCGGGAGCGGACGTCATCGCGGTCGATGTCGACGAGACCGCCTTGGCCACTGCTCGGTCGCTCGGAGCCGCCGATGGCCTGGTCTTCGACGACCACCTGGCCGACCGAGTGCACGAGCTGACCGACGGAGGCGCCGACGTGGCCATCGATGCCCTCGGCTCACCGGCCACAGCACGCACCGGCGTGCTCGCTCTGGGAAGGCGGGGGCGGCACGTGCAAGTGGGTCTGCTCCCTCCTGCCGCCGGCGTTGCCCAGATCCCGATGGAACGCATCATCGGATGGGAATTGGAGCTGCTCGGCAGTCATGGCATGGCGGCATGCGACTACGCCCCGATGCTCGACGACCTGTCCTCGGGCGGGCTCGTCCTCGACGCACTGCTCGACCCGCGGCCGCCTCTGACTCTCGAGGAGGCCGCCGAGGCACTGCCCGCGATGGGCCGCACGCCGAGCCGGGGCATCCGCCTCATCGACCCGATGGCCTGAGGCAGGCCTCGCGTCCGGTCAGCGGCCGAACAGTTTGCCGAAGAAGCCCTGACTCGACTCGCCCTCGTGACCGGCGCACTGGTCGGCCTTGGGCACGTTCTTCATCACCTGGTCGACGTGCTGGCCACAGCCCGCCCACGTGGTCTTCCCGCACTTGGTGCACTTCACTGCTCGGCACACGATGGAGCCCTCTCCCGCTCTACGACAACAACGCAGGGATCATACCCCTAGGGGTATGATCCCTGCGTTGTGGTGGCGATGATTCGCGACGCGGGCCAACAGGGTCAGGCGAGCGAGAGGAAGAGCCGCTCCATCTTCTCCAGGTCCATTTCCGAGCCCTCGGGGTCGGTGACGCACTGCTTCAGGCCGGTCGAGATCGTCGCAAATCCGGCCCGGTCGATCGCCTTGGACACGGCTGCCATCTGCATGACGATGTCCTGGCACTCGCGGCCGTCCTCGATCATCTTGATGATGCCGCCGATCTGGCCCTGTGCGCGCTTGAGCCGCTTGAGCACCGCGGTCATGTCATCGGGATTGAGCTGCATGGCGTCCTTGCCTGTGAGTGCGTCCACTGTGGCCCTGGCGGCAGCAGGGGCACTCACAGGGGACTGTCGGGAGTGATGATACCCCCGCCCGTATGAGCGCGAGGGTCACTACTGCGGGTCGGCCTCGGCGGCCTCGGCCCCGCCAGGGGCCAGTTGCTGACGGACCTCGTCCATGTCGAGTTCACGCACGGCGGAGATGACCTGCTCGAGCCCGGCGGGCGGAAGAGCCCCGGCCTGGCGGTAGACAAGGATGCCCTCGCGGAAGGCCATGACCGTCGGAATGGAGGTGATGCCCACAGCGCCAGCGAGTGCCTGCTCGGCCTCGGTGTCGACCTTTCCGAAGACGACGTCCTCGTGGTTCTTGCTCGAGGCCTCATAGGTGGGCGCGAACTGGCGACACGGGCCACACCACGAGGCCCACCAGTCGACGAGGACGATGTCGTGGTCGGTGACGGTCTTCTCGAACGACTCCGCGGTGAGGTCCACGGTGCTCATGTCGTTGCTCCTTGGTCGGTGATGGTCGGATCTCTGGAGACCAACCGTCCCCAGCCTGCCAGCATTCCCCGCCACGCGCGTCCGAGTGCGACATGATCGAGCGGTGTCCTCGCTCACCGTCATCGCCGTCGTGGCCGGATTGGTCGTCGGCGTGGTGCTGGGGGCACTCGGTGGCGGAGGCGCCATCCTCGCCGTGCCCGTGCTCGTGTTCGCCCTCCATGAGAGTCCGCAGAGCGCAACGGCCGGCTCCCTGGTGATCGTCGGGGTGAGCAGCCTGGTCGCGGCCACGAGCCATGCCCGACGGGGGCGAGTCCGATGGGCGCAGGGCCTGCTTTTCGGGGCCATCGGCATGCTCGGGGCCATCGTCGGCAGCCGACTGTCACTCGACGTGCAGGGCCGCACCCTGCTCCTCGCCTTCTCGGTGCTCCTGCTCTTTGTGGCTCTGCTCATGTGGCGGCGCGCCTCCGCGGGCGCAGGGGCAGCGACCGCGGGCGAGATCCACTCCCTCGACATCGTCACCTTCCGCCCCACCTTCCACGTCAACATCCCACGCGTGGTGCGCGTGCTCGTCGCCGCATCCGCCGTCGGCCTGCTCACCGGCTTCTTCGGGGTGGGCGGCGGCTTCGCGGCCGTGCCGGCGCTCGTCCTCGCCCTCGACTTCCCGATGCCGGTGGCTGTCGGGACTTCGCTGCTCGTCATCGCCCTGAACTCCGCGACCGCCCTGAGCACCCGACTGCTGTCGGACGCCTCCCCGACGTGGGAGGTCGTCATCCCCTTCACCATCGCGGCCATCGGCGGGTCACTCGTCGGCGCCCGGGTGTCCGGCCGGATCCCGCCCGCCCGCCTGGCCCGGGTCTTCGCTCTCATGCTGCTCTGCGTCGCGGTCTACACCGCGGTCGGCGCAGGGATCAGCCACTGACCATGGACCTCACCGACGCGCTCGCTGCCCAGATCCGCCAGGCGGACACGCCGGCCAGTCGCGCGGCCGCCGAGCGGCTCCGCGAGATCTATCGATCCGGTGCCGCGCCGACGGAATTGGCCGTGGCCACGAAGGAGTCCGCCCTCACCTATGGCGCCTACCGGATGCCGGCCACGTATGCCGCGGTGCGGGCTGCGCTCTCCATGTCGCCCCACCAGGCGCTCCCCTCACAAGCTCCCGCAACGCATCTCGACCTCGGCGGTGGGACGGGTGCAGCGGTGTGGGCCGTGCACGAGGTCTGGCCGGAGGTCACGAGCCGAGTCCTGGACGCCTCCGAGGTGGCTCTGGACCTGGGTCGGCGGATCGCTGCCCGGGGGGATGGGCCGGTGGCGTCCACGGTCTGGGAGCGGGCCCACCTCGGGCCGGCAACCATCCTTCCCTCCGCCGACCTGGTCACGATCAGCTATCTGCTCGGCGAGCTCGCCGACGCCACGGCTGCCCACCTCGTCGACGAGGCCCTCGACAAGGCGAGTCTCCTGCTCGCCATCGAGCCCGGCACGCCGCGCGGGCACGCCGCGATCCTCGAGGCACGCGCTCGCGCCATCGAAGCCGGTTGGCGCCTGCTGGCACCCTGCCCCCACGCACACACATGTCCCGCGGTGGCGCCGGACTGGTGTCACTTCGCGGTGCGCCTACCCCGCTCGGTCACCCACCGGGCGCTCAAGGGCGCCGAGCGCGGCTTCGAGGACGAGAAGTTCTCCTTTGTCCTTGCCGTGCGGCCAGGGACCGGCGTCGGGTCGGTGGTGGCGGCCGGAGTCGACGCAGGGGCCGACCCCGGCTCGCCAGCAGCGCGCGTGGTGCGGCATCCCCTGCAGCGCAAGGGCCTGGTGCAGGTGCGGACCTG
>Ga0209477_1000149_pt1 | contig 38971 bp, 38 predicted proteins | sample KloWWTupernatant_FD_187180 | JGI IMG/M metagenome (GOLD analysis project Ga0209477, IMG submission 187180) | Active sludge microbial communities from Klosterneuburg, Austria, studying microevolution and ecology of nitrifiers - Klosterneuburg... | ecosystem: Engineered > WWTP > Aerobic digester >...
TGCGAACCAGATTTGAAGGGGGTTGTTCACCTCTTGAGGGGGGTAAGGCTCTCGGCCTCTCCGCTTCCCTGTGGGGCGAACAAGTAATAACTTACGCGGCATTCCACCCCTCCCCCAAATCGGGGAGACATCCCGGGCGTGTCACACCGGCCCCTTTTCGAGAAAGCCCGCGTCAGCCCGCAAAAGGTGTTCCGCGGCCGGCCAGACCGCTCACCAGCGGGGGTGAATCGCCTCGTGGAAGTACTCGTCGTAAATCGCGCGCACACCTTCAGCAAACGCATCGCCAAGAGCCGGAACCTTCCCGGCTGCCGCGTTCGAGCGTGCCTGCGCGACGTTGCGCGCACCTGGGATCACGGTCGATACGCCGGGCAGCTGCGCCACCCATGCCAACGCCGCCGCCGATGCGCCGAGGCCTGCTCCGGCGGCGAGGTCAGCGAATGCCTGCGCCGCATCAACGCCTCGGGCGTAGTCGACACCCGAGAACGTCTCTCCCACATCGAACGCTTCGCCCTGACGGTTGAAAGTGCGGTGGTCATTCTCGGCAAAGGTGGTGTCGCGCGTGTATCGGCCGGTGAGCAGGCCGCTCGCGAGCGGTACTCGCGCGATGATGCCGACTCCGGATGCCACGGCCGCAGGCAATACTTCATCAAGCGGCTTCAGCCGGAACGCGTTGAGGACGATCTGCACGCTCGCGATCCCGGGGCGCGCGATGGCTGCCAACGCCTCGGCGCAGGTCTCCACACTGACGCCATATGCGGCAATGACGCCATCGCCCACGAGCAAGTCAAGGTCGTCGAACACCCGATCGTTGGAGTAGACCTCGGTGCGCGGGCAGTGCAGCTGCACGAGATCGAGCGTGTCAACTCGAAGGTTGCGACGCGACCGGTCGGTCCACGCGAGCATGTTCGCGCGCGTCAGCGCGGCCGAGTCGGGAACATCGGCCCGACGCACCATCTTCGTCGCGACCGTCACGTCGACGCCGGGGTTGCCCGCGCGCCATGCGCCGATGATGGACTCACTCCGCCCGTCACCATAGACGTCGGCCGTGTCAAAGAACGTAACGCCGTCGGCGGCTGCGGCATCCAGCACTTCGAACGCGTCAGCCTCGGTGACATCACCCCAGTCGGCCCCGAGTTGCCAGGTGCCGAGTCCAATTGCGGAAACGGTGCGGCCAGTACGTCCAAGGGTGTGTTCCAACATGGCTCGAGCCTAGCCAAGCGCGTTCAGCCCAGCGCTTCAGGCCCCTGCTCGACCAAGACCTTGAACTGTGCGGCATCCAAAACCCGAATGCCCAACGCCTCGGCCTTGCTGAGCTTCGACCCGGCCCCCGGCCCGGCAGCCACAAAGTCGGTCTTCTTCGACACGCTCGACGCTGCCTTTCCGCCGGCCTGGATAATCGCTTCCTGCGCGCCGTCGCGGGTGTACCCGTCGAGCGTGCCGGTGGCCACGACCGTGAGACCTTCAAGCACTCCGCCGGCAGCAACCGCCGCACCCGGCCCGGGGTGGCCCGGGATCGCGAAGCGCACGCCCGCGGCCCGCCACTGGTCAACAATCTCGAGGTGCCAGTCAACGTCGAACCACGCGAGGAGCGACTCAGCGATGATCTCCCCCACGCCATCAACCGCGGCCAGCGTCTCGCTGCTTGCCGCACGCACGGCATTCAACGAACCGAAGTACTGCGCAATCGCGCGGGCGGCAACCGGACCGACGTGCCGAATGTTCAGGGCAACGAGCTGTCGCCAGAAGTCTTTTGTCTTCGCCTTCTCGAGCTCGTCGAGCAGCTTCAGCGCTTGCGCCGACGGCAAGTACACGCGATGGTTCTTTCGCACGCCCGCCGCCCGGCGCTCCGCCGTCGTCGCATTTTCGAACCCGGGGGGATACACGAGCTCAACCCGTTGGAAGGGCGCGCGGCGCACTGGGTCGCCGGTGACCTCGTCGCGCTTGGGCTCCCCCGTCTCAGAGTCGCGCACGACGACCTCGATCGGCACGAGTTGTTCGAGACGGAGCGTAAACAGCCCCGCCTCGGTGCGAAGCGGTGGCTCACTCGGGCTCGATGGCTGCGTCAACGCTGCGGCGGTGACTTCGCCCAGCGCCTCGATGTCGAGCCCGCCACGTGAGCCAATGTGTTCGACGCGGCCACGCACTTGGGCGGGGCAGTTCTCGGCATTCGGGCACCGCAAATCGATGTCGCCCTCTTTTGCCGGTGCCAGCACCGAGCCACACTCCGGGCAGTTGGCGGGCATGACAAACGGGCGCTCCGTGCCATCGCGCCGCTCCAGCACCGGCCCGAGCACCTCGGGAATGACATCGCCAGCCTTGCGCAACACAATCGTGTCGCCGATCAGCACGCCCTTGGCCTTCACCACATCCTGGTTGTGCAGCGTCGCTTGGCTCACCGTGCTGCCCGCGACGCTCACGGGTTGCATCACCGCATAGGGGGTGACCCTGCCGGTGCGACCCACGCCGACCGCAATGTCGAGCAACCGGGTGTAGACCTCTTCGGGTGCGTATTTGTAGGCGATCGCCCACCTTGGCGCGCGGCTCGTCGCACCAAGCTCGTCGTGCAGCGCAAGCTCGTCGAGCTTGACGACAACCCCGTCGATGCCGAGCTCGACATCGTGGCGGTGCTCACCACGCTCTTCGATGTAGCCCACGACCGCGTCTACATCGTCAAACACTCGCGAGTACGGCGAAATGGGGAGCCCCCAGCCCGCGAGCAATTCGTACACCTCGGACTGGGTGGATGCCGGTGGCTCGGCCCACGCCCCAATCCCGTGTACGAACAGCGACAGGCGACTCAACCGGTCGCGCATCAGCGCAATCTCTTCGACCGACTTGTTCTCGGCACGCTGGCGGAGACTCCCTGCGGCGGTGTTCCGCGCGTTCGCAAACTCGGGATACTTCGTCTTGATGGCATCCGGGCTCTTGCCCCGTGCCAGTTGCTCCTCGGCAAAAGCCGCCTGCAGCGCATGCTGGCGCTCATTCAGCGACTCGAACTGCGCGGTGCTGAGGAACACCTCGCCACGCACCTCGAAAAACTCGGGCAGCGACTCCCCCACCAGCTTCTCGGGAATCACCGGAATCCACGCGACGTTCTCGGTGATGTTCTCGCCGACGCGGCCGTCACCGCGGGTGCTCGCGCTCTCGAGGACGCCGTCTCGGTACGCGAGACTGATCGCGAGGCCGTCTATTTTGAGCTCGCTGAGCCAGCGAACCGGGCGGGCCGCGGCATCCCGCGTCTTCTCGGCCCACTCACGAAACTCGTCAAGGCTGAAGACGTTGTCGAGGCTGAGCATGCGCTCGGCGTGCTCGTGCGGCGGAAAGCCCGCCGATGTCACGCTCGCGCCAACCAGCTGGGTCGGGCTTTCGTCACTCAGGAGCTCGGGGAACGCCTGCTCGATCGCCTCGAGTCGCTGCAACTGGGCGTCGAACTCGGCATCGCTGACGAGGCTCACGCTGTCGGCGTAGTACGAGGCACGATTGCGCTCGATCTCTTCGCGCAGTGCGGCAACTTCTTCGCGTGCCTGCCCAAAATCACGGGGCAACTCGATCACGTGTGCTTCTCCTCAGCGTGGCTTCGGTACCGTGTGCCGCCTCACACCGAGAGCGGCACCGCCGAGACCGTGTGGTCGATGGTGAACTGACCGAGCACCCGCGTGCCGATGTACAACACCGCGGTCTGCCCTGGCGCGACGCCGTCGAGCGGCGCATCGGGAGTGACAATCAGTAGTTCGACATCGTCGGTGGATGCCACGACCGCGCGAGCCGGCACGGGCTCGGCATGCGCACGAATCTGCACATGGCACTCGAACCCATCGCTCGCCGCCGCGGGCGGGGTGCCCACCCAGGTGAATCGTGCCCCCGAGATCTCGGCGGTTGCGAGCGCCTCTTTTGGCCCCACGACCACGGTGTTCGACACGGGACGCACCTCGAGGACAAACCGCGGCTTGCCGTCGGGCGCGGGGATGCCAATTGAAAGCCCACGCCGCTGGCCAACGGTGAACGCGCGTGCACCCTCGTGCGTGCCGACAACCGCGCCCGAACGGTCGAGAATCTCGCCGGTCTCGGCGCCGACGCGCTCCGCGAGCCAGCCGCGTGTGTCTCCGTCGGGGATGAAGCAGATGTCGTGGCTGTCGGGCTTCTGCGCAACCGAAAGCCCGCGCTCGGCGGCCTCGGCGCGCACGAGTGCCTTCGAGGGTGTGTCGCCAAGCGGAAAATAACTGTGCGCAAGCTGTTCGGCCGTGAGCACCCCGAGCACGTATGACTGGTCTTTTGCCGCGTCGCTCGCGCGATGCAGTTCGAGTGCGCCATCGACACCAGGGCGGACCTTCGCGTAGTGCCCGGTGCAGACGGCGTCGAACCCGAGGTCGAGCCCCTTCTCGAGCACAGCCGCAAACTTAATGTGCTCATTGCACCGCATGCACGGGTTCGGTGTGCGACCAGCGCTGTATTCGGCGATGAAGTCGTCGACCACGTCGAGGCGGAAGCGCTCTGAAAAGTCCCAGACGTAGAACGGGATGCCGAGGAGATCGGCCGCCCGCCGTGCGTCCATCGAGTCTTCGATCGTGCAGCAGCCCCGGGCGCCAGTACGCAGCGTGCCGCCCGCGCGTGAAAGTGCGAGGTGCACGCCAACCACCTCGTGCCCGGCGTCGACAGCGCGGGCCGCCGCAACAGCCGAGTCGACGCCACCGCTCATGGCCGCAAGAATTCGCATGTCGTAATTCTACGCGGCACCGCTGACAGTGGGCAGGGCGCGCGATGACCACGCGTGCCGCGGTGGGCGCACGCGAGCCCACGCGGTGCCGTTGCTAGACCGCGCGGCGAGCCATTCCTGCGCGACGAGCCCGCTCATACGCCGCCGGAATCGCGGCGATAAACGCGTCGACGTCGCCTGAAGTTGATTCGCGGCCAAGCGTGACGCGCAGCACTGAGCGAGCGGCATCCGCATCTCGCCCCATCGCAAGCAGCACATGGGAAGGATCGGGGATGCCTGCTTGGCAGGCCGACCCCGTCGACACCGCGACGCCGACAAGATCGAGCATCAGCAGGAGCGAGTCGCCCTGCGCGCCCGGAAAAGACAAGTGGGCGTTGCCGGGCAAGCGGTATGTGGGGTCGCCGTTGAGCGTCGCGTCCGGCACCGCCGCACGCACGCCGGTAACGAGCGCGTCTCGAAGCGCGGTCAGGCGCGTCGCCTCAGCCTCGCGTTCGGCCACCGCGAGCTCGGCGGCAACGGCGAACGCTGCCGCGTTCGCGACGTTTTGCGTGCCCGAGCGGAGCCCACGTTGCTGGCCACCGCCGTGAATCAATGCCGTCAACGTTGCGTCGCGGGCAACGACGAGGGCACCGATCCCGGCGGGTCCGCCAATCTTGTGCGCGGCAACGCTCATCGCCGCGAGGCCGCCACCAGATCCATCACGCAGCCCACGAAACGACAGCGGCATGTGCCCGAAGGCGCCAACCGCGTCGAGGTGCAGCGGCACGCCAACGCGCGCGCATGCAAGCATCGCCTGGCTCACCGGCTGCAGCGTGCCCACCTCGTTATTTGCCATGAGCATCGTTGCAAGCGCAACATCAGCACCGGCAGGAGCGCCGCCGCCGAGTGCGTCTTCCCACTCATCAAGCAGCAGACTTCCGGACGCATCGAGCCCGGGCCAGCGCAGCGCCGCCCCCTCGTGAGCCTCGAGCCATTCGGCGGCGTCGAGGGTGGCGTGGTGCTCGCCCATCGCGACGACGATGGCGTGGCGAGAGGCATCCGCTGCTTGTCGACTCCAGAAGAGCCCCTTCAGCGCGAGGTTGATCGATTCGGTACCGCCCGATGTGAAGACGACCTCGACGGGGTCGCAGTCGAGGGCAGCGGCCAACCGTTCGCGGGACTCTTCGAGCAGGCGCCGAGCCGACTGACCGGCCGTGTGGATCGACGAGGGATTGCCAACGCTCGCCGAGGCCGCAACCCAGGCGTCGCGAGCCTCAGGGCGAAGCGGGGTCGTCGCCGCGTGATCGAGGTAGACGACCATGGTGTGCCTTTCGAGCGAGGTTGCCGATCAGAACAGCAGGTTGGCGAAGGCGCGCCGTGCCTGCAGCGTGCGGGGATCAGCGTCGCCAATCACACCGAACAGCTCGAGCAGGCGTTCCTTCACTGCCGAGCGAACGTCGTCGCCGCTGGCCGCAAACAACTCCAGCAGGCGGTTGAAGGCGTCTTCGACATGCCCCCCGGTGAGATCAAGATCGGCGACGGCGAACTGTGCTTCGGGATCAAGTGGCGCGGCGGCGGCAGCCGCACGGGCTGCCTGCAGATCGAGACCCTGCACGCGGTTGAGCAGACGGACCTGCCCAAGGCCCGCGCGGGCATCCTCGTCACGAGGATTCTCCTGCAATGCGGCTTCGTATTCGCTGATCGCGAGGGCGAAGTCGCCCGCCTCGATCGCGGCGAAGGCGGCCGCGTGGTGCGGCGGCAACGGCGGCGCGGCCGGCGCGGCGTCCTCGGTACCGGGTTCGCCCGGGTTCTGCAGGCTCGCGCGGCCGGTCACACCGTTGGCCGCGGCCAGCTGCAGCATCTGCTCGAACACCTGACGGACCTGTGCTTCGGGCATCGCGCCCTGGAAGAGCGGCACAGACTGGCCCTGCAGCAGCGCGACAACAGTCGGAATCGACGTCGCCTGGAAGGCCTGCGCCAGCTGCGGGTTCGAGTCGACATCGATCCGCACGAGCAGCGCACGCCCGGCGTAGTCGGTGATCACACGCTCGAGGAGCGGGGTGAGCTGCTTACACGGCTCGCACCACTCGGCCCAGAGGTCGACCACAATCGGGATCGAGCGCGAGAGCTCGAGGACGTCGTTGAAAGTGGCATCCGTCGCATCAAAGAACAGCGATTCCATCGGGATCACGGGACCAGCCGCGGCCGGAGCGCCGGGCGCCGCCGGGGCACCTGGGCCTACCGGCCCGGCACCGGGGGCACCAGCGGGCGCATTCGCCCGGTTCTTCAAGACCGAAAGATCGACGGCACCGCGCAACTGCGAGCTGAGAGACGGGTTGCTCACTGAATGACTCCTACTGACAACAGGCTGGATGAATAGCCCAGCAAACGAATCTTCTCGGCGCTGCCCTGCGTGGGCACGTAGAAGAACAATTGGTCTGAGAACGTGGTGGTGAAGCCCTTGGCCGACTGCTTGGTGCCGGCGAGGGCCTCGTAGACCGGGCTCTCGTCGAGCTTGATGACCGCGTCGTCGTTATTGGGCTTGACGGTATCGCTCTCGAACAGGCTGACCGCAACGATAGCGCCATTCTCAAGCGTCGCGAGCGACATTGGTGCGAACGTGCCCGGCTGCTGCGAGAACGTGAGGCTCGCGGTTTCGGCCCCAGTTTCGTTGAACTTGGCCAACCGCTTCTCACGGTCGCTTGCCACGATCTGGCGGAACGTGTCGCTCTCGGCATCGAACATGCCAGCGAACTGGCTGTCCTTGCCGCTCTGCAGGATGTCGGCGTACGCCTTGGCCACCTGGTCGGGCGGCAACAACAGGAACGTTGAGTCCGGCGGCACCATGGTCGCGCCGATCGATGCCGGTGCGACATCGGGCAGACGAGTGGATGCCTCCAACTTCGCCACGTACGAAAGCTTGTAGTTCGTCCACGGGTCGGCCTGTGTGAGCAGCATGATGCTCGGCGGCGCGGTCGAGTCGTCGCGGTCGACGACCACGGTCATGACCGTGCGCGGCCATGAATCGTATGCCTGCGGAAGAATGATCTCGAGCGGCGTCGTTGGAATTGCTGCCGGCGCCGCAAAGTCGGGGACCTTGCTTCGAACCGAGTAGTTGGTCGTCCGCTCGGCAAGCGCAACCCCGGTCATGCGGGTAGCGAGCAGGTCGGTGCTGGCGGCCGCGTCTGCCTCGGCAACCGTCGCAGAGACGCGCGCCAGAATGTCGCCGGCCTGTGCCTCGGTCACGGCAGGCATCTGCTGGCCATCGGGCACGATCACGTTGGTCGTTGCCGTGGGGCTCGGGCTCGAACCAGAGAGCGTCGGCCAGGACTCGGCGGAGCACCCGGCGAAGAGCAACGCGGAGACCGCAATCGCGGGCACCGCGATCAGGGAACGTCGACCAAGCGAGAACCTGCGCCGCGCGGGTGATGTGCTCACCACACCTTTATCTGCGACCTCGATTGCCTCAGTGTCGGCAAGCGGCGGCAGCCCTTTTCGGCGCGGGCCGCGCGAGCGGCGCACGTGTCGAATAGCCAGGAAGTAGAGGAATCCACCGATCAAAAGAAAAATCGCGCCGAGCACGATCAGCGGGCCAGCCCAGGGCGTGGCGTTGTCGAGCGGCCACGCGACCTTCACGTTGGCGGGCGCCGGTGCCGTGCCATCGACAGCGAGCAGAATGCTCATGTTGTCGGGAACCCGCAGGGTGCTCGTCAGCACGCCCTCGCCCGCATACTCCTTCAGCCACAGGTCGGAGCCCGCGGGATTGCGCCCCGGAGTCGCCTCGGCCGGAGCTGCGGCATCCGGAGCGGCGGGATCGGGCGCGGCGGCCTCGCCTTCGGCTGGTGGTGCCGCGTCGGTAGATGGGGCCGGTGCGGCGGGCTTCTCGACGAGGCCCTCCTTAATCTCACCGTCGGCGCCCAGCGAGACCGTGTTGTACTCGGCGTCTGCGAGCCAGGCCTTCATGTCGGCGGTGCGACCCATGGCCGCGAAGACTGGGCCCTCACCACGAACAGTGAGCGTTTGTGCCCCCGGTTGATGCGCCAAGACCGCTCCGTCGACGACGGTGTAGGGCGCGTCTCCAGTCGTGCTGAACGAGACATCCTGGGTGTCGGGCCCGAGGAAAATGGTGCGCTGGGCGATGCCCCCACCAATACACAGTGCGGCGAGAATGAACGCACCGATCGCTAAGACAAAACGCACAAAAAACCTTTCCAGCATCCGACTGGCCACCCCATTGCGAGGCTCCACGTCGGCAGACTCGGACATGTCAGCGTACCGAATCACCCTGGCAATTCTCCAAGAGCGCCGCCGCCTGCGCCTGAAACAGCCGCGAAATGTCGCGCAGACGATCGGTGCGAGGCTGGCGCGTCAGCGACCAGTAGTGTGACGAGCAGGGATTCTGACCAGCCAGAATCTCACCCCGGAAAGCCGCAGGAGCACAGATGAGATTGAACAATCCGTTCCGGATTGCGTTTGTAGCCACGCTCGGCGTTGGGCTCGGGCTCGTCCTCCTGCAGAGCGTGAACACGCTCAGCACAATCCTGCTCTACGTGGGCACCGCGCTCTTTCTCTCGCTGGGCCTCGACCCGGTGGTCAGCTTCCTCGAGCGACGCAAGCTTCCGCGCTGGGCCGCGGTTCTCGTCACAATCATTGCCTTGCTCGGCCTGTTCGCCGGGGTGGTCCTCATGATCCTGCCGATCATCATCGATCAAGTCAGCCAGCTCGTCGTGCAGATTGAACGGCTCGTGACGCGGCCGAGCTGGGAACACGACCTCAAGGACTGGCTGCGCGGGGTTTTCCCCAACCTCATGGTTGATGATGTGTGGGATGCCGTGGCCGGATGGTTGGCCGAGGTTGACTGGGCATCGATCACACAGGGTGTCATCGGCGCCGGCGTGGCAATCATCGGCGGGCTCGCCGGTGCGTTCATCGTGCTGATCCTGACCATCTATTTCACGGCCTCAACGCCGACGCTCAAGGCGTCCGTCTACCAGCTGGTTCCGGCATCCAAGCGTCACCGTTTCGTGGACCTCGCCGAGCAGATCACCGATTCTGTCGGCTATTACGTGATCGGGCAGGTCTCGCTCGCCACCGTCAACGGCGTGCTCAGCGCAATCTTCCTGTCGATCATCGGCGCACCGTTTCCTGCGGTACTCGCCTGCGTGGCCTTCTTCTTCTCGCTGATCCCGCTGGTCGGCACGCTCACCGGGTCGACCCTGATCGTGTTGACCTGCCTCATCCCGGGGCTCGGTGCACCGGTGACCGCGCTGATTGCGGCGATCTACTACCTGATCTACATGCAGATCGAGGCATACGTGCTGGCTCCCCGCATCATGGGCCGCGCGGTCTCGGTGCCTGGCGCGGTCGTCGTCATCGCCGCCCTCGCGGGTGGCTCGCTCCTCGGATTGCTCGGCGCGCTGATTGCGATTCCGGTGGCCGCCAGCATCCTGATCATCTACCGCCAGGTCTTGATTCCACGCCAGAACGAGCGCTAGACGCGGATCACGCTAGGGGTGCGTCGTGGTGAAGTCCCACTCGGTTGCGAGCGGCAGCGCATCGGGATTGACCGCGGCGACGATCTCTGTGAGTACGCGCCGGGTTTGTGACTCGCCAACCCACAGGTGGCGGCCCCGCTCGACGTCGATCAGCTTGATGTCTGGCACCGAGGCAAATCGCTTCGCCGCCTCTTCAGGCCGCAGGTAGTCGTCGAGTTCGGGGATCAACGCCACGAGCTTTCGTGGACCGCCCGCCCACGCCGCAACCTCCTCCTCGGTGGCGCGGTGGAGGGGCGGCGAAAGCAGGATCGCGCCATCGATGTCGTGGTCACGCCCGTACTTCAGCGCAAGTTCGGTGCCAAATGACCAGCCGACGAGCCACGGATGCGGCAGCCCGCGCTCGCGCACGAACTCCATCGCCGCGGCAACGTCGAACCGCTCGGCGTGCCCGCCGTCAAATGATCCCTCGCTCGTGCCCCTGGGCGACGACGTGCCACGAGTATTAAAGCGCAGCACCGCGATGTCGGCCAGCGCGGGGAGCCGGGCTGCCGCCTTGCGCAAGATGTGCGAGTCCATGAAGCCGCCCGCGGTCGGCAGCGGATGCAGCGTGACAAGCGTTGCCACCGGCTCGTGAACCGGCGGGAGCGCGAGCTCGCCGACGAGGGTGAGCCCGTCAAGCGTGTGAAGCGCGATGTCTTCACGCCGAGCCGGCAGTTCGAGCGGACCACGAATATCCATCATGCGAGCCTCCAACAGTGTGTGTGCCAGTGTCGACGGGCCGCGAGATCGGCGGCATCGCCCATCACGCCGTCTGCCCGCCACGCAACCAGGTGCGCAGTGCCAACAGAAACGGCGCGGCCGCAGCCGGGGCAGACGTAGTCCTTCAGCGCCTTCGCGCCCGAAACTGGTTGGACGGTCCACTCGCCGCCCGAACGCCTCTCGGTGCGCTTCCACCCCGCGAGCATGCGATCGAACCCGTCGCCGCGATCGGGCTCGGGTCGTCTGCGATTGTGGCGGGCCATGTGCCAAGTCTAGGCACGACGACCACGGTGAGGCCGACGCGTTGCGCGGTTAGTACCAACCGGAGCGCTGAGACTTCTCCCACGCGCCGCACGGCGTGCCATAGCGCGCAGTGATGTAACCGAGCCCCCAGCTGATCTGCGTCGCCGGGTTCGTCTCCCAGTCGGCCCCCGCACTCGCCATCTTGTTGCCCGGGAGCGCCTGCGGGATGCCGTAGGCACCGCTGCCACGGTTGTGCGCGTTGACACGCCAACCCGACTCCCTGTTCCACAGCGCCGACAGGCAGGCGAACTGGTCGTCGCCCCAACCGCGGCCCATGACCATCTGGTAGCCAATTGCCTGCGCCGATCCGGGATCAGGAACCACGAACGGCGGGCTCCAGCCTCCACCCGAGCCCGAGGAACCAGAAGACGGTGGTGCTGGCGGCGGGGTGGGCTTCGGTTTGAGCGCCACAAGGTAGCCCTCGCGGCCGAGCTCGACGGGCGCAGCATCGGCTTCGAGCGCCATCACCTCGACGGACTGCCGCCCATCGACGGCGACGTCATAGATCGTGGATGCCGCGGCCTCCGGTGCCGCTTGCGCAAGCGCAACGCCACTGGGCTCGACGGCATAAGCAACGACGAAAGCGAAGGCGGCCGTCGCCGCGAAAACTGACAGCACCTCACGCCGACGCGACCAGCGCACCCGCGGCGTAGCGGCCGGCTTGCCTGCAGTATCGGAGGTCTGCGACGCTCGCGGTTCCCAGTTGGGATCCGCGGAATTGACGTTCTGACCAGGAATCACGATCCAGCGAGTCTACCGAACAGGTGGAGAAGGTGCCATTCCATCTGGGTTTTCCCAGGCCGCAGCCAGGTCGAATGCCCGTGCGGTGATTCTCGAGCTGTGACCCAATCGCCTAGCGAACGGCCAACATCACATCGACAACCGCGTCAAGGAGAGCGTCAACCTGCGCCTCGTCGTAGCCGCGGCGCTGCATGCGAAAGGCCGCCGCGCGCACCTGCTCGACCGTGATCGCCTCGCCGCGTTCGAAGTAGCCGACCAGCTTGTCGGCAACGATGTCGACCTCGTCGATGCGATACCCGAAGCGCAAGAATCCGGCGCGCCGGAAGCGCTCGCGCGGCGTGCGGCTGAGCCGTTCCAACACTTCCTGCGCCGTCTCGCGTGCGCGATCGACCCACTCGACGGTCCCGACATCGGCGACGACCGCCTCGCGCTGCCTCGCGGCGAATGCGTCTTCAATACGCCCGAGCGCAGCGTCGACAGCGCCAACGGAATAACCGCGGCGCACCAGGTCGAACGATGCGAGCCGCACGGCGGTCGCGTCGACCGGCGCATCGTCGACAGGCGCAGCATCGACCGATGCATCCTCAGCAGGTGCAGCTTCGACCGGCTCATCTTCGACCGGTTCGGTCGGCACTTCGAACGCCGCCCGCGCCCGGCGCAGGAACGCATCGACGCTGGCCGGGTCGTAGCCTTTCTGACCGCGTGGTGCGATCGGAAAGGGCGATGCGACAGCCTCGGCTGCGGCATCCACCGATCGATCTTGAGCGGGACTCGAGCTCGTCAACACATCACCATCTCGTTCACAACGCCAGCACAGGGACAAAAAGTACGTAGAGGGCAAGGGCCGCCGCGGCGGAGGGCAGGATCGAGTCGAGACGATCGAGCACGCCGCCGTGCCCGGGGATCCACGAACTCATGTCTTTGATGCCCAGGTCCCGCTTGAGCAATGACTCGCCCAAGTCGCCGATGGTCGCGCTGACCAGGATCACGACGCCCAAGATGAGGCCGACCCACCAGGGCTGGTCGAGCATATAAAGCCCGAGCAGAATGCCCGCGGTAATCGAGAGCACCACAGCGCCGGCGAAGCCCTCCCACGTCTTCTTGGGACTGATCTTCGGTGCCATCGGGTGCTTGCCGAACGAGATGCCAGCGACATACGCACCGGTGTCGGCAGAGATAGCGACGATTACGAACGCGAGCACCCACCATTCGCCGCCATCTTGGCGGACGAGCATGACCGCGAGGCCGGCGAGGAACGGCACATACAGCTGCACGAACGCGCCAGTGAGGACGTCGCGCAGCACCTGACCGTAGCTGCGTCCGTCCTGGGCCGCCATCTGTGCCACCATGCGCCACACCAGCACGAAGGCGATGCCAACGAACAGGGTCACCCAGACGAGCGACGGGTCGAAGAACCACGGTGAAACCACGATTGCGGCCGCAGAAAGGAGCTGTGGAATGACGTCGAGGCGATAGCCGGCGCCCTGGAGCGCGCGGCACAGCTCGAAGGTTGCCATCAGCCCCGCCGCGACGGCAAAGATCACAAAGATCCACTTGAAGAAGATCAGCGAGGCAAGAAGTGCGAGCCCGATGGCAACGCCGATCAGCGTCGCGACGATCAGGTCACGCCCGGTGCGCTCTTTGATCCGCTCGTTCGTCTGCTCGAACTGTTCGCGTGCGAGCGCGACCTGGCTCTCAAACTCATCGCGTGCGGCGCGCAGGTGGGTCTGCAACGACGCGCCGTGCTCTGCGTCGCCGTCAACCCCGCTTGTTGTGTTGCCGTTCGCGCCGCCACTCCCCTCGCCGCCCACCGCGGAGGGTGGCGTTTCCGGGCGCTCCGAATCGGCGTGTCCTGGGTTTGCCGGATCCTCCGGTGAGCGCTTTGTCATGACGGTTTCGAGGCTGGCTCAGATCTCGAGCAGCTCGGCTTCCTTGCGCTTGAGCGCCTCGTCGATCGCGTCGATGTAGGTCTTGGTCATCGACTCAAGCTCTTTCTCGCCACGCGCAACCTCGTCATCGCCGACCTCGCTCTTGAGCGCGTCGAGGTCGTCCTTGGCACGGCGACGGACGTTGCGAATCGCAACCTTCGCGTCTTCGCCCTTGCCGCGAACGAGCTTGACGTAGTCGCGGCGACGCTCTTCAGTCAGCTCCGGCATCGTCACGCGTACGAGGTTGCCGTCGTTCGTGGGGTTCACGCCGAGGTTGGGCGTGTCGCGAATCGCCTGCTCGATCGCGCGCAGCGCGGTCTTGTCGTAGGGCGTGATGACGATCGAGCGCGCCTCGGGGTTCTGCAACGCCGCCAGCTGTCCGATCGGAGTCGGGGTGCCGTAGTAGTCGACCAGAATTCTCTGGAAGAGCTGCGGGTTTGCGCGCCCGGTGCGCACTGTGGAGAACTCATCTCGAGCTGCCTCAACGGCCTTGGTCATGCGTGTGCCAGCATCGGTCAATACGTCCGCGATCACGGTTGCTCCTTCTGTGTGAGTCTCGGTGGTCAGTCTAGTGCGCGGCGGCGACCCAGACTGTGGATCAAGCCAGCGCGCGCCAGCGGGTCAGGTTGTGACGAGGGTGCCAATCGGCTCGCCCAGGAGCGCCCGAGTGACGTTGCCCGCGGGCTCCATGCCAAAGACGCGCATGTCCATGCGGTTGTCCATGCAGAGGCTAAACGCGGTCGAATCAACGACCTTCAGCCCACGCTGGAGCGCGTCGAGGTAGGTGATGCGGTCAATGCGGGTGGCCGAGGCATCCGTTCTCGGATCAGCGGTGTAGACGCCGTCGACGCCGTTCTTGGCGACGAGGACCTCAGCGGCACCGATCTCGAGGGCGCGCTGCGCGGCCACGGTGTCGGTGGAGAAGTACGGGAGTCCGGCGCCGGCGCCGAAGATCACGACGCGCCCCTTCTCCATGTGACGCTCAGCACGGAGCGGGATGTAGGTCTCTGCGACCTGGGTCATCTGGATGGCCGACTGCACGCGCGTGGGCGCGCCAGCCTGCTCGAGAAAGTCTTGGAGGGCGAGGGCATTCATCACGGTGCCCAGCATGCCCATGTAATCGGCGCGGCCGCGGTCCATACCGCGCTGGCTGAGCTCGGCGCCGCGGAAGAAGTTGCCACCGCCCACAACAATTGCGATTTCTACGCGATCGACTGCGGCGGCGATCTCGCGGGCAACCTGGCTCACCACATCGGGGTTCACCCCGAGCTGCCCGCCGCCGAATGCCTCACCAGAGAGTTTGAGGAGCACCCTCCGGCGCCCACTTGTTTCTTGCGTCACGGGTCGTGTCCTCTCTCGACGGTAGTCATCAAACTACCGGGTGTGCCCTTCTGGGGCGAGTGTGTGCTGCTGTGTTTCGGGCAGAGAAAAGGAGTCCGGACCGCAAATGCGATCCGGACTCCCGTGTAATTCTTAGGCTCCGACCTTGAAGCGCGCGAAGTCGCCGACCGTGAGGCCCGCATCCTTCAGCACCTGTGCAACCGAGCGCTTGTTGTCCTTGGCGTAGTCCTGGTCAAGCAGGGCGACCTGCTTGAAGTACGCGCCAACGCGACCCTCGATGATCTTGGGAAGCGCCGCCTCCGGCTTGCCCTCTTCGCGAGAGATCGCCGTAACGATGTCGCGCTCCTTGTCGACCTCCGCTGCGGGGACGTCTTCACGGCTGAGGTAGCTCGGGTTTGCGAACGAGATGTGCTGCGCAATGCTGCGTGCAGTCTCTGCGTCGTCGCCCGAGTAGGCAACGACAACACCGATCTGCGGGGGCAGGTCCTTGCTGGTCTTGTGCAGGTACACCGCAAAGTGCTCACCCTTGAGGGTGCGCACGCGACGCAGTTCGACCTTCTCGCCGATGATCGCTGCCTCATCGTTGATGAGATCCTCGATCGTGCCCGAGCCGGCTGCTGCAGCCAGGGCTGCCTCAGCGTTCTCGGCGCCGACGGCGGCTGCGGCATCCGCAACCTTGTCGGCCAGAGCGATGAACCGGTCGTTCTTTGCAACGAAGTCGGTCTCGCAAGCGAGCTCGATGATCGTTACCTGACCGGGCAGTTCGCGAGCGGCGACGAGGCCCTCGCTGGTCGAGCGGTCAGCGCGCTTGGCGTTGCCCTTTGCGCCCTTGAGGCGCAGGATCTCGACGGCCTTGTCGACGTTGCCGTCTGCCTCTTCGAGAGCCTTCTTGGTGTCGACCATTCCGGTGCCGAGCTGTTCGCGCAGCGCCTTAATGTCAGCAATGGTGAAGTTGGCCATTGTTGGGTGACTCCTTCTTTGCGTTTCGGTGACTAGTTGGACTCGGTGGCTTCGGCAGCTGCCTCAGCGCCTGCGGCGTCGGCGGCCGACTCAGTAGCCGCCTCGCCTTCGATTGCCTGCTCGGCGACGACTGCCTCAGCCAGGTCGGCTGCCGCGATGGCAACGTCAGCAACGGCTTCGGTCTCGGCCGAAGACTGTGCGGGGGCAGACTGCTCGAGCAGTTCGCGCTCCCAGTCGGCGAGCGGCTCTGCAACTGCAGCCTCTGCCTCGTTGTTGCCCTGGTGGCGCTGGATCAGGCCCTCGGCGACAGCGTCAGCGATGATGCGGGTGAGCAGGCCCACCGAGCGGATCGCGTCGTCGTTGCCGGGGATCGGGTACTGGAACTCGTCGGGGTCGGCGTTCGTGTCGAGAATACCGATCACGGGGATGCCGAGCTTGCGTGCCTCGTCAACGGCGAGGTGCTCGCGCTTGGCGTCAACAATCCACAGCGCCGAAGGCGTCTTCGTGAGGTTGCGGATACCGCCGAGCGACTTGTGCAGCTTGTCGAGCTCGCGCTTCTTGAGCAGGAGCTCCTTCTTGGTGAAGCCGCTGGCAGCCGGGTTCTCGTAGTCGAGCTCTTCGAGCTCCTTCATGCGCTGGAGGCGCTTCGAGATCGTCTGGAAGTTGGTCAGCAGACCACCGAGCCAGCGCTGGTTCACGTAGGGCTGGCCGACGCGCGTGGCCTGCTCTGCGAGGACTTCCTGCGCCTGCTTCTTGGTGCCGACGAAGAGGATGGTGCCGCCGCGGGCAACCGTCTCCTTGACGTAGTCGTAGGCTGCGTCAATGTAGCCCAGCGACTGCTGGAGGTCGATGATGTGGATGCCGCTGCGCTCGGTAAGGATGAAGCGCTTGCCCTTCGGGTTCCACCGGCGGGTCTGGTGTCCAAAGTGCACGCCGCTGTCGAGCAGCTGGCGAATGGTAACGACGGCCATGAGCCGCCCTCCTGTTCTTGACGCGCGAGGCGTCACTCGGTTTTTCACACGGCCTGTTGACCGGCGAACCTGGTGCCCGGCACTCACCCCGCACGCTCGCTGTTGAGCGAGAATGACCGGTGGGTGTGGATGCCGCGCCCCGCCCTCGTGAGAGATTGCGGTGCGCTCTGGGCACGCGTAGTCACCCCGACATGCGAGGTGCATCGTCAACTGTACCAGTCGCCGACTGGCCCGCTTGCGCATTCGCCCCACAGTGGCGGAGGTGTCTTCGTCTCTTGTCCTCCACCGGGTGATCGTCACGAGGCCTTTCTCCGGTCGATGTCGTGTGAGCTGTGTTTCGCTCGACACAGGAGCACGGCGGGACATCCTGAACGAGTGACGCTCTCATCTCGTAACCGGATTCGTGTTGCGACGGCGGCGTTGGCCACCGCAACGTTGATGGGGGCGCTCACGGGGCCCGCGGCCGCGCTGCGGGGCGAGCCCGTGCCGTCGGGCGCGTCAGCGATCAGCGCGCAGCCACGATGGTCCTGGCCGCTCGCGGGGCGCCACGTGATCGCTCGCGCGTTTCTTGCTCCGCCGCACGCCTACGGACCGGGGCATCGGGGTGTTGATCTTCGCGCCGATGGCTTCGGCGCGTCCGCCGAGCACCTCGTGACGGCCCCCGCGGACGGGGTGGTGGCGTACGCCGGCACGGTTGCCGATCGCCCGCTCCTGACAATTGACCACGGCGATGGTGTGGTCTCAACGCTCGAACCTGTCGCCGCGAGCATCGGCCTCGGCGAGCATGTCGAACGCGGCGCGCAGGTCGGCGTGCTCAGTGTGGGCGGACACGCCAGCACCGGGACGCTCCATCTTGGGGTGCGGGTGGCTGGCGCCTACGTCAATCCATTGTTGTTCCTGGGCGGGCTACAGCGCGCGCGGCTGCTACCGCTCGGCTGATCGCGTGTGCCCGTCGGGGCCCATGCGCGTCGGGCCTATGCGCGCGGATGCGCGAGCTTGTATGCGGCGGCGAGGCGTTCCGAAGAGACGTGCGTGTAGATCTGAGTGGTTCCGAGGCTGGCATGCCCGAGAAGTTCCTGCACCGATCGCAGGTCGGCGCCGCCATCAAGCAGATGCGTCGCAGCCGTGTGGCGCAGGGTGTGCGGGCCAACAGTCGACGTGCCGAGCGCGGGACCGAGGGCACGCGAAACGATGTCATATGCGGCACGGGCACCGAGCCTGCCACCGCGCACACCGAGCAGGAGTGCGGGTTGCGCGCTCTTCGCGTTCGCGAGCAAGGCGGGGCGAGCGGCATCCATGTATCGACGCACCGCCGTGGCGGCCGGCCCACCGAACGGAACCACCCGCTCCTTTGCTCCCTTGCCCAGCACGCGCGCGGTCTGGCGTTCGAGGTCAAGGTCGGCGACGTCGAGCCCACATGCCTCGGCAATGCGAATGCCCGCCCCGTAGAGCAGCTCGAGGAGCGCACTGTTGCGCGACGCGACGATGTCTCCGGATGCCGCGGCCTCCCCCACCGCGTCGAGCACTTCACGCACGGCATCGGCCGTGGCAACACGCGGGAGCGTGCGGCCAAGCTTTGGTGTGACCAACCGCAGACTCGGGTCGCTCTCGATCTGGCCGTGCTCGAGGAGCCACGCAAACCACCCGCGCGCCGCTGCAGCTCGCCTTGCGAGCGTGGATCGCGCTTCACCGCGCTGGGTCGCGTCCCACAGCCAGGCCCGCAACAGCTCGAGGTCGATCGCGCCGGGCGTCGTGATGCCCGCCGTCGTTGCGGTGTCGGTGAGGAGGCGCAGATCGCTCGCATACGCGCGCACGGTGGCCGGTGACAGCCGCCGCACGACAGCCAGGTCATGCAGATACGCCTCGCTCGCCGCCTGAAGATCCACTCCCCTAGCTTCGCGCATGGTTGTGCACTCACGACCGTGCGCCGCGCGCGACACGCGGAGGCCCTGCGCCCGGCCGCCCGGCCGCCCGCGCTTGGTCCGCTTATGTCGCCCGTGCCGTGCGCCACCCCGCATCGCCGCGAACGGCACGACCCTCGAGCGCGAGCATCCCGAGAAACCCTTCGGTGTCTGCGAGTGAGAGACCGGCACGTGCCGCGACGTCGCTGGGGGTCCGCCAGCTGCGAGCGCTGAGCGCGTCCATCACGCGCGTCGCGTCATCGGTGTGCGAACCGGATCCCCCCGCACCGTGGGCCGCTGCAGCATCACCGCGGCCACCGCCACCGCCAGGACCGCCACCAAGCATCTCGATCACGTCGTGCGCCGATGTCACGCACTGCGCGTCGAACTCTCTCAGGAGCCTGTGACACCCCGCCGACGCCGCACTCGTCACGGGACCCGGAACGGCCCCCACTGCACGGCCCAGCGTGGCCGCGTGCCCCGCGGTGTTCAGCGAACCGCTCCGCGCTCCTGCCTCGACGACAACCGTCGCCTCGCCGAGCGCCGCGATCACGCGGTTTCTCTGCAAAAACCTCCAGCGCGTCGGGGCTGCGCCCGGAGCGAGCTCACTCAGCACCGCTCCGTTCACCGCGACGCGGTCGAGCAGGTCGGTGTGGCCGGCCGGATACGAGCGGTCGACGCCACCGGCGAGCACCGCAATCGTTGGACCACCGGCAGCGAGCGCGGCGCGGTGCGCCACACCGTCGATGCCATACGCAGCACCCGACACGACGACGATGCCGCGACCGGTAAGTTCGGCGCTCAGCTCCATCGCCACGTGTTCGCCGTAGCTCGTCGCCGCCCGCGCACCCACGATTGCGACCATGGGCGCGGCCGTCAAGGTTGTTGTCACGCCGCGGGCCCACATGCAGAGCGGCGCGTGCACCCCGAGGTCGTCGAGCTGGCGTGGCCAGAGATCGGCGCCGGGTGCCAGGAGCGACAGCCCCACTCTCCGGGCAGTGGCGAGAGCCTCCATCACCGGCCGCTCTGAAATCCGAGGCGCCCATCGGGCGCGACCCGCGGCGATCGCCGGCAACTCGAGCGCCGTCGCACCCACCGAGCCCGGCGCCGCGGTCCTCAGCTCATCCAGGATCTGTTCTGCCTCGCGCCGCGCAATCACGATCTCGAGCGCTCGTTCCGCACCGAGGCTCTGGACGAGCATCGCCGCGGTCGAATCGCCAGGTTCAACAAGGCAGCTCCACGCCGCCAACGCGAACAGCCGCTCACCGAGTACGTCTTCGCTGACCTCATCGACCGGGCCGACATCCATCGCGGTCGTCGATAGCCCCGTTGTCTCTCGCGCAGCGGTTACCGCGAACCCAATCGCCGAGCGTACTGCGCGCTCCTCAATGCCAAACACTTTCATGCCACCACTCCTCTCTTCATAAACAGCGCGCGGCCGACGTCGTGCAGCGTCGGCGAATCGCCGCCCACCAGATCGCACAGCGTCCACGCAACGCGCAACACACGGTCGTAGCCACGCAGCGTGAGCGCGCCCCGGTGCAACGCGGCATCGAGTGGACGCCGCGCCTCGGCCGAGACCGCGAGCGGGCCTTGCCGAAGCCACGGCCCCGAGACCCGGGCGTTGATCGACCAGGGAGTGCCGCGAAGTCGAAGCGCCGCGCGGGCCCGCGCCGCGAGCACACGCTCTTTCGCCTCGGCGGACGAGATCGGCACATGCCCGGTGGCGGCGGTAGCCTGTGCCACGCTCACCCGCCGCAGGCCGAGTTCGATGTCGACGCGATCGAGCAGCGGCCCGGAGAGCTTGCCCAGGTAGCGCCGCACCTGATTGGGCGGACAGACGCACGACCCACCCGGCACTCCGTAGTTGCCACACGGGCACGGGTTCGTTGCCATCACGAGCTGAAAGCGGGCGGGGAAGGTCGCACGGACACCGGAACGATGAATCGTGATCGCGCCGCTCTCGAGCGGCTGCCGCAACGCATCGAGCGCGGATGCCGAAAATTCGGCAGCCTCGTCGAGAAATAGCACACCGTTCGTGGCCCGTGCGATAGCCCCCGGCCGCACCACCCGGCTACCCCCGCCCACAAGCGCCGCCACGGACGCGCTGTGGTGAGGGCTCTCGAACGGCGCCTCGCGCACGAGGCCGTCAACCCCGATACCCGACAGCGAGCGAATCGACGAGACCTCAAGTGCCGCCTCGTCGTCGAGGTCGGGCAGGATCCCGGGGAGGCGGCTCGCCAGCATGGTCTTGCCGGCGCCGGGTGGACCGCACATGAGCATGTGGTGCCCGCCGGCTGCCGCGGCAACGAGTGCCTCGACCGCCTCGTGCTGCCCGATCACCTCGGACAGATCGCCGCCCATTGCCCGCGGCGGCGGAACCACGGCGGCGGGCACCGGCTCAACCTCGCTCGGCTCGAGATTCGCGCCGTGCCACAGCGCGACGTCGCCCAGCGTCACCGCGCCGATCACCGTGATCCCCGACACCAGCCGGGCCTCGTCTTGATTCGCGTGCGGGACCACGGCGTGCGTCAGCCCCGCGCGGGCCGCAGCCACCACCGCCGGCAACACCCCCGCCACCGGTCGCAACCGGCCGTCGAGCCCGAGTTCTCCCACGTGCACCGTGCGTGCGAGCGAAACCAGATCGAGCCCGCCATCGGTCGCGAGCGTCGCCACGGCGATCGCCACATCGAACCCGGCCCCCTGCTTCGGCAGGCTTGCCGGCGAGAGGTTGACGGTCACGCGCCGCCGGGGCAACACAAGCGATGAGTTTGCCGCTGCGCCGCGCACACGTTGCTCGGCCTCACCGAGCGACTTATCGGGGAGTCCGATGATGTGCAGCCCCGGCAACTGGCTCGATTGGTCTGCCTCAACTTCGACGAGGGCGCCCTCAGCCCCGGTGAGCGCCACCGCCCAGGTGCGCGCGACTGTCACTGCAGACCCGCAATGTGCTCGAGCACCGCGTGAGCCGGGTCGGCTCCCAACACTGAAATCGCATCAACGCGCAGTTCACGCCCCCGCGCCTGCTGCGGATGCGCAACGGCCCACGCAACGGCAAGCCTGTGCAATCGCGTGAGCTTTTGCGCGGTGATCGAATCGAACGGATGCCCGAACCCCACGCCCCGCCGAGTCTTGACCTCGACGATCACAAGCGCACCGTCGCGCTCCGCGACAATATCTATCTCGCCGTCACGACATCGCCAATTCTGGTCAAGAATTTCGTAACCACACTCGCGAAGATATGCGGCTGCCCGGGCTTCGCCCGAGCGCCCTAGTACGTCCTTTTGTGCCACAGCATGCCTCCTAGAGGCAGTCTGTGCGCCGAACGTCGCAGGTGATGAACGTGCTGCTCACGGTGGGGATGAAGCATCCGCCATCGAAGCCTGTGGACGAAGACACGCGAGTTCACGCGACTCACAAGCACGCGAGCTCACGCCGTTCACAGGCCCCCGAGCCACCGAGCCCACTCACCCAGGAGCGGGCACGCACCTACTCGTCGAGCGAGAGCTCCTGCGGGATCTGAAAGTCGCGACGCGAGAGTTCTTCAACGTTGACGTCCTTGAACGTGAGCACGCGCACCGACTTGACGAAGCGGTCTGCGCGGTAAACGTCCCACACCCAGACATCAGACATCGTGATCTCAAAATAGAAATCGTGCTCTGTGTCGCGGCGCTCAACATTGACCTCGTTGGCGAGATAGAAGCGGCGTTCCGTTTCAATCACATACTGAAATTGGCCCACGACGTCGCGGTACTCGCGATACAGCGCGAGTTCCAGCTCCCGGTCGTAGTCCTCGAAAACGTCGTCATCCATGATGCCCCCTATCTTACGGTGAGGCGAAGAGCGGCGCAGGCTGATAGGCCTCGCCCATCACCCACGTGCGCCGATGATGCTCGCTCACCCCGTGCTCGCGAATCGCGTCTCGATGCGCGGCACTGCCGTACCCCTTGTTGCGATCCCAAGAATACGCCGGAAGGCTCTCGTGCAGTTCGATCATCTGGCGGTCGCGCGCGACCTTCGCGATGATGGATGCCGCCGACGCACTCGCGCAGTCCCGGTCGGCTTTCACAACCGGACGCACAGTGATGCCGCCCGCCCCTTCGCGAGCGACCAGGTCGCACGAGTCCCACTCGCGAGAAATATAGTCGTGCGAGCCGTCAAGAATCACGATGGCGGCACGCACATCGACCCCCTGGGCAGCAAGGCCGCGAAGCGCGCGGACCGCCGCCATCCCCAATGCCCGAATGATGCCGTCCGCATCAATTTCGGCGGCGGATGCCGCGCCCAACGCGCTGCACGACACCCAACCGGCTGCCCGCTCGGCCAGATCCGCGCGCTTGCGCTCCGTAACGAGCTTCGAGTCTCGAAGCCCCTCCGGGATGACCCCGCCCGCCGCACCGATCGTCGAGGCATCAATGACGGTCGCGCCCACGGTCACCGGACCAGCAAGCGCGCCGCGCCCCACCTCGTCGCACGCAATCACAAGCGGAAAATCGCGGAGCAGTTCGTGCTCGAGCGCCAGCGTGGGGATCACGGGAGCGGCCCGTTCTGGCGTGCCCGCGGCAGCGCTCCGACCGCGGGTTCGCCCTCGGGAATGCCCATGAACACGTCGTCATGCGTCTCGATCAGGCCGAACCGGTTCAGGGGCCACGTGATCAGGAATGCACGACCCACGACGTTGTCGAGCGGCACGAAACCCTTGCCCGGCAGGTCTTGGTTATAGCGCGAGTCCTTCGACTGGTAGCGGTTGTCGCCGAGCACCCAGAGCTTGCCTTCGGGAACCTGCACGTCAAAATCGAGGTCGGAAGCCTTGGTGACACCATCCGGAAGGAGAAGGTACTCGCCCTCGTCGATCGGCACACCGTTCACGGTGATGCGCCCCAGGCTGTCGCAGCAGGCCACCCTGTCGCCCGGGAGACCGACCACTCGCTTGATGAGGTGATCGTTGCTGTCGGGGGCGGTCAAACCGACCATCGAAAGCAACCAGTCGACGCCCTCAAGAAATGGGGGGCGCGGTTCGCGATAGCTCACGGGCAACCAACCACCCGGATCGCGAAACACGATCACATCGCCACGGTCGTAGCCGGTAAAGCGCGGCGTCAGCTCGTCGACGAGGATCCGGTCATCGATTTGCAGCGTGTTCTTCATCGAACCCGACGGAATGTAGAACGAGCGCACCACGAAAGTCTTGACCAGGAACGACACGAGGAGCGCGATCAGTACGATCACCAGCACGTCGCGCAAAAATGCGCCCCATCCCCTGCTTCGCGTCGGACGTGAGGTCGAATCGGCCGCGGGCGATGCCATATCGGGCTGTGTTGACATATTTCCTCGTTGCTGGCTGTGGGCGGCTGGCATCTTGGCGCCGCTTCATGTCAAGGTTCGCACATTCGTCGGGCGCGGCATCCCGCCACGCACCCAAACTGCAACACACAAGCGCAATACGCACAGTAAGAGACCTCGCGACGCCGCCGAAAACAGAACAACCCCGCAGACCGAAGCCTGCGGGGTTGTCTAGAAAATCGAGACCTAGCGGTCGCGCTTCTCCTTGATCTTGGCCTTCTTGCCGCGCAGTTCGCGCAGGTAGTAGAGCTTCGCGCGACGAACGTCACCGCGGGTGACGACCTCGATGCGCTCGATGATCGGGGAGTGCACGGGGAACATGCGCTCGACGCCGACCTGGAAGCTGACCTTACGAACGGTGAAAGTCTCGCGCACACCATCGCCCTGGCGACCGATGACGACACCCTGGAACACCTGGACACGCGAGCGCGTGCCTTCAATGATGTTCACGTGCACCTTGACGGTGTCACCGGGGGCGAAGACCGGAATATCGGCCTTGAGGGATGCTGCGTCGACGAAGTCGAGCTTCTGCATGATCGTTCACTCTCTGCAACCCCCACAGGTGGGCGGCGGTGTTAAGGAAAAAGTTGAAGTGTGTGCCCTCGCGTCTTGCGACACGCTGTAACTCCCCTGAGGCAGAGTTTTGCTACGGCACAAGCAACCATTCTGCCACGGATTCGCGTCTCCGACAAACCACGAAGGCGAGCGGATGCCACAGCCTGCCGGGCGGCTACGGCCGGGGCCGGTCCGACTCGTCGATGACGAACACGTCGCCCGCTCCCGGCTCGAAACGCGGGGTGCTGCTGCGGGGTGCCCCCATCGGCGGCACCGAACGACCAGCCCCAGTCGCTGCGCCCGTGGCCTCCTCATCGAAGGAGGTGTACCGCAGGGCGACGGGGCGCGCCTCGGCCAACAGCTGGCGGAACGAGAGCGCGATCAGACCGAACCCCGCGATGATGGCCGCGACGAGCACCGGAGCGAACCACGTGTCGCTATAGAAGCCCGCCGCAATCGTCAGGCCGTGCCAGACGGTAAGACCCAGCACGTCCCACCACGAGACCGCCTGCGAAGCGCGAACCGTGCCGCGGGAGCGGATGAGAAAGGCAATGAGCAGTTGCCCGAGAAAAACTGAGGGGCACGCAATGAACAACACCCACAAGAACGCGAGCCCGCCGCCGGTAAATACGCCCCAGCCGATCAGGAGCCACAGCGGCAACACGAGTGCCGCAGGAAAGAGCCAGGCATAGAAGCCGCGCCGCAAGAACATACCTCGATGCTACGCCCGCACCCGTCTGCGGAGCCCTTTTGTTCGGCTGCGTGCGGCCGACTCTCAGCAGGTGCCAAGCCCCGGCATCCCCCGCCCCTTCAGGCACGCCCCAGCGCAATCCGGCAAGATAGAAGCGACCCGAAAGGACCCGAGATGATCGAGTTGCGCACTCCCGCCGAAATTGAGGCGATGCGTCCCGCTGGCCGCTTCGTTGCCGAAGTACTTGCCACGCTGCGTGACGAGGTGCGCGTCGGCACCAACCTGCTCGCCATCGATAAGCGCGCGCACGACATGATTCGCAAGGCCGGCGCAGAGTCCTGCTACATCGACTACCACCCCTCGTTTGGTGCGAGCCCGTTCGGCAAAGTGATCTGCACGTCGGTCAACGACGCGGTGCTGCACGGCCTCCCCCACGATTACGCACTGCGTGACGGCGACCTGGTTTCGCTCGACTTCGCAGTCTCGGTCGACGGCTGGGTCGCAGACTCCGCCGTCTCGTTCGTCGTCGGCACCGCGCGTGACGAAGATCTCGCGCTCATCGATACGACCGAACGAGCATTGGATGCCGCAATCGCCGCCGCGACCGTCGGCCACCGTATCGGTGACATCTCGGCTGCGATCTCGGCTGTCGCAAAGGGCGACGGCTACTCGATCAACACCGACTTTGGCGGGCACGGCGTGGGACGCATCATGCACGGCGACCCGCACGTGCCGAACGACGGCCGCCCCGGCCGCGGCTTTCCGCTGCGCGAAGGCCTGGTCGTCGCGCTCGAGCCCTGGTTCTTGCAGACCACCGACAAGCTGATCACCGACAAGGACGGCTGGACCCTGCGCGCCGCCGACGGATCGCGCGGCGCACACGCCGAGCACACGATCGCGGTCACGGCCGATGGTCCGATCATCCTGACCGACCGCTCGTTCCTCGGCGTCAAATAGCCCGGTTCGGTTAGTCAGCGAGCAGGTCGGGCCGCCGTGCGGCGGTGCGCTCGATCTGCTGCTCGCGACGCCAGGCAGCGATTGCGCCGTGATTGCCGCTGAGCAGGATCGGCGGAACCTCATGCCCCCGCCAGGCGGAAGGCTTGGTGTAGCTCGGGTACTCAAGCAGGCCATCTTCGTGTGACTCTTCGACCAGGCTCTCGGGGTTGCCAACAACCCCCGGGATCAGGCGGCCGACGGCTTCGATCATCGCCATCACAGCGACCTCGCCGCCGTTGAGCACGTAGTCGCCAAGGCTCACCAGGCGCACGCGCCCGTGGTCTGCCGCGAACTCGAACACCCGCTCGTCGATGCCCTCGTAGCGACCGCAGCCGAACACGATGCGCTCCTCCTGCGCCCACTCGCGTGCCGTCGCCTGCGTGAACAGTTCGCCGGCGGGCGACGGAAACACAATGAGCGGTCCGGATGCCGGGGCCCCGGCATCCGTCGCAGACCCAGCCGTTGCATCGCCCAGAGGCGATGCTTCGTCCAGAGACGGCGCGGACGGCTCGGCGAGGATCGCGTCGAGCGCCTCGCCCCACGGCTCGGGCTTCATCACCATGCCGGCGCCACCGCCGTACGGGGTGTCGTCGACGGTGCGGTGCCGGTCGTGGGTGAAGTCGCGCAGGTCGTGGATCCGCACGTCGAGGATCCCCGACTGGCGAGCCTTGCCGAGCAGTGACACTTCGAGCACGTCGAAGAAGGTCGGGAAGATCGAAACGACGTCGATACGCACGGGCCTACGCCTCGTCGGTGTCGTCAGCCTCGGCGGCAGGTGCGTCGTCGTCGGCGTCGTCAGCGTCGCCCACGGGCTCAGCTGTCGCTTCGTCAGCCGCGCCAGGAAGCTCTTCGAAGAGTCCGGGAGGCGGAGTCAGCGTCACGGTACCGGCAGCGATGTCGACCTTCGGGACGATGGCAGCCACGAACGGCACCATCACATCGCCGGCTGCGGTCTTAACGATCAGCAGGTCTTGCGCGGGGAAGTGGTCGACCCGCACGATGCGCCCGATCACCTCGCCGTCGCGCAACGCCTGCAGGCCCACCAACTGGTGGTCGTACCAGGCGTCGTCTTCGTTTGAGGGAGCAGTGATGTCGTGGTCGACCCAGAGGATCGCGCGAATCAGCTCTTCGGCCGCGTTGCGGTCGTCGATGCCTTCAAAGAAGGCAACCGGGTGGCTGTTCATCCAGCGAAACTCGCGGAGCGTGATCGTCTTGCGATGCCACGGCGAGCTTTCGGGAACCTGCAGCGTGAACGATGCCCCGGGCGTGAAACGCGAGTCGGGGTCGTCGGTGTAAAGCTCCACCTTGAATGCGCCCTTGAGACCGTGGGCCTTGACCAGGCGTCCGACACGCAACTGCGTCTTCGGTGAAGACGCATTGGACTTCACATCGTCGGAGGAAGAAGTTGGTGCGGGCGCGGACGCGGATGACTCCGCGTCGCGCCCGCTCGCATCGAGCGGCACGCCGTTCTCAGTCGCCATCAGTCTTCGTCAGACACGTCGACGCGAACGCGTCGACCGTCTGCAAGTGCCGATACCAGGGTGCGCAGCGCCTTCGCGTTGCGGCCCCCACGACCAATCACGCGACCGCGGTCCTCGGGATTCACATGAATCTCGAGAACCTCGGCGCGTGCAGACTGCGTAACCTCGATCCGCACGTCGTCCGGATGGTCGACGATGCCTTTCACGAGGTGCTCGAGTGCAGAAGAGAGCAAGATTACTCGGCCTCGACAGCGGTTTCAGCGGTCTCAGTAGCCTCGGCCTCAGCAGCGACGGGCGCTTCTGCAGCCTTCTTCTCGACCTTGGGGACGAGAACGGGCTTCTTGGCAGCGTCGGCCTCGAACGGAACCTTGGGCGCCTTGACCTTGACGGTGCTGACAGCGTTCGCGTCGCCCTTGAACTTGCCCCAGTCGCCCGTGAGCTTGAGGAGTGCAGCAACCTGCTCGGTCGGCTGTGCGCCAACGCCGAGCCAGTAGAGCGCGCGCTCTGAGTCAACGATGATCACCGAAGGCTCTTCGGTGGGGTGGTACTGCCCGATCTCTTCGATCACGCGGCCGTCGCGCTTGGTGCGCGAGTCAGCCACAACGATGCGGTAGTAGGGTGCGCGAATCTTGCCGAAACGCTTGAGACGAATTTTGACAGCCACAATTCTCCTGTGGGTTGTGAGTGAACGAACTGGACGCCTGGGTTGTGGGGTGCACACCCTGCGGAAGCTCAAAGGATTCTGTGTGTACCGGATAGAGGGTCGAGCACACACAGATTCAACGTCTTATTCTGCCAGATGAACCTGTGTGCTGCAGACCATGTGCCGATCCGAGTGTGCGTGTCGCTCGCTCCGGAGCGGCGACAGCACAAATTTTCGGCCCTGCGGGGGTGGTTAGCCCTTGCCGAGCATCTTCTGCAGTTCGGCGAGATCCGCCTCGGTCGGTGCCTTCGCACCGCCCAAGCCAAAGCCCGAGCCCGTCGGCGTCGACTCGGCCTGCGCACCGGAGTTCTCGGCCGCGCGCTTCGCCGGGTTGCCCGAGCGCGAGACGGCCTTTGCCTTCTGCTTCTTGCCACGCTTGCCCGCGCCGTGCGAGCCGGGCATTGGCCCCATGCCGGGAATCTGCGGGGTGCCACCACGGGCGACGGTCTTCATCATCTTTGCCGCCTGCTCGAAGCGGCTGACGAGACCATTCACATCTGTGACGGTCATTCCCGAACCGCGCGCGATGCGAAGACGACGAGAGCCATTGAGTATCTTGGGGTTGCGGCGCTCCCCCGGCGTCATCGAACGGATGATCGCCTCGGTGCGGTCAATTTCTTTCTCGTCGAAGTCGTCGAGCTGTTGCTTCATCTGACCCATACCCGGGAGCATCCCGAGCATCTTCTTCATGGAGCCCATCTTCTTGAGCTGCTGCATCTGGTCGAGGAAGTCTTCGAGGGTGAAGCTGTCGGTCGCGAACTTCTCGGCGACCTTCGCCGCTTCTTCTTCGTCGAACGTGGCCTGAGCCTGCTCGATCAGGGTGAGGATGTCGCCAAGGTCGAGAATTCGCGAGGCCATGCGGTCGGGGTGGAAGGGCTCGAGGTCGTCGAGGCCTTCACCGGTCGAGGCGAACATGATCGGTCGACCGGTAATCGACGCGACAGAAAGTGCCGCGCCACCGCGGGCGTCACCGTCGAGCTTCGACAGCACGACACCAGTGAAGTCAACGCCCTCTTGGAACGCCTTCGCCGTGTTGACGGCATCCTGACCGATCATCGCGTCGATGACGAAGAGCACCTCGTCGGGGTTTGTCACCCGGCGAATGTTCGCCGCCTGCTTCATCATGTCGGCGTCAACGCCGAGTCGTCCGGCGGTGTCGATGATGACAATGTCGTGCTGCTTCTGGCGCGCGTATTCGACGCCATCGCGCGCGACCTTGACGGGGTCGCCGACACCGTTGCCGGGCTCGGGTGCGAAAATCGCGACGCCAGCCTGACCTGCAACAACCTGGAGCTGGTTCACGGCGTTGGGGCGCTGGAGGTCGCTCGCGACCAGGAGCGGGGTGTGCCCGTCCTTGGCCAACATCTTCGAGAGCTTGCCCGCGAAGGTCGTCTTACCGGAGCCCTGCAGGCCGGCGAGCATGATCACCGTCGGCGGGTTCTTCGCGAACTCGAGGCGGCGCTGCTGCCCGCCGAGGATCGCAACGAGCTCCTCGTTGACGATCTGCACGACCTGTTGCGCCGGGTTCAGCGCCTTGTTCACCTCGTCACCAAGGGCGCGATCGCGCACCTTCGCCGTGAAGTCCTTGACGACGGGCAACGCCACGTCGGCGTCAAGAAGCGCGCGCCGAATCTCGCGCACAGTGCCGTCAACGTCGGCCGCCGTGAGACGGCCCTTCGTGCGGAGGTTGCGGAAGGTCTCAGTAAGACGGTCAGACAGGGTGCCGAAAGTAGCCATGGTGCGGCCAGTTTACGCGAGCGCACGCGCGAACTCGCCCCGCCACAGCGGTGTGACCTTTAGACCGGGCGCCCGGGTCGCTCAAGCAACGCCGGAATGCCCCCTGTTGCGCGCCCAAGCAGCGCCGGCAACGCGGTGCGCCCCGCGCCGTCGACCGCCCACATCCGCAGCGCCGCAATGACCGCCCCGCCATATGCCGCGCCGACGACGTCTGCCACCAGCGAGTCGACTCCCCCGCGCACAAGCCGCGCCGATACCGCCGTGGCGATGGTCAGCAGCCGCCGGGCAGATTCGCGCTCAAGCTCGTCGTCGATGCCCATCGCGGTCGCGTTTGCGAGCGCGAGCACCAAGCTATCGGGCGCGAGCGCGTGGCCGAGTGCGTCGATCGAGCGCGTGAGGGTGGCCGTGGCATCCGCCGTCTCGTCGTCGCGAAGTGCTGCCTCAAGCATGACGATTTGTGCGTCGAGACTCGACCACAAAAGATCGCCTTTAGACGAGAAATAGTTGAAGAAACTCGATCTGCTGACCCCGGCTCGCCGGGTGATTTCGGCGATGGTGGTCGCTTCGTAGCCCTGTTCAAGAAACAGTTCGCACGCGGCTTCGGCGAGCACCTCACGCGATGACGCGCGCGGCCGGCCCGCTGCAACCGGCGCGGTGACAGCTTGCGGCGCAGACAGCGGTGCGGCAGGCATGGTGGCTCAGTCTGCGCTCGTGACCGACTGCACCTGCGCGTCGCTGGTGAGATTCACGAGCAACACGTCATCGGTCGCATCGGGGTCGAGCGCGTATTCGAGCACAGCGAACGGGTCGGCACTGCCGTGTTCATCGGCGAGGATCGTCATGCTCATGAGTTGCAGCGAGCGAATCACGTCAACGTCAATGTCGCCAGAACGATCGACCAACAGGTCTTGCAGTTCTTCGCCGAGGGTCGCTTGCTGCTGCACAATAAACTCGGTCACCTCGCTCGCACGGTCGTCGACCTCGGCAAGCATCGCCTCACGCGCATGCGCATCGAGGTTCGCGATCCCGTTGATCATCGCGGCCGCAATGTCGAGCGCCTCGGTCGACACGTCGTCCTGGTCGGGCGCGGTGAGATCGACGGTGACGGTCTGATCACCCATGTCGACGTTCTCCGACCAGAAAATGGATCCATCGGGGCCAGACTCAAGGAGTCCGAAAAAGTCGTGCTCAATCGCCATACCCCTATAGAACCAGGGTGGCGCCAGTTACGAAAGTGCGGGCGGGCCTGCGCGTGTCGCGAAAGGCGACGTTGAGAGCGGATGCCTCGGCCCCGCCAGCCGCACTAGCTGACGAGTGACTCGGCAAACACGTGCGGCGTGAAACCGGTGAGGTCACCGATTTCTTCGCCCTGGCCGAGGAGCTTCACGGGAATGCCCGTCTTCTCCTGCACAGCGAGCACGAAGCCGCCCTTGGCCGAGCCATCGAGCTTTGTGAGCACGAGACCCGTGACCCCGGCATGCTCGAGGAACGCGCTCGCCTGGATCACGCCGTTCTGCCCGGTGGTTGCATCCAGCACGAGCAGCACCTCAGCGATCGGTGCCTGCTTCTCGATGACACGGCGAATCTTCGAGAGCTCATCCATGAGGCCGGCCTTGGTGTGCAGGCGCCCCGCGGTGTCGATCAGGACGATCTCGGTGCTCGTCTGCTTTGCGTACTCGATCGTCTGGAACGCAACTGAGGCAGGATCTTGGCCCTCGTGCTGCGGCCGCACGATGGCCGCTCCCCCGCGTTCGGCCCAGGTTGCGAGCTGCTCGACGGCCGCGGCCCGGAACGTGTCGGCCGCACCCACAACGACGGTGCGCCCATAGCGCTGCAAGAATTTCGCGAACTTGCCGATCGTCGTCGTCTTACCGACGCCATTGACGCCAACGACGAGTACGACTGCGGGCCGCTCGCTCAGGCGAAGGGTTGTGTCGAACTTCGCGAGACGTTCTTCGATGGTCTCACGCAGCATCCGCTGCAGATCGCGCGGGTCAGTCGTGCGGAAGCGCTCCACCTGTTCGCGAAGCTGCTCGACGATCGCCTCGGTGATGTCGGGCCCGAAATCGGCAGTAATCAGCGCCGTCTCAAGGTCGTCCCAGGTGTTCTCATCGATCGTCGGCTTGACGAAGACGCCGCGCAGGGCGCGTCCGAGCGACCAAGATTTCTCTGCCATGGCTCCAGCCTAGGGGGCGCGTGCCCGGGGCCCTGTTGCGCGGGCGCGCGCCGCGCTAGCCTTCGCTTGTCGTCACGGTGCAGCATCCCTTCTTACCCGATGGAGGTCCCGATGTCGGATTCATCACGCGCGCGCCTGCTCGAACTCGGCGAAGCCCTGGATGGGACCCTGTTCCTTCCGCATGATGAGGGTTGGATCGAGGCCGCCAGCCCGTGGAATCGTGCGATCGTGCAACGTCCGGCGGCAGTGGCGGTGCCCGCGAACGTGGCCGATGTGCAGCGCATCATGCACGCCGCTCGCGATGCCGGGCTCGGCGTGACGGTGCAGCCCGGCGGACACGGCCCGCACGGCGGCGACCTGCAGGACTGCATCCTGATTCGCACGAGCGCCTTCGATGAGCTCGTGATCGACGCCGCCGCCGGCACTGCGCGCGTGGGCGCGGGCGTGCACTGGGGTCGCTTGTTGCGGGAGCTCGACGGCACCGCACTCGTGGCCCTCGCCGGAAGCAACCCGACAATCAACATCGTGAGATTCACGATCGGCGGTGGACACTCGTCACTCGGCCGGGCGTATGGCCTCGCCGCGCACTCGGTCCTCGCTGTCGAGATGGTGACCGCCGACGGCGCCGCCGTGCGCGTGACGGGTGACGGCGACGCAGAGTTGCTCTGGGCGTTGAAAGGCGGCGGCGGTCAGTTCGGGGTCGTCACCGCGCTGGAGTTTCGGCTCCATCCCGCGCCCGAGGGCGGCAGGCTCTATGGCGGCAAGCTGACGTTCCCCGCCGCCGTCGCTGCGCCCGTGCTGCGGGCGATGGCCGATGTGGCCGCCTCAGCACCCGAGCCGCTGAGCATCAGCGCTGTGATGATGGTCCTCCCCGACCTGCCAGTGGTACCCGAACCGCTACGGGGCCAGCAGATCGTGACCGTCGATATCGTGTCGCAACTCGGCCGCGAGGCGACCGAGCGGGTGATCGAGCCAATTCGTAGCGCTGGCCCGGGCGTCGCCGACACGGTTGCCGAGTTCGGCATCGGCGCCCTGACCGACGTGTTCGCCGAGCCCGTCGACCCGGTGCCCACACTTGAGTGGAGCGCGCTCGCGGGGACGGTGAACCATGCGACCGTCGACGCGCTCGTCGGGGCGTTCGTCGAGGGCGCGGCGCTCGGCCTCTCGCTGCTACAGATTCGCCCGCTCGGCGGCGCAATCGGTCGGGCCGCGACCCCGCCCGCCGTGGCCGGGGTCGCGGGTGTGCTCGGGGCGGGGGCTCTGCTCGGCGCGGCCGGGTTTGTGTTTGATCCCGCGATGCTCGAGCCGGTCGGCACGGCGCTCAAAATCGTTCGGGATGCCGCTGCCCCGCACACCGTTGCGGGCCGGGTCGTGACGTTCCTCGCGCCCGGCGAAGACCTCGGCTCCGCCTATGCTCCCGCCGAGATCGCGCGCCTGCGCGCGGTGAAGGAACGCGTTGACCCGGAGGGCCTGATTCGGAGCAACCGCCCCTTGCCGGTCGGTTGAGCTGAACTGAGCGGGCGGGCGCGGCGCGGCGCTAGCCTGCTCGTTCCGCGTCCGCCACGCGGTCGGCACGCTCGGCACGCTCGGCACGTTCGCCGCGCCCGGCACGCTCACTACCGACCCGTTGCCCAACGACCGCCGAGACGCCGTCCTGCCGCATCGATACCCCGTAGAGCGCGTCGGCGATCTCCATCGTGCGCTTCTGATGGGTGATCACGATCAGCTGACTGGTCTCACGCAGGTCTTCGAAGACGGTGAGCAATCGGCCGAGGTTTGCATCATCGAGGGCCGCCTCCACCTCATCGAGGATGTAAAACGGGCTGGGTCTCGCCTTGAAAATCGCGACCAGCAGCGCGACGGCGGCGAGCGAACGCTCGCCACCCGACAGGAGCGACAGCCGCTCGATCTTTTTGCCCGCCGGTCGCACGGCAACTTCGATCCCGGTCGTGAGCAGGTTGTCGGGGTCGGTGAGCGTGATGCTCCCGGTGCCACCCGGGAACAGCGTCGGAAATACCTCTCCGAACGCCGCCTTTGTGTCTTCGAAAGCCGCCGCGAAGATGGTCTGCATCCGGTCATCGAGCTCGTCGATGATGGTCATCAGGTCTTTGCGAGTTGCGACCAGGTCACCGAGCTGGTCGGTGAGGAACGCGTGCCGCTGTTCGAGCGCCGCAAACTCTTCGAGCGCGAGCGGATTCACGCGCCCGAGCTGTGCGAGCTTCCGTTCGGCCGTAACGAGCCGCTTCTGCTGGGCGGCCCGATCGAACGGCATCGATGGTGCATCGTCAGGTGCTTCGACGTTTGGTATTCGGCCGTCGAGCGCTGCAGCGTCTGACGCGCCCTGCGTCGCCGGCGCGTTCGCGGGCGCTTCTTCGCCCGGGGCAAACATCACCGGCTGGTCGGGCCCATACTCCGACACGAGGATCCGCTCCTCGAGCCCAAGCTCCGACGCGACCCGCTCGAGCAACGACGACACGTGCAGTTTCTTCTCGTAGATCTGCAGTTCGAGGCCATGCACGTTCTCGGTGAGCACCGCGAGTCGTTCGCGAAGCTCGGTCTCTTGCGCGCGCAGGCCGACAAGCTCGGAGTTTCGCTCGGCGCGCTCGGCTTCGGCGCCGGCAAGGGCAACGCGGGCGTCGGTCAGCGACCCGTCGACCGACGCGAGCACCAGAGGCAGCTCGGCGACTACGCCTTCGGCCGCGGCCTGCTGCCGGCGGCGAATGACCGCGCGGCGCGCGGCCGCCTCGGCGGCGGCACGCTCGCTCTCCCGTTGGCGTTGCAGCGCGACGACTCCGGCCTCGCTGGCGCGGACGCGCTCGCGCAGCGTCTCGACGTCGAGCCGGGCCCGGACCTCGGCTTCTCGGGCCGCCTCAACGTCGGCGAGCAGGCCGGCTCGGGCCGTGGCATCCATCATCGGCCGTGGGGCCTGCTGCGCCGCTTCAAGTTCGCGTTTGGTCTTGGATGCCTTGGCTTCGGCCTCGCTGACGCCCGCCGACGCGGCGGTCAGGCCCGTTGCAAGACGCTCGCACTCGGCCACCGCCGACTCGTGGCGCACCTTCACGCGGTTGACGGTTTCGGCCTGGGCCGCGAGCGCGGCATCATGCTCGCGAAGCTCACGGAGCGACTCTTTCGCGTCGTAGCGCGCGACGTCGAGCTCATTTTGGCGATCTTGCAGCTCGGCTCTGGCTCCATCGATGTCTTCGCGCACGGCCTCGAGCCGCACCGCTGCCGCATCGCGCTCGGCGAGGAGCTCGAGCCTGCTCTGCTGGCCCCCCGAGCCGCCCTGCAGCGTGTGGTCGGTGATGATGTCGCCGGTGCGGGTCACGAGCGTGATCGGGCCGCCGAGTTCGGCCGCGGTGAGCGCGGGCCCCGCGACGCGGGCGGCTTCGAGATCGTCGGCCACGCCCACGAACGAGAGCACGCCGAGCACGCCCGCGGGTGCGGTCACGACGGAGACCGCCGGGACGACCCCGGCGAGCCCCGCTGGCCAGACAGGCCGGGCCGGCGCGATCCCGCCCCCGTCGGCGATCACAAACTCAATCCGCCCAACGTCGCCGGCGGTGTCGAGCGCGCGGTACGCGGCATCCCGGTCGTCGACGAGCACGCCCTCGGCGAGGCTGCCAAGCACGGTAGCGATGGCGGCTTCAAAGCCGGGCTGCACGTGCACGTGGTCTCCGACGAGCCCGCGGAGCCCCGCGATGTCGCGTGCGAGCAGGGCAGAGGCCCCGTTCTTGACCTCCATCGCGCGGCTGAGGGCACCGACCTGCGCGGTCAGCGCGTCGCGCTCGCGCTCGGCGGTGTGCAGGCGCTCACGCAGCGCATCGACGTCTGTCTCGCCGACGGTGACCGCGCGCTGGGCCCGTTCAAATGCCTCGCCCAGTGCCACCGCGGTTTCACCGTCTGGAACAAGATCCGGGTCAAGGCCGGCGAGCGCGGCAGCGGCCTCATCGCGGCGCAGGAGCGCGGCATCCAGAGCATTCTGTTGGCGAAGCACGCCGCCTCGCACGGCTGCCAATGTGGATGCCGCAGCCTCAGCCGCACCCTTCAACTTCGTGAGCTGCACATCGTGCGCCGAGATCAGCACGCTCTGCGCTGCAATGTCGGCGTCGAGCGCGTCGAGCGACGTGCGTGCGCGGGCAAGCGCGTGGGATGCGGCGGTCACCGCATCGGCGGCGACGCCAAGACCCGCGGCGAGCGCCGCAACCTCGGCTTTGGCTTCGTCGATGTGCGCCTGCAACACGGTGGCATGCGCACCGACGGATTCGTCTTCACTGCCGAGCAACGCCAGGCGCTGGACCGCGAGGGTGAACAGACCGCGCAGTCGCTCCTGTACTTGTTCAAGCTCGAACGCAACGCGCCGCGCTTCGTCGACGGCATCTGATGTCTGCGTCTGCTCGATGCGCGCAACCCGCACCCGCACCTGCTCGAGCTGCTCTTGCAATACGAGCCGCTCAGCGTGGCGCTCCTGCTCACCCCGTGTGTGATCGGCGAGCGCGGCGCGCAGCGACACGACGTCGTCTGCGTAGAGGCGGGCCTTCGCATCGCGGGCGATCGCGGCGATGGTCTGTGCCTCGCGAGCAATTTCGGCCTGATGGCCGAGCGGCTTGAGCTGTCGCCTGATTTCACCGGCCAGGTCGCTCAGCCGGGTGAGGTTTGCCTGCATCGCGTCGAGCTTGCGAAGGGTCTTCTCTTTGCGGCGGCGATGCTTCAAGATGCCGGCCGCTTCTTCGATGAACCCGCGGCGGTCTTCGGGGCTCGCGTGCAGCACGCCGTCAAGGCGCCCCTGGCCCACAATGACGTGCATCTCACGGCCGAGGCCCGAGTCACTCAGCAGCTCCTGCACGTCGAGGAGCCGGCAGGTGTCGCCGTTGATTGCGTACTCACTCGAGCCGTTGCGAAACAGGGTGCGGCTGATCGTGACCTCGGCGTATTCGATGGGGAGGGCGCCGTCAGAGTTGTCGATCGTTAGCTGCACTTCGGCGCGGCCGAGCGGCCCACGCGTTGCGGTGCCCGCAAAGATGACGTCTTCCATTTTGCCGCCGCGCAGGGTTTTCGCTCCCTGCTCGCCCATCACCCACGCAAGCGCGTCGACGACGTTCGACTTGCCGGAGCCGTTCGGCCCCACGATGCACGTGACACCCGTTTCGAAGGCGAACGTGGTGGGTTGGGCAAACGACTTGAACCCTTTGAGCGTGAGGCTCTTCAGGTGCATGCGTGCCCCTCCATACGTTCGCTTCGCGGGTTCTTCGAGATCACCGTGGATATCAGGCCACGGTACCGGACTCGCCCGACACCCGGCCGGAGCCACGGCGGTGACGAACGCCAGGATTCGGCGAGCGCGCCCGCCAGCATGCTGCCGGATCGCAACCCAGACGCCCCCGCGCTACACTCCCGAGTGATGACATTCACGGTGCAGTTTTGACCACGATCCACGCCCACATGCCCTCCCCGCTCAGCCCGCGGCTCGCCGCCAGACACGCAGACTTCGTGTCGGAGCGCCCGAACGGTGCCGACGAAGACGTCCACATGCTCCCGGCGATCGTCGATCACATCATCGATCGCTGCAGCAAGCCCGGCGATGTGGTGTTCGACCCGTTTGCCGGTTTTGGCACCACGCTCAAGCGCTCGGTTGCCCTGGGCCGTGGCGCACTCGGCATTGAACTGCTCCCCGAACGTGTCGACTACATCCGCGCCCGCATATCTGGTGCGCACATCATCGAGGGCGATGCCCGAGAGTTGCTGCGTCTCGTTCGGCAGCGCGATCGCCACGACAACACCCCGCAACGCATCGACCTGATCGTCACCTCTCCCCCATACATGTCGGCCGAGCACGGCGAGCCCGACGCCCTCACCGCCTACGAAAACGATGACGGCGACTACACGCGGTACGTCGCCGAACTCGGCCTCGTGGCCGCGCAGTGCGCCCGAGCCGTCGCCCCCGGCGGCTTCGTCGTCTGGAACGTCGCCGACATCCACCACCTGGGCCGCACCACGCACCTCATCGACGACTGCACGCGCGCTCTCAGCGAGCACCTCACCCTGATCGGCATCACCGACATCGAGTGGGATCGCTACCCGCACGACCTGGTGCGCGACGCGATCCTCGTGTTTCAGCGGGCACCGGAGCCCATCGAAACGTCTTGATCTTGTGGATGCCTGGGCCCCGGCATCCACCCTGCAAGACGAAGCTCAAGCCT
>Ga0209477_1000150_pt1 | contig 38756 bp, 36 predicted proteins | sample KloWWTupernatant_FD_187180 | JGI IMG/M metagenome (GOLD analysis project Ga0209477, IMG submission 187180) | Active sludge microbial communities from Klosterneuburg, Austria, studying microevolution and ecology of nitrifiers - Klosterneuburg... | ecosystem: Engineered > WWTP > Aerobic digester >...
ACGCCGGCGTCGGCGGGTGTGCGGCCCTTCAAGTACTGCGCGCCATGGCCCAGCAGGTAGGCGGCGTCGTCGGGGTTGTAGAGCGCGCAGTTCTCGAGGCTGAGGCAGCCGCAGCCGATGCACGAGCCGAGGTCGTCGCGCAAGCGCTCGAGCAGCCGGATGCGCTCGGCGATCTGGGCCTGCCACCCGCCGGCCAGGCTCTCCCAGTCGGCGGCGGTGGGCGTGCGGCCCTCGGGCAGGCTGTCGAGCGCCTGCTTGATCTCGTCCAGGCTCAGGCCCACTCGTTGCGCGGCGCGGATGAACGCCACTCGGCGCAGCGCGTCGCGGTCGTAGCGGCGCTGGTTGTGGTCGACCCGGCTCGACTCCAGCAGCCCCTGGCTCTCGTAGAAACGCAGCGCGCTCGCTGCGATTCCACCGCGAGTGGCCAACTGCCCGATGGTGAGCACCTTCGGGAGGGCGGTGGGGATCTGCTTGCGGGCCATGGTGGTTGCTCCGGGTTTTCGGTTGACATCAACAGAACTTGAAGGTGGAGAGTAGCCGTCATGTCCTCCCCCTCCACCACCTCCTCCACTCAACGACCGGTCGTCGGCGTCAGCCGCCTCATCGGCGCTGCGTCCGCTGCCCTTTCGGTGCCGAAGGCTGCTCCCGCCGACTCGTTCGTGTTGCACGCGCCGCTGGAGCTGATGGCTCGGGTGCAGTTGTTGGCGTTCGTGCCGCCGGATCGCGGCGATGCTGCGCTGGCGATGATCGAGTGGCTCGTCGAGCAGTACGAGGCGGCCGGCGATCCGGTCGCTGTGCCGCCGCCACTGCCACCTGGCCCGCCGAACGCGGCCGCGCTCGTTGCGGCGGTCGCGGCGGGCGATCAGCACCTGGTCGACTCGATGGCGTCGGCATGGCTTCCGCAGTGGAGCGCGGCGGAGGTGGTCGGTCTGGTCGGTGAGGCGCTGGTGCCATCGCTGGCCGCAGCGGGTCATGCACCGATTGCCATGGCGCTGCTGCTGCGCGACCCGTCGCTGCCTCGCACACTGCTGCGTGGGCCGTTGCGCTCGTTGGCGGCGCAACCTACGTGGCAGATCGACTGGTACCGATCGATCGCCGGCAACGGAGACGCCGGCGGGCTGTACGACGCGCTGCGCGCAGCGCCCCGGCTCGGCCGACCGGGCAGCGACTTCATCCACCCGCTGATGTCGCAGGCGCAGCAGCCGGGGATGGCCGATCTGCTGCTGGGCCCGGTGCTGGCACACCGCTACGACGTGCCGGCGGCACTGCGCACCGTGACGCGCATCGCGGCCTGGAGCATGCTGCACGACGACCCGTCGCAGGCGCCGTACGGGTGGAGCCACGCGCTCACCATGCCGCAGGCCGTGCTCGGCCTTGCCGGGGCCGGGGTGCAGGCCCGCACCGCGCTGGCAGTGGCGAGCACGTTCGCCCTCGGCTTCCGGCTCGCGCACGGCACCACCGCACTTCCCGAGCGCATCCACCCGGTTGCGGCGCCGGCCAGTGCCGGCGAGGTGGCCACGGCCGCTGCGCTGCACGAGGACGCGCACCTTGTGAAGTACACGCTGGCCTGCCTGCACGCCGCGGCCGATGACCGAGAGTTCGCCGGGCTCTACCTCGCCGCGGCCGCCCACCTCGTCGAGTGGTGGCGCGCCAACGGCTGACGCGCCTGCCGGTAGGGTCCGCCGGTGGGCACCAAGGACTCGGTCTGATCACCATGCGCGCTTTCCGCACCACCGTCGCCAGGTTCTCCGCCGCCGCGCTCGTCGTTGCCGCCGCGACCGTCTCGGTCTGCGCGATCACATCGCGACCGCCGGCCACCACACCCGCGCGAGTCGTGGCAGGTGACGCAACCGGCGTTGCCGCCGCGTCGGCGCCGGCGCAGCGCGCCACCGGGCCGCAGCCCGCGACGACATGCCAGCAGGTTGCGTTCGACATCGCGCTGCAGCATCCCGGCGTCTCGCAGGTGGTCGTGGTGCTGGCAGCCTCGCCCGGTGCCACCAGCGGCACACTGCAGCTGGCCGACCTGAGCCCGCTGGGCTGGGTCTGCGGGCGGGCGATGACCGCCCGCCTCGGCGAAAGCGGCGTGCGGCCGCTGGCGCAGCGACGCAGCGGCGACGGCACGACGCCGGCCGGCGTGTTCCCGCTGGGCCTGATGACGGCCTGGGACGGTCAGCAGTTCAGCTTCTTCGGCAACGCGGCCGACCCCGGCGTGGGCGCCGGCCGATACCGACGCGTGCGCACCGGCGATTGTTTCGGCGCCACCGCCAACCATCCGGACTACGGGCACCTCGTGTACCGCGCTGCCGGCGACTGCCCCGGGCCCGCCGACGAGTACCTGCCGGCGGTGAGCGGCGCCTACGAGCATGCCGCCTTGATCGGCGCCAACATGGAACCGAACGTGAGTGGCGACGCGCCCGGTGAGGTGCCGTACGCGTCGGCCATCTTCCTGCACCGGTTCTCCTTCGACGCGAACGGCGCCTCGAAGGCAACCTCCGGTTGTGTCTCGCTCGCTCACGACGACCTCGTCGGCGTGCTGCGCGCGATGCGGCCGGGCGTGTTGTTCGCCATCGGTGAGCCCGGCTGGCTGCTTGCCACCACCTGACCGGGTGGCGTCGCCGCCCATGCCCGGCACCGGTGCCGTGCGGGAACGAACCGGGCCGCGCAGGGGCTCGGCCGGTACCATCGTCGAGACCATGGCCGATCCTCTGTACACCATTGCCGCCACGCTGCGCGAGGCCTTCGCCGCTGTGACCGGCATGCCTGCTGCCGGCATCGACCCGGTGGTGCGCCCCAGCGATCGTGCCGATGCTCAGGCCAACGGCGCCCTTGCGCTGGCCAAGCAGTTGGGCCGGAACCCGCGCGAGGTGGCCGAGGCCGTGGTCGCCACCGGCCTGCTCGACGCCGTGTGCAGCCACGTCGAGGTCGCCGGCCCGGGGTTCATCAACCTCACGTTCACTCCGCAGTTCCTGGCTGCTCAACTGGTCGACGCGGCGGCGACCGATCGTCTCGGCGTTCGCTCCGCCGAATCACCCGAGCGCGCGGTGGTCGACTACTCGGCGCCCAACGTGGCCAAGGAGATGCACGCCGGCCACCTGCGCACCACGGTCATCGGCGACAGCCTGGTGCGCCTGCTCGAGTTCATGGGTCACGAGGTCATCCGCGAGAACCACATCGGCGACTGGGGCACACCGTTCGGCATGCTCATCGAGCACCTCGTCGATGTCGCGAGTGTCGATGTCGCGGGGGTCGACGGTGTCGACGACCTGGAGGTCGCCGACCTCAACGTGTTCTACAGGGAAGCCCGCACCAAGTTCGACGAGAGCGACGAGTTCAAGGCTCGCGCCCGCGACCGCGTCGTGAAGCTGCAGTCTCGCGACCACCTCGAGACCACCAACCTGTGGCTCGCGCTGGTGCACCAGAGCACGAAGCACTTCAACGAGGCGTACCGGAAGCTGGGCGTGCTGCTCACCGACGACGACCTCGCCGGCGAGTCGATGTACCAGCCGTCGATGCCGGCCGTGCTCGAGCGGCTTCACGCTGCGGGCCTGCTCGCCGAGAGCGAGGGCGCCAAGGTGGTGTGGGTGCCCGGCTACACCAACCGTGAGGGCGAGCCGTTGCCGCTCATCGTGCAAGCTCGCAGCGGTGGGTTCAACTACGCCACGAGCGACCTTGCGTGCGTCATCGATCGTGTCGAGCGGCTGCACGCGACACTGCTCGTCTACGTCGTCGGCACCCCACAGTCGCAGCACCTCGCGATGGTGTGGAAGGTGGCCGAGATGGCCGGTTGGCTGGTGCCGCCGGCACGAGCCGTGCACGTCAACTTCGGCAACGTGCTGGGCGACGATCGCAAGATGCTGAAGAGTCGCAGCGGCGATCCGGTCACGTTCATCGAGCTCATCGACGAGGCCATCGACCGCGGCAGGGCTGCGGTGGCCGAGCGCAGTCCCGAGCTGCCGGCGGCCGAGCAGGCAGTGCTGGGTCACAACATCGGCATCGGCGCCCTGAAGTACGCCGAGCTCAGCAGCGACCGCATCAAGGACTACGTCTTCGACTGGGCCCGCATGCTCGCCTTCGACGGCAACACCGCGCCGTACCTGCAGTACGCACACGCCCGCATCTGCAGCATCTTCCGCCGTGCCGGCGTCGAGCGGGCGTCGGTGCGCGCCACGATGCCCACGCTCTCCGAGCCGCAGGAGCGCGCGCTCGGGTTGCAGCTGCTGCAGTTCGACACCGTCGTGCACGACACGCTCGACAAGTTCAGCCCGCACCGCCTGTGCACGTACTTGTTCGACCTGGCCCAGGCGTTCACTGCCTTCTACGAGGCTTGCCCCGTGCTGAAGGAGGGCTACGAGGCCACTCGCGACAGCCGCCTTGCGCTGTGCGACCTCACTGCTCGCGTGCTGCAGCAGGGCTTGGCCCTGTTGGGCATCGAGGCGCCGGAGCGCATGTGAAACCTGTTCCACTGCACCTGTTGCCCGACACGGCCACCGTGCAGGCCGACGGTTCGCTGGCCATCGGCGGCTGCGATGTGGGCGAGCTGGCAGGTCGGTTCGGCACGCCCCTCTTCATCTACGACGAGGCACACCTGCGTGCTCGCTGCGCGGAAGCCGTCGCCGCGTTCGGCCCCGGCCGCGCCTACTACGCAACCAAGGCGTTCCTGTGCACCGCGATGGCCCGGCTCGCGTACGAGGAGGGCATGCACCTCGACGTTGCCAGCGGCGGCGAGCTGTACGTTGCGCTCCGCGCCGGCGTGCCGGCCAACGCCCTTGCGTTCCACGGCAACAACAAGAGCCTCGCCGAGCTGCGCATGGCCATCACCGAAGGTGTGCGGCACATCGTGGTCGACAGCTTCGACGAGCTCGACCGTCTCGAATCGCTGCACGCGGAAGGCCTGCCGGCGCCGAAGGTGCTGGCTCGCATCACACCCGGGGTGCACGCGCACACGCACGAGTTCATCGCCACCGGCCAGGACGACAGCAAGTTCGGCTTCAACCTGGGCAACGGCGATGCGCACAAGGCCGTCGACCGCATGCGTCGCTCGCTCAGCGTGCAGCTGGAGGGCGTGCACTGCCACATCGGCAGCAACGTGTTCGAAGCCGGCAACTTCGCGAAGGCCGCGGAAGTGATGGCGGCGTTCGCCATGCCGCTCGATCTGCCAGAGCTGGTGCTCGGCGGTGGCCTGGGCGTGCCGTACGTGCAGGGCGAGGAGGCACCCAGCATCTCGCAGTGGGGCAACGTGCTGCTCGATGCCTGCCAGGCGCTCGGCGTGCGCAGCAACGTCTGCGTCGAGCCCGGCCGCAGCATCGTCGCCGGTGCAGCAATCACCCTGTACACGGTCGGTACCGTCAAGCACATTCCGGGCGTGCGCACCTACGTCAGCGTCGATGGTGGCATGAGCGACAACCCGCGGCCGGTGCTGTACGGCAGCGGGTACGAGGCCTTCCTGCCGCGAGCCGTCCTTGCGCCGCGGCCCGAGCGCGCACGTCTGGTGGGCAAGCACTGCGAGAGCGGCGACGTGCTCATCTTCGATGCCGGCCTGCCGCAGGACGTGCGCGTGAACGACCTGCTGGCCACGCCCGTCACCGGCGCGTACGGCCACAGCATGGCCAGCAACTACAACAAGCTCACCAGGCCGCCGGTGGTGTTCGTCCGCGATGGCGCCGCCCGGCTGGTGGTGCGGCGCGAGACCTACGAGGACCTGGTGCAATGCGACGTGGGCTGATCTCTCAGTTCTTCGACCTGTTTCGCACGCGCGGCCCGGCGGCCGCACCCGGTCGATCGCGCACGCCTGCCGCACCGCCCGCTGCCCGTTCGGGCGAGCCGCCGGCACGCGACATCCGGGCGCAGCGGGTGGTGTTCGAGTACTCGCCGTGTCTCGATGGCGACCCCGACCCCGGTGAGGTGGTGTGGACCTGGGTGCCGTACGAGGAAGATCCCACGCAGGGCAAGGACCGGCCGGTGGTCATCATCGGTCGTCGTGGCAGCAACCTGGTGGGCGTGCCGCTCACCTCCAAGCAGCACGACAACGAAGCGCAGGTGCCGGTGGGCACCGGCTCGTGGGATCGTGAAGGGCGACCCAGCTACGCCAAGCTCGAGCGGCTGCTGGAGATCGATCCGCAGCAGGTGCGCCGCGAAGGTGCCGTGCTGTCGCGAGCGCACTTCGACGACGTGGTCGCGGGCGTGGAAAACCAGCGGTCGCGCTAGCCGCGCGCAGCTCGCTGCTCAGTGCGTTCGAACTTCACGCGTGGTGTTCGTAGGCCATATGACTCATTTCGATTCGACCCCTTTCGGTGACGTTTCTTGAGGAATAGCGTACGAACTCATGAGGCAGCGAGAACAGCACAGGGCGCGGTGGGCACTGGGGACGGTTGCGTTCGCCGCGACCGTGCTGTTCTCGATGCCCTCGGCGCACGCCGAGGACGGCACCGCGTACGTGCTGTCCGATGTGCAGTGCGACCCCAACTTCAACGGTGTGCTCGATCTCACGCTGGTCAACGAGCAGCCGTCGCAGCCGGCCATGTTCGTCATCTCGCCGGCGGGCGGGTCGGTGTCGTCGGGCGGGTCGGTGTCGTCGATCTCGGTGGCGGCCGCCTCGGTTGGCGCCATCACCTTCACCGATCTGGCCGATGGCATGTTGGTGGTGCCGGTGTCGGTCAACGGCGTCGAGTCGACGGTGGCGGTGCAGGTTGCGTGCGATGCGCCCGAAGTCGCGGTGCTGGGCCCACCTGAGCGGTCGCAGTCAGCTGCTCCGTTCCTGCCGCAGACCGGTTCGTCGTCCACCGGCGGGTTGGTCATCGGCAGCGCCCTGGTGGCAGCGGGCATCGCCGCGTCACTCGTGGCACGCCGCCGCTGCTCCTGAACCTGCGCGCGTGCCCTGCGGCAAACCGTTGCCGCTGATCGTCGCCCAACTCGTAACCTGCTCGCCGTGAAGCTCATCAGAATCGGTGTCCTGGGTTGCGGCAACGTCGGCGCCCCGCTCGTGTCCCTCGTGTCGCAGCAGCAGGCGGCCATCGAGGCCCGCACCGGCGTTCGGTTGGAGATCGTGTCGGTGGCGGTGCGCAACCTCAGCAAGGAGCGCGAGGTGGCGCTGCCCGAGGGCGTGCTCACGCGCGACGCGATGGTGGTGGTGAACGACCCCACCATCGACGTCATCGTCGAACTGATCGGTGGCATCGAGCCCGCTCGCGAGTACATCACCACCGCGCTGCGCAACGGCAAGCCGGTGGTCACCGGCAACAAGGAACTGCTCGCCAACGTGGGCACCGAGCTGTTTGCGGCGGCCGACGAGGCCGGCGTCGACCTGTTGTTCGAAGCGGCGGTCGCCGGCGGCATCCCCATCGTGCGGGCTTTGCGGGAGAGCTTGCGCGGCGAACCCATCACGCGCGTGATGGGCATCATCAACGGCACCACCAACTTCATCCTCACCAAGATGACCGAGGAAGGCGCCGACTACTCGGTGGCCCTCGCGGAGGCACAGGCGTTGGGGTTCGCCGAGCGCGACCCAACCGCCGACGTGGAGGGTTACGACGCCGGCGCCAAGGCGGCCATCATGGCCACCATCGCGTTCGGCGCTCGGGTGGTGGCCGGCGACGTGTACCACGAGGGCATCAGCCGCATCACCGCCGCCGACATCGCGATGGCGAAACGTCTCGGGTACGTGGTGAAGCTGCTCGGCATCGCCGAGGCCGACGCCAGTGGCGCCATCGGCGTGCGCGTGCACCCCACGATGGTGCCGCTCACCCACCCCTTGGCCAGCGTGCGCGAGAGCTACAACGCGGTGTTCGTGGAGGGCGCTGCGGTGGGCTCGCTGATGTTCTACGGCCGCGGCGCCGGCGGCTCGCCCACCGCCAGCGCAGTGCTCGGCGACATCATCGATGCCGCCGTCAACCTCACCAACGGCACGCATGGCGCACTCGGCACGTTCGGTCGCGCCGCCATCTTGCCCATCGACGAGACCTCCGCCGAGTACCTGCTCAGCCTCGAGGTCGCCGACAAGCCGGGCGTGCTGCACGCCGTCACCGGGGTGTTCGCCCGCCACGATGTGAGCATTCGCGCCGCCGAGCAGGAGGGCAATGCCCCCGATGCGCGACTGGTGTTCATCACTCACGTCGCGCGCGAGGCAGCGGTGCAGGCCACGGTGCGCGAGCTGCGCGAGCTGGATGTGGTGCGCAACATCGGCGGGCTGTTGCGAGTGATCGGCGGCTGACGCGATGCCCAACGACGTGCGCTACGTGTCCACGCGGGGCGCCGCGCCCGAGCTCGGCTTCACCGATGCACTGCTGGCCGGGCTGGCCACCGACGGTGGCCTGTACGTGCCGGCGCAGTGGCCGGCGTTGCCGCCGCGAGCGCCCGGGGCCACCTATGCGCAACGGGCGGCACAGATCGTCCAGCTGTTCATCGGCGACGAGCTGCCTGCTGCCACCGTGCAGCGGTTGTGCGACGAGGCGTATGCCACCTTCTCGCACCCGGCGGTGGTGCCGCTGGTGCAGCTGCACCACGAGCACTTCGTGCAGGAGCTGTTCCATGGCCCCACTCTCGCGTTCAAGGACGTGGCGCTGCAGCTGGTCGGCCGGCTGTTCGACGAAGTGCTGCGCGAGCGCGGCCAGCGGGTCACCATCGTCGGTGCCACCAGTGGCGACACCGGGTCGGCAGCGATCGACGGCGTCAAGGACTGCGCCAACGTCGACATCGTCATCCTCTACCCGCACGGTCGTACCAGCGACGTGCAGCGCCGGCAGATGACGACAGTGAGCTCACCCAACGTGCGGGTGGTTGCGGTCGAGGGCACGTTCGACGATTGCCAAGACATGGTGAAGGCCATGTTCAACGACGCGGAGTTCCGTGCGCGCATGCAGCTCAGCGCCGTCAACAGCATCAACTGGGCGCGGGTGATGGCGCAGATCGTCTACTACATCACCGCCACCGACCTTTTGGCCGGCCCCATCAACGTGTGCGTTCCCAGTGGCAACTTCGGCAACGTGTTCAGTGGCTGGATCGCCCGCCGGATGGGCGCGCCGATCGACCAACTGGTCGTTGCCGCGAACGCCAACGACATCCTCGAGCGCTTCTTCAATCGCAACGACATGAGCGCAGCTGCCGTGGTGCCATCGCTCAGCCCCAGCATGGACATCCAGGTGTCGAGCAACTTCGAGCGCCTGCTGTTCGAGATGAACGGCCGCGACGGTGGTCTCACCGCCGAGCAGCTGCAGCGCTTCCGCACCAGTGGCCGCCTCAGTGTGGAGGCCGACCAGCGCGCCGAGTTCATCGAGGGCCGCTTCCAGGCAGCGCGGCTCGACGACACCGAGACGCTGGGCGTCATCTCGCGTACCTACGGCGAATCGGGCATGCTGCTCGACCCGCACACCGCGGTGGGCGTCGGCGCCGTCGCCAAGCTGCGTGCTGCCGGCACCCTGCACGGCACCACGGTCACGCTGGCCACCGCCCACCCGGCGAAGTTCCCCGACGCGGTCGAGCGGGCCACCGGTGTGCGTCCGCCGCTGCCGCCGCACCTGGCCGACCTGTTCGAACTGCCCGAGCAGTGCACGGTGCTGCCGCACGACCTCGCCGCGATCAAGCAGTTCGTGTCCACCACGTTCCGCTGAACCCCGCTCTTCCGATCCCGCTCTGTCGACTCCGGCAGCGCTGCTCGATCGGCCCTCCGAGAAGCGTGCGGGCGCAACTGGGGTTTCACAGAACCGTACGTCGGCGTCCGGGGCGCCCCAGTTGCGCCCGCACGCATCGCGGATCGCGCGCCGAGGGGCAGTGCGCGGCGGCGTAGGGTCGCGATGCATGGGGGACTTCGCGGTCGAGACGGAGCTGACGGCCAACGCCGACGGCTCGTTCTCGCGGATGCTGCATCGCGACTGGGAGATCTGGGGGCCCAACGGCGGCTACATGGGCGCACTGGCCCTGCGGGCGGCGGGTGCGCACTGCGGCCGCGCCCGGCCCGCCAACGTCACCGTGCACTTCTTGGGCGTTGCCAACTTCGACGAGCCGGTCACCGTGGTGCCCACCACGCTGCGAGCCACCAAGGTGGCCAGCAGCGTTGCCGTGCGCATCGAGCAAGCCGGCCGAGTGGTGCTGCAAGCGATGGTCTGGGCGGTGGACGAGGGGCTCGGCGGATTGCGGCACGCGCACGGCGAGCCGCCCGATGTGCCGCCGTGGCAGGAACTGCCCACGATCCAGCAACGGCTCGCCGCCGACGGCCTGGAGAACCAGAGCCCGTATCGCTTCTGGGACAACTTCGAGCAGCGGCCCACGGATTGGATCAGCGACTGGCTCAATCGCGGCGAGCAGCCCCCGATCTACGAGAACTGGCTGCGCTTCGACCCCACGTCGGCGGTCAGCGATCCGTGGTTGGAGGCAAGCCGGCTGCTGCTGCTCGTCGACCTCGGCGGCTGGCCGGCCGTCTCGCGAGCCCACCTGCAGGACACCTTCGTCGCACCCAGCATCGACGTGTCGTGCGAGTTCCATCGCCTGGCCGCCCAGCCGGGGTGGTACCTGTTGCACGGTGTCTCGCCTCACTCCGGCGATGGCCTCGTGGCCAGTCAGCAGCACGTCTGGAACGACGCCGGTCAGTTGCTGGCCAGCGGCATCAGCCACCTGCTGTGCCGGCCGGTCCGCTGAGCCCGTCGGCGCTGCAGTCTCCCGGTGTCGGGCACTGCCACACCGTTGCGGTGCTCGGCCTCGGGACCGTCCGCGTTGTGGCTCGCGACCGGCTGTCGCTACAGTGCTGCCGTTCGGGTTCCCGAACGTCCCCGCTGCAACCGGTGCTCGTGCCTTCGCCCGAGCACTGACGGCGCTGGGTGTCTCGCATCTCCAGGTGGTGGGGCCGCCGGTGAATCTCAGCACTTCCGCTGGATCTCGGCCGAGCCTCTTCTCCTCCCAGAAAGCAGGTGGCCAGTGGCCGCGGAAGCACTCGAGCAATCAATGCTCGAATCGAAGGACAAGGATCAGCTCCTTGCAATCGCCCAGGCGTTGGGCATCAAGACCAACGCTCGCGCCGCCAAGGCGACGCTGATCAGCAAGATCCTGGAGACGACGGGAGTCGGCCCAGCGGCCGCTGCCGAGCCGTCGGCAGCGTCGCAGGGTGCCGGCGAGGCCCCGGCGGGGCCCGATGGTGAGCCGTTGCCCGACTGGGAGGCCGAGCTGGTCGACAAGGGCGAGGTGGCACAGCCCGCCGCCCGCGCGGCAGCGAACCCGGTCGACACCGGTCACGCTGTCGCTCATGACGACGCCGGCGACGACGACGCCGGCGACGACGACGGTGGTGACGACGACGGTGACGGTGACGGTGACCGGCACCCCGACGGCGACGGCGACGGGGATGGCGAGAGCCGCAATGCCCGCCGCCGCCGGCGGCGCCGCAACAAGAACCGCACCGGCGACGGCACGCAGCCCGGCGACGGCGCGCAGCCCGGCGAACGGCAGGAGCCGCGCGAGCGCAACGACCGGCCCGAGCGCAACGATCGTGCGCCGCGCCCGGATCGCCAGGATCGTGGTGAGCGCAGCGAGGGCAGCGACCAGTTCAGCCTCGAGCCGGTGCAGGTTGCCGGCTACCTCGACCTGCGCGAAGAGGGCTACGGCTTCCTCCGCGTCAACGGTTACCTCGCCTCGCGCGACGATGCCTACATCCCGGTGAAGCTCACCCGCCAGTACGGGTTGCGCAAAGGCGACCACGTCACCGGGCTCAGCCGCCCGGCCGGCCGCAACGAGAAGAACCCGGCGCTGCTGGAGATCCACACCGTCAACGACAAGGACCCCGAGCTGGCGAAGAACCGTCGCCGCTTCGAAGACCTCACCGCGCTGTTCCCCGATCAGAAGCTCGTGCTCTCCACGCAGAACGACCCGCACAACATGACGGTGCGCATCATCGAACTGGTGTCGCCCATCGGCAAGGGGCAGCGCGGCATCATCGTGTCGCCGCCCAAGGCCGGCAAGACCACCATCATGAAGGAGATCGCGACTGCGATCGAGCGTCACAACCCGGAAGTGAAGCTCATCGTGCTGCTCATCGACGAGCGGCCCGAAGAGGTCACCGACATGCGTCGCACCGTCAAGGGTGAGGTCATCTCCAGCACCTTCGACCGGCCCAGCGAAGAGCACACGCACGTCGCCGAGCTGGCACTCGAGAAGGCCAAGCGCTTGGTCGAGGAAGGCCACGACGTGGTCATCATCCTCGATGGCATCACGCGACTCAGCCGTGCCTACAACCTGGCTGCGCCGCCCAGCGGCCGCATCCTCTCCGGTGGCATCGACGCCGGCGCGCTGTACCCGCCGAAGCGGTTCTTCGGCGCCGCTCGCAACTGTGAGGAAGGTGGCTCGCTCACCATCCTCGCCACCGCGCTGGTGGAGACCAACAGCCGCATGGACGAAGCGATCTTCGAGGAGTTCAAGGGCACCGGCAACATGGAGCTGCGCCTCGATCGTCGACTCGCCGAGCGGCGCATCTACCCGGCCATCGACGTCGACGCCAGCAGCACCCGCCACGAGGAGCTGCTGTTCGACCGCAAGCAGCTGCAGCAGGTGTGGAAGCTGCGCCGGGTGCTCAGCGGCCTGGCCGCCGACGGCAACGGCGCCCCCGGGCTGGAACTGCTGATGGACCGTTTGAAGACCTTCAAGACCAACGACGAGTTCCTCAACGAGATCGGCAAGCAGGCATAGTCGGTCGGTTCCTCACGCCCGTGGTTCGGGTGCGAGCCCGATCACGAAGCGGTAGCGAGTTCGGCCGGGGCCTTCTTGGTCCCGGCCGAATCGTTCCTGCAAGCCCTTCAACGCCTGCTGGAGCTCGGCGGCCTCTGCCTCGGTGAGATTGCACGCGCCCCACCACTCGGTGGTGCGGTCCGCACGGTGGTCGGCGATGTCGCTCGACGGCTCGATGACGGTGAGCTCCACGCCACGCTCCGGTGAAGCGAAGATCCGCAGGCCCGTCTCGGCAAACGCCGAGGCAGCCGCTGCGTTGGACGCGGCGATGAACTGCTCGAACGCAAACTTCCGGCCGCGTAGCAGGAACTCGTCGCGCCTGCCCGGTGGCATTGCGTCGAACGGGATGTGGAACTCGCTGCTGATCGCCCGGTAGTGAGGGATCGGCTTTCCGGCGCGGGGCACCACCCGAGTGGTCTCCAGCAGCCTGGCGGTGAGAAAGCGCTGCACCCAGTAGGCCAGCGAACTGGCGGGCACGGCCGCCGCCTTCGCCGCCGAGCCGAGTGTGTGCTCCGCGTGCATGAACGGCGACAGGCGGCTGATCGCGTTGAGGTTCAGGAGCAGGTCGACGCCGAGATGATCGCGAATCACGACGGGCTGATTCGAGAGAGGCTCTAGCATTCGAATCAGAGTACTCCGATGATGTCACGCATGCGTGAACAGCGAGATTTCCTGCGGGTCCTGGGTGGCCAGATCGTCTCCACTCTTGGCGATGGCGTGCACCGTGTGGCGTTGTTGTGGTGGGCTCGGCTGGCCACTGGTTCGAACCTGATCGTGGTCGTGGTGGCGTTGGCGAGTGTGCTGCCGACGCTGGCGGCGGCGCCGTTGGCGGGCTGGATGGTGGATCGGTTCCCTCGGCGCCGGCTGATGCTCGTTGCCGACGGGGTGCGCGTCGTGACCAGTGGGACCGTGGCCATCGCGCTGTGGGCGGGGTGGATGAGCACGCCTCTGGTTGTGGTGGTTGCCGCGGTTGCCGCGGTGGCGGGTGCGGTGTTCGACCCTGCGCTGATGGCGTCGATCAGTGTGCTGGTGCCAGCCGAGCGACGGCTGCAGGCGAACTCGATGCTCGGGGTCAGCGGTGCGCTTTCCGGGATCGCCGGGCCGGCGCTGGGCGGTCTGTTGATCGGGTTCTCCGGCTTGTCGCTGGCGTTCTGGTTCGACGCCGCGAGCTTCCTGGTGTCGTTCCTGATGGTTGCGGCGAGCGTCATCCCGATGCCCGAGCGCGCGAGCGCGAGCGACGATGACGGCTCGTTCGCAGCAGGCTGGCGGGTGGTGCGCACGAACCGACGCGTGCGCGACCTGGTCGTGGTCGCCGCTGGCCTCAACTTGTGCGTGGCACCGCTGACGGTCCTGATCGTCGGGCTCGCTGTCGACCAACTGGACCTCGGTGGTCAGGGGTTCGGTCTGCTGGAGGCGGCGATTCCGGCCGGGATCGTGGCCGGCTTCCTGATGGCGCCCAAGGTGGCGCGTCGCCCGCGCGCCGCGCTGGTTGCGCTGCTCGGCGTGGGCGTTGCGGTCGGAGCCGCCGGCGCCGTGCCGTGGGCGTGGTGGGCAGGTGCGGCGTTCGTGCTGGCCGGAATGGGAGTCGGGGTGGCCAACACGATCCTGCCGACCCGCTTCCAAGACATCGTCGAGCCATCGATGCAGGGTCGAGTTTTCTCGGTCGTTGGGGCGCTCGGGATGGCAGGTCGGCCGATCGGTCTGCTGATGGCGGCGCCGCTGCTCGCGATCGCTGGTGTGCGGTGGGGTCTGCTGGTGGTGGGGGTGGCGCTCATCGCAGTGGCGATCGCCGGGCGGCAGGGGCTGGCCGGTCGCGGCGCCGCCGGGAGCGAACCGGTCGTCGGCGAGCGAGTGGCCGCGTGATCGCGGTCGCCCAATTCGGAGGTGCCGCCGCAGAATCCGCCGATACACTCAGCCGCCTACTTCTTTCGGAGAATGCCATGAAGACCGAGATCCACCCCAAGTACACCGATGTCACCGTTCGCTGCTCCTGCGGCAACACGTTCACCACGCGCTCCACGCGCGGTACCGACCTGACACTCGAGCTCTGCAACGAATGCCACCCGTTCTTCACCGGCAAGCAGAAGCTGGTCGACACCGGTGGCCGCGTCGAGCGCTTCAACAAGCGCTACGGCGAGCGCAAGGGCAAGTGACCCCCGGCGCTCCGGCGCCTGCAACCCACCGACTTTCAACCAACCACCCGGCCCGATGTGGCCGGGTGGTGGTCGTTTTGACCACTCAATGCCGCTTCCTGCCGAAAACGAGACGAAGTGTGCGGTGGGTGAGGCTTCAGTCGCCTCACCATGCGGGCGATAACAACCTGATGAACCGAACGGCTGCCGTTCGAACACTGTGAGGAGTCGTCCACGTGGATTCGGTGCAACTCGCCCACCTGCTCCGTCGTACGGAGTACGTGGCTCGGCCCGCTCGGATGAATGCGTTGTCGGGTGGGTCTGTCACCCGCGAGATGGCGGTGAACGACGTGCTCAACGTCACCACTCCGGTGGCCATTCCCGCCTACATCGAGCACGACATCGACGGTGAGGGCTACAACCAGTGGGTCTTCGCCGTGCAGTGGTGGCTCGATCGCATGGTCGACTCGCCCAAGCCGATGCAGGAGCGGATGGCGTTCTTCTGGCACGGCCACTTCTGCAGCAGCTGGGAGAAGGTGAACAGCGCGGAGGCGATGATGGCGCAGAACCGGCTGTTCCGCGACTCGGCGTTCGGCAACTTCCGCGAGATGACGCAAGCCATGTCGATCCAGCCGGCGATGCTCTTCTACCTCGACAACCTCGACAACGTGAAGTCGTCGCCCAACCAGAACTTCGCCCGCGAGCTGTTGGAGCTGTTCACGCTGGGCGTGGTCGATCAGAACGGGGTGCCCAACTACACCGAGGACGACGTCACTGCCGCCGCCCGTGCGTGGACAGGGCACAGCATCGACTGGAAGACCTACCAGTACAAGTTCTACGCGGGCGAGCACGACGCCGAGGCCAAGTCGTTCATGGGCCAGAGCCGCAACTGGGACGGCCCCGACATCGTCAACTACGTGCTGCAGGAGAACACCGCCAAGAAGCTGGTGGCCTGCAAGTTCCTCTCCAAGAAGCTGTGGGAGCACTTCGCGTACCAGAACCCGTCGAAGGCGTTGGTCGACGAGCTGGCCCAGGTGCTGTACAACAACGACTTCGCGATCAAGCCGTGGGTGAAGGCGATGCTGATGCGCGACGAGTTCTACAGCACCACCGCGATGCAGGGCTTGGTGCGCAGCCCGGTGGAGTACATCGTCAACCTGTTCCACTTCACCGGCTACCGCGCGGCCACCCTGAACCCGCAGTGGTACGTGGAGGGCATGGGGCAGGTGCCGTTCGCACCTCCCGACGTGTCGGGCTGGAAGACGAACGGGTACTGGGTGAACACCAGCGTGTTCGGCTCGCGAGCGGAGTTCGCGAGCGACGTCGCCTCGCGAATGCGCCAGGACGACGGCAACGCGGTGGGCAAAGGTCGCACGCCGGAGCAGGCCGTCGACTTCGTCGCCGCCATGTTCGGCGTCTCGCTCAGCACGGCCAGTCGCAACGCGCTCCTCGGCTTCGTCAACGTGCAACGCCAGGAGGAGTCGTACGTCGGTTGGTGGGAGAGCACCAACCTGCTCACGATGATGATGATGACCCCCGAATTCCACGTGGCCTGAAGGACGACGAGCGATGATCGACCCCGATATCTCCACCGCCGATGCCCTGCGGCTGCTGACCGCGCGCGACAACATCGACGCTGCCGGCATGGATCGGCGACGGTTCCTGCAGATGATGGGCTGGGGCGTGGGCGCCGGCGCACTGTTCGGTGGCCTCGGCGAAGTGCTGGCGGCCGACCTGTTGCCGGGACGTTTGCGCGAGGCGTGGGCCACCACCCCTGTAGGCCCCAACGAAGGCATCCTGGTGCTCATCGGCCAGTTCGGTGGCAGCGACGGCCTCAACGTGGTGGTGCCCCACTCGAACAGCCTGTACTACGAGCAGCACGGCGATGTCGCCATTCCGGCGGGGCAGGTGCTGCCGATCAACGGCCAGGTGGGCTTGCACCCGAACCTGCCGTACTTGAAGTCGCTCTACGACGCCGGCCAGGTGGCCATCGTGCAGGGTGTCGGCTACGCGAACCCCGACCTCAGCCACTTCAGCTCGATGGCGTTGTGGATGCATGGCAAGGTCGGCGGCGGCCTCAACAACGGCTGGGTGGGTCGTTGGCTCGACGGCCTCGGCGGCGACGACCCGTTCCGGGCAGCCACCGTCGGCCAGGGCCTGCCGCTGCACCTCATCGGCGACAACAAGCGGGGCATCGCCATTCCACAGTGGGGCGTCGGGTTCGGTGGCAGCACCAACGAGCATCAGCTGTGGATGTACGACGCGATGCGTTCCCTGGCCGGCACCCCGGCCGGGCGCGGTGCGTGGCACGACACGATCGCCAAGACGGTGAAGGGTGTCATCGACGTGGGCCAGCAGGTGGCCCCCGTGTTCGAGCAGTCGCTGCCCAACGGCCGGCTGGAGAAGAAGCTCACCGTGATCGCCAGGTTGATCAACGCGAACCTGGGCATGCGCGTGCTCGACACCGGCTACGACGGGTTCGACAACCACTCGAGCGAGCCGCAGGAGCTGCCCGGTCTGCTCACCGACTTCGATCGCGCGCTGCAGTCGTTCTTCGCCACCCTCGACCCCAGCTTCCGCTCGCGCGTCACCATCATGACCTACAGCGAGTTCGGTCGCACCAGCTGGGCCAACGACTCCAGCGGAACCGACCACGGCACCACCAACAACCACTTCATCATCGGCCCGTCGGTGAAGGGTGGGCTCTTCGGCGAGCAGCCCACCCTGCAGGGGTTGGGTCGATGGGACCGGATGGACTTCAGCGTCGACTTCCGTTCGCTGTACGCGACGGTGCTCGACCGTTGGCTGGGCGGTGGCGCGAGCACCGTGCTGGGTGGCGAGTACGAGCAGTTCGACGTGTTCAACGGTGGCCCCGCGGGCGACGCCCCCACCTTCCCGCCGCCGGGGGCACCCACCGGGTTCGTGCCGATGAGCCCCGTGCGCATCCTCGATACGCGCGGCACCACGGGTGGGCACAAGGGTGCGTTGGGCGCGGGGGAGACCTGGAGCCTGCCGGTGCGCGGCATCGCCGGCGTGCCCGCCGACGCCGCGGCCGTGGTCGTCAACCTGACTGGTGCGGGTGCCACGGCCGACACGTTCATCACCGCGTGGCGATCGGGCGAGCGCATGCCGGCCACGTCGAACGTGAACGTGGTCGCGCAAGCAGCCGTGCCCAACCTGGCCGTCATCGGCGTCGGCGCGAACGGCGCGATCAGCCTGTTCAACAGCGCCGGCGCGGCACATGCAGTCGCCGACCTCGTGGGCTACTTCCGCGAGGCCACCACCGACACGACGGCGCTCACGTCACTGGTGCCCAGCCGCCTGCTCGACACTCGCACCGGCACCGGCGGGCGAACCGGTGCCTTCGGGCCCGGCACCGAGTTCGACCTGCAGATCACCGGTCGCGGCGGTGTGCCAGCCGGGTGTGCAGCAGCGGTGCTCAACGTGACCGCCGTGGGTGCCAGCAGCAACACCTATCTCACGGTGTGGCCCAACGGCGAAGGCCAGCCGTACACGTCGTCGGTCAACGTGGGCTCGGGCCAGACGGCCGCCAACCTGGTCATCGCCAAGTTGGGCGCCGATGGCAAGTTGCGCATACGCAACGATGCCGGCAACGCGCACGTGCTGGTCGACGTCGCCGGCTACTTCACGGCCGGCGACGGCGGTCGCTACCTGCCGGTGTCGCCGCGCCGCATCGTCGACACACGTACCGGCGTCGGTGCCGCAAGAGCTCGGGTGGGTGCTGCGCCGCTGGCGGTGGTGATTGCAGGTGCCAACGGTTTGCCGGCCACCGGCATCGCTGCGGTGCAGATCAACCTCACGGCAGTGGCACCCTCACAGGACACCTACCTCACCGTCTACCCCAGCGGAACTGCGATGCCGAATGCGTCGAACCTCAACCTGGCCGGTGGCGCGGTGCGAGCCAACAGCGTGATCGCACGAGTCGGTGCCGACGGCAAGATCATGGTGGCCTGCGGGCAGGGCAACACCGACGTCTTGGTGGATGTGGTCGGCTTCTTCACGGCCTGATCCGTCGTCGTCCGCCCGAAGCGCTGGTCCGCCGGGGCCGTATCGTGGCGGCGATGAACGAGCAGTCACGCCGCCCGCAACTCAATGCGCTCAAGTTGCGCGCGCTGGTTCGCGACCACTTGGGTGCGCCCGCCGACGTCGCTGCCGAGCAGGCCGGCGAGTTCGGCGCCGGCGCGGCGTTGCTCCTGGATGGCGCGGCGTGGGTGCTGCTCGACGAACAACCCGAGCGCGGCCTGGGCGCTGCGTTGGGCTGGGCCGTGCGACGCAATGCCGTCGAACTGCACGTGCTGGCCGAGCACGGCACCGGGCTGCTGGCGCGGCGCGCCGCCGCGTTCACCTTCCCTGTCGCCGTCTGGCACATCGAGGGGCGCACGCTGCTGCCGGCGCTGCCAGAGCCGTTACCGGTGGCACCTGCGCTGCCGGCCGAGCACCAGGCGTTCGCAGCCACGGTCTCCGCAGGCGGGGCGCTGCCCGTGGTGGAGCACGGCGTGCTGGTGGGCGAAGTCGACGGGCTCGAGGTCTGCCGTGTGGTCACCGACCCCCACACCGATGAGGTGCGCCTGGAGGTTGGCGTCGGTGCGCACGACCGTGAAGCGTTCCTGATGCTGCACGGCAACCGGCCCACCGCCGAGGCGTTGGCCGACGTGGTGCGCTCCGTCGGCGCACACCGTCGTCCTGGCGCGCCGCGGCATCCGCTCAACATGTTGGCGCAGGAGCGATCGCTGCGTGCTCGCCTGGTCGCGCAACCACACCTGATCGCCGCCTCGTCGGTGGCCGAAGCCGCCCCTCCCGTGCCGCGGGCCAACGTGAAGGACGCAGTGCCGTGCGTGGCGACTGCCACGATCGACGGTCGGGTCGTGGCCGTCGTGTGCAGCAGTGGCGTCGACATCGACGTGGTGCCGTTCGCAGTCGATGCTCGTGCCGCGCTGGGCACGAACGAGTGCCTGGTGGTGCTGCCCGCTCGCGATGCGCTCGACATCCAGCACCGTCTCGCCGGGCTGGTATCCCCTCCGATCACCGTCGTCGCGGTGGGCTGAGGCCGTAGCCTCGTACACCGGTGTTCGATCGATTGCAGTCCGTGGAAGACGAGTTCGTCTCGCTGGAGGCGAGCTTGTCCGACCCCGACATCGTCAACGACCAGTCGCGCATGCGCGACGTCACGCGGCGCTACAAGGACCTGACGCCGGTGGTCGACTGCGTACGCCGGTATCACGCCCGAACGGCCGACGCCGAGGCCGCGCGCGAGCTGCTCACCATGGCCACCGACGACGAACGCGAATCGTTGAAGGACGAGCTCGCGACCACGGAGGCTGAGCTCGCCGATCTCGAGGAGGAGCTGCGGCTGCTGATGCTGCCCAAGGACCCCAACGACGGGCGGGCGGTCATCATGGAGATCCGCGGCGCGGAAGGCGGCGAGGAAGCGAACCTCTTCGCTCGCGACCTGTACGACATGTATCGAGCGTTCGCCGCCGCCAAGGGCTGGTCGGTGGAGGTGCTCAACCACGACGACAGCGACCTGGGTGGCGTCAATCAGGTCACGATGCTCATCAACGGTGATACGGCGTGGAGCCGGCTGAAGTTCGAAGGTGGCACGCATCGTGTGCAGCGGGTGCCGATCACCGAGAGCCAGGGCCGCATCCACACGTCGTCCGCGACGGTGCTCGTGCTGCCCGAAGCCGAGGAGGTGGAGGTGCAGATCGACGAGAGAGATCTCGAGGTCGATGTCTACCGCAGCAGCGGGGCCGGCGGGCAGAGCGTCAACACCACCGACTCGGCCGTGCGCATCACGCACAAACCCACGGGGGTGGTGGTCACGATGCAGGACGAGCGCAGCCAGATCCAGAACCGGGCCCGCGCGATGGTGGTGCTGCGTGCGCGGCTGCTGAAGCTGGCCGAGGAGGAGCACAACGCGGCGGCCTCCGCCGAACGCAGGTCGCAAGTGGGTGGTGGCGGGCGCGGCGAGAAGATCCGCACCTACAACTTCAAGGAGAACCGCCTCACCGACCATCGCATCGGGTTCACCATCTATCGCCTGCAGGATGTATTGGCCGGCGACCTCGACGAGACCGTCGACGCCCTCACGGCCGAGGAACGGGCACGTCAACTGGCCGGGCAAGCCTGAGCCGATGACCACCGACCCCGCGCCTGCAACTGGCACGCTGACCTGGCGCACGCTGTGGGACGAGACGTCGTTGGTCACCGGCAGACCGCAGGCTCGCTGGTTGTGCGAGGAGGCCAGTGGTGCCTTCGGCCCCGAGTTCCTGGAGGTGGTGGCGCAGCCCGCGACCGAGCGTTGCGTCGCTCATCTCGACAGCATGCTCGCCCGTGTGCGCCAGGGCGAGCCACTGCAGTACGTGCTGGGCCACTGGTCGTTCCGACGACTCGATCTGTTGGTGGATCAGCGAGTCCTGATCCCGCGCCCCGAGACCGAACTGGTGGTGGAAGTGGCGCTCGGTTGCGCCCGGCAGGCAGCGCTGGAGCATGCCGACCGGCCGCTGCAATTGGCCGATCTCGGCACCGGCAGCGGGGCGATCGGCCTGTCACTGGCGACCGAGCTGCCGCGGGGGCTCGCGGAGGTGTGGCTCACCGATGTGTCCGCCGATGCGCTCGACGTGGCCCGTGCCAACACCGCCGGGCTGGGCATGGCCGGTACCGCAGTGCGATTCGGGCATGGTTCGTGGTTCGTGGCGCTGCCGCCCACGTTGCGTGGCCAGTTGGCGGTCGTGGTCTCGAACCCTCCCTACATCGCTCACGACGACGAGCGAGTGCAGGAGGCCGTTCGTGCCTGGGAGCCCGCCATCGCGCTGTTCGCCGACGACAACGGGCTGGCCCACGTGAGCGCCCTCGCGGCCGGTTCCGCCGAATGGTTGCGACCGAGTGGGTGGTTGGTCGTGGAGATCGGCAGCGGCCAGGCCGCTGCGGTCGTCGACGTGCTGCAGGCCGCCGGCCTCGCCGACGTGGAAGTGAGGCCCGATCTCGCCGGGCACGACAGAATCGCGATTGCTCGCAAAAGGTGACAGACGCGGGGCTGTCGCTGCTCTTCAGGGGCAAGTACGGTCCCACCACAAGGAGCACGTCATGTCGCATCGCACCCGCCCCGTCCGCTCATCGACCGGCCGCGCCGCTGTCGCAGTCGCATCGTTCGCAGCCTTCGGCCTGCTCGCCACAGCGTGCAGCGACTCGAAGTCGATCTCCGGCGCCGACGTGACACAGTCGTCGGCATCGTCGAACGCCAGCACCACCAGCATCGGCGGCGACTCCACGAGCACCACCGTGCCCACCTCATCAACCGCCGTCGCGACCAGCGTCGTCGAGACCACCATCGTCGAGACCACCGCCCCGCCCGCCACCACCGTCGCGCCGATCACCGTCGCACCGACGGTGGCGCCACCGCCCGCAGCGTGTGCCGGCACCAGCAGCCCCAGCGGCGGCGCCGTGCAGGTCACGCCCGTCGTCGGCGACTGGAACGGAGATGGCGTCGATGATGCCGGCGTGTCGTGGGGCGAGCCCAACGGCAGCGGCGCCGACTGGTTCGTGCGTACCGAGGTCACCGGCGGCGAATCGTCCACCTGGGCGTTGGGCGACTTGGGTGTGGGATTTGCGGCACTGCTCGACAGCGTCGACGTCGACTTCTCGCTGGGTGCGCCCGAGGGCACCAACCGCGACGAGTTGCTCGCCATCGTCGGCAGCAACGCTTCCGGGTACAACCTCGGCGTGTTCGGCGTCGGCGCCGACGGTTGCATCTTCCGATTCGACAACGGCGCCGGTGTCGCGTTCGTCGTCCCGGTTGCCGGCTCCGTCAGTCAGGTCTCCGGCGTGCGGTGCGACGGTGGTGCCGGGTCGCAGTTCCTGGTCGCGCTGCATGCATCGACGTCCGATGGCATCAGCTGGGACACCGAGGATGCCCGCATCGATCGCATCGGCGGTCACTCGCTGGCCCTCGGCATGGTGATCGCGGGCTCGCTGCCTGCAGCCAGCCCGCTGCTCGACGAGTACGGCGAGGCCACGTGTGGCGGTCACGTGTACATCGGCATCGGTGGCGACTACTGAGCGCCAGGCACGGCGAGCGCCGGTTCAGTCGAAGCGGGCGGCGATCTGACCCAGCAGGCTCTCCTCGTCGGCGTCGAGCTCGTGGTCGGCGCCGGCCACCTCGCGCGCAGCGCTGAACAGAGCCGAGCGCAGCACCGTGCTGGCGACGCGAGCGTCGATGTCGTCGAGCAGCGCATCGACGGCGTGCTCGGCGAGCGCAGCACGAACCTTGGCCGATGCGGGTCCGATGTACTGATCGAAGGAGAACGTGTCGGTTTCCCAACCGGAGTCGTCGCTGATGCTGCGGATGGTCTCCACCTCATCGGTGGAGATGTGACGGTCGGCCATCATCACCAGCAACAGCAGCTCCACAGCCGCCTCGTGCTCGCGGTTGGCGGTCGCGTGCACCGAGACGTGGCTGTACAGATCTTTCAGACGCTGATTCATCACTGCCGAACCTAGTGGGCGTCGCGCAGGCCCAACGACCGTTGGAGGAAGTCGAGCTGATGCAGCAGCAGGTTCTCCGCGACCACCTCCTGAGGGGTCATGTGCGTGACCCCCACGAGCGGCAGCACCTCGTGTGGCTTGCCGGCGGAGAGCAGTGCACTCGACAGTTGCAGCGTATGAGCCGCCACCACGTTGTCATCGGCGAGACCGTGCACCAGCAGCAACGGGCGGGAGAGCTCGCCGGCGAGCGGCAGCAGCGAGTTGGCGGCGTACGCGGTCGCATCGCTGCTGGGATCACCCAAGTAGCGCTCGGTGTAGTGCGTGTCGTACAGCCGCCACTCGGTGACCGGCGCACCGGCGATGGCCGCATGGAACACATCGGGCCGGCGCAGAACGGCAAGCGCCGCGAGGTAACCGCCGAAGCTCCACCCGCGGATGGCCACTCGTGTGAGATCGAGCGGATGTTCCTGCGCCGCGGCTGCGAGCGCTGCCACTTGATCGTCGAGTGGGCCTGTGGCCAGATCCCGCTGCACCGACCGTTCCCACTCGCTCCCACGGCCCGGCGTACCTCGCCCGTCGATGACGACGACCGCGAACCCTTGGTCGGCGAACCACTGCGAGGTGAGGTACGCGTTGTGCGAGCGCAGCACGCGCTGCGCGTGCGGCCCGCCGTAGGGGTCGAGCAGCACGGGCAGCAGAGGGCCGTCGTCGCCGGCGGTGCGGTGTGAAGGCAGCAGCACTGCCGTGGCCAGCGCCTTGTCGCCGTAGCGGTGCAACGACAGGTTGGGGGTGACCAGCGGCTGCTGCGCGAAGGTGCTGATGGTGGGCCCGTCCACCACCTGCGTGGTTGCGCCCGGCTCGTCGAGCACCGCTGTGCGCAACACGACGGTGCTGCCTCCGATGGCGGCGGTGTGCACGCCGGGCTCGTCGGTGAGCGCAGCGAGCGTGCCGTCGGTGCGCCACCGCCAGACATGTTGCACGGTGGCGTCGGCGATGGGGTTGGCGAGGAAGTAGACCTCGTCGTCCTGGGCGGTGACGACGGCGCGCACCTGCAGGTCGATGGGTGTCACTGCGTTGCCGTCGACCATCAGCCGGCGGGCACCGTCGCGATCGGCAGTCATCACCAGTTGGCCGTCGTCGAGCACTGCCGGCGTGCCGGGCACGAGCTCCACCCAGGCGGTGTCGCCGTCGGCGAAGATCGGTTCCGTGCCACCGTGACGGGGGTCGGCTGCGAGCACCATCAGCGAGCGCTGGTCGCGAGACTGAACTGTCAGCAGCAGCCGCTGGGAATCTGCCCACTGCACGTCGGCGAGGTACGGGTAGGTGTCGCGATCCCAGACCACTTCGGTACTGCCGCCATCGAGCGCCAGCACGTGCAGCGTGACGTCGGCGTTGGGGGTGCCGGCGGCAGGATACGCCACCTCGTTCGCCTGCTGGTCGGGGTTTGCCGGGTCGCTGATGTACCAACGCTGCACCGGGCCGATGTCGGCACGGGTTGCTGCGATTGCGGCGCCGTCGGGGCTCCACCAGTAACCGCGGTAGCGGCCCATCTCTTCGGCGGCGATGAAGTCGGCGCTTCCCCAGCTGAGGTCGGGGTGCTCGTCGCCGGCCAGCTCCCAGCTGCTGCCATCGAGCTCGGCGATGCGCAGCGTGCGTCCGCAGACGTAGGCGACGCAAGTGGCCACCGGGTCGGGGCGGGGGTCGAAGACGGGGCCGTCGACGACCAACTCGCGCGCCTGGCCCGACAGCAACCCTGCCACGAACAGGTGCCCGCCGAGCGCGAACGCAGCGACCGTGCTGGCGGCATCGGTGGCGTAGGAGGTGATGCCGCCGGCGCCTTCTCGCATTCGTTCGCGTCGCAGCCGCTCCTCGATCGGAAGGTGCTCGTCGTCGGCAGCATCCAGCAGGTGCAGGGGGTCGGCGACCAGCCGCTCCTCGCCCGTGGCGATGTCGAGCACCCACAAGCAGTTCACCGGGTCGTCGCCGGCGCGGCTGCGGGCGAAGAGCACCCGTTGCCCGTCGGCCGCCACGGTGATGGTGCGCGGATCACCCAGTGTGAGTCGTTGCGTTCGTGCGTACTGCCGTGGAAACGTGTCGCTCATCGGTGCTGCTCCGCTTTGTGTCAAGACCCGGTGTTCACAGCACCAGGTCAGCGCTCGACAGACTTTACGTAAAGGTGGGGACGACGAGGATCTTGGCGTGGTGCTCGGGGTCGGCGAGGTCGGCGAAGGCCTGCGGCACGCCCTCCACGCCGACGGTGCCGGTGAGCCACGGCGACAGGTCGATCTTGCCGTCGGCGATGGCCTGCAACGCGGCGGCGAACTCCATCGGGTCGTACGCCAGCGCGAACTGGATGCTCAGTTCGCGGCCGATGCCCAGCATCGGGTGGATGCGATCCTCCTGCATGCACGCGCCCACCACCAGGATGCGAGCGTCCTTGGGCGCCATGCGCATCGCCTGTTCGATCATGCCGGGCACACCCACTGCCTCGAAGATGACCAGTGGGCGCACGCCGTCGATCTTGCGCCACGCCTCGATGGCCGGTGTGTCGCGCGGGTCGACCACCACGTCGGCACCGAGCTGCTCAGCCAGATCGCGTCGCTTGGCCGAGAAGTCGGCCACCACGATGGGGCCGATGCCGCGCATGCGCAGCTCGGCCACGCAGGCCAGGCCCACCGGGCCGGCGCCCAGCACGATGGCGCTGTCGCCGCCGGCGATGCGGCTCTTGGCCACTGCGTGCACGCCGACCGCCAGCGGCTCGGTGAGCGCAGCCATCTCTGCCGGGAGGCCTGCCGGCACCTTGATGCCGGTGAGCTCGTTGAGCACCATCAGTTCGGCGTAGCCACCGTTGTAGCGGTTGGAGTAGCCCACGGCGTGCAGGCCTTCGGTGTCGAAGGCCACGGGCAGGCTGACGATCACGTCGCCCACCTGCAGGTTGCTGCAGCCCGGCCCCAGCTCGACCACTTCGCAGCAGAACTCGTGCCCCATCACCGTGTCGGCCTGGGGCTCGAACATCTTCACGCCCATCGGGTCAGGCGCCGCGTCGGCCAGCAGCTCGTCGGTGAGGCGGCGCGACTCCTCGCCGTGACGCAGCATGTGCAGGTCGCTGCCGCAGATGCCGCACGCGAGCACCTTGGTGAGCACTTGGCCCGGGCCAGGTGTGGGGTCGGGGAGGTCGTCGACTCGCAGTTGCCAGTCACGCATCACGGCTGCACGCATGTGCCGCAGCGTACGTGCGTGCGTCGTGCGGGCCCCTAGTTGGAGCGAGGTCGATGCGGTGTCGAAGCGGCTCCTCAGGGCAGCGCCGAGGGCGCACCACCGCTCGCGATTGCGGCGACGACCACGTCCCACGCGGCGTCCGCGTCGATGCCGGTGAGCACGTCGCAGTTGGCGTCGGGCACCTCCTTCAAGTCGCGTTGATCGATGACGGTCATGCCGGCGGTGAGCCGTCCACGCGTCTCGATCTCCACGTGCGCAAGCCGGCGGGTGAAGAGGTGCGGGTGAGTGAGGGCCATCACCGCGCAGGGGTCGTGCACGGGCGCACCGGCGATGTGGTGGTGGCGCGCGCGGTAGGTGCCGCTGAAGAAGTCGAACAGGTCGGCGAAAACGGCCGCCAGGTGGCCGGGCAGCGCGCGCACCGCCTCGATGCGTTGCGGCAGCGCTTGGAACTGGTGGGTCAGATCGAGGCCCGACATGATCAACGGCCCACCGTAGGTGAAGACCATGTCGGCAGCCTCCGGGTCGCACCACAGGTTGAACTCGGCGGCGGCGGTGCGGTTGCCGAACGTGCCGCCACCCATCAACGAGATGCCGCCGAGACGGCCCGCCAGGTCGGGTGCAGCGCGCAGCGCGAGCGCGATGTTGGTGAGCGGGCCGGTGGGCACCAGCCACACACCCTCGTGTGCGCGGCACGTGTCGATGATGTAGCCGACGGCGTCGTGGCTGGCGGGTGGGCCGCTGGGTGGCGGCAGATCGGCGCCATCCATGCCGCTCTCGCCGTGCACGTAGCCGGCATGCCGCGCGGGTCGGGTGAGCGGTCGGTTCGCTCCCGAGTGCACCGGGCACTCCAGCCCCAGCAGGTCGCGCACGATGATGGCGTTGCGCGTGGTGGCATCGAGTGGGGCGTTGCCGGCCACGGTGGTGATGCCCAGCAGGTTCGTGTGGTGGGCGGCGACGACGATCGCGATGGCGTCGTCGTGGCCGGGGTCGCAATCGAGGATGATCGGCAGCGGGGTGGGCGACATATACGCAGAGCTTGCCACCGTTACGCTCGCCGCCGTGGTGTGCGCTGCGCTGTCGAGGAGGATCGCAGGCCGGCGACGGTCGCCGGCCCGCAGGCTGCTGGCTGTTCCGTGGTGCGCGTTGCTGCTCGTGGCGTGCAGCGACGACAGCGGCAGCAGTGGGGCCGCCAGCAGTGGGGTGGGCAGCCTTGGGGTCGGCAGCGACGATGCAGTCTCGTCGTCGATGACGTCCACGACACACGCGACCACCTCGGTTGCTGCGACGCCCTCGGCAGTGACGGAGCCCGGCACTCCGCTGCCGGCGCCCACGCCTGCTCCCGAGCCCACCGGCGTGCCGGGCCTCGACGCCGACGACCCATGGTGCTCCTCGTGGGCGGTGTACAGCGGCACGGTGCAGGCCATCGGCATCGCCGGCGCGTTCGGTGAACTGCGCAGTGTCGACATCGCCGCGCTGGAGCTGATGGCCGCGGCGTCGGTCGTCGCGGCCCTCACCGGCATCGCCGACCGTTGGCCCGGTGAGCTCGCGGCAGAACGGTCGGCCGTGCTCGACGACCTGCTCGGCCCGTTCGGTCGGCGCGCCGACAAGGCGCTGGCAGCGTTGCGCGCCGCAGGCGCGACCGACGACGACATCGGGCGGCTCGGCACGCAGTGGCTGGCCGCTCTACGAGCTCGCGATCCGCAGAACCCCGTCATCGAGGTGCAGGCGCCGACCGAGCGGCTCGCTTCCATCGTCGGCGAGGCAGCAACGGGCTTCGACGTCGCGGTCACGCCCTTTGCCCACGACCCCAGCCTGCGGGTCGACGAGGTGGAGGTGCCGGCGACCGATGCCTACTTGGCGGCGCACTGCCCCGACCTCGCGTCGAGCGGCGTCGGCGACGCGATCTGACGCCGCTGGGCGAGCGCGCTGGCGCGGCTCAGGTGCTGAGCACACCTTCGGGGTCGAGGTGCGCCGTGCGACCCACCCACTCGCCATCGCACATGGCTGTTGCCAGCACGGTGTCGGAGGAGGTGCCCCATGCTCGGCGTCCGTCGGCCAGCAGGCAGGCTGCCAGTGCGGTCTCGGGTGCGCCGTCGCGGGTGAACATCACCGTGTAGGCCTCGATGGTGGCGCTGCCCGCTGCCTCTGCCGGTGCAGCCAGCTCGCGGCGAGGCATCGCGTCGATCTCGTCCTGCGGGTGGGCGTGCTGGAACGCCACCGGAGGAGTGGTGGAGTACACGCCGAACGAGTGCTTGGTCGCGTAGCCGCCGTTTGCCCACACCAGGCCCTTGGCGCCTGGGTGAGCGCGTAGGTCGGCCATGACGGTGGCGATGGCGTGCATCACGTAGTTGTTCCACGGGCCGCCGGCGAACGCGAGGCCACCGGTGCGCGTGACCTGCCGATCGAGGGAGATGCCCAGGCTCTGCGCGCCCAGGTGCACGGCCGAGGGGAAGCAGGAGTACAGGTCGATGATCTCGATGTCGTCGATGCCCACTCCGGCCAGCTCGAGTGCTCTGCGCCCGCCGAGCTCGATCGCCGGCGTCTCGGCGAAGCTCCAGCGGTTGCTGATGAAGGTGTGCTCGTGGCAATCGGCGCCGGAGTGCGGGAACACCCAACGCTCGCGGGGCACGCCCAGCGCCGCCGCTTTCTCCGCGCTGCACATGATCAGCGCGGCACCCATGTCGACGTCGTTGTTGGAGTTCATGTACTTCGTGTACGGGTACCCGATCATGCGGTTGGTGGCCGACGGCGTGCGGATCTCCTCCGCCGTCTTCGCGTCGCGGAGCCAGGCGTAGGGGTTGGCGGCGGCAACCTCGCTGAACCGCGCGTAGAGCTCGCTGCTGAGCACCTGTTGCTGCTGCACCGTGCGCCCGGCCGCAGCGCGCACCGCTGTCTCGAACATCGGGTACACCTGCACGGGCATCACGATGTGGCGGGCGCGCTCGTCGGGGTGGCTCATCGCCAGGTCCTCGCCCAGCAGGCGTGGCATCTGGTCGGGGGGCGAAGTGGGCCAGTGCAGCTCGTCGCCGGCCTTACGGGCACGCATGCGCGTGCGCCACGCCTCGCCGCCGCACAGGATGGCCAGATCCAGCTCGCCGCGCTGGATCTCCAGCGCGGTGCCGTTCACCAACGTCTGCGGGCTGTTGCCGCCCATGGTGGTGGCCGCGGTCTCGCGTGGGGTGAGGCCCAGTTGGTTCGCCACCACCCATGCCGGGTCGCCGTACTTCCAGCTGAGCAGCCCGACCACTCGCACGGAGTCGGGGTTGGGCACCGCGGCCAGCCCGGCATCGGTGGCCGCGGCGCGGACTGCCTCGCACATCAAGGCCGAGGGGTCGAGGGCATCGTCGAGGCCGGTGGCACGGTGGATGAACTGGCCGGCACCGATGAGCACGGGCGTACGAGGGTCGAGCGACATCGTGCCAGGGTAGGAAGTGGCCGCCCTGCGCGGCGAACCGGTGCCCGCGGACGCACAGACCTGGTGGGGTGGGGGAGGAGGTCGTCACCTACACTCGCAGCGATGTCACGGATCGCGATTGGCTCGGATCATGCCGGGTTCGACCTCAAGCAACACTTCGTCGGCGTGCTGCAGCAGCACGGCCACGTGGTGCACGACCTGGGCACGCACAGCACCGAGAGCTGCGACTACCCGCCCATCTGCGCGGCCGTCGGCCGAGCGGTGCGCGACGGCGACGCGGAGCTCGGCATCGTCATCGGCGGCAGCGGCCAGGGCGAACAGCTGGCGGCCAACAAGGTGCACGGCGTGCGCGCTGCGCTGTGCAACGACCTGTACACCGCTCGCATGGCTCGCCAGCACAACGACGCCAACGTGCTCAGCATCGGCGGTCGCGTGGTGGGCACCGGCCTTGCCGAGGAGATCCTCGCCGTCTTCCTCGCCACCGCCTTCGAAGGCGGCCGCCACGCCCGCCGGGTCGAGCAGCTGATGCAGATCGAGCGCGACGAAGCAGCCAGCGACCACGAAGCAGCCAACGACCACGAAGCAGCCAACGACCACGAACACGACCAGCCGGAGCACTGACGACATGCCCTTCCCCAGCGATACCAAGCCCGACACCGTCGTCTTCGACCTCATCGATGCAGAGGTGCAACGGCAGTGCACCGGGCTGCAGCTGATCGCCAGCGAGAACTTCACCTCGCCGGCCGTGATGCGTGCCGTGGGCAGTGCCCTCACCAACAAGTACGCAGAGGGATATCCGGGCAAGCGCTACTACGGCGGCAACCTGATCGTCGACGAGATCGAGGCCCTGGCCATCGAGCGCGTGAAGCAGCTGTTCGGCGCCGACCACGCCAACGTGCAGCCGCACAGCGGCGCCAACGCCAACATGTGCGCATACCAGGCCATCCTGCAGCCGGGCGACACGGTGCTGGGCCTCAGCCTCGACCATGGCGGTCACCTCACGCACGGCTCGCCGGTCAACGTCAGCGGCAAGCTGTACCACTTCGTCGCCTACCAGGTCACCCCCGGCGACGAACGCATCGACATGGATCAGGTGCGCGACCTCGCACTTCAGCACCGGCCGAAGCTGATCGTGGCCGGCACCACCAGCTACCCGCGGCGCATCGACCCGGCGGCGTTCAAGGCGATCGCCGACGAGGTGGGTGCGCTGTTCCTGTTCGACGCGGCCCACATCGCCGGCCTCATCGCCGGCGGCGAGCACCCCAACCCGGTGCCCTACGCCGACATCGTCACGTTCACCACGCACAAGACGCTGCGCGGCCCGCGCGGTGGTTGCATCCTCAGCACGGCAGCGCTCGCGACAGCCATCGACAAGGCCGTGTTCCCCGGTTGGCAGGGCGGCCCGCTCGAGCACGTCATCGCCGGCAAGGCGGTCGCCTTCCACGAGGCGCTGCAACCCGAGTTCAAGCAGTACGCGCAGCAGATCGTGAAGAACGCGAGCGCGCTCGCCGAGGCACTGGTAGCCCAAGGCTTCCGTCTCGTGAGCGGCGGTACCGACATCCACATGATGGTGGTCGACCTGCGCCCGTTCGACGCCGAGCTCACCGGCAAAGAAGCACAGGCCGTGCTCGACCTGGGCGGTGTCACGCTCAACAAGAACACCATCCCCAACGACCCGCGCAGCCCGTTCGTCACCAGTGGCGTGCGCATCGGCACGCCGTCGGTCACCACGCAGGGGATGAAGGAGCCGCAGATGGCGCAGATCGCCGAGCTGATCGCGCGCATCCTGCGGCACCGCACCGACGCGGCTGCGGTCGCCGCCGCGAAGGCCGACGTGGCGGCGTTGTGCGCGCAGTTCCCTGCGTACAGCTGATCGCTACAGTTGCCGGTCGTGAGCAACGTCGCTGACCAACCCGTACCCGCGCGCTCGCTGCGCCGAGGCGTGTTGTTCGGGCTGGCGGCGGGCCTGCTCGCCGGCGTGGTGTGGTACCTGGTGGTCATCGGCACCACGTCCATGCAGACGTACCTGCTGCCGGCGTTCGGTGTCGCTGTCGCGTTCGGTGTGCACCGTGGCATGCGCCGGCCGGGGCGCGCGGCCGCGCTGGTCTCGCTGGCCATCACCCTGGTCTCGCTGCTGCTGGCGATGTACTACGTGAACCGGCACCTCGTGGTGAGCTGGTTCAAGGCCAACGGCGATGTCAAGCACATCCCGTTGGTGCCCTACTTCGATTGGATGGCGGAGGTGGTGGGCCACGGGCTCACGCAGTCGCCGTCGGCGCCCATCTATGCCGTGCTGGCCTTGGTGGCCGCCGGCTGGTTCGGGATGCAGGGCTTCGACGTGCACGACCCGCAACGCCGGCGAACCTGATGCCGGGCACCGGCGCCTACCTGGTGATCGGCGCCATCGCGGCGGTCGTCACGTTCGTCACCACGCCCATCGTCGGCCGCGTCGCTCGCCGGATGGGGTGGGTGGTGGAGCCCGACGAGCGTCGCGTGCACACCGTTGCCACCCCCGATGTCGGTGGCATCGCGATGTTCATCGGCTTCGTCGCGGCGTTCGGTGCAGCGCGGTTGATGGACACGTTCGATCCGTTGTTCGCGCAGTTCACCGAACCGCGCGGCGTGCTGTTCGCGGCCACGGTCATCTTCGTGGTCGGCTTCATCGACGACGTCCGCGAAATCTCCGCGCCGGCGAAGGTGATGGGCACCATCGTGGCGGGTGTGGTGCTGGTCTGGTACGGCGTCACGATGTTCTACTTCCGCGTGCCGTTCCTCGACGTGTACATCCTCAGCGACGACTGGGTGCCGCTCATCACCGTCATCTGGTTGCTGGGCATGACCAACGCGATCAACCTCATCGACGGCCTCGACGGTCTCGCTGCCGGCATCGTCGCCATCGGGGCCGGCGCGTTCTTCCTCTACAGCCAGCGCCTCGGCGACATCCCCGGCATGATCACGCAGCCCAACATCGGGTCGCTCGTCGCCATCCTCACCGTGGGCATCTGCATCGGCTTCCTGCCGCACAACTTCAACCCGGCGCGCATCTTCATGGGCGACGGTGGTGCGCTGCTGCTGGGGTTGCTCTTGGCGGTGAGCACCAGCGTCGTGGGCGGCCGCGCCGACCCCACCAATCCGGGCGTCGGTGGGCAGACCTACTTCTTCCTGGCTCCGTTGGTGATCCCGCTGTTCATCCTGGGTGTCCCCATCCTCGACACGCTGTTCGCGATCGTGCGCCGCGCCGCTCGTCGTCAGGGCGTGGCGTCGGCCGACAAGGGGCACCTGCACCACCGCCTGATGGAGATGGGCCACGGCCAGCGGCGCAGCGTGCTCATCCTGTGGGCGTGGACCGCGTTGCTCTCCGCGTTCGTGCTGTACCCGGTGTTCTCCGGCAGCGGCGTCAGCTACATCCCCATCGGTGCGGCGATGCTGGGGCTCGTGCTGTACACGATCCTGCACCCGCAGATCCGCCGCCGCCGGTCGTGATGCCCACACTTCTGCGCCGGGTTTGCGCCGGGGGGCTGTTCGCGGACTAGATTGTGTGCGCGTTCACAAGCTTGGTCACAACGTCGTGTCCGGCGCGCATCCCGAGGAACCTCCACCCGTTGAAAGTCCTTCCCGACCAGCGCACGATCGCTGAGCACCAGCAGTCCGGCCAGACGCTGGGCCGCGGCATGGACTTCGCGCTGGTGGTGCTGGTGTTCCTGGGCATCGGGTACGGCCTCGATCGTTGGCTGGGCACCCGTCCGGCGTTCACGATCGGCCTCGTCGTCTTCAGTGTCGTGGGCCAGTTCATCAAGATGTACTTCGAGTACACCGCCACGATGAAGGTGCACGAAGCCGAACGCGCCGCCGCCATGCAGAGCCAGCCCCGCTACAAGACCGACGGTCGTACAGCAGACGGTCGTACAGCAGACGGTCGTACAGCAGACGGACAGGCAGCATGAGCGACGCGCTCGTTGCCACCACCCGCCTCACCGGCCCGGCGCCCGAGGTCGGTGTCACCAGGGACATGGTTCGCCGTGGGCTCATCGTGGCGCCGCTGATGATCGTGGTGTGCGGTTTCGTCTGGGGCATGAACGGCGCCTACAGCAGTGCGTATGCGATCGCCATCGTGCTGCTCAACTTCACGCTTGCCGCCACGCTGGTTGCCACCACTGCTCGCATCAGCCTGGGTCTCATGATGGGTGCCGTGTTGTTCGGCTACCTCATCCGCCTCGGGCTCATCTTCTTGGCGGTGTTTCTGGTCAAGGACGCCGGTTGGATTTCACTTCCGGCACTCGGAACGACCATCATCGTGACGCACCTCGGTCTGCTGATCTGGGAGATGAAGTACGTTGCGCTGTCACTTGCTCATCCCGGCCTGAAGCCCGCTCGCCAGTAATCGCCTGCCCCTCATCCATTCGCACTGCCTCATTCGAACCCCTGCCCCACCGAACCACAGGAACACGTCGTGATCGCCGAAGCCTTCTCCTTCCCAGAGATCAACTCGATCTTGCGCTGGAAAGATCTGTTCAGCACGTTCAACAAGATCGCCCTCATCGCGGTCGCGGCCGCAGTGATCGGCTCCGTGATCTTCATCCTCGCCGGTCGCAAGAACCCGCTGGAAGCGCCCAAGGGCGTGCGCAACCTGGCCGAGACCTCGGTGGAGTTCATCGAGAACGGCATCGTCATGCAGACGATGGGCAAGGACGGCCTGGGCTGGACACCGTTCCTGCTCAGCCTGTTCATCTTCATCTACCTGTGCAACGTGCCGGGCATCATCCCGTTCCTGCAGATGCCGGCCACCGCCCGCATGGCCATCCCGATGTTCCTGGCGTTGCTGGTGTGGGTCATCTACAACGGCGTCGGCTTGAAGCACCAGGGCATCAAGTACCTCACCAACACCATCTGGCCGCCAGGTGTGCCGGTGGCGCTGAAGCCGCTGGTGGGCGTCATCGAGTTCATCTCGAACATCATCGTGCGCCCGTTCTCGCTGACGGTGCGACTCTTCGCCAACATGCTGGCCGGCCACATCCTGCTGGTCACGTTCGCCTTGCTCACCAGCTCGCTGATCACGGCCGAGACGCAGCAGTTCCTGCTCAAGCCGATGGCCATCCTGCCGTTCTTCATGCTCGTCTTCCTCACCGCCTTCGAGGTGCTGGTGGCGTTCCTGCAGGCATACATCTTCACCATCCTCACCGCCGTCTACATCGGCGGGGCGGCACATCCCGAACACTGAGCCGTCCGCTCGTTCAACCCGTCTCCACTACCCAGAACCTCACTAGGAGAATTGCAGAAAATGGAAGCATTCAGCCACCTCATCGGTGCCGCATTCGACCAGCAGCAGGCCGACGCCGACAAGGCAGCATCCGCTGCTGCGTCAGCCGGTTTCGCCTACGGCCTCGCAGCCATCGGCCCCGGCATCGGCATCGGTTACCTCGTCGGCAAGTCCGTCGAAGCGATGGCTCGTCAGCCCGAAGCCGCCGGCATGGTGCGTACCACCATGTTCCTCGGCATCGCCTTCACCGAAGCCCTCGCCCTCATCGGCTTCGTGGTCTTCATCCTCATCGGTCTCTGAGCCGTTTCGAAATTGTCCGTCCTATCCGAAGGAGCTGACGTGCATTCCGCCGTCGTACACCTCCAAGCCATTGACTGGCACGGGTCCACGGTTCACTTCGTTTCTGCTGCCGGTACCGGTGAAGCAGAGGTCGCAGTGAGCAAGGATCCGGGGCCCATCGTTCCCGAAATGAAAGAGCTCGCGTGGGGCGCGGGCTCGTTCGTCGTGTTCGCGCTGCTGATGCGGTTCGTGCTCTTCCCGAAGGTGAAGAAGGGCATGGACGCCCGCTACGAGGGCATCCGTTCCTCGCACGAGACGGCCGACGCCGAACGGTCGTCGGCTCGCGCCGAGGTGGCCGACTACGAAGCGCAGCTGGCCGGCATCAAGGCCGACGCTGCGCGGGTGGTCGATGCCGCTCGCCAGACGCTGGAAGCGGAACGTCAGGCCACGCTCGCCGAAGTGAACGCCGGCATCGCCGAGCGACGCACCGCGGCAGTGGCACAGGCCGATGCAGTCCGCACCGCAGCACGCGATCAGATCCATGCGGCCGTCAGTGATGTCGCCGGCCGCGCCGGCGAGCTGGCAACCGGGCGTCGCCCGGCCGCCGACATCGTCGACCGAGCCGTCAGCGAGGTGATGGCACGATGAACGTTCTGGGCATCATCGCCACCGCCGGCCGCCTGATGAGCGAGGAGATCGTCACCGACTCGAACGGCGACGTCACCACGCACCACTGGTTGCTCCCCGAAACTGCCGAGATCATCTACGGCGGGCTCGCCTCGCTGATCATCTTCTACGCGCTGTTCAAGTTCGGCGGCCCGCTCGTCAAGAAGAGCTTCGCCGCTCGCACCGAGAAGATCCAGAAAGAGCTCGATGCCGCCGCCGCCGACAAGTCGGCCGCAGCGACCGAGGCCGCCGGCATCCGTGCCGCCAAGGGCGACATCGCCGCCGAGCGGGCTCGCCTGCTCAGTGACGCCGAGACCCAAGCCGCAGCGGTGCTGGAAGATGGTCGGGCCCGCCTGGCCGTCGAAGTCGCCGATGTGGAGGCCAAGGCCGTCACCGACATCGCCAGTGCCCAAGGTCGCGTGGGCGACGAGCTGCGTGCGGAGATCGCCCGCCTCTCGGCGGCCGCCGTCGACCACGTGGTCACCGGGTCGCTCGACGACGCCACCCAGCAAGAACTGATCGAGAACTTCATTGCACGAGTTGGAGCGAGCGCATGAGCGACAACCAGACCCGCCGCTCCAGCGAGCGGAGACGAGCATTCGAGACGGTTGGAGCGAGCGCATGAGCGACAACCGCATCGAAGGCTACGCACGTGGCCTGTTCGAGATCGCCCGCGCCGAAGGCACGCTCGACGAGGTGGAGGACGAGCTCTTCCGCTTCGCCCGCAGCTTCGAGAGCAGCGATGCACTGCGCACCGCTCTCTCCGACGAGCAGATCCCGCCGGCCAAGCGCCAGGCGATCATCGAAGACCTCCTCGGTGGCAAGGCCACCAGCACCACCACTCAGCTGATCTCGATGGTCGTCGGGTCGGGTCGCACTCGTGACCTGCCGGCAATCGTCGATCTGCTGGTGGCCCGTGCCAGCTCGGCCAAGCACCAGGAAGTCGCCGAAGTCCGTACCGCGGTGGCACTCACCGCCGACCAGCAGACGCGCCTCGCAGCTGCACTGGTCAACGCCACCGGCAAACAGGTCAACCTGAAAGTCGTGGTCGATCCGTCCGTACTGGGCGGCATCGTGGCCACCGTGGGCGACACCGTCATCGACGGCAGCGTCCGTACCCGCATCGACCAGCTGAAGTCCCGCCTGTAGCTGTCAACAATGAACGACATACGCCAAAATCGGAGCAACGAAGAACATGGCTGAACTGACACTGAGCGCCGGCGACATCGCAGCGGCGCTGAAGAAGAACCTCGATGGTTTCGAGCCCTCGCTCGAGGCCCGCACCGTTGGCCGCGTCACGCAGGTGGGCGACGGCATCGCCCGCATCAGCGGGCTGCCCGACTGCGCCGTCAACGAGCTGCTCGAGTTCGAGGATGGCACCGTCGGCCTGGCATTGAACCTCGACGAAGAATCCATCGGCGCCGTGGTGCTGGGTGAAGGCTTCGAGATCGAAGAGGGCCAGACCGTGAAGGCCACCGGCCGCATCTTGTCGGTGCCGGTGGGTGACGCCATGCTCGGTCGCGTGGTCAACGCGCTGGGCCAGCCGATCGACGGCAAGGGCGACATCGTCGGCGGCATCCAGCGCCGCGTGGAGATCCAGGCGCCCGGCATCATGGGCCGCAAGCCGGTGCACGAGCCGCTGCAGACCGGCATCAAGTCGATCGACGCGATGACCCCCATCGGTCGTGGCCAGCGTCAGCTGATCATCGGCGACCGCAAGACCGGCAAGACCACGGTGGCCATCGACGCCATCATCAACCAGCGCGGTCTGGGTGTGAAGTGCATCTACGTCGCCATCGGTCAGAAGGGGTCCACGGTCGCGCAGACGGTGGAGACCCTGCGCCAGTACGGCGCGATGGAGTACACCGTCGTCGTGGCCGCTCCGGCCTCCGACCCGGCGCCCTTCAAGTACCTCGCTCCCTACGGTGGTTGCGCCATGGGCCAGCACTGGATGGAGAACGGCGAGCACGCGCTCATCGTGTACGACGACCTCTCCAAGCAGGCCGAGGCCTACCGCCAGGTGTCGCTGCTGCTGCGCCGCCCGCCGGGCCGCGAGGCGTATCCCGGCGACGTGTTCTACCTGCACAGCCGCCTGCTCGAGCGTGCCGCCAAGCTCAGCGACGAGCGTGGCGCCGGGTCGCTCACGGCGCTGCCGGTCATCGAGACCAAGGCCGGCGACGTGTCGGCGTACATCCCCACCAACGTGATCTCGATCACCGACGGCCAGGTGTACCTGCAGGACAACCTGTTCAAGTCGGGTGTGCGCCCGGCTGTCGACGTGGGCATCTCGGTGTCACGCGTGGGTGGCGCGGCACAGATCAAAGCGATGAAGAGCGTGTCGGGCACCCTGAAGCTGGATCTTGCTCAGTTCCGCGAGCTGGAGGCGTTCGCCACCTTCGGCTCCGAGCTCGACGCCATCTCCAAGGCGCAGCTCGAGCGTGGCTACCGCTTGGTCGAGTTGCTCAAGCAGCCGCTCAACAGCCCGATGCCCGTGGAAGAGCAGGTCGTGGTCGTGTTCGCCGGTACCAAGGGCTACCTCGACAGCCTGCCCGTGCCCGATGTTCGCCGCTTCGAAGGCGAG
>Ga0209477_1000151_pt1 | contig 38706 bp, 32 predicted proteins | sample KloWWTupernatant_FD_187180 | JGI IMG/M metagenome (GOLD analysis project Ga0209477, IMG submission 187180) | Active sludge microbial communities from Klosterneuburg, Austria, studying microevolution and ecology of nitrifiers - Klosterneuburg... | ecosystem: Engineered > WWTP > Aerobic digester >...
CGGGCGACCGTGACCGGTATGCCGTTGCGGCGCGAGATCGCGCTGCTCGACCGGCCCGCCATGCGGGCCGAGGCCCTGACGCACTTCGGGCTGGCCGATGGCTTCCCGACAGTCCTGGTCACCGGGGGATCCCTTGGGGCGCAACGGATCAACAGCGCCTTCGAGGGTGCGGTTGGAGCGTTGCGTGCTGCTGGGATCCAAGTCCTCCACGTGACCGGGGCGGGCAAGGAGTTCGCTGTCGCGGAGCCGGTGGGCGGGCAGGCTCCGTATGTCGTGATGCCCTACGTCGACCGGATGGATCTTGCTTATGCCGCAGCGGATTTCGTCGTCGCTCGCGCAGGTGCCAACACGGTCTGCGAGTTGACCGCCGTCGGTCTGCCAGCGGCCTACGTGCCCTTGCCGATCGGCAACGGCGAGCAGCGCTTCAACGTGGCCAACGTCCTCTCCGTTGGTGGCGGGCTTCTCGTCGAGGACTCCGCGATGGGCGCGGGGTGGGTGAGGAGTGTCCTGCTCGACCTGATGGCTGATGCGGATCGCGTGTCGGCGATGGCCGACGCCGCTGCCTCGGTGGGGGAGCGGGACGGCGATCGACGTCTCGCTGCGCTCGTGCACGGCGCTGCTGCTGACGGCCGGAGGCGTTGAGGGTGCACGGAGTCAACGAGCGCTTCGACTTTCGTGCCGAAGTGCCTGAACTGACCGATCTCGGCCGAGTGCACTTCATCGCCATCGGCGGGGCCGGGATGTCAGCCGTGGCACGCATCATGTTGGCCCGTGGCGTCACCGTGACGGGATCGGACGCCAAGGACTCACCGATGTTGCGAGCCCTCGAGCGTGAGGGTGCGACCACCTGGGTCGGGCACAACCCCTCCCACGTCGATGGGGCCGACACGGTCGTCATCTCCAGCGCCATCCGAGAATCGAACGTCGAGCTGATCCGGGCTCGCGAGTTGGGCCTGCCGGTGCTGCATCGGGCGCAGGCTCTGGCGTCGACGATGACCGGTGCGGTGGCGGCCGCCGTCGCGGGCGCGAATGGCAAGACGACGACGACGTCCATGCTCACCGTGGCCCTGCAAGCAGCCGGTCTGGACCCGTCCTTCGCCTCGGGCGGTGAACTCGCGGACCAGGGGACCAATGCCCGCTGGTGCGCTGGTGCACCCTTCGTCGTCGAGGCCGACGAGAGTGACGGCAGTTTCCTCGTCTATCGCCCGGCGGTCGCGGTGGTGACCAACGTCCAACCTGACCACCTCGATTTCTACGGCACCTTCGAGGGGGTGCAGACGGCCTATGCGGAGTTCGTCGCGAGCATGCCCCGGGGCGGTCTGCTCGTGGCCTGCCGCGACGACGACGGCTCGTCTGTCCTTGCGCAGGACGCGGCGGCGTCGGGCGTGCGAGTGCTGACCTATGGCTTCGCCGAGGATGCCGACCTGCGGGTCCACTCGGTGAAGTCGACGGGGTTGGGCTCGACAGCACGCTTCGTCGATCAGGACGGCGTCGAGCGGACCCTCCACCTGGCCGTGCCGGGTCGGCACAACGTACTCAACGCGATGGGTGCCTACCTCGCAGCCGTTGCCGGCCTGGGTGCCGAGTCCGCAGCGGTTCTCAAGGGGCTGGCTCACTTCGGGGGTGCCCGTCGCCGGTTCGAGGTCCGGGGCGAGGTGGGCGGGGTGACGGTAGTCGATGACTACGCCCACAACCCCGGCAAGGTGGCTGCGGTGGTCGCCACGGCTGCCGAGATCGCCCACGCCCGAGGCGGCCACCTCCGGGTGATCTTCCAGCCTCACCTGTATTCACGCACCAACGACTTTGCGACCGACTTCGCCCGGGCGCTGGCGGCAGCCGATGACGTGGTCCTGTTGGAGATCTATGGGGCTCGCGAGGAGCCCGTGCCCGGTGTCGGATCACACCTCGTCGCCGACGCACTCCTCATCGAGATCGGCGGGACCGGAGGGAAGCTCCCGCTGGGCGCACACGGGGTGACCTCGTCGGTGCCTGTCCTCGACCGCGGCGAGGCCGTCGCCGCGCTGGTGACTGCGGCGCGCCCGGGTGATCTCCTCATGACCATCGGAGCGGGTGACGTCACCGAGTTGGCCGATGCTCTCACCGAGGGGTTGCGGCAGCGTTGAGTCCACGGTGGCATGGGGGTGACAATGCGGACCGCTCGGGAGTTGTGACTGCGACGGAGCGCTTCGCCGAGCGAAAGCGTGTTCATCGCCGTCGGCAGTGGCGTCGGATCGGTCTGGTCGTGGCAGTCCTCGGTGTCCTCGGGGGCTTAGTGTGGCTGGTCTGGTTCTCGACCGTTCTCACCACGAGGACAGTGAGCGTGACCGGGGTGCCGGAGGCCGAGCAGAAGGCCATCGTCGAGGTCGCCAAGGTGCCCATGGGTCAACCTCTCGTCAGGGTTGACACGGACGCAATCACGGACCGGGTGCGGGACCGGATCACCGTGGCCGAGGCGAGGACCACGCGCTCGTGGCCGCACACGATCACCATCGATGTCCGGCCACGTGTTGCTGCACTCGTGCTCAAGAACCCTGAAGGTCAACTAGAGGTTGTGGATGCCACGGGGGTGAAGTTCGGCGCCGTCGAGACGGCACCATCCGGCATACCGGTGGTCACGGCCGAGTCAGCGGAAGGTGCCGAGAGGGACGCCCTCAAGGCGGCGCTCTCCCTCGTCCGCGCCCTGCCCAGAGACCTGAGCGACCAGGTGGGGACGATCACGGTGAGCAGTGCCAATCTGGTGACCTTCACGATCGGCGAGGTGGCGGTCACGTGGGGCGGGGCCGACGAACCCCAGCGCAAGGTCGAGATCCTGAGGGCCCTGCTCAAGACCGGTCCCACCGAGGTCGACGTGAGCGCGCCCGACACCCCGACGACCCGCTGAATCTCGCGTGGACGGGTGGGGCAAGAGTGCTGGATGGGGCTGGTGTGACTTGATCCTCTGCCATACCGCCGAATCCATCGATTTCGGTGTCCGACACGCCCACCGTGTGTTTGATCGAGGTGGATCGCCCGCCTAGCGTCGTCGCAACGGTTCGTGACCAAACCGTTACCCTGAACTCAACGTCGAGGGTTTCAGGCCGCAGCCCAGCACATGGACTCGTACAGCACCCAACGAAAGGCCCCCACCGTGGCAACACCTCAGAACTACCTGGCCGTCATCAAGGTCGTCGGCATCGGCGGCGGTGGTGTCAACGCCATCAACCGGATGATCGAGGTCGGCCTCAAGGGTGTCGAGTTCATCGCCATCAACACCGACGCGCAGGCGCTCCTCATGAGCGACGCAGACGTCAAGCTGGATGTGGGCCGAGAGTTGACCCGCGGCCTGGGAGCCGGCGCCGATCCGGAGGTCGGCAAGAAGGCCGCCGAGGACCACGCCGAGGAGATCGAGGAGGTGCTCAAGGGGGCCGACATGGTCTTCGTCACCGCAGGCGAGGGTGGCGGCACGGGCACCGGCGGTGCGCCGGTCGTCGCCCGCATCGCCCGCGGCCTGGGCGCCCTCACCATTGGTGTGGTCACCCGCCCGTTCACCTTCGAGGGTCGCCGTCGCGCCAACCAGGCCGAGTCCGGGATCGGCGCCCTGCGTGAAGAGGTCGACACTCTCATCGTCATCCCCAACGACCGCCTCCTGTCGATCAGCGACCGCGGGGTCTCGATGCTCGATGCTTTCCGCAGCGCTGACCAGGTGCTGCTCTCGGGTGTCCAGGGCATCACCGACCTCATCACCACCCCGGGTCTGATCAACCTCGACTTTGCCGACGTCAAGTCCGTCATGCAGGGCGCTGGTTCGGCCCTCATGGGTATCGGGTCTGCACGCGGCGAGGAGCGGGCCATTCAGGCCGCCGAGCTCGCGATCTCCTCGCCCCTGCTCGAGGCGAGCATCGACGGCGCCCACGGCGTGCTGCTCTCCATTCAGGGCGGCAGCGACCTCGGCCTCTTCGAGATCAACGAGGCCGCCCGTCTGGTCCAAGAGGCGGCGCACCCCGAGGCCAACATCATCTTCGGTGCCGTCATCGACGACGCCCTCGGCGATGAGGTCCGCGTCACCGTCATTGCGGCGGGCTTCGACGGTGGCTCGCCGGTGCGTCGCGAGGACGCGCGCGCACTCGGGTCGATCCAGTCCCGTCCGGTGGCCAGCGCGGGTGCCCAGACCGAGAGCTCGTCCGCCTCGGGTGGGGCGCCGGCAGCGGCATCGACCAGTGCCACGGGCGCGGGCGGTCAGGGTGACCCAGCCGCCGCCGAGGACTCGCGTCCAGCTGTCCAGACAGATGCAGCGACGGAGCGTCCGGTCACGCCGGTCTCGCGGCCGGTTCCGCCACGCACGGTCACCTTCGAAGAGGGCGATGATCTTGATGTCCCCGACTTCTTGAAGTAGTCCTCGGGCCCAGCGGCCGACGAATCACGCGCGAGAGCGGGTGGGTGAGTGATCACCCACCCGCTCTCGCGTCTACCGTGGAGCCGTGTTCCACTGGCGATCAGACGAGAGTGGTGTGCGCCGTGCCTTCACCTCGCGCTCGGGCGGGGTGAGCAAGGGGGTGTATGCCGGGCTCAACCTGGGTGCCCACGTCGCCGACGATCCGCTCGCGGTGGACGAGAACCGGCGCCGGCTGGCCGTCGCGTTGGGGGTGGCGCCGGATCGGCTGGCCTTCATGAACCAATGTCATGGCGCCGATGTCGCGATCGTCGAGACACCAACTGCTGCAACTGAACTCGCGCCCGCCGTGGACGGGATCATCACCACTCGACCGGACGTTGCGCTGGTCGTCCTGGTGGCTGACTGCGTCCCGATCCTCCTCCACTCGGCAGATGGTTCGGTCCTCGCTGCGGCCCATGCGGGACGTCAGGGGATGATGAAAGGCGTTGTCCCGCAGGTTGTTTCGCGCATGCGCTCGCTGGGTGCCGGCGACATCCGGGCGATGGTCGGGCCATCCGTGTGCGGTCGATGCTACGAAGTGCCAGCCGAGCTTCGCGATGAAGCGGCGGACATCAGTCCTGAGTCGAGGACCGTGTCCTGGACGGGTACTCCGGCGATCGACGTGGCTGCTGGCGTCGTTGCGCAGCTACGTGGTCTGGACATCGCCGTCGAGTGGGTGCCGGGGTGCTCGCGCGAGGACCCGGCCCTCTTCTCCCACCGTAGGGACGGTGTCACCGGTCGTTTTGCCGGCGTGATCGTCGGAGGCAGCGCATGAGCGCCGGTGGGTCAGATTCTCACTCGACTGAGTTGGCGGCGCAGGAGGCGGCGCGGCGAGATGAGATCGCCCGGGGACTGGCCAGTGTGCTCGACCGGATCGACGCCGCCACCGTCGCCGCTGGCCGCGCTGATCAACCGACCCTCATCGTCGTCACCAAGCGTTTCCCCCGATCCGACGTCGACCACCTCAAGGGGCTAGGTGTCCGCGACGTGGGGGAGAACAAGGCCCAGGAGTTGGCGGACAAGTACGCCCATCGATGGGGGACGACGCGGGGCGCGGGCAAGGGCGATGTGGGTCGCGACGAGGAGGCGCAGGGCGGACCCGCGGTGCCCTCCGTTGGGGGACTGTCGGTCCACTTCATCGGGCAGTTGCAGTCCAACAAGGCCGGGGTTGTCGCCGAGGTGGCCGATGTCGTGCACTCCGTCGACCGGCTCAAGGTCGCTGCGGCCCTTGATCGACGGCGCTCCGAGTCGACCGGTGACCCACGCCCGCTCGAAGTCCTTCTCCAGGTCTCCCTCGACGGTGACCCTGCGCGTGGCGGGGTCCCGCCCTCCCAGGTCCATGCGCTGGCTGACGCGGTCGGCGAATTGCCGCACCTGTCGCTGCGCGGCGTCATGGCCGTGGCCCCCCGCGAACTCGACCCCGACGAGGCATTCGCCCGGCTGCGGGAGGTGGCGGACGGCATACGACATGCTCATCCGGCGGCGACATGGATCTCGGCGGGAATGAGCGGTGATCTCGAGGCCGCGATCCGGCACGGGGCGACACACCTGCGTGTCGGAAGCGCAATCCTCGGATCTCGTCTGTCACTTGGGTAACTTCGAACGCGACAGCAGCGGCCGCAGCGACCTCGGGCCCACGCACCTCTGAAGGAGTTCTCATGAGCGGCGCGCTCCGCAAGACGATGGTCTACCTCGGCCTGGCCGAGGACCAGCAGGCCTATCGGGATGGTTACGACTACGAGGACGACTACGCCCATGAGTCGGCTGGGCACGAGACCGCGCCGGTCACCTCCCTCGAGCAACGACGCTCCGTCGCCCACGTGGTCCGTGACCACGACGCGGTGGGCATTTCGCGAATCACGACGATCCACCCGCGCACCTACAACGAGGCCAAGGTCATCGGCGAGAACTTCCGCGAAGGCATCCCGGTGATCATGAACCTCACCGACATGGACGACGCGGACGCCAAGCGACTCGTCGACTTCGCTGCCGGTCTGGTCTTCGGCCTCCACGGTTCAATCGAACGCGTGACGAGCAAGGTCTTCCTCCTCTCACCCGAGACCGTGGAGGTCAACGCGGAGGAGCAGGCGGCGGCCGCGCCGGCACGCGGGCTGTTCAACCAGAGCTGACACCGGCCTCCCGGCTGGCTCACAGGTTCGTCCCGGAGACTTCACGACCATGTATGCCGTGCGCTCCGCGCTGCACTTGATCGTGTGGCTCTATCTCATGGTCGTCTTCGGACGACTCGTGCTGGACTGGATCAGGATCTTCGCCCGTGACTGGCGCCCGCGCGGCGTCGTCCTCGTGATCGCCGAGGCGGTCTACACGCTGACCGACCCGCCCCTGAACGCCTTGCGAAAAGTCATCCCGCCGCTTCGGCTGGGGGCGGTCTCCTTGGACCTCGGGTTCATCGTCTTGGTGCTCGGTCTCTACGTATTGCTCGCGATCCTCTAGGCTGAGGCGTCAGCCCCACACATCGCATGCTTCCCGGGGCGCTCACTGTTCACATTGCCACAGGAGTTTCACATGGCCCTCACGCCCGAGGACGTCCTGAACAAGACGTTCACGACCACCCAATTCCGTCGGGGTTACGACGAGCGCGAGGTCGATGACTTCCTCGATGACATCGTCGTCGAGATGCGCCGCCAGGCCAAGGAGGGGGAGGATCTCCGCGGTCAGGTCAACGACTGCCGCGAGGGCCGGGGACTTGAGCCCCTCCCTGCTGCTGGCTTTGTCGGCGCTGACCCGCACGCTGGAGCCGAGGTCGAGGAGCTCCAAGGTCGCAATGCCGACCTCGAGGGGCGCATCCGCGAGCTCGAGGAGCAGCTCAGTGCCTCCGACGGTCGACTCGCCTCGCTCACTGAGGAGCGCGACACCGAGCGCGCCACTTGGGACGAGCAGCGTGCCGGCTTCGAGAGCGAGCGCAGCTCCTGGGAGCAGGAGCGGGCCGGTCGGGACAAGGCGGCTCGTGCGCACGCCGAGGGCCAGGCGCAGGTCGAGGGTGCTCAGGCCAACCACGACGAGCAGGTCGCTGTGCTCCAGGAGCGTGCCAGCGAAGCTGAGCAGGCCGCGCAGCAGCGCATCGCCGAAGCCGAGCAGAGCGCCCAGGAGCGTATTGCAGAGGCGGAGCAGCGGGCCCAAGAGGCACAGCAGCGAGCTGAGGAGGCTGAGCGCGAAGCGCAGGGTCGGATCGAGGCAGCTCGGGCCCAGTCCGAGCACGCCGCTGCAAACTTCGCCGCGACCGGCCAGGAGGAGGGCGGCAGCAATGGCGCCCTCGCTGGCGCCGCGGCAGTCGGTGCGGGCAGCGCCGCTGGTGTCCTGGCCTTGGCGCAGCGCCTGCACGACGAGCACGTGGCCGCCGGTGAGAGCCGCCGCGACGAGCTCATCACCACCGCGCAGTCCCAGCATGACGACCTCATCTCGCAGGCCCAGAGCCGTCACGAGGAGCTGGTCACCACCGGTCAGTCGCAGTTCGACGAGTTCGTCTCGACCGGCCAGACCAAGCACGACGAGTTGCTCGCGGCCGGCCAGAGCCGCCATGACGAGCTCATCACGGAGGCTCGTGAGCGTTCGACGGGCATGGTGCACGAGGCCCAGCAGCGCAAGGCGTCCATCCTCGAGGAGTTGAGCAAGCAGAAGAGCGTCCTCGAGGCGAAGATCGGCGAACTCCGCAACTTCGAGAAGGACTACCGCGGCCGCCTCAAGGGCTTCATCACCGAGCAGCTCGACAAGCTCGAGCACACGGCGGTGGACCCGGAGCAGGAGTCCCACGAGCCGCAGGGTGAGGAAGCCCACCAAGGCTGATCCCGCGGATCAACGCACTGACCGGACGGGTCGGCATCCAAACGGATGTCGACCCGTCCCGCTGTCCGCAACTGATCGCGGCCGCACTATGGTGTGTTCGCACCGTGGGCCGGGTCGTCCTGCCGTATCCTCGGCGCACCACCGCACGAAGTGGCTTTCCCCATCGACGAAGTGAGGAACGGCATGGTTGCCAAGCGAGTCCTGTCCGCCGCCAGGTCTGCGGTGTCGGCGGCGACCAAAGCCGTCGGTCGGGGTGGCTCGGCGTCCGCGGCGCCCGCCAAGAAGGCTGCGCCGGTGAAGACAGCCGCGAAGGCTGCTCCGGCGAAGAAGGCGGCTCCGGCTGTGAAGAAGGGCGCGCCGGTGAAGACAGGGGCGAAGGCTGCTCCGGCGAAGAAGGGGGCTCCGGCTGTGAAGAAGGCTGCGCCGGTCAAGGCCGCGAAGGCGGCTGTGCCAGCGAAGAAGGCCGCGCCGGTGAAGAAGGCCGCGCCCGCGAAAAAGGCGGCTCCCGCCAAGACGGCCAAGGCTGCGCCAGCAGCGAAGAAGGCAGCCCTGGCGAAGAAGGGCGCGCCGCTGGTGGTGCGCGAGGACGAATCCCCTTGGACCGCAGCCGAACTCAAGGCTGTGCGCGCCGAGCTTGACAGCGACATCGCGCAACTGCGCCGCGACCTCGAGCAGGCTGAGAGCGAGATCGTCGACCTCATGCGTGACTCCGGTGATGGTGCCGGCGATGACCAGGCCGACGCCGGGGCGAAGACCTATGAACGGGAGCAGGAGTTGGCGCTCGCCGAGAATGCCCGCGAGATGTTGGCCCAGAACGAACACGCTCTCGCGCGACTCGAGGACGGCACCTATGGCGTCTGCGAGTCATGTGGTCAGCCCATCGGCAAACTTCGCCTTCAGGCCGCTCCTCGTGCGACGCTGTGCATGCCATGCAAGAAGAAGCAGGAACGTCGCTGACCTCCACCAGCAGCCCGGACACCGGACCGGCCTCGGCTCCCGCCGACGGCCGGTCACGGCTGTATGCCGTGTTGCTCACCTCCGCTGTCCTCACTCTCGTCGCCGATCAGGGCAGCAAGATATGGGCCCTTCGCACGCTCGAGCCGGGCGTCCCGAAGCCGCTCATCGGGGACTGGATCCGACTCAACCTCATCTGGAACAGCGGCGCCGCCTTCTCCCTCGGTGACAAGGTCACCTGGCTGCTGACCGCGCTGTCGATCGTCATCGTCATCGTGGTGGCTGTCAGTGCCCGCAAGGTGGCCAGCACGGGGTGGGCTCTGACCTTCGGACTCCTCCTCGGAGGGGCGATCGGCAACCTGATCGACCGCGTCTTCCGCGAGCCCAAGGCCTTCCAGGGGCACGTGGTCGACTTCCTCGACTATTTCGGCTTCTTCATCGGCAATGTCGCCGACATCGCCATCGTGCTCGCCGCCGGGATGGTCGTCTGGCTCACGCTGCGCGGGACGAAACCGGATGGGACACCCCATGAGTGACGTCCGATTGATGGCCGTCCCCGACGGGCTCCAGGGCGAACGGATCGATGCCGCTCTCGCCCGACTCTTCGGCATCTCGCGCACACGCGGCGCCGACTTGGCAGCAGAGGGGGCCGTGAGCGTCAACGGAAGCACCGTTGCCAAGTCCCACCGGGTCCACGCCGGAGACCTGCTCGAGGTCGTCCTCGATGCTGGCCCGGTGAGCCCCACGCTCGAGGTCATCGCCGAGCCGGTCCCGGGAATGACGATCGTGCACGACGATGACGACATCGTCGTCGTCGACAAGCCAGTCGGCGTCGCCGCCCACCCGAGTGTGGGCTGGACCGGCCCGAATGTCCTCGCTGGCCTCAAAGCCGCGGGCTACCGGATCTCGACCAGTGGAGCCAGTGAACGGCAGGGCATCGTGTCGCGGCTGGATGTCGGCACGAGCGGCCTCATGGTCGTCTGCAAGAGCGAGCGCGGCTACTCGGTCCTCAAGCGCGCCTTCAAGGAGCGCCGGGTCGACAAGACCTACCACACACTCGTCCAGGGTCTCCCGGACCCGCTGATCGGCACCATCGACGCGCCGATCGGCCGCCACCCCGGGCACGACTACAAGTTCGCGGTCATGGACTCCGGCAAGCCGGCCGTGACCCACTATGAATTGATCGAGGCCTTCCGGCACGCCAGCCTCCTCGAGGTCAAGCTCGAGACCGGGCGCACCCACCAGATCCGGGTCCACATGGCTGCCACCAAGCACCCGTGCGTGGGCGACCTGACCTACGGTGCCGACCCGGCGCTGGCGCAGCGTCTTGGCCTGGAGCGGCAGTGGCTCCATGCCATGGAACTCGGCTTCGAGCACCCGGGCACGGGGGAGTGGGTCACCTATTCCTCGACGTATCCGGCCGACCTCGAACTGGCCCTCGAACGGCTGGCTTCCGGGGTCTGAGACACCGTCTCGAGACGCAAGGCACGGTATGCCGGGGCTCTCCCACGCGGGGGTGGCGGCAGTCCCGGGGAGGTGAGCGGACGGCATACCCGGCTGTCGGTGGACCAACCTAGGATGGTCGAGATGTCTCCCGATCCCGCCCCCGTCACCGGTAGGCCCGCCGCACCGCTGGACCGCAAGGACAACTTCGTCCACCTGCACGTCCACACCGAGTACTCCATGCTCGATGGCGCAGCCCGCATCAGTGAGCTCTTCAGCCGGAGCGCGGAGATGGGGATGCCGGCGCTCGCGACGACCGATCATGGCTACCTCTTCGGCGCCTATGAGTTCTGGAAGAAGGCGCAGGGCACCGGCGTCAAGCCGATCATCGGGGTCGAAGCCTATGTGACGCCGGGCACCGACCGCACGGACAAGACGCGCACGATGTTCGGCGACGAGCGGACGCCGCGCGGTGATGACGTCTCGGCGGGCGGCGTCTACACGCACATGACGATGATCGCGACCGACAACGCGGCGATGTCCAACCTCTTCAAGATGAGCTCGATCGCCAGCCTCGACCAGGTCTATGCCAAGTGGCCGCGCATCGACCGCGACCTGCTCCACCGCTACGGCAAGGGCATCATCGCCACGACCGGCTGCCCGAGCAGCGAGGTCCAGACCAGGCTCCGGCTCGGTCAATACGACCTGGCGCGCGAGGCAGCGGCCGAGTTCCGCGACATCTTCGGGCGCGGGAACTACTTCCTCGAGCTCATGGACCACGGCAACAGCATCGAGCGGCGCACGCGTGAGGACCTCATGCGCCTGGGCAAGGATCTCGGGCTGCCGCTGCTGGCCACCAACGACCTGCACTACGTCAAGCCCGAGGACGACAAGTCCCAGGATGCGCTGCTCTGCATCAACTCCGGCAACACCCTCCTCGACCCGGGCCGCTTCAAGTTCGAGGGCGAGGGCTATTACCTCAAGTCACCCGCCGAGATGCGCCATCTCTTCCGTGAGTTGCCCGAGGCCTGCGACAACACCCTGCTCATCGCCGACCGTTGTGACGTCTCGTTCACGACGGCCGAGGGGCGGTTCATGCCGCGATTCCCTTGTCCTGAGGGCGAATCCGAGCAAAGTTGGTTCACCAAGGAGGTGTATGCCGGGTTGCGGCGCCGCTTCCCGGCTGGCGTTCCCGATTACGCCACGAAGCAGGCCGACTTCGAGACCGACGTCATCGTCTCGAAGGGATACGCCGGGTACTTCCTCGTCGTCGCCGACTTCATCAACTGGGCCAAGGACAACGGGATTCGCGTCGGTCCGGGTCGTGGCTCGGGGGCCGGGTCCATGTGCGCCTATGCCATGGGGATCACCGATCTCGATCCCGTGCCGCACGGCCTGATCTTCGAGCGCTTTCTCAACCCCGAGCGCATGTCGATGCCCGACTTCGACGTCGACTTCGACGAACGTCGTCGAGGCGAGGTCATCCGCTACGTCACGGAGAAATACGGCTCGGACCGCGTCGCCCAGATCGTCACCTACGGCACGATCAAGGCCAAGCAGGCGGTCAAGGACTCCTCGCGGATCATGGGCCACCCCTTTGCGATGGGGGAGAAACTCACCAAGGCGATGCCGGCCGACGTGATGGGCAAGAGCGTGCCCCTGACCGGCCTCTACGACCCGACGCACAGCCGCTATGGCGAGGGCGTCGAGTTCCGCAATGTCGTCGCCGAGGACCCCGCCGCGCAAGAGGTGGTCGAACTCGCCAAGGGGATCGAAGGGCTGAAGCGCCAGTGGGGCGTCCATGCCGCTGGCGTCATCATGAGCAGCGAGCCCCTGCTCGATGTCATCCCGATCATGCGCCGCCTGCAGGACGGTCAGGTCATCACCCAGTTCGACTACCCGAGCTGTGAGGAGCTCGGGCTGGTCAAGATGGACTTCCTGGGACTGCGCAATCTCACGATCCTCGACGACGCGCTCGCCAACGTGAAGGCCAACCGTGGCGAGGACATCGACCTCGATGCCCTCTCGAAGGACATGACCGACACGGCGACCTACCAACTTCTCGGGCGCGGTGACACCCTCGGAGTCTTCCAGCTTGACGGTGGCGGCATGCGCACCCTGCTCAAACTCATGCAGCCGGACAACTTCGAGGACATCTCGGCCGCCCTCGCGCTCTACCGACCCGGCCCCATGGGCGTTAATGCACACACCAACTTCGCACTCCGCAAGAACGGCAAGCAGGAGCTCATCCCCCTCGACCCCCAACTCAAGGGCAAGCTCCAGCCCGAGATGGTGGAGGCCCTCGCGCCCATCCTCGGGACGACATACCAACTGGTGATCTACCAGGAACAGGTCATGGAGTTGGCGCAGAAACTCGCCGGCTACACCTTGGGCAACGCCGACCTACTCCGGCGAGCCATGGGCAAGAAGAAGAAGGAAGTGCTCGACAAGGAGTACGTCCCCTTCTCCGAGGGCATGCGGTCCAACGGCTTCAACGAGGCGTCGGTCAAGGCGCTCTGGGATGTCCTCGTCCCGTTCTCCGACTACGCCTTCAACAAGGCCCACACCGCGGCATACGGGCTCGTCTCCTACTGGACGGCCTATCTCAAGGCGAACTACCCCGCCGAATACATGGCGGCCCTCCTCACCAGCGTCGGCGATGACAAGGACAAGTCCGCTCTCTATCTCGGCGAGTGTCGGCGCATGGGCATCAAGGTGTTGCCGCCGGACGTCAACGAGTCCGTGGGCCAGTTCGCGGCGGTGGGCACCGACATCCGCTTCGGGTTGCAGGCGATCCGCAACGTCGGCCACAACGTCGTCGACGAGATCATCAAGGCCCGACAGGCGAAGGGCCCCTTCACCTCCTTCAAGGACTTCCTCTCCAAGTGCTCCGCGACGGTCGCGAACAAGCGAACCGTCGAATCCCTCATCAAGGGTGGAGCCTTCGACGGGCTCGCCGAGCCGCGCCTGGGCCTCATGCGGATCCACGAGGAATACGTCGACGCATTCGTGGCCATCAAGAAGCAGGAGGCCATCGGCCAGGACTCACTCTTCGGGTCCTTCGGCGACGACGACGCCGGTGGCGGCAGCGAGATGGACATGCTCGGCCTGGCTGTCGTCCCGCAGGCGGAATGGGACAAGCAGACCCTCCTCTCCTTCGAGAGGGAGATGCTCGGCCTCTACGTGAGCGATCACCCGCTCCTGGGCATCGAGCACGTCCTCACGGCGCACGCCGACACCCAGATCGCCTCGCTCACCGCCGACGACTCCAAGCCCGAGGGCTCCAACGTCACGGTCGCGGGCCTCATCACCGGCTTGTCCATCAAGCGGACCAAGAAGGGCGACCTCTGGGCCATCGCCACAGTCGAGGACCTGGCCGGCTCGATCGAGTGCCTCTTCTTCCCGAGTGCCTATCTCACCGTCCAGACGATGCTCACCCAGGACACCGTCGTCGTCGTGCGGGGCAAGGTGAACCGACGCGACGACTCGGTCTCGATCTACGCCCAGGACCTCTTCCTCCCGGAACTGACCGATGGACCTCGCGGGCCGGTGGTGATCACCATGGAGACCCAGCGCGCGACCCCCAGCCTGATTGAGGAGCTCAAGGGCATCCTGGCCAACCACCCTGGCGCCACCGAGGTGCACTTGCGCTTGGTCAAGCCCGGCCGGGTCGTCGAGCTGAAAGTCGACTCCAACCATCGGGTCCAGGCCACAGAGGGTCTCTTCGGTGACCTCAAGGTCCTTCTCGGCCCCCGATGCCTCGGTGGCGGCTGACCAGTGACGACACACCCCACCCTCCCGCCGCCGGCTCCGGAGCGGCCCGTCATCCGCGAGCACCACGGTGATCGCTTCATCGACCCCTACGAGTGGCTGCGCGATGGCGAGGATCCCGAAGTCATCGCCCACCTCGACGCCGAGAACGCGTACGCCGAGGCCCTGACCGAGCGACTCGAACCCTTGCGGCAGAAGATCTTCGCCGAGATCAAGTCAAGGGTCCTCGAGACCGATCTCTCGGTGCCGGTGGCCAGCGGGCCGTGGTGGTATTACAGCCGCACCGTCGAAGGCCAGCAGTATGCCTTGCAGGCCCGTTCCCCGCTGACCGATCGTGCGGCTCGACCTGTGTTGGACGGCGAGGCCATCACGGGCGAGCAGGTCCTCGTCGACGGCAACGTCGAGGCGGGCGACAGCGAGTTCTTCGCCATCGGCGCCCTGTCGGTCAGTCACGACCACAATCGGCTCGCGCTCGCCACGGATCGCACCGGGGACGAGCGTTTCGACCTCGTCATCAAGGACCTGACCACGGGTGAGGTCCTCGATGACACCGTCTCGGACATCGGCTATGGCGTCGAGTTCAGCCGCGACGGCACGTTCGTCTTCTACACCCGCCTCGACGAGGCCTGGCGACCCCATCAACTGTGGCGCCACAAGGTCGGCACCCCCACGTCCCAGGACGTGCTCATCCATCAGGAGGACGACGAGCGCTTCTGGATGGGCATCGGCAGCAGCCGCGACGAGCACTGGCTGCTGCACAGCATCGGCTCGAAGACCACGAGCGAGGTCCGGCTCCTCGACAGCGCTGACCCGACAGGGGAGTGGCGCACTGTCGCACCCCGCACTGCTGGGGTCGAATATGACGTCGAGCCGGCAGGCGATCGGCTCTTCATCGTCCACAACCGCGACAGCATCGAGTCCGACCTCGCGTGGGCACCCAGTGACAGCGTCTCAATGGAGCAATGGCAGCCCCTGCTCCGCTCCGCGCCGGGAGAACGTTTCCTCGGTGTCGAGGCCTTCGACTCCCACATCGTGCTCGGCCTGCGCCGCGACGGACTGACCGCTCTCCGGCTGATTCCCTTGTCAGGCAATGGTTTTGGCGACCCTCATGACGTCGACTTCGACGAGGAGCTTTCGACGGTCGGGCTCGGCGACAACCCCGAGCCGGATCAGGAGACGCTGCGCCTCAGCCACGAGTCCTACCTCTCGCCACGCACCGTCCTGGAACTCGACCTGCGCACTGGTGCCCGCATGGTCCTCAAACAGCAGCCGGTCCTGGGTGGCTATGACCACCGCGACTACGTCCAGCGGCGGGGATGGGCGAGCGCCGACGACGGCACCCGGGTGCCCGTCTCGATCGTCCATCGCCGCGACATCACACCGGACGGCTCCGCGCCCGGCCTCCTCACGGCATACGGGGCGTATGAAATCTCCAGCGATCCCTACTTCTCTGTCGCCCGCCTCTCCCTTCTCGATCGTGGAGTTGTGTATGCCGTGGCGCACGTCCGTGGGGGCGGAGACATGGGGCGGCACTGGTATGACGACGGCAAGTTGCTGAGGAAACCCCACACTTTCTCGGACACCGTCGCCGCGGCGAGGCTGCTCATCGACGAGGGGTGGGTCGCGTCGGATCGCCTTGCTCTCGAAGGGGGGTCGGCCGGGGGCCTGCTCGTCGGGGCCGTCACCAATCTGGCTCCCGAACTCTTCCGGGTGGCGCATGCCGCCGTGCCCTTCGTGGATGCACTCACGACGATCCTTCGCCCTGACCTGCCGCTCACGGTCGGGGAGTGGGAGGAGTGGGGAAATCCGCTCGAGGACCCTGAGGTCTATGCGTGCATGAAGGGCTACACGCCCTATGAGAACGTCCGTGCGCAGGTCTATCCAGCGGTGCTGGCGACCACGAGCCTGCATGACACGAGGGTCTTCTTCACCGAGCCTGCCAAGTGGGTGGCCAAACTGCGCGCCACCGTGACCAACGATCCCGTGCAGCGACCCATCGTGCTCCGCACCCAGATGGCGGCCGGGCACGGGGGGCGAAGCGGTCGGTATGCCGCGTGGGAGCAGACCGCGTGGGAGTGGGCCTTCGTGCTGGACCAGCTCAGCGCAGGAGAATGACCGGGCAGACCGAGTGCCCCATGGTGTGCAGTGCCACGCGTCCGAGGTTGAGCCCCGGGAAGCCGCCGTCACCACGCGCACCGATGACGATGAGGTCGGCACCGGTGCCGCGATCGGCCACGACCCGGCGAGGATCGCCCCGCACGATCTCGGTGGTGACCTCGACCTCTGGGTGCGCCGCGCGACGATCGCTGAGGGACTGCGCGATCAGATCCTCCATCTCGCCGACGTAGTCTGACCACCCCTGGTGAGCATCCATGGACCGAGGGTCGTTGCTCCGGGCTTCCCACGCGTGGATCACGTGCAGACGAGCCCCCCTGACCAGGGCGTGGTCGAAGGCGCGCTGCAGTGCCTTGGCGGCGGTGGTCGATCGATCGAAGCCCGTGAGGACGACGCCGTAGCCCATCTCGGTGGCCGTCTCGCGTGGGATGACCGCGACCGGACACTTGGCATGGGTCGCGACCTGCATGGCGACGGCGCCCACACCCGACCGGTGGAGGACACCATGCCCCGCGGCGCCGACGACCACGCCGGCAGCGATCTTCGAGGCGTCGACGAGTGCCTGGCTGGCGAAACCCTTCCGGCAACTCGTCGTCACCGTGACCTCGGGGGCGACCGTGTGGGCGAGGTGTTTGGCTCCCTCGAGCACCGCGCTTCCCGCTGAGTGAATCGCCTCCTGGTCACTGCGAGACCCGAAACCCAGCATCGGCAGGTCACCGGCCAAGGCGTGGACGAGATGCAGGTCCAGGCCGCGCAACTGGGCCGAGTGCGCGGCCCACTGGACCGCAGCCCGGGACAGGTGTGAGCCGTCGACGCCGACGACCAGACGGGACGGTGAGGAAGATGACGATGCCATGGCGACTGCCTCCGATCCTTGACCTGCCCGATGCAGGCGCGGCGGGCGATGAGCGGCGGGCTCGCCCCGGGCGGGAGGTCGGGGAAACGGCCACGCCGGACAGCGACGCGGGTCCACCACCTCCACCATGCACCCGTTGGGGGCGAAAGGGCCAGCCCTAGGCTGGGCCCATGACTCTGCGCGCCATCGAATGGGACGACGACAACGGTGCCCTGCGCCTGCTCGACCAGACCAAGTTGCCGGGCGAGACGGCATACCTGTCCATCACTTCCACCGACGACCTCGTCGAGGCCATCCGAGTCCTCGCCGTTCGGGGCGCCCCCGCACTCGGGGTGGCGGGGGCCATGGGAGTGGTCGTGGCGATGGACGAGGCCGACCGGCTCGGCCTCGGTGACGCCCGCCGCGACGAGGCGGTCGAGCGGATCCGTGCGGCTCGACCCACTGCGGTCAACCTCGCTTGGGGCGTCGACCAGGTGCGACCGCTCATGCCCGAGGGTCGTGACGTCGTCCTGGCAGCGGCTCGTCGACTGGCTGAGGAGGACGAGGACGCCAACCGTGAGCTGTCCCGGCTCGGTGCCGACTGGCTCCTCGCTCGCATCGATCGACCGAAGGTCAGGGTCCTCACCCACTGCAACGCCGGCGCCTTGGCGACCGCGGGGTGGGGGACCGCACTGGGCGTGGTGCGGGAGTTGCACGAGCGGGGCCGTCTCGAGTTCGTCTATGCCGATGAGACCAGGCCGCTGCTTCAGGGCGCGCGGCTCACGGCCCACGAGTTGGCCAGCGAAGGAATCCCCCACGCCATCGAGGCAGACAGTGCGGCCGCATCGACCATCCTGCGAGGACTGGTCGACTGTGCCATCGTTGGGTCCGACCGCATCGCGGCCAATGGTGACGTGGCGAACAAGATCGGCACTCTCGGTGTGGCTCTGGCGTGTCGAGAGGCCGGAATCCCCTTCCTCGTGGCGGCGCCGTGGTCGACGGTCGACCTCGAGACCCCGGATGGCGATGCCATCGAGATCGAGGAGCGCCCCGGGGAGGAACTCACCGAGTGGGCCGGGGAGCGGGTGGCACCGGAGCAGTCTCGGGGCTTCAATCCCGCCTTCGATGTCACGCCGGCACGCATGGTGTCGGCGGTCGTCACCGAGCGGGGTGTGGTCGAACCGGCTCTGGGAGCCCGACTCGACCAGTGAAGCCCACTGCTTGATGAGGGGTGAATTGAGGTGGAGACTTCATTGAAGTGATAGGCTTCAATTTGTGAATCTGAAGTCCAGTCCTTCAGTTGTTGCTCTCCTCGGGGACGTCGTCAACTCCCGGGCGGCCAGTGATCGCGTACGTCTGCACCGCGGTCTCGTGGCGGGACTGGTGAGGTCCTCCGACGGAGCCTCACCGTTGCGCGTCACCGTCGGGGACGAGTTCCAGGGCACTTACGGCACTCTCGGCGCGGCCCTCGACGCTGCCTTCCGGATCAGGATCGACCTGCTTCCTGACATCGACGTGCGGATCGGCTTGGGGCGCGGGCCGGTCGTCGACCTCGACGTCGAGGAGGGATTGCAGGATGGGCCGGGCTGGTGGGCCGCGCGCGAGGCGATCGAGGACGTGGAGCGTTCGTCGCGCGGCACCGCCCTGCGGCAGCTGCGCACCGGCTATCGCTGGGCCGCCCCATCGGCACCCCCATCGTCGACCGCACCGGCAACCGGTGAGCGGTCTGCTGAAGAGGATGCGGTCAACGCCGCGCTGGCCTGCCGTGATCAGCTCGTGGGATCCCTGTCCGATCGAGGACTGCGGGTGCTCGCAGGCCTGCTCGGGGGAGCCAGCCAAGCCGACCTCGCCAAACGGGAGGGCGTGTCCGCCTCGGCTGTGTCCCAACAGGTGCGCTCGCAGGGGATCGGTGCGATCCTGCACGCTCACGAGATGTTGAGGAGGCTGCCATGACCTGGGTGGCGCTGTGGCTGCTCGCGATCGGGGCGATGGATCTGCTTCGGGGTGTCGTGCAGCGCAAAGCGCTCGCTCCAGCGGTCGGTGCCGTCGTGCTCGTCGTCGCCGCGGGCCTGGTCGGCCTCGCCACCATTGCCGACTGGCTCGCGGTCTTCCTCTCCCTCGTACCGCTCGTCGGGTGGTGGTGGGCCTCCGAGCGTGCCCAAGGCCAGCGGGGCCGCGACCACGTCCTGGCCCTGGGCAGTCTGACGCTCGGAGCGCTCGGATTGCTCGCCTTCTCGGGTTGGGCGAGCGCGCCAGGTGGGGTGCTCGGTCAATGGTTCGCTTGGGCGGACCTGCCCATCATCGGGGCCGATGCGGTGTCCGCCGATGCGCTCGGTCGGATCCTGCTCGTGACCGCACTCGTGCTGACCAACCTCTCGACCGGCAACATCGTCGTCCGGCTCGTCCTGGTCTCGGTCGGCGCGATGCGCCCCCGATCAAGCACCCTGCCCCAGCCAGCAGACCGGCTGCGTGGTGGTCGCCTCCTCGGCCCGATGGAGCGCCTGCTCATCCTCGGCCTGGGCCTGGCGGGTCAGCTCACCGCAGCCGGACTCGTCATCGGCGCCAAGGGCCTCATCCGGTTCCCCGAGTTGCAGTCGAAGGCCAAGGACGGCAGCAGCATCGACGGCGTGGGGATCGATGAGATGACCGAGTACTTCCTCATCGGAAGCTTCGTCTCGTGGCTGGTCGCGCTGGGCTCCCTCGCCCTGACCGCCTGACCACCTGACCGTCTGACCGGCTCGGCCCAGCGGTCCGACCGGCCCGAACCACCACGTGGTCAGATCGAGATGATCCGGTCCCGATACTCCTGCGGGAAGTCGGTGTCCTTGTCGCCGGCCAGGAGGAGTCGATAGGTCATCGTGGCGGCCTCTTCGAGGTTCATCGCCCGCCGCAGGGCCATCGACACCGTGTCGCCCAGCGCCGAGCATCCGTGGTGGGCCAGCACAACGGCGTTGGTGCCGTCGGCCACGGCGTCCGCCGCCAGTGTCGCGATCTCCTCGCTTCCGGCCGGCCGGAAGGGGACCCGGGCCACTCGTCCCAGGTAGAACGCGTGGTCGAGGGTCGTGCACCGGATCCGCTCACCGAGCATGTCGACGAGCAGGGCGTGCTGCGGGTGCAAGTGGACCACGGCCGCGACATCCGGCCGCACGGCATACGTGTGGTGGTGCAATTTCCACTCCACACTCGGCCGGTCCGCGCCACCGATGACCTCCCCGGCCGCATTGACGATGCTGAAGTCCGCGACCGTCAGCCGGTCCAGCCAGGTCCCGGAGGCCGTGACCACGAAGGCGTCATCGGTCAACCGTGCCGACAGGTTGCCTCCGGAGGCCAGGACGAGTCCGCGCTCGACGACCTGGCGACCGGCATCGATGAGTTGCGGGATGACCTCACTGATCTGCGACACGAACCCCATTGTGGTGTATGCCGTGCGGCCCCATCGTGGGATCGCCAGCGGTGGGCGGACGTGGCCGAACCGTAAACACTCCGTAAGGACTTGGCGCCCAGAGCCCTCTCGAGATGTGCTGTCCTGCGACCGCTGTTACGTTCGCCAAACGGAGGGAAAGCCGAGCGGGTCCGAGGGGGACGCGTCGAACCCCCGCCACACACCAGGAGCGACATGTTCGCCGGTATTCCCCGACGTGGATTGGCCCTGATCGCGACCGCCGCTGTTGCTCTGACCGGATCGGTGGTTGCCTCCGAGGCGGCGTTGGCCGCGCCGGCCACCGGCTCCCTGCTCATCTCGGAGATGATCGAGGGCTCGAGCAACAACAAGGCCATCGAGATCCACAACCCGACGAGTGCGGCCGTGGACCTGGGAGCGGGCGGCTATGCCCTCCAGTACTTCTTCAATGGTTCAGCGACCGCGGGGAACACGATCAACCTCACCGGGAGCATCGCGGCGGGAGGAACGCACGTCGTGGCGCACGGGAGCGCCTCAGCCGCAATCCTCGCAAAGGCGCAGCAGACGAACTCGGCGTCCTGGTACAACGGCGACGACGCGATCGTGCTCAAGAGCAGCGCGGGCACTCTCGATGTGATCGGTCAGATCGGCGTCGACCCGGGCACCGAGTGGGGGAGCGGGCTGGTCAGCACGGCCGACAACACGCTGCGCCGCAAGGCAAGCGTGTGCGCGGGCCGCGTCGATGGGAGCACCCTCTTCGACCCGGCGGTCGAGTGGGACGGCTTCGCCACCGACGCCACCGACGGCCTCGGTGCCCACACGTCGACGTGTGGTGACGACACCGACCCGGGCGATCCGGGGGAGCCGAGCGCGACCTGCGGCACGGCATACGCCACCATTCCTGCCATCCAGGGATCGGGAGATTCGGCAGCGCTCACGGGGATCCAGGCGACCGAGGGGATCGTCGTCGCCGACCACGAGGGCCCGTCGCCCAAGCTGCGCGGCTTCTACCTCCAGGACGCCGCCGGTGACGGTGACCCGGCGACAGCTGACGGCATGTTCGTCTTCAACGGCAACAACGACTCGGTCGCCATCGGTGACAAGGTCAGGGTCATTGGTGCGGTCGCGGAGTTCCAGGGCCAGACCCAGTTGAGTGTGACCACCCTGTCGAAGTGCGGCACGGGGACGGTGGCGCCGACGCCGGTCACGCTGCCGTTTGCGAGCGTGACGGATGCCGAGCGCTATGAGGGCATGCTCGTCACCTTTCCGGAGGCCCTGTCGGTGACCGAGCACTACCAGCTCGGCCGGTTCGGACAGGTCACCCTGTCGGGCAGTGGTCGTCTCCAGCAGCCGACCAATGTCGTCGCCCCCGGCGATGAGGCGCTGGCGATGCAGGCCGCGAACAATCTCAACAAGATCCTGCTCGACGACTCGACCCAGGCGCAGAACCCTGACCCGATCGTCTGGGCCCGCGGCGGCCAGCCGCTCTCGGCCGCCAACACCCTGCGTGGTGGGGACACCGTCACCGGAGCGATTGGTGTCATGACGTGGACGTGGGGTGGCAACTCGGCCAGCCCGAATGCGTGGCGGCTCCGCCCGATCGGTGCGCTCGGTGGGCAGGCGACCTTCGAGCCAGCCAACCCGCGACCCACCGCAGTCCCTGACGTGGGCGGCACGACCACCGTCGCGGGGATGAACCTGCTCAACTACTTCAACACCTTCGGTGCGGTCTGCACGGGTGGTGTCGGTGGCGCTCCCATGGATTGCCGTGGTGCGGACAACCAAGCCGAGTTCGAGCGTCAGTACGCCAAGACGGTTGCCGCCATCCTCGCGATCGACACCGATGTCGTCGGTATCAACGAGATGGAGAACGACGGCTACGGCGCGAGCAGCGCGATCGCCCATCTCGTCGACCAACTCAACGCCAGAACGGCACCGGGCACGTGGGCCTTCATCGATGTCGATGCCCGCACGGGCCAGACCGATGCGATGGGCGCGGACGCCATCAAGGTCGGCCAGCTCTATCAACCGGCAAGGGTGACACCAGTCGGCGCGACGGCTGTCCTGAACAGCACCGACTTCGTCAACGGTGGGGACTCATCCCCCCGCAACCGGCCCTCTCTGGCGCAGGCCTACAGGACCTCCACTGGTGCCACGTTCATTGCCGACATCAACCACCTGAAGTCGAAGGGGTCGGAGTGCGAGACGCCGGATCTCGAGGACGGACAAGGGAACTGCTCGATCGTGCGCACCCGGTCGGCCGAGTTGCTCGCCCAATGGCTCGCCTCCGATCCGACAGGGACCGGCGACCCGGACGTCCTGCTCATCGGTGACTACAACTCATACGCCAAGGAGAAGCCGATTCAGGCGCTCGAGGCTGCGGGCTACACCAACCTCATCACCTCGTTCGAGGGCCCGGACTCCTACAGCTATGTCTTCGACGGGCAGTGGGGCAACCTCGACCACGCCTTTGGTTCGGCCTCGCTCACGCGTCAGGTGACCGGTGTCCACGAGTTCCACATCAACTCCGACGAGCCGGCGATCCTCGACTACAACACCAACTTCAAGTCGCCGGGGCAGGTTGCTTCCCTCTATGCGCCCGACATGTTCAGGGTCTCCGACCACGATCCCGTCGTCATCGGGCTGGCTCTCGATGCACCCCCACCGACCGTCTCCGCCAGTGGTCCGTATGCCGTGGACGAGGGTGGGTCGGTCACCCTCACCGCGACCGGTGAGGCCGGCGACGGCGGTGCGCCCCCGGCATACGCCTGGGATCTCGACGGTGACGGGACCTTCGAGACCGACGGTGCCACGGTGACCTTCTCGGCGGCGGGCCTTGACGGCCCGACGACGCGGACGGTGACGGTGCGCGCGACCAACGGCTCCGGCGTCACCGCGACGGCCACGGCCGAGGTGAGCATCGCCAATGTCGCCCCGACTGCGTCGGCAGCCTTCGGCACGGGCGTCGTGGATTGTCGGCGCGATGCGGGGATCACAGTGACCTTCTCCGATCCGGGCGCCCCGGACACGCACACCGTCGTCATCGCCTGGGGCGATGGGACGAGCGAGACGGTCACGTCGGCCACGAGCCCGCTGACCCGCACGCATGCGTATGCCGCGAGCGGGCCGCACACGGCGTCCGTGACGGTCACGGACGACGACGGGGCATCGGTGTCGACCTCGGCCACGGCGGCCACGGCATACCAGATCAGTGGGTTCGCTCCGCCGCTCGGGATCCTCCCGGTGACCCCGGTGTCCCGCTTCACCACGGTGCCGGTGAAGACTCAGATCCTTGACTGTGACGGGCGCCCCGCGACCGGGATCAACCCGACCGTGACGGTGACGAGCAGCAACGGTGTGGTGTGGGCGCAGGGTCCGTTGTCGGTCCAGAACAAGAACTGGCGGATGTTCAAGTTCACGCCGACCTGGTGGCCGTGGGGGACCTACACCGTCAGGATCACGGTCCCCGAGACCGGTCAGTCGATCTCGACCCAGATCTTCGTGGTCTGATCGTCGTGGCTGGCCCCTCGCGTGAGACGCGCCGAGTCGACCGGTCTAGCGCACCTGCAGGTCCACGAAGACGGGCAGGTGATCTGACAGCAGGGACTGGACCGTGCGCGGGTTGCTCGGCACGAGCGAGGGCGTCACGAGGATGTGGTCGATCTGCTTGTCGAGATCATCACTGCTCGAGGTGAGAAGGGGGCGGGCCTCGTTGAGTGCATCCACCAGATTGCTCTGGCCGTCGGTCTCGCGCACGAGCGCATCGAACTCACGCCCACCGGGTTGGAGGTTGAAGTCGCCACCGAGCACCAGACCGCGCAGGTGGCCGTAGGCGTTGGCCCGTTGTTCCTCCGCCACGAAGGCGCGGATGTCGCGAGCCTGCCGCAAGCTCGGCTCGTCCCCGGATGAGTCCGGCTGGATGTGGGTGGACACGATCCGGATCGGCCCCAGAGATGTGGACGTGGTGGCCGCGAGGACCTGGGCGCCGGTCAATGAGTCGTAGGCGGGGAGGCGCACCGATCGGACATTGGTGAGGGGAGTCCGGCTCAGGATGGCGTCACCCCAGACCTGATCGCCAGCGGGACCAAAGGTCAATTGCATGTTGAGCAATCTGGCCAGGATTCGCAACTGGTCCTGCCCGCCGTTGAGCAACCAGCCGCGGTCGATCTCGCTCAACATGATGATCTCGGCGTTCTGCTCCTGCAGAAGCTCGGCGACCGCCCGTGGGCGGAAGGTGCCGTCGATGCCGTAGCCCATGCGGAGGTTCCACGCTGCGACGGTGACGGTGCGCTCGCTGCGGTCCTCCGGTGCGGCCAGCGGCATGATGCTGAGTGCGGGGCCGGCCCAGGCCAGGACCGCTGCACCGACGAGGAGGCCACCGACGACGCGCGGTCGCCAGAGCCACGCCGCGGCCTCGTGTGTGCCGGTGGCAGCCACACTGACGAGGGCAGCCAGGGTGATGGCGACGGCCACGAGGACGGGCACCCAGTCCGCGCGGTAGCCCAGGTCGTAGCCCGCGTAGAAGGCGAAGAGCAGGGCCGTGAAGACCGGCGCGCCGGCGGCCAAGGCGAGCGCCGCGCGGCGAGGGCGTGGAGGCGTGCTTGCGACCGGCCCCGCGACCGAGGTGCCCGCCAGGACGACGGCGAGTGACGGCATACCCACGGCGAAGCCGAGCAGGCTCCACCACGGAAGTGCATTGTCCACACCGTTGCTGGTGACCTCGGCCATCATCGTGACACCAGTGCTGGCGACGAGGAGTGCGCCACCCGCCACCCGCCAGGGCCGCGCCAGAGGGCGGAAGGCGAGGAGGGCAGCAAGGGTCACCGCGACCGCGACGACGACCGCTCCGCTGGGGTGTGCCACCAGCGCGCGGGCTGGGTTCGCCAGCGCTTGGGTCGCCAGCAACACCACGAGCAGGGTGACGAACGCCGACCGAGGCGTGGGTGACTGCACGGCTTCGTCGCGGGGTCGGCGCAGGGTGTCGAAGGTGAACGCCACGAGAAGTATCGATACGAGTGCCCCCTTCAGGTCCACTCGCCACACGGCCCCCCATGTGCCGAGAATCGCGTGGGTGAGAGTGGCCATGGCCAAGCCGGTCAGCACTCCGGGCACCAACCCGGGGCCGTTGCGGGCGGCGATGACGGCCAGGCCCAGCACGGCTGCGATGACGCCCATCGAGGTCACGGCGAGGAGTGGGCGCCCGCTCAGGACCGGTGTGGCGAGTCGGGCGATGAGGGCGACGGCGATGATCGCGATGGTGGGGTTGTGGGTGGCCAACAGGCGTCGACCCGCGAGGAGGAGGATCACCAGAGGAGTGGTGGTCACCCCGAGGGCGAAGAGGCCGATGAGTTCGGGAGGGGTCTCGGCGGCACGGCCGAAGACCGTGATGAGGAGCGGAGTCCACCCCCGGAGGAGGTCCACGAGGAGCCAGATGATCGCCGCGACCGCCATCACTGGTCTCAGCATCCCCCTCGGCATGGCCCGGAGTCTGCCAGCGATGCTCTCCGGATTGGGCTTTGGCTTCGGGGCTTCCAAGGTTCACCCGAACGGGTGAGTCCGTGCGGGTGTGGGACTACCGTGGCAGGCATGCACCGACTGCCCGTGATGGGTCCGGCTCCTGAGTGGGACGTGAGCGAATGGCTGGGTCCAGAGCCACCGTCCCTGACGGTCGCCGGGCTGCGAGGCCGGGTCGTCGTGATCGAGGCCTTCCAGATGCTCTGTCCCGGATGCGTCAGCCACGGCCTGCCCTTGGCGCGCAAGGTGCACTCGGTCCTGGGGGACGAGGTCGTCGTGCTCGGCCTGCACACGGTCTTCGAGCACCACGAGGCGATGACGCCGGTGTCACTCAAGGCCTTCTTGCACGAATATCGGATCACGTTTCCGGTGGGGGTGGATCGGGCGCAGGGGCGCGGGACGCCGGTCACCATGCAGCGTTATGGGCTGCAGGGGACGCCCTCGATGATCATCATCGACAAGTCCGGGCAGCTGCGGACCGTGGCCTTCGGGCAGGTCGACGAGGTCTCGCTCGGTGTGCAGTTGGGTTTGTTGCTGGCCGAGCCCGATCACGATCCCGAGCCCGAGCCCGAGCCCGGCGAGGCCGCTGAGGTCCCGCCGGACAGGTAGTGCCCTCGCCTCCTCGCCTGTGCCCAAGGCGACAGAGTTGCTGCTGGACCAGCCCGACGTGGCCGGACGAGGATGGAGGCCATGGGCCGCCTTCGTCTCGTCGCTGTCGTAGTTGCCGCTGGGGCGATGGTGCTCAGCGCCTGTGGGCAGCCCAGCGCTCCGACCAAGGGCGCTGGCACTGAGACGAGTTCGTCGTCGGAGTCCGGCGCGACCTCCGCTGCTCCAGTGACGGCGGATCCTGCGGAACTGAAGGCGATGAACGACGCCCACGCCGCCTTCTCCAAGGAGCCGGGCCTGGGCGGGGAGGTCGTGGGACTGAAGTACGGGGTGACCAAGAGCATCGCCTGGGGCAGTGACCTGAATGCCGATGCCTACGTGTGGGAGAACGGCACGCTCTCGCGGGCCAAGGAGCGTCTGTATGGACTGGTCCACAACAAGACCTTCCCCCTGATGATCTATCGGCCCGAGGACATGCTGGCCAAATTGGCCAAGAATGGTGTCTGCACACGGGTCGAGGACATGAGCACCCACGTCTACTACAGCGGGTATCGGCTGATCGACGCCAACTGCAATGACGCCAAGGGCAAGCGCCTGGTCCAGGTCAGCCAGACCGGGGAGGAGTTGCCTCCCGTGGACGCCGCCACCGCGGAAGGTATGCAGCAACTCTGGGCCGACATGCTGACCTACGGACCCACGACCTTCCAGATCCAGCAGTACGAGTACAAGTTCATCAACGCGCCGGGGAGTCGCCCGGGCGTCTTCATCACGGCGGGTGGCCTGCGCACCTGGCGCTACGCCAAGCCGACCGACGGCTACATCTTCAGCGAGATCATCATGGGGGAGAACCTCACCGGCAAGCCGTGGATCCCCTTCGGTCGCTACAACGGCAAGATCTTCTGGAGTGCGTATGAGGCGACCAAGGCGCAATGTGGGAGCGTCGAGAAACTCGCCGTGTCCTTCGAGAACACCACCGTTCCCTTCGAGACGGTCATCGTCGGCACCGCTGGCGACTGCACCCTGAAGGTCGAGTCCACCCGATCCACCGGCTGAGCCTGCACAGCCGCAAGACCGTATGCCGTGCTTGTCCTTGTCCCGGGGGAGGGGCCTCAGTAAGCATCGCAGGATGAGATAGACATCAAGTAGATATGAAATCTACCCTTGGTTGAATGAGGACGATCACTGTGGCAGAACTCCGACAGAACCCCACTGCCGCCCTGGCTGACGTCGAGGCGGGCGAGACCTACGTCGTCACGCGGCACCGTCAGGCCATCGCCAAGCTCGTCCCGCTCGACGCTGAACCCGTCACCCTGATTCCCGCGCGCAAGAAGGGCGGCACTCGACTCGTGGGGCGCAAAGGCCTTGGGAACTACACCAGCGAGGATGTTGACCGGATCTTGGCCGAGATGGCCGAGGACCGATGACGCCGTTCTATCTCGACACCTCGGTCGCCGTCCATGCCGTGTTGTTCGAAGGGCGGGCCGCACGGTGGCTCGACGACATCACGTCTTCGTCTGAGCACGTCGTCGTGTCGTCGCGACTCCTCCAGACAGAGCTGACCCGCGTCCTGCGGCGAGAGGGACGCCCGGTCATGGAGCGCGAACCTCTGCTCGGGCATCTGTCATTCATCCCCCTGACTGATGCCGTCCTCACGGCTGCGGAAGCGATCACGGAGCATGTCAAGACGCTGGACGCCATTCACTTGGCGAGTGCTGTCAGTCTGGGCAGTTCGGTCGTCGTCGTGAGTCACGACACCAACATGTTGCGGCTGGCCGAGGCTCTCGGGCTGCAAACCTTGGACCCCGTGGACTGACGTCCCAGTGCTGAGATTGGCCGGTGGCGCAGGCATACCTGCACCACCGACCAATTTCAGTGCTGTTGGACGGAGATGTGTGCTCAGATGTCGAAGTACATCTCGAACTCGTGGGGGTGGGGGCGGAAGCGGATCGGGTCGATCTCGTTCTTGCGCTTGTACTCGATCCACGTGTCGATGACGTCCTGGGTGAAGACATCACCTTCGAGCAGGAAGTCCATGTCCGCCTCGAGCGCGAGCAACACCTCGGGCAGTGAGCCCGGGACCTGCTCGATCGCCGCGTGCTCCTCGGGCGGCAGCTCGTAGAGGTCCTTGTCGATCGGCTCCGGCGGCTCGATGCGGTTCTTGATGCCGTCGAGGCCGGCCATGAGTTGGGCGGCGAACGCGAGGTAGGGGTTGCACGACGGGTCCGGGATGCGGAACTCGACGCGCTTGGCCTTCGGTGAGGTGCCCGCGATCGGGATGCGGATGCACGCGGAACGGTTGCGCGCCGAGTAGACCAGGTTGACCGGCGCCTCGTAGCCCGGGACCAGGCGGTGATAGGAGTTCACCGTCGGGTTGGTGAAGGCGAGCAGCGCCGGGGCGTGCTTGAGCAGGCCACCGATGTACCAGCGGGCCAGGTCCGAGAGGCCGCCGTAGCCGCGCTCGTCGTAGAAGAGCGGCTCGCCGTCCTTCCAGAGCGACTGGTGCGTGTGCATGCCCGAGCCGTTGTCGCCGAAGATCGGCTTCGGCATGAAGGTGGCCGTCTGGCCGTGGCGCCACGCTTCGTTCTTGATGACGTACTTGAACTTCATCATGTCGTCGCCGCTGTGCAGCAACGTGTTGAAGCGGTAGTTGATCTCCTGCTGGCCACCGGAGGCGACCTCGTGGTGGGAGCGCTCGACGACCAGGCCGACCTCCTTGAGGGTCAGGCACATCTTGTCGCGCAGGTCGGCGAAGTGGTCGACGGGGGAGACCGGGAAGTAGCCACCCTTCATGCGCGGCTTGTAGCCCAGGTTGCCACCCTCCTCGACGCGACCGGTGTTCCACACCGCAGCCTTGGAGTCGAGGTAGTAGAAGGACTCGTTCGCCGAGGTCTTGAAGCGCACGTCGTCGAAGACGAAGAACTCCGCCTCGGCGCCGAAGAAGGCGGTGTCGGCGATACCGGTCGACTTCAGGTAGGCCTCCGCCTTCGCGGCGATGTTGCGCGGGTCGCGGCTGTAGGGCTCGTCGGTGAACGGGTCGACGATCGAGAAGTTCATGATGAGCGTCTTCTCGGCACGGAACGGGTCGAGGTAGGCCGTCGCCACGTCCGGCAGCAACTTCATGTCGGACTCGTGGATCGCCTGGAAGCCGCGAATCGAGGAGCCATCGAAGGCCTGACCGACCGTGAAGAAGTCCTCGTCGAGGCTCTCGGCGGGCACGTTGAAGTGCTGCATGACGCCGGGGAGGTCGCAGAAACGGATGTCGACGAACTTGACGTCCTCGTCCTTGATGTAGGCGAGGATTTCGTCAGCAGAACTGAACACGGGTGGTGCCTCCTGATGCAGGTTGTTGCAGGTGTCGTGCAGATGATCGGGCCGTGCGCCGGCCCGGTGCGTTGTGACCAAGGTACGTGGGTGCGATTTCCCGGCCATGACTCCCGTGTTTCGCGCGTGTTACGTCTGCCGGGTCTCGCATCGCGAGACGAGGTGCCCGTTCCATGGAAGGTGGCGGCACGGCATACCCTGTCTTCGTGGCGAGCGACAGCAAGGGTGCGGCGGGGCCGACAAGCGGAGCGTATGCCGGGGAGCTGCTCGGTCTCCCGGCCGCCGGGCCCGGGTCGCTGGCTCCCTTGGGGCGCCGTTTCGGGGGAGTGATCATCGACTGGGTCGTGGCACAAGGCGTCGTCTTCCTGTTCGCGCGCAACGCTTTTGGCGCGAGTGGCGCGCGGTCGTTCGTGCCGCTTGGCGTCTTCGCTCTGCTCACCGTCTTGTCTCTGGTCTTCGTCGCCGCGACCTTCGGGCACTACGTCTTCGGGTTGCAACTGCGGCAGGTGCGACCGGGCAATTACCCAGTGCAGGTGCTCGTCCGCACCGCGCTCCTGTGCCTCTTCCTGCCCGCGATCCTCACGGCCAAGGACGGCCGCGGCTATCACGACGTCATCGCCGGGACGGTCCTCGTCCGCCGCTGAGTCCCATGATTCCCGCCTGAAGTCGGCGCAGGCTCACTTGCCCCGCAGGGCTCCGCGGTTCATCCGGGCCCGGGTCGGGTCCACGCCAGCGGGCACGGCCGAGCGGATCCCGGGCAGCGACCGGAGGCGCTTGTTGACGACCGAGACCTCCTGCTTGGTGAGGACCGGGCGCATCCGGGTGAGCTTCGAGGAGAGTTTGCGGATCGGGACTTCGCCCTCGCCCTCGCCGAGGGTCCAGAGGTGGATCGGCACGCCCGGGGCGACGCGAGCGGCCTTCTTCTCCTCGGCCTTGAGGAGCTTGGTGACGCGCGCAGCCGGCCCTTCGCCGATGAGCACGATGCCGGGGCGGCCCAGCGCGCGGAAGACCATGGCGGCCCCCGTCATGTCACTGATCTTGGTGCCGCGGACCGCGTCGACGGCGACGGGCTCTTGCGAGGTGTACCAACCGCGCTTGCCCATGCCCATGAGAGCGGCACCCGAGGCTCCGGGCTGACCGTCGAGGGCGGTGTACATCGCCTTGTTGCCCCGGCGGTTCATCACGAAGACGGCGGCGAGGGCGGCGGACGGGATCGCGACGAGGATGAAGTACCAGCGCCAGAAGCCGCCGAGCGCGAATCCGATCGCGGCGATGACCACGAAGGTCAGCAGCGCCGCACCGAGCATCCACCAGCCGATCTTGGGGTCCAGGCCACGGATTGCCTGATAGCTCTGGCGGATCTGGGCGATCCGACCGGGCTCCTTGTCGGCGCCCTTCTTGTCGACGGCCTTCTTGTCGCCCGTCTTCTTGTCGTCGGCCACGCTCGGTGTGCTCCTGCGTCTGGGGGTGATGTCTGCGAAGTCCGGCCACGGCGCTGCGGCCGGGCCCCTGGGGACCTAGTCTACGGCGGCGCGAGCGCGCGCCACGAGCGACGCGGCCTCCTGGCGGGCCGGCTCGCCGGCTCCGTCACCCAGGTGTGCGAGGTGTGCGGGCAGGTCCCGGCCCCACTTGGCCATCGCCGCGGCCCACAGTCGGCCGGCGCGATAGGAGCTGCGGACCAACGGCCCGGCCATGACGCCCTTGAAACCGAGGTCGGTCGCCACGTCACTCCAGTGCACGAACTCCTCGGGCTTGACCCACCGGTCGATCGGGTGGTGCAACTTCGAGGGCCGGAGGTATTGGGTGATGGTGAGGATGTCGGTGCCCGCCTCGTGGAGGTCCTCGATCGCCTGGTGGATCTCGAGCTCCTCCTCGCCCATGCCCAGGATGAGGTTGGACTTGGTGACCAGACCCGCGTCGCGCGCCATGGTGAGCACCCGCAGCGACTTCTCGTAGGTGAAGGCGGGACGGATCCGCTTGAAGATGCGGGGGACCGTCTCGAGGTTGTGAGCGAAGACCTCGGGTCGGGCGTCGAAGACCTGGCCCACGAGCGCGGGCTCGGCGCCGAAGTCAGGGGGGAGGATCTCGACCCCGGTGTTGGGGTTGAGGGCGTGGATCTGTCGGATCGTCTCGGCGTAGAGCGAGGCGGCGCCATCGGGCTGGTCGTCCCGAGCCACACCCGTCACGGTGGCATAGCGCAGGCCCATCGTCCGGACCGACTCGGCGACCCGTCGCGGCTCGTCGAGGTCCAGCTCGCGGGGCTTGCCGGTCGCGATGTCGCAGAAGTCGCAGCGCCGGGTGCAGATGTCCCCACCGATGAGGAAGGTCGCCTCGCGGTCCTCCCAGCACTCGAAGATGTTGGGACAGCCAGCCTCTTGGCAGACCGTGTGCAGACTCTCGGACTTCACCATCGAGTGGATCGCGGTGTACTCAGGCCCCATCTTGGCCGTCGTGCGGATCCACTCGGGCTTGCGCTCGATGGGGGTCTCCGCGTTGCGGGCCTCCACGCGGAGCAGTTTGCGTCCCTCAGGTGCGATCGTCACGATCACCAAGCCTACGCGGCGTCCTGTCGGGGCCCATGCGGCCACCGTCGGAGCCCACGGTCACGCAACGGGCGGGACAGGTGCCCCGAGCTGCATGACGGTGACTCCGACTGGTCAGCCGAGCACGTCGGTGAGGTGCTTCTCGGCGTGGGGGAGGACGTCCTGAACGGTGATCGTCTGCCCAGCCTCGCGGGTCAAGGACGACACCCCGGCGTCCTCGATGCCGCAAGCCACGATGTTGTTGGCCCAGGACAGGTCGGCATCGCAATTGAGGGCAAAACCGTGCATCGTCACTCGACGGCTGACCCGCACGCCGATGGCCCCGAGCTTGCGATCAGGGCCGCGCTCATCGGCCAGGGCCCAGACCCCTGAGCGACCCTCGACGCGGTCCACCTCGACACCGAAGTCCGCGCAGACCCGGATCATGACCTCCTCGAGGCGTCGGACATGGGCGACGACGTCGATGGGGACGGCTTGCAGGAAGACGATCGGATAGCCCACGAGTTGGCCCGGACCGTGCCAGGTGATGAGGCCGCCTCGGTCCACGTCGATCACCGGGGTGCCGTCGAAGGGGCGCTGGTGGTCCTCGGTGCGCTTGCCGGCGGTGTAGACGGCCGAGTGCTCGAGCAGGAGCGTGGTGTCGGGGAGGTCCCCGGCCACGACGGCGGCATGCACTTCACGTTGATGTGCCCAACCCGCCTCGTAGTCCACGAAGTCCGGCGCGAAGCCGAGGTGCTCGAATCGCATGCCCCAACGCTAGTCCCGTGTCGGACCGGGACCGCGCGCACCGGTCGATGCCGTGCCCGCTCTTGTTCGGTGGCGCGCCCGTCGGCGTGAACGCGAATGTCTAGGGTTGTGCCCATGACTCGTGTTGCCCTCGTCGGCTACGGCATGGCTGGCCGCCAGATCCACACACCCCCGCTGCGTGAGGCCGGCCTCACCGTGACCCATGTCGTCACCCGAAACGCAGAGCGAGCGGCGCACGCAGCAGAGGACCACCCCGGCGTGGTCGTCGTGTCGAGCATCGAAGAGCTCGTGACCCTGCGTGACGACCTCGATCTCGCCGTCGTGGCCTCACCCAGCGGTGACCACCTCGCCAACGCCCGTGTGCTCATCGATGCCGGAATCCCGCTGGTCATCGACAAGCCCATGGCCGTCAACGCCGACGATGCCCTCGAGATCGTCGACCTGGCCGAGCACGAGCAGGTGCCGCTCACGGTCTTCCAGAACAGGCGCTACGACCCGGAACACTCGACCCTCGCCCGAGTCGTGCAGGAAGGCCTGGTCGGCGAAGCCTTCCGCTTCGAGCACCGCTGGGAGCGTTGGCGTCCAGTGCCCAAGGACCGCTGGCGCGAGAACCTCGCCAGTGAGGATGGCGGCGGGATTCTCCTGGACCTGCAGAGCCATCTCGTCGATGCCGCTGTCCAGCTCTTCGGCCCGATCGACACCGTGTCAGCGGTGATCAACACCCTGACCACGACGGCCGACGATGACACCTTCCTGCTCTGTCGACACGAGTCCGGCGTCACCTCCCACCTGTCCGCCACGTCCTTGGCTGGTGCCCCCGGTCCGCGGGTGCGACTGCTCGGCCGCGACGCGGCATACGTGCTCGCCGCCCTGTCGGACGAGCCGGTGACCTTCGCCGACCTCGCTGATGCGGACGGCCACTGCGGCTGGCTGTGGCGGGGAGACCAGCGCGAGCCGGTCACGCGTGCCGAGAGCAGCCAGGCCGACTTCTACCGTGCGGTGGCTGCCGCCTTGACTGCGGCCGACCCCCAGAGCGCCATGCCCGTGGACCCGCGCGATGCAGTGCACGTCCTGGCCGTCCTCGACGCGGCCCGCACCAGCGCATCCGACCATCGAGAGGTCGAGGTCATCACGCCCGGACAACGCCCCGACTGACGCGCGGCCCGGGCGCGGATCCCTCGTGGTCCTGGTCCTGCGGGCGCCGGGCCCGGTCAGGGTCTCAGCGGCCGGAAGGGGGCTCAGGCAGCCGGCGAGGTGCGATTACATCCTCGTGCGCTCCGTCAAGGCCACGACTCACGACGTAGGCCTGCGCGCCGTCGACCTCGCTCACGGCCTCGATGAGTTGTGTGCCTCGATAGACCAGTCTGACACCGTCGTCGGTGCAGTGGGTCGTCGGCAACGTGCCACCAGTGACCAACTCATGGACCTTCGGACGACGTCCCGCCTCGGAGTCGTAGTGCACGCCGTTGCCGTACGGCAGCAGCGCGAGCCCGTTGGTGACCACCCGCAGATCCGGGCCGAAGGAGTCGGTGGTGCCCCCGGCATACCAACAAATGGACCCGGCCGAGACGCCCGAGAGCACGACGCCGGCCTCCCAGGCGGCCCGTATGTTCGGGCGCAGGCCATGCACGTCCCAGACGGCCAGAAGGTTCGCCACGGATCCGCCGTTGACCCAGATGACGTCCTGAGCGAGGAGGTGCTCTGCGATGTCCGGGACGTTGGGCATGGGGAAGAGATCGAGGGTGCTCACCTCGAAGCCCGCCACCCGTCCGGCCTCGCGGACCCAGTTGCTGAAGAACTGCTGGTCCCCGCTGGCCGTCCCGACCACACAAATCCGAGGGGAATGGCCGGTGACGCCTGCCAGATCGACGGCGTGGTGGACGAGGGCGTTGAACTCCAAGCGAATCCGGGTGCCGTAGCGATAGCCGCCGGAGGTCGCGAGGATGGTCGGAGCGTCAGCGGTCATGCGTTGAGCATTGCAGACGACCGGAGCGGCGGATCGGCAATTGCCCTGTGGACAACCGGCACGGGACTCGGTTGTCGAGCATCGTGGATGCATGGACGACGTCGACTTCACAGGTGCAGCGAACCCGCCCCTGGTGCCCGGATATCGCATGGGCGAGCCGCTGGGGCAGGGCAGCGGCGGCCGGGTCTGGTCTGCCGTCCGCGAGGTGGACCGGTCGCCCGTGGCGGTCAAGATCGTCTCCGGTGATCCGGTCGCTCTTGCCCGGGAGGTCGATGCGGCGCGAAGCCTCAAGATCCCGCATGTCGTGCCCGTTCAAGGGCTGGTCGCGCTCGACGATGGCCGCTTCGCCGTCGTCATGGACGTCATGGGAGGTGGATCGGTCCGGGAGGTCGTGGCGACGCGTGGTCACTTGAGCGCTGGTGAGGCGATCACCGTGCTCGTCCCCATCGCGGCGGCGCTCGGGGCCCTCCACGCACACGGTGTCGTCCATGGCGACGTCAGCCCGGACAACGTCCTCCTCGACCTGCGCGGACGCCCGGCGCTGGCCGATCTCGGCGCGTCGCACGCCCTCGGACAGGTGGACGGTGATGTGTGGGGCAGCGATGGCTTCGTCGCACCGGAAGTCCTCCTCGGCTCGGTGCCGCGGGCCGCCTCCGATGTGTATGCCGTGGCGTGCCTTGGCCTCTATCTCGTCACCGGGACGGTCCCGGAGGTCGCACCCCTGCGCGCGCCGCTCGATGAGTGGATCGTCACGAACGGCCGTCCGGACCTCACGGGCCATCCATTGCTCGCGGTCCTTCGTGACGCGCTGGCACCCGAAGCGGCGGCACGTCCGGACGCGATCAGGTTGGCCAATCTGGCCTATGCCGCGGCGGAGGCCGAACCCCTCGTCCTGGTGCGCGACGGGGACACGGTGGCCGGACTCACCCGCCGACTGAGGGGGGCCCTGCCGGATCAAGGGGTCCAGAGCCCACCTGCGGGGACGAGGATGCGTAGGGGCACGGCCGGGGATGGCGAGGTTGCTCGGTTCGCGACCACCCGAAGCGAACTCAGGGCCATGCGCGAGCGGTCGCTGGCGGCGGCTCCTCGAGCAGGTCGTCCACTGAAACTCTCGGCGCGGGTGTTGGCCGTGGGTAGCCTTGCGGCCCTCGTGCTGCTCGGTGGCGTGGCTGCCGCGCAGGTCCAATGGAGCGGTGCGGCAGGGCAGAGCGTGTCCACCGGGACATCGCCGAGCCCGTCGTTGGCCGCACCGACGGCTGCACCCTCGGATGAGGGGGGTGCCAACCCTCATCTGGTGTCCGATGGGGCGGCTGCGAGTGCCGCCGACCTCATGGCGCGGGTGCCCACGGCCGAGCAGGTTCCGCGGATCCTCCAGCGGCTGGCTGACGCACGGACGGCGCTGTGGACCGCGCCGAGGGCTGAGGAGGGTGCGCGAGCGGCGGCGTTGGATGCAGTCAGTGCCGACGGCAGCCCGGCCAGAGCGGCCGACGCTGCAGACCTCGACGAGCTCCTCGTCGAGGGCGCACACCTCGAGGGATTGCGGATCAACGTGCTGACCGCCATGGCACGCACCGGCGACACCCAGGACCGGCTCATCGTGCGATCCAGGACCCTCGTGTCCGAGCATGAGGTCGTCCGAGCGACCGGTCGCGAGCGGCGCGCCGCGGGAGCCGTCGAGGAACTGGATCTCGTCATCGCCTGGACCGAGGGTGGTTGGCGCGTTTGGGAGGTCCGCGGGCCCTGAGACGCCGTTGGGCGGGGCACCGAATCGGTGCCCCGCCCAACGTGTGTGGAGATGGCGACAGCTCAGAGCGAGCTCTCGAACTCGCCCTCCTCGAGCCGGTTCTTCATCGCGGTGAGGAAGCGAGCGGCGTCCGCCCCGTCGACGATCCGGTGGTCGTAGGAGAGCGCCAGATAGACCATCGAGCGCACGGCGATCGTCTCGCCACCGTCGGCGTCCTTGACGACGACGGGACGCTTCACGACCGCGCCGGTCCCGAGGATCGCGACCTGTGGCTGGTTGATGATCGGGGTGTCGAAGAGCGCCCCACGAGAACCCGTATTGGTGATCGTGAAGGTCCCACCGGACAGGTCGTCCGGCGTGATCTTGTTGTTGCGAGTGCGATCGGCAACATCGGCGATGGCTCGGGCGAGGCCGGCGATGTTGAGATCCCCGGCGTTCTTGACCACGGGCACGAGCAGCCCCTTGGGTGTGTCGACCGCGAAGCCGACGTGCTCGGCACCGTGATAGGTGACATCGTCACCCTCGATGCTCGCGTTGACCGTGGGGTGGGTCTTGAGTGCCTCGACCGCAGCCAGCCCGAAGAAGGGCAGGAAGCTGAGCTTGGTGCCCTCGCGCTTTTCGAAATCGGACTTGTGACGGTCGCGCAGGCGCGCGATCTTCGTGACGTCGACCTCGACCACGGTCGTGAGCTGGGCCGAGACCTGCAGCGATTCGACCATTCGCTTGGCGATCACCTTGCGGAGGCGGCTCATGGTCTGCGTGGTTCCGCGCAGGCCGGCGCCAGCGTCTGGCGTTGACGCCGGTGCGGCGGCGGCAGGCGCAGTGGCTGAAGCGGGGCTGGCAGCCGGGGCCTGGGGAGCGGCCGCGGGCTCAGGAGCCTTGGCCGCCTCGGCAGCGGCCATGACGTCCTGCTTGCGGATGCGACCACCGATGCCGGTGCCCTTGAGGCTCGACAGGTCGATGCCGTGGTCAGCCGCAAGCTTGCGGACGAGGGGCGTCACATAGGCCGACGCGTCAGCATCCGACTCGGAGCTCGAGCTGTCTTGGGGTGCCTGTGCCGGGGCAGGAGCGGTGTCTGCCGTGGGAGCCTCGGCCGGGGCGGCGGGCTCCGGCTTGGTCTCCTCCTGGGCGGGCTCGGGTTCGGGCTCGGGCTCGGGCTCGGGGGCGGGAGCGGGAGCGGCTGCAGGCTCCGGCGTGCTCTGGGTCTCGGCCGGAGGAGCAGGCTCGGCCTCGGCCTCGGATGGCTGCTCGGCCTTGGGGGCGGGGCCTGCCTCGCCGCCGATGATGGCCAGATCGGCACCGACAGCGACTGTGCTGTCCTCGGCGACGAGGATCTTGGTGAGCGTGCCAGCAGCGGGCGAGGGGATCTCGGTGTCGACCTTGTCGGTGGACACCTCCAGGAGCGGTTCGTCCATGGCGACCTCGTCGCCCTCGGCCTTGAGCCAACGGGTGACAGTGCCCTCGGTCACGGACTCGCCGAGCGCCGGCATTGTCACCGTGGTCCCACCCGACACTTCACCGCCGCCCGACGA
>Ga0209477_1000152_pt1 | contig 38687 bp, 44 predicted proteins | sample KloWWTupernatant_FD_187180 | JGI IMG/M metagenome (GOLD analysis project Ga0209477, IMG submission 187180) | Active sludge microbial communities from Klosterneuburg, Austria, studying microevolution and ecology of nitrifiers - Klosterneuburg... | ecosystem: Engineered > WWTP > Aerobic digester >...
ACCGTCTCGGCCGCACCGCTCGGCCGCGAGATGAACGACCAGGCGACGAACCCGCCGACGATGGCGACGATCGCGACAACGGCCGCGGCGACGATGGCGGAGGTCCGGCGCTGCGGCTTGCGCGTCATCAGGCGCGTCCGTCGTGGCGGGTGGCGCGCTGCATTTCGCGAGCGAGGTCGTCGACGGCGCTGCCGCGCGAGCCGATCGACACGTGCTCGAGCCCGCGCCACGTGGCGGCCTCGTCGAGCACGGCGCCGAGACGAGTCGCGGCGCCGGCGGGGGCATCCGGCTCCTCCCACCACGCCGACTGCACGAGCAGCGTCGAACGCTGCCGGTCGGCCTTGAGATCGACCCGGCCCACGAGACGATCATCCTGCAAGACCGGCAGCGAGTAGTAGCCGAACTGGCGCTTGTGCTCGGGGGTGTAGATCTCGATTCGGTAGTGAAAGTCGAAGAGGCGCTCGGCGCGTTCGCGAAACCACACCACCGGATCGAACGGCGTCAAGATTGTGGATGCGCGCACGGCGCGGGGGAGCACAGCGTCGCGGTGTAGCCAAGCGGGCAGCGCGCGGCCGTTTTTCTCCCACCCGTCGACGAACACCGGCAGGAGCTCGCCCGCGTCGACGAGTTCGCCGATCGCGGCGGCGACGCCGGGCCGGTCTCGCAGGCGGTAGTAGTCGGCGAAGTCGGCCGCCGTGCCCACGCCGTAGGCCGTGGCGGCGCGCCGGATCAGCTCGCGGATCGCGTCGTCGCGCGAGACTGGGCGTGCCAAGACATCGGCGGGAATGACCTGTTCGGCAAGCGCGTAGCGGCGCTCGAATCCGCGCCGTTCGATGACGGCAACCTCGCCGAAGAGCCAGAGGTACTCGAGTGATTTCTTGACGACGTTCCAGTCCCACCAGGGACCTCGCGGCCCCGAGGTGGCGTCGTGTTCGATCTCTGCCGGGCGGAGGGGTCCGCGGGCCGCGAGCTCTGCTCGTACCCAGTCAACCGTGGCCGCGTTTTGAAGAAACCAGCCCTCGGGGTTGCTCCCGTATTTGGCGCGGTTGTCGTCCATTCTGAATCGAAAGAGCGCCCAGTCGGCCGTCGGAATGAATGTCGCCATGTGTGCCCAGTACTCGACGTACGGACCGTCGGGCTCGAAGAAGAGGGTGTCGAGCGCGCCGATGTCGTAGGGGCCGAGCCGCGAGAAGAACGGCATGTAGTGGCTGCGCGCGAACACGTTGACCGAGTCGATTTGGGTGACGCCCATGCGCCCGATCGTGTCGTGCAGGTGCCGGCTGGTGGGTGTGCCGGGGCGTGGGCGGGCAAAGCCCTGCGCGGCCAGGGCAATGCGGCGGGCTTCTTGCCCGCTGAGCGAGGACTTCATCGGCGCCAGCCTAGCCGTGCCGCCCGCGCGGCCGGGATGTGGTTTGGCGCTCGACGTTTAGACTGGGCGAATGGACCCCGAGCTCGAGCCCACGCGATCCGGCCGCTTCGGTCGTCGCCGCCGCAAGCCTGTGGCATCCGAGGTGCGCAAGCCTGGCACCCCGCAAGCCCCGGAGGTGCCTCGTGCCCTCCGCACCGCGGCCGCATATTCGTGGCGAATGCTCATCGTCGCTGCGGCCATCGGCGTCGCGATCTGGCTCGTCATCCAGCTCAAGTTCCTCGTGATCCCACTCCTCGTGGGCATCCTGATTTCGGCGCTACTTTTTCCTGTTTTCTCGTGGATGCTTCGCCGCAATGCTCCCCGCTGGCTCGCGATCGTCGTCTCACTTGTCGGCACCATCGCGATCGTGGGTGGCCTGCTGTGGCTCGTGGTGTTCCAGGTCTCAAACGAGTGGGAATCCGTACAGAAGCGCACGCTCGAATCGATGGACCGACTGCGCGAATCGCTCATGAACGGCCCGTTCCAGGTCACTGCCGAGCAGATCGACTCGTGGTTGAGCATGGCCGTCTCGCTCATCCAAGAGCAAACCGACCTGCTGCTCTCGGGTGCCCTCGCAGTGGGCTCGACCCTCGGTCATGTTTTTACCGGTGGCCTGCTCGCCTTCTTCATCCTGCTGTGCATCCTGGCCGACGGCGCCGGGATTTGGCGCTGGACCGTGCGCTTGTTCCCACGCACCGCACGCACCGCGGTCGATGGTGCCGGGCGAGCGGGGTGGGCCACGGTCGTCAACTACGCCCGCACCCAGCTGCTCGTTGCGACGATCGATGCGATCGGCATCGGCCTCGGAGCCTTCCTGCTTGGCGTGCCGCTCGCGCTTCCCGTCGCGGTGCTCGTCTTCCTCGGCGCGTTCGTGCCGATCGTCGGTGCGGTTGTCACGGGCGCGCTCGCGGTGTTCCTCGCCCTCGTCTACAACGGGCCGCTCATCGCCCTGTGGATGCTGATCGTCGTGCTCGGCGTCCAGCAGATCGAGGGGCACGTGTTGCAGCCCTTGTTGATGGGTTCGGCCGTCAAGGTGCACCCCCTCGCGGTTGTGCTCGTTGTGGCCGGTGGCGCGATGATCGCTGGCATCCCGGGCGCGCTCTTTGCGGTGCCGCTGGCCGCCTTCGTCAACGTCGCGTGGCTCTTTGTGAGCTCTGGGGGTTGGCGCGAGGGCGCGCCACCTGACAGCGTCGACCTCATCTGGCGCACGGTGCCAGGCGAACGCCAACGTTTGCACCGGGCACCCGAGCCCGCCGCGAACGAGGCAACAGCAATCTCTGAGAGGACTCCACTGTGACGGATGCTCGCCCCACCCTTGGCGACTATGAGCACGCGGCGGAGGTGCTCACCGGCGTGCTCTCGACCACCCCGCTGGTTGAAACCCAGGCGCTGAGCGATGTGCTTGGCGCTCCCGTGTTCTTGAAGCTTGAGAACCTCCAGCGCACGGGGTCGTTCAAGATTCGCGGCTCGTCGTACCTGATGTCGCGGTTGACCGCCGAGGAGCGGGCGCGCGGCGTCGTCGCAGCCTCCGCAGGCAACCATGCGCAGGGCGTTGCCCTTGCGGCGCGCGAACTCGGCATCCACGCGACAATCTTCATGCCGCTCGGCGTGCCGGTGCCGAAACTGCTCGCCACACGCGGGTACGGGGCCGAGGTCATCCTTCAGGGCCCGACAGTTGAGTTGCCGCTCCAGCTCGCGGCCGAGTTCGCGAAAGAAACGGGCGCGGTGCTTGTGCACCCGTTCGACCACATCGACGTGATTACTGGCCAGGGCACCCTCGGGCTTGAACTTTTCGAAGAGCGCCCCGACGTCGACACCGTGCTCGTGCCGATCGGTGGGGGAGGCCTGATCGCTGGCGTAGCCGGTGCGATCAAGGCGAAAGCCGCCCAGGCCGGCCGCACTGTGCGGGTCATCGGTGTGCAGGCAGCCAACTCGGCCGCCTACCCGGAATCGTTGGCCGCAGGGCATCCGAGCACGGTTGCGACGCGCCCCACGATTGCCGATGGCATCGCGGTGGCACGGCCGGGTGACGTGCCCTTCGCGATGATCCGTGACCTGGTTGACGAGGTCGTCACGGTCAGCGAAGACGACATCGCCCGCGCACTGCTGTTGCTGCTCGAGCGCGCGAAGCTCGTGGTCGAGCCCGCGGGTGCCGTTGGCGTCGCCGCAATTCTGGCGGGCAAGGTTGCCCCCACAGGGCCGACAGTTGTCGTGCTCTCTGGCGGCAACATCGACCCGCTGCTCATGCAGCGTGTGATCTCACAGGGGCTGTCGGCCTCGGGCCGTTACTTCACGGTCCGCATCCCGCTGCCAGATCGCCCCGGTCAGTTGGCGCGGGTGTCGGAGCTCATCGCGGAGGCGCACGCGAACGTCATCGAGGTTATGCATACCCGCCACGGCCAGGGGTTGCTCATCAGCGAAGTGATCCTGCAGGTGAGCGTCGAGACGCGCGGCGAAGAACACCGCGCACAGGTGCTCGCCACGCTCGAAGCAGCGGGCTACGCACCGGTGGTCGTGCCGGAGTAACTTGCCCGAGCAGGCGGGCGGCGCGGGCTATTGGCCCGTGTAGGTTTCGACCTTGATGATCTCAACGGGGATTTCGCGACCGTTGGGGGCAACATAGCTGGTGGCCGCACCCTCGGTGAGCCCCAGAATTGCTGCGCCGAGCGGGCTCGCCTCGCTGTACACATCGATGTCGGAGTCGACTGCGATCTCGCGGTTCCCGAGGAGGAAGACCTCTTCGCCACCGGCAACGTTTGCGGTGATGACGGTGCCCGATTCGACGATGCCCCGGCTCTGCGGTGCCTCGCTCACCGTGGCATTCTTCAGCAGGTACTGGAGGGTGCGAATGCGCGCCTCCTGCTTGCCCTGCTCGTCTTTCGCGGCGTGGTATCCGCCGTTTTCCTTAAGGTCGCCTTCTTCGCGTGCAGACTCAATGCGCTTCGCGATGTCTTCGCGACCGCGGCCAGAGAGGTGCTCGAGCTCAGCATTGAGCCGATCGAAGGCGTCCTGCGTAAGGAAGGTCTCGGGGCTGTTAGACACAGATCGCTCCTTGAAAATTCGGGTTGACCCGCTAGTTTATGTGACCCAGCACGAGTTCACCAAACCGGTGGTCGCCTCGCCCACCGTGGGAATTGTCTCGGTGTAAGCCTGGGCATGACTGGTGAACGGGGGATACACCACCACGCGCCATCCCACGATCCCGAAGTCTTCATCGAGGGCCTTGATGGCGCAGGTGATCGAAGCGCCAACCGGTGCCGTGACCTGGAATGAGACCGTCACGGAGTGTTCGTCAGAGATGGTGAACGCCGTGTCGTCGGCGCGCACAGAGTTGTTCGCATCGGCGAAGATGCCCCAGGCGAACCACACGATGGCGCTCACCGACACGATGGCCACCGTGATCCACCACGCTCGCACCTTGCCGGGGCTGCGGGTGCGCCCGTAACGGTCGTCGAGGTCTGCGGTCGTGGTCATCACATGTCTTTCGTGGCCGGTTAGTCTTAGTTCAAGGCTATGCGCTTTTGCGCGGATTCGAGGACACCCACCAATGCACGCCGCTTCTGCCCTCATTTGGGCGGCCGTCACGACTCCCGACCCCATGCCGAGCCCGTCATGGACCGCGCCGCCGCCCGAACTGGTGACTCCCGGGCCCGCCGGCTTCATTGTGATCGCGCTCCTCGCCGTCGCGCTCGTGTTCCTCGCCGCAGACATGCTGCGCCGTGTGCGCCGGGCCCGCTACCGCGACGAGGCGAACGCAACGCTCGACGCCGAGCAGGCGGCCGCTGAAGCCGCAGCGCAGGGCGACGCCGCGGCCGAGGCATCCGCCGTCGACGACCAAGACATCGACCCGGCGGACGACGACCGAAAGTAGTTCGGGCGGGCCTTAGCCCAGGTTGTAGGCGGGGTGCAGCGAAATGAGCAGGCACGCCGTCCAGTGGCACAGGAACGCGATGACCGTGCAGACGTGGAAGATTTCGTGGAATCCGAATTTTCCGGGCCACGGATTGGGCTTCTTGAGCGCGTAGATGATCGCGCCACCCGTGTAGAAGAGGCCGCCCGCGATCACCAGCAGCATCATCGTGGGGTTGGCGGCGAAAAGCGCGGGCATGTACATGACCGCCGCCCAGCCGAGCAAAAGATAGAGCGCCACGTAGAGCCAGCGTGGCGCGCCGGTCCAGAAAACACGGAACAGGATGCCGATGACCGTGCCGCCCCACACGAGCGCGAGCAACAGCGTGCCCTGCGCGGGAGGGAGCGCCAGCACCGCGAGTGGCGTGTACGTGCCGGCGATGAGCAGGAAGATATTCGCGTGGTCGATGCGCTTCAGAGTGAGCTTGGTTTTCGGGCTCCAGTTGAAGCGGTGATAGACCGCAGACATCCCAAAGAGCAAGAGCGACGTCAATGTGAACACCGCGGCGGCCCATTTTGCCGGGGCGCCCTGCGCCAGCACGATCAGCACGATACCGGCGGCGAGCGCGATCGGCGTCACGCCGGCGTGGATCCAGCCGCGCCAGGTGGGCTTTATCTCGATGTTCGCGTCTGCCTCTGCAGCCTCGATGAGGGGGAGCTGCGGCAACTCGGGTGCGCTCATAGTTCAAGCGTACTCGTGCCCACATGCCGGGTGAGCTCGCAGGTTTCTTGCCGGCGAGGCACTAGCGTGGGACTGTGATGATGAGCCGATCCAATGAGGGGCGTGGCCCGCTCTACCGGGTCTACATCAACCGGCTTCGACGTTCGCTCGACCCGGATTCTGTGCCCAAGCACGTCGCGATGATGATCGACGGCAATCGCCGCTGGGCGCGCCAGCTGGGCTTTGACAGCCCGGCGGATGGTCACCGTGCCGGTGCGGCCAAGATGCGTGAGTTTCTTGAGTGGTGCGACGAGGTTGGGGTGCAGGTTGTCTCGCTGTACCTGCTGTCAAACGACAACGTGACAAAGCGCGATTCGCGCGAGATCGCCGATCTGATCGAGATCATTGCAGAACTCGCCGACGAGCTCTCGCGGTATCGCGACTGGAAGGTGCAGCACGTCGGTTCGACGGCTGGCCTGCCTGACGGACTGGTGGCGGTGCTGGACGCCGCGCAGGAGCGCACCAAGCACAACCCAGGCATGCACGTCAATCTTGCTGTCGGCTATGGGGGACGCCGCGAGATCGTCGACGCCGTGCGAAGCATTATCGTCGCCTACGACCAGGAGGGTGGCTCGCTCGAAGAGCTCGCGGCCAGCCTGACGCCAGAGACCATTGGCGAACATCTCTACACGGGTGGGCAACCCGACCCCGATCTCGTGATTCGCACGTCGGGGGAGCAGCGCCTCAGCGACTTCCTCCTTTGGCAGAGCGCGCACAGCGAGTTCTACTTTGTGGAGGCGCTCGGACCGGACCTGCGCGAGGTCGACTTCCTGCGTGCGATTCGTGATTACGCGTCGAGGAACCGCCGCTTCGGAAGCTAACCGCGCGTCAGCCACGTGGCACCGCGGGCACCGGGCTGGGGCGCGGGGCCCCGCATCTGCGACAATAGGCCGGTGAACACGATTGAGGCGTACCGGGAATCCTTCGAAGAAGAACCGGGATACCTAGACTTTGCTGCCTTCGGCCCGCTGAGTCCGACGGTGCGCGAAGAAGCGCACGCCGACCTCGAGGCGCTGGCCACGGGTCGACCGAGTGGGCTCGAGCACGTCGGTCAGCATGTTGGCAACGCGCAGGCAGCGCTTGCCCAGTTGCTCGGCAGCAAGGCCGAACAGGTCACACTTCAGCCTTCGACTACCGAGGGCATCATGCATGCGCTCTTCGGTCTGCGCGGCGCGGCGCTCGTCTCGCCCGGCGAATTTGCCACGATGCCGGTGGCGACGCAGCGGGCCGCCGATGCGCTCGGCGTGCTCACCCCGCAGTGGCTCGACACCCCCGACGGGCGCGTGACGCCCAAGGCCGTGCGAAATGCATTGACCGACGACACGACCGCGCTCGTGGTGAGCCTCGTCGACTTTCGCACCGGTTACCGCGCCGACCTCAGCGCGCTTCGCGAGGTAATCGGTGACCGGTTGTTGATCGTTGACGCGATCCAAGGCTTTGGCATTGTGGATGCCGATTACGCCGCCGCAGACGTGGTTGCAGGCAATGGCTACAAGTGGCTTCGCGCCGGGCGCGGCACCGGGTTTGCCTGGTTCAGCGAGCGGGCCCTCGACCGGCTCACCCCGGTCTTCTCCGGCATTACCGGTACCGACATGCTCCTCCCGATCGACGGGGTTCCCCAGCCTTCCCGCGCGGCCAACGCCTTCACGGTTGCGCGCCCAGATCCTGCCAGCGCCGCGCGCCTCGCCGCCGGCGCCCAGGAGGCGATCGACGTCGGCGTCGCCGCGATCGAGCAAGAGGTCGCGATCCGCGTTGACGAGGTGCTCGCGCTCGCCGACCGACACGGGCTCCCCGTTCGGTCACCGCGACAGCCCGGGCAGCGCGCTGGCATCGTGGCACTCGCGCCGGAGCCCGCAGAAGTCGGCGCGCTCGCCGCAGCACTCGCGAATGTGGGTGTGACCGTCACAACGCGAGACGGCAACATTCGCATCTCTCCGCATGCGGGCACGACTGCCGCGTCGATGCAGATGCTCGACGAGGCATTTGGTGCCTTCGTGGGCACGCGCCTCTAAGACCTCTGGCACCGCCGCGTCGCGTTCATCAACGCGTCGCTCCCTCGTCGCGTGTCGTGCAGGCATCGGTCGTCTTCGAGAGTTAGTTTCGGGGCATCGGGCAAGGTGTCCGACCGAGTCAACCGCAAGCGCGACTTCGCCGCCGCTGGTTGGCACGTGAGCTTCCGGGGTCACGCCCGGGGGTCGGGAGTGGTTGTGACTGCACACGAAATTCACGAGACCATCGGCGCGACGAGCCAGCACGGGCCCGGGCATCCGCCCGCCAGCACCCGGGTCGAAACGCCTGTGCGCACGTATGTGCTCGACACCTCAGTGCTGCTCGCAGACCCGAGCGCGCTCGTTCGCTTCGCCGAGCACACCGTGATCGTGCCGCTCGTCGTGATCAACGAACTTGAGGCCAAGCGACACGATCCAGAGATTGGCTATTTCGCGCGGCAGGCGCTCCGCCACCTCGACCAATTGCGCATCACGCATGGCCGACTCGACATCGCGGTCCCCGTCGGTGCGGGTGGCACGCTTCGTGTGGAGCTCGGCGCACATGAAAGCGTGCGCTTGCCCGGGGGCATGCGTGCAGACGACAACGACGGCCGCATCCTGGCCGTGGCGCTCCGGCTCGCCGAAGATTCACCGCACGTCACGGTCGTCTCTAAGGACGTGCCCATGCGGGTGAAGGCGGCGGCGCTCGGCATCGCGGCCGAAGAGTATCGCGCCGAGCAAGCCGTCGATTCTGGCTGGACCGGCATCGCGCCGCTCGAGCTGACCGGCGACGAGATCAGCGACCTCTACGAGACCGAGATCGGCACGAGCCCGAACGTTGCAGGCCTGCCGATCAACACGGGCCTGATCGTGCATTCTGAGCGTGGCTCGGCCCTGGGGCGAGTGACGGGCGGATCGGAGTTTCGGCTCGTGCGCGGCGACCGCGACGTGTTTGGGCTGCACGGTCGCTCTGCCGAACAGCGCATCGCGATCGACATGCTGCTCGACCCGCAGGTGGGCATCGTGTCGCTTGGCGGGCGCGCAGGCACGGGCAAGTCGGCGCTCGCCCTCTGCGCGGGGTTGGAGGCCGTGCTCGAGCGGCGGGAGCAACGCAAGATTGTCGTTTTTCGACCGCTGTTCGCCGTTGGAGGGCAGGAGCTCGGCTATCTGCCCGGCGACCAGAACGAAAAGATGGGGCCGTGGGGCCAGGCAGTGTTTGACACGTTGAGCTCGGTGGTCTCGGGCAACGTGCTCGAGGAGGTCATGGCGCAAGGACTCCTCGAGATCCTTCCGCTCACGCACATCCGGGGCCGCTCCCTACACGACTCGTTTGTCATCGTCGACGAGGCACAATCGCTCGAGCGCAACGTGCTGCTGACCGTGCTGAGCCGGATCGGTGAAAATTCGAGAGTGATCTTGACCCACGACGTTGGCCAACGCGACAATCTTCGGGTCGGCCGGCACGATGGGATCGCCTCGGTCATCGAGACGCTGAAGGGGCACGCGCTGTTTGGGCACGTCACCCTCATGCGCTCAGAGCGCTCCGCAATCGCCGCGCTTGTCACCGAGCTCCTCGAAGCCGGCGAACTCTCGTAGGCGTGCCGCCCGCCCGGGCTGTGGATAACGGTGGGGCGGGGCATCCGGCCGCCTAGTCTTGCCCGATGCCTCGCCCCACCTTCATACCCTCCGTGCGCGCCGCGCTGCCCCACGTGGGCTGCGCGGTCGTCGCACTCGCACTCGTGGCGTGTGTGTCATGGATGCTTGGCCCCACCCCCGCGCTGATGCCATGGTGGTGCCTCGCCGCCGTTACCCCGTGGCTGGTCTGGATCGACGTGCGCGAGCACCGCCTGCCCAACCGTCTCGTGCTCCCGGCTTTTGCGGCATGGGCCCTTGGCGCGGGGGGAGTGTTGCTCACCTCGCCCGCGGCATGGGGTGCGCTCGCAACCTCGCTCATTGCCGGCGGCGCGTTTGCGCTCGTTCTCGGGGCGCTTGCCTGGTGGGGCGGAATGGGCGGCGGCGACCTCAAGCTCGGCACAGTCCTCGGCCTCACGCTCGGGCTGGTGAGCGCCCCCGCCGCGGTGCTTGCATTGCCAGTCGCGTTTGCGTGTGGCGCGGCCGTGGCAGTCGGGGTGATGGTGGCGAGCCCGAAGGGCGCGCGGCGGGGGCGGAGCATCCCATTCGGGCCCTGGCTTTTGCTCGGCGCAGGCGCTGCGCTCGGCCTTGCGCGCGGGGGCATCGCGGCCGCCGTGACCGGCGCCATCTCGGGGTAGCGACGAGTCGCTTTGGATGAGAGGACTCTCATCCGCAAAACAGCGCTTTCTCACTCAACTACGTCAAAGTAGAACAAGCATTTACTGAGGGGGATGAACGCAGTGCGAGCACGCAAAGCGGGAATGATCGGCGGAGGCATCGCCGTCGCTCTCGCCGTCGCGCTCGGAGGCACATTCGCCGTGACGCAGGCGCTCGCAATCGACGACGAGGCTGGCAGTGCGATCGATGTGTCGCCGCTCGTGGTCGGCACCTCGCCCGATCACCCGCCCCTGGTTGCGCTCGCAAAAGACACCCGTGATGAGCACGCGGCGGCTCCCGTCACCGAGGTCGTGGCACCGCCCGCGGTCGAGGTCGTCACAGCTCCCGAGCCCCGACGTGCGCCGCCCGTCGTCGCCCCGCCGCCCGCGCAACCCGTTGCGCCCCCTGTGGTCCAGGCGCCGCCGCCCGAGCGCCCCGCGCAACCGCAGCGGCCCTCGGCAAGTGATGTGAAGCGTTGGCTCGAGACCGGGGCAATCGACGAGGCCCTGGCGTGGGCGAAGGCCCACGGGTGGACCGAAGAGAGTCTCCGTGGCGCGATGCGTGAGTACGCCCCGAACTATGAGTGGAAGCGCTGATGCCCGCGCTGTCTGCCACCCCGATTTCGGCCCGCCCTGTGCTGGTCGACACAACGTCCGTTCCCCCGCGGACCGCAGCGCTGTTTCTGAACCCCCAGGTTCGTGAAACGGCCGCAAAAAGAAGAATGATCGCCCCCTCTGGAGGCTTGATCGACGGTCGGTGAGCCCCCCGCTCCCGACCACTGGCCCCCGGCGTCCCCCCGCGCCGGGGGCCCTCTTTGTTTTCGGTCAGTCCCAGCGGTAGCCGGCGCCCCGCACCGTCGAAATGCGCCCCGCACCAAACTTCGCCCGCAAATAGCGAACGTATACATCGACAACGTTCGAACCTGGGTCAAAATCAAGGCCCCACACGCGGCTGAGGAGCTGTTCACGGCTCATCACCTGGCCCGGGTGCCGGAGAAACTGTTCGGCGAGGGCAAACTCGCGCGCCGAGAGCTCAATCTCGCGGCCCATCACTGTCGCTTTACGGCTCAACATGTCGAGCGCCACATCGCCCACCGAGAGCAGGATCGGCACGCTCTCGGTTGGGGTACTGCTCGTGCGCAGGCGTGAGCGCACGCGCGCGAGAAGCTCGTCAAATTTGAACGGCTTGGCGACATAGTCGCTGGCGCCTGCGTCGAGCCCAGACACCATGTCGCGTGTGGCGCTTCGGGCCGTGAGCATGATCACGGGAAGCGTCGAACCTTGGCCATGCAGCCGGCGGAGCACCTCGAAGCCATCGAGCGTGGGGAGCCCGACGTCGAGCAGGAGCAGATCGACCATGCCGCTGAGCGCGATGTCGAGCGCCACAGCGCCGTCTTCGACGACCGTCGTTTCGTAGCCCGCGGCCTTGAGCCCGCGGCTGACGAAGGCCGAGATTCGCGGCTCGTCTTCGGCGATCAAGATGTGGGTCATGAACGCACCTTCATTTCGGCTCGGGTCCGGGGCTCTGCTGTGGCATCGGTTTCACGCTTTTGCATTTTGGATGCCGGAGGCGCGTCGGCAGCTGTGGCGACGGCGCTCTGCGGGCGCATGAGCACGCTGGGAGGTGGCAGATGGATTGTGAACGTTGCGCCGCCGCCGGGGGTGTCGGTGACACGGCAGGTGCCGTCGTGCGCGCGGGCGATCGCGTCGACGATCGCGAGGCCAAGTCCGCTGCCCCCGACGGTGCGACGCGCGCCCGCTCGGTCGAAGCGGCGGAAGATGTTTTCGCGCTGCGCCGGCGCGATGCCGGGGCCGTGGTCTTGCACCCAGAGCCGGGCGGCACCGCGCGCATCGACCGCGCTCCCGATCTCGATGGCGCTGCCGGGGGGAGTGTACTTGCTCGCGTTGTCGGCAAGCTGGAGCCATGCCTGCACGAGCCGGTCGGCGTCGGCTTCGACCACGCCGACCCCGGAGCCTGTGACGCTCCACTCGTGGCTCGGGATGACCATGACGAGCTCACCCACTCGGGCGGTGAGTTCGTCGACGTCGACCACGCCGATCGCGTACTGGTCGCCCTCGACCGCCGCGAGCAGGTCGATGTCGTCGACGAGCCGGCTCATCCGATCGAGTTCGGTGATGCCAATCTCTTTCGTCGCCTCGACGTCGTCTGCGTCGTTGGTGTCCATGACCTCGAGGTGGCCACGCACGATCGTGATGGGAGTCTTGAGCTCGTGGCGCACGTCGTCAAGCAAGTGGCGCTGTTCGTCGACCGACAGTTCGAGTCGCGCAAGCATCGAGTTGACCGTTCGGGCGAGGTCTGAGACATCGTCGTTGCCGGCCACCGGGATGCGGGCACTGAGGTCGGTGAGGTTGATCGACTCGGCAGTCTCGCGCAGTTGACGAATCGGCGAGAGCAAGCGCCCTGCCACGAACCAACCCACGATGCCCACGGCGACGAGCGTCGCGAGCGCGGCGATCGAGAACGTGAGCATCGACGTCACCACGGGCGCAAGCTCGTGGTCGAGGTTGACGGCTCGTACGTAGAGGCCTTCTCGCGCGTCGCCGGGAACAACAACGGGCACAGCGATATAGCGCAACGTGCCCTGTTCGGTCGCGGCGGTCCCACGCACGGCACCACCCGCGGCGGTCGTCTCGGCCACCACCCGGTCGATGAACTCGGTGTTTTCGGCGACCTGGAACCCGACCATCGTGCCGGGAACCCAGCGGGGTTCGCCATCGATGATCGCCATCGACGATTCGTTCGGCCCCGGAACGAGGCGCTGCACGACCACCCTCAGGTAGGTCACGACATCGGCGAAGTCATTCGCATGGATGCTCTCAACGACCGATGAAGCTGAGTCTTCGGGCTTCGGCAGCAGTGAAGTATTCGGGGCATCCGAAGCGCCACGGGAGGCAACGTCCTCCAACGCCTGCACCTGCGCGTCGAGCCGGGCGTCGATCGCGGCGAGCACACGGTCGCGCTGAACAAGGAACGTGACGCTGCCCACCACGACCAGTCCCAGGGTCGCTACGAGCAGCATCGCGCCAAGAATGCGGGCGCGGGCCGACAGCGAGCGCGACTGACGTGACATGAGTCGATTATCTCCCCTCCGGCTGAATTCCCACCCGGAGGGGAGTACCTCGTCTTGGCGCTTAGCCGGGGTGAGTCATCGAGAGAAGATCGAGCTTCTCGTCAAGTTGCTCGATCGTGAGCTCGCCGCGCTCGACGAATCCGAGATCGAGGACGGCCTCGCGCACGGTGATGCCCTTGGCGACGGCGTGCTTGGCGATCTTCGCGGCGGCTTCGTAACCGATCAGCTTGTTCAGCGGGGTAACGATCGAGGGCGACATGCCGGCAAACGCGGCCGCACGCTCGAGGTTTGCCTCAAGACCGTCGATGGTCTTGTCGGCGAGTACGCGCACGCTGTTGCTGAGCAGGCGAATCGACTCGAGCAGCGCGGTGCCCATCACGGGGATCGCGACGTTGAGCTCGAACGAACCGGTTGCACCGGCCCATGCCACGGTCGCGTCGTTGCCGATCACGCGCGCGCAGACCATCAGCACGGCCTCGGGAACCACGGGGTTGACCTTGCCGGGCATGATTGACGAACCAGGTTGCAGGTCGGGAATGTGCAGCTCGCCAAGGCCGGTGTTCGGGCCAGAGCCCATCCAGCGGAGATCGTTGTTGATCTTGGTCAGCGACACGGCAATCGTGCGCAGTGCGCCGGATGCCTCGACCAGTCCATCGCGGTTGGCCTGCGCCTCGAAGTGGTCTTTCGCCTCGACGATCGGCAGCTCGGTGTCGGCGGCCAGCAGGGCGATGACCTTCTGGGGGAAGCCGAGGGGCGTGTTGATGCCCGTACCAACCGCAGTGCCTCCGAGGGGCACCTCTGCGACGCGGGGGAGCGCCGACTGCACGCGCTCGATGCCGAGGCGGATCTGGCGGGCGTAGCCGCCGAACTCCTGCCCCAGAGTCACGGGCGTTGCATCCATCAGGTGCGTGCGGCCCGACTTGACAGCGGTCTTCCACAGCACGGCCTTCGCTTCGAGCGCGACGGCGAGGTGGTCGAGGGCGGGGATCAGGTCGTCGATAAGCGCCTGGGTCACCGCAATGTGCACCGAGGTGGGGAAGACATCGTTTGAGGACTGCGATGCATTGACGTGGTCGTTGGGGTGCACGGGGGCACCGAGGTGCTTCGTGGCGAGGGCCGCGAGGACCTCGTTCATGTTCATGTTCGACGACGTGCCGCTACCGGTCTGGTACGTGTCGACGGGGAACTGCGCGTCGTGAATACCGCTGACGACCTCTTCGGCGGCCGCGACGATCGCATCAGCGATGTTGCGGTCGAGCACGCCGAGCTCGGCGTTGGCGAGGGCCGCAGCCTTCTTGACCCGGGCCAGCGCTGCGATCTGCGTCGATTCGAGGCCGCTGCCGGAGATGGGGAAGTTCTCGACGGCGCGCTGTGTCTGGGCGCCGTAGAGGGCGGACGCGGGCACCCGCACCTCGCCCATGGTGTCGTGCTCAATGCGGTAATCGATGTCGCTCACGGAGTGTCCTTCGTCTCGAATGCGCTGTGCTCTGCGAGTTGCAGCGGCTGGTCAGGGGCGGGAAGTGTGACGTTGCCGATCACGATGTCGGCCTGTGCCAGGCCATCGGCGAGGCGGTAGTTGGCGCCGACGATCGCGAGGGTGCCGGCGGCAACGGCGTCGGAGATGATTTCGGACTGCAGCAGCAGCGCGGTCACAGTGTCGCGCAGGTGCTCTTGTCCGACCGCTTCGCCGTCAATCTCGCTGACGGTGGGAATCGAGCCGCTGCGCGCGGCAGCCACGGCTGCGACACGGCGTACCGAGGGGATGATCACGTCGATCAGGCCCTGGATGTGCACGGGGAGCGGCTTTGCGTGCGGGCCGACGCTGTCGATCGCGGCGCGCACGGCGCCGCACTCATCGTGGGCAAGCACGACGACGACCGAGACGTCGAGCACGGCGACCGCGTATTCGAGGCTGCCGAGTGCTGATTCAGAGATGACCTGGCCAGCATTGCGCACGACGAACAGGTCGCCGAGGCCCTTGTCGAAGATGATCTCGGCCGCGAGTCGCGAGTCTGAACACCCGAAGAGCGCGGCGCGGGGGCGCTGCGATTTCGCAAGCTGGTGACGGTGCTCGACGTCTTGGCGGGGATGCCGCGGCACGCCGTTGATGAAGCGCGCATTGCCGCGCCGCATCTCATCCCAGACCTTCGCCGGGGTCGGATGGTCGTCGATTTCGTCGATCTCGTCGGGCTGAGGGGTGGTCGGTTGGGTCATGCGGCATCCCGAATCTCGCGCACCTGCGGCGCGATTGATGAAGCGACGAGCTCGATCAGGCTGACGCCGGATGAGCCATAGACAACGATCTGGTCATTGCCCGCGGTGGTGCTCAGCGCGTAGGCGACGTTGCCGAACGCCGCGGGATCTTGGTTGATGTAGACCGTCCACTCGACGCCCTCGATGGTGACGGTGTCGCGCGGCGGCGAGCCGTCGAGCGTGCGGGCCGTCCATGCGGTGTCGGCGTCGAAGCCCTGCGAGAGCCGGATGAAGCCCTCGGCGGGGACGAGCGAGACGTTCCAGCTTGCGATGCCGTCACTGCTCGACGTCAGCGCCGCCTGGTTGACACCCCAGTCGACCGGAATGCTCGGCACGATCGGCGTGACGTCGTAGCTGCTTGCGACCTCGGCCGCGGCGGCGGCGATGTTGATGTCTTCGCGCGGCGCGCCATCACCGCGTGGCGTGATCATGACCATGACAAGGACGACGCCGAGCGAGACGAGCAGTGCCCAGACGAGGTTCGATGGGGTCTTGCGAACGCGGTAGAGGCGCGACGATTCTGCCTTGCGGTCGGCGGTCTCTTGCGACGTTTCTGGGCGGCCGAGCTCGGCGACCACGCGGGGTGTGCGAGCGGCCATCAGCTTTGCACCGCCCCGGCGTTCAAATCGTTCTGCCGGGCGGCTTCGAGGCGCTGCTTGGCGCCAATCAGCCACTCTTCACAGCGGGCAGCCAGCAGTTCGCCGCGCTCCCACAGTGCAAGGGAATGTTCGAGGGTGGGGGCGCCCTGTTCGAGCTCTGCCACCACTCGCATCAATTCATCGCGTGCCTGCTCGTAAGAGAGCTCGGCAACATTAGGGTCAGCGGCCATGGTCTCCATCATATCTTCGCCCACCGACTACTCCTGGCGTTCGCCTGCAGACTGGGCGGCAACGGTGCCCCGGGCGAGGGTGATCATGAGCTCGGTGCCCGCGGGCGCGGCATCCGCATCGCGAACGATCGCATCGCCCGCGCCGTCGGCCAGGTGCACGATCGCGTAGCCGCGCTCAAGCGTGTGGCGGGGTGAGAGGGCGCGAAGCGAACCGCGGAGCGCGTGCACCTCGGTGTGCGCGGTTTCGAGCCGCTGTTCGAGCCTGCCGCGGCCGCGCGAAAGTGCGTACTCGAGCTCTGCGTCGCGCTCGCGCAGCATCCGCTCCGGCTCGCGCAGCACGGGCCGCGATCGCAGCTGCTCGAGGTTGGCCTGGTCGTGCGCGAGCCGCTGCGACAACCGGGCGGTCAGGCGTGCCCGCGATTCGCGCACCAGCGCGAGCTGCTCGGCAACGTCGGGCACGACGCGCTTCGCGGCGTCGGTGGGCGTCGATGCCCGGAGGTCTGCGACCTCGTCGAGCAAAGGGCGGTCGTTCTCATGGCCGATCGCACTGACGATTGGGGTGGATGCCGCCGCCACCGCCCGCAGCAGCCGCTCGTCGCTGAAGCCGAGCAGGTGTTGGAAGTCACCGCCCCCGCGCGCGATGACGATCACATCGACGTGGGGGTCGGCATCCAATTCGGCAAGTGCCGCAAGCACCTCGGGGACGAGGCGATCGCCCTGCACCGCCGCGTGGCGCACCTCGAACTCGACGCTTGGCCAGCGCAGCTGGGCGTTGCGCAACACGTCTTTCTCTGCGTCGCTGTTCTTGCCGGTGATGAGGCCGATGCGCTGGGGGAGGAAGGGGAGCCGCTGCTTGCGCGAATCGTCGAAGAGCCCCTCGCCCCGCAGCTGGGCGCGGAGACGCTCGAGCTTCTCGAGCAGGTCGCCGAGACCGACGTGGCGCATGCTCGAGACCACAAAGCTGAGGTCGCCGCCCTTCACCCAATATTCGGGCTTGACGCACGCGATCACGCGGTCGCCCCGTTTGAGGTCGGCGGGGATCCGGCCCCGGACGCTCGACCAGACTCGGATGCTGATGGTCGCGTCGCCGTCGATGTCGCGAAGTTTGGCGTAGGTGCCGACGTTACGGACGTTCCACTCGGTGATCTCGCCCTCGACCCATGCGGTGCCGAGCTTGGCGATCCAATCGCGCATCGCGCCACCAAGCGTGTCGATACGGCAGGGCGTCTCGGGGGTTGAGTCGCGGGGCGAGACACGCTCGGTGGGGGCAGTGGTCGCGGCCGTAGTCGGCGAGAACGTCATCACACAATCCTTTCGGGGACAGCCCAGGCGGGCGCGGCTAGACTCGCAGGGTGAGCCAATCCACCGTTGTCAGTCTTCCCGTGCCCCGGATTCCCGGGCGTCGTGGGCTTCTCAAGGATAACCAGGTCGACGGACACCGGAAGGTGTTGTTGGCGGCGCCCCGCGGCTACTGCGCCGGGGTCGACCGTGCCGTCATCGCCGTGGAGAAGGCGCTTGAGCGCTACGGCGCACCCGTGTACGTGCGAAAGCAGATCGTGCACAACATCCACGTCGTCACCGAGCTTGAAGCGGCCGGCGCCATTTTCGTCGAAGAGGTCGACGAGGTGCCGCAGGGCGCCCACGTGGTCTTCAGCGCGCACGGGGTGTCGCCCGCCGTCGTTGCCGAAGCGGCCGACCGTGGCTTGCAGGCCATCGACGCGACCTGCCCGCTCGTGACGAAGGTGCACCGCGAGGCCGTGCGGTTTGCGCGCGACGACTTCGAAATTCTGTTGATCGGCCACGAAGGCCACGAAGAGGTCGAAGGCACCGCCGGCGAGGCCCCCGATCACGTCACGATCGTGAACAACCCGGACGAGGCAGACACGGTCGTCGTAAAAGACCCGACCAAGGTCGTCTGGCTCTCCCAGACCACGCTCTCTGTTGACGAGACGATGGAAACGGTGCGCCGCCTTCGCGAGCGCTTCCCGCTGCTGCAAGATCCGCCGTCAGACGACATTTGCTATGCGACGCAGAACCGCCAGGTTGCGATCAAGAAGATCGCGCCCGACGCCGACCTCGTGATCGTCGTGGGCTCAGCGAACAGCTCGAACAGTGTGCGGCTCGTGGAGGTCGCCCTCGAATACGGTGCACGCGCGGCCTACCGCGTCGACTACGCGCACGAGGTGAAGCAGGAATGGCTCGACGGTGTGCGCACCGTCGGAGTCACCAGCGGCGCCTCGGTGCCCGAGGTGCTCGTGCAGGAGCTGCTCGAAGACCTCGCCGGAGCCGGCTTCGGCGACGTCGAGCAGGTCAAGACGGCTGAAGAAGACCTGCAGTTTTCGCTGCCGAAAGAGCTGCGGAAAGATGCCAACGGACAGACCGATGCGCGTGCACTCGGTGGGCGGCTCACCTCGTGAGCGACGACCGGCAACGCCCCGATTACGGCGAGTACGCGACACCCGAAGAGCAGCGGGCGATGCAGATGCCGCTCGACCCTCGGGCCGCGAATGACCCCAACGCGCCGCTGGCGCAGCTCGCGTCAATGGAGTCGGTCATCCTGCCCCCGCCCGCGGTGGCACCTGACCGGCGGGTGCGCGTCGACCGGGTCATCACGGCCATCCTGCTCGGCTACGGCCTGATTTCGGTGCTGAGCACCATCCCGCGGTATCTCGATTTCACGGCGCTCGCCAACGAGGCGTTCCGCATTTCAGGGATCCCCGGCGAGTTCAGCAACTTCGCGCAGGGCGCCAGCATGGGCAACGCCGCGGCGTTCATCCTCGCGGTGGGCTTCGGCGTGACGGTCTGGCTGACGATCCGCCGTTGGCGCCGCGGCCAGCGGGCGTGGTGGGTGCCCGTCGTCGGCGCACTCGTCACCAACATTCCGGTCATGATCTGCCTCATGGTCGCGCTGATGAACGACCCGGCGATGCTCGACTACGCGACGCTGGTCGGCTCGTAGCGACGCAGCGAGAAAAGTGCGGGGCCGGGATGCAGCATCCCGGCCCCGCTCTTTTTTCTGTCTGCTTACGACTGCGACTTGCCTGCCGAGCCGAGCTGGCGGGCTGATTCGGCGACGCGGGCGGCCATTGCGTTCTCGGCCTTCTTGCCCCATGCGCGGGGGTCGTAGACCTTCTTGTTGCCGACTTCGCCGTCAACCTTGAGGAAGCCGTCGTAGTCGCGCAGCACGCTGTCTGCGACGCTGCGGCTGAATGCGTACTGCGTGTCGGTGTCGACGTTCATCTTGATGGCGCCGTTGGCGACCGCGGTTGCGATCTCTTCGTCGCTCGAGCCGCTGCCACCGTGGAAGACGAGGTCGAGCGGCTTCGCGCCGGTGCCGTACTTTGCTTGGATGCCGGCCTGGATCTCGCCGAGCAGTTCGGGGCGCAGCTTCACGTTGCCGGGCTTGTAGACGCCGTGCACGTTGCCGAACGTGAGCGCGGCCATATAGCGGCCCTGCTCGCCGAGGCCGAGCGCGTCGACCATCGCGATGGCGTCTTCGAGGGTCGTATAAAGGTGCTCGTTGATCTCGTGTGCGACGCCGTCTTCTTCGCCGCCGACAACGCCAATCTCGACCTCGAGGATCGAGTTGATTGCCTTCATGCGGGGGAGGAGCTCGCGTGCGATCTCGAGGTTCTCACCGAGCGGCACGGCCGAGCCGTCCCACATGTGCGACTGGAAGATCGGGTTGCCACCGGCGCGAACGCGCTCTTCGGATGCCTCGATGAGGGGGAGCACGAAGCCCGCGAGGGCGTCCTTCGGGCAGTGGTCAGTGTGCAGGGCGACCGTGATCGGGTAGTTCTTCGCGGCCTCGTGCACGAATGCGGCGAAGGCGAGGGCACCCGAGGCGCGGTTCTTCACCGAGTGGCCGGCGAAATAGTCGGCGCCGCCGGTGGTCACCTGGATGATGCCGTCGGAGCCGGCTTCGGTGAGGCCCTGCAAGACCGCGTTGATGGTCTGCGAGCTCGACACGTTGATGGCCGGGTAGGCGAATCCGCCGTTCTTCGCCCGGTCGAGCATCTCGGCGTACTGTTCTGGCGTGGCGATGGGCATCTGCGCTCCTTGGTCTTGGGTGGCGCACGGTGCCTTGCGCCAGGACGACGTGGCTCCATTCTATCGAGGGCGGATGCCGCGAGCGCGGGTTTTGGGTCGCGTCTGAGCCCATCTGCCTTAGCAATGTCATAAGAACTTCAGTTTTTTCGTCGCTTGGGGGCGTGCAGAGCACGGGTTCCTTGCGCAGCGTGGATACGATTGAACAATGGTGAGCTTGACCGGAGACATGAACCCCCTGCACCCCGACCGCAATATCGCGTTGGAGTTGGTGCGGGCAACCGAAGCGGCAGCGATTCGCGCGGTGCCTTATATCGGCCGGGGCGACAAGCTCGCGGCCGACGGTGCCGCAGTCGATGCGATGCGTGCGTTCTTGCACTCCGTTGGCATTGATGGCCGCATCGTGATCGGCGAGGGCGAGAAAGACGAAGCGCCGATGCTGTTCAACGGCGAGGCCGTGGGCAATGGCCGCGGCCCCGAGTGCGACATTGCGGTCGACCCGATCGATGGCACGTCGCTCACTGCCGAGGGACGCCAGAACGCGCTCTCGGTGATCGCGGTGAGTGACCGTGGGACCATGCTCGACGCATCGAGCGTGTTCTACATGGACAAGATCGTGACCGGCCCCGCAGGCGTCGGGGTCGTCGACATTCGCAAGCCCGTTGGCGAGAACATCCGCGCACTCGCGAAGTCGCTCGGCAAGCCCGTTGACCAGATTGTCGTCTCAGTGCTCAACCGCCCGCGCCACCTTCAGTTGATCGCCGACATTCGCGAGGCGGGTGCCGGCACGCGCCTGATGAGCGACGGCGACGTCGCGGGCGGAATCAACGCGGCGCGGCACAATGCGCCCACCGACATGTGCATCGGCATCGGCGGTAGCCCCGAGGGCATCGTCACCGCGTGCGCAATCAAGGCGTTGGGTGGGCACATTCAGGGCCGCATGGCACCGGGCGACGATGCAGAGCGCCAGCGCGGCATTGATGCGGGCCTGAAGATGGACTACGTCTACGAGGCCGACGAACTGGTGCGCGGCAACAACACGATTTTCGTTGCGACCGGCGTCACCGACGGGCAGCTCGTTTCGGGCGTTCGTCGCGAAGGCAACTGGGTCTACACCGAGAGTGTCGTGCTCCGTGGTGCGTCCGGCACGCTGCGTCGCGTCAGCTCGGAGCACCTGCTTTCGAAGTGGAACTAACGCGCTGAGAGCACACCCGCCCGATTCTTGGGGTGGGTTGGCTCCGGCGCGCCTGGTTTGAGACAATGGGGATGCCTGTCATCGTCGACGGTGACCGGTACTCCACTCAACACAGCCTCGGGAGGCGAGCCAAATGAGCGCTCTCACGTCGAACGCAGCACCGTCTACGGGTGCGCAAGCCGTCGTAGAAAACGCGATGGACCCGGCGCGACGCCCTGACGTGCTCTTTCGGGTGCGCCGCGATGCGGGGCAGGTGCGGAGTGCCTGGTGGAGCATCGGCGCGTTCGTGCTCGTCTCGGGCAGCATCGTCGCGCTGATGAGCCTGGTGCCCGGCGGGCACTAGCCCATACGCTCGCGGAGCTCGCCGACATCGGCGGCCAAGCTTCGGTCTTCTTCGGTCATCGTTGGTTCGAACTCTCCAGCAGCAAGGCGCCGTGGCGCTTCGTGGATTGGTGCGGGCTCGGTGAGGAGGTTGAGCTTCGTCTCGTCGATGCCGGGAAATTGGCGCGCAGTGACCAACACGCGCGACTCGAGTGAGTTGGCGAAGCTGTTGTAGCTGGCGACCGTGCGTTCGATCGCCCGGCGGAGGCCTTCGGCATGCCCGGCCATTGTGCCGAGCCGCTGGTAGAGCGTATTGCCGAGCTCGTAGAGCTTCTTCGCCTCGGCCGAGACGTCTTGTTGGGTCCAGGTGTAGGCAACCGTCTTGAGCACGGCCCACAGGTTGACCGGCGAAGCGAGAGCCACGCGCTTGCCGAAGGCATAGTCAAGCAGCGAGGGATCTTCTTCGAGCGCGGCAGACAGCAGCGACTCGCTCGGGATAAAGCAGATCACAAACTCGGGGCTCGCGGCGAAGCCCTCCCAGTACTGCTTCTTTGCCAGGGCATCGATGTGCCCGCGCACGGCCTTCACATGTTTGCCAAGCAGGTCTTTGCGGCGGGCGCCCTCTTCGCCGTTGGCGGTCAGGGCAATCTGGCTCGCCTCGATGTAGTGCTCGAGCGGCACCTTTGCGTCGACGGTAATCGTCTTGCCGCCGGGCAGGTTGATCACCATGTCGGGGCGCCCGGCACCCGCCTCGGTTGTGATCGAGGTCTGGGTGTCGAAGTCGACGTAGCGGGTCAGGCCTGCCGCCTCGACGACTCGTCGAAGCTGGGTCTCGCCCCACACGCCCCTGGTGCTGTTCGAGCGCAATGCGCTCGCCAGCGACTCCGTTGTGGTGCGCAGGAGCTCGTCAGCCTGCTGGGCCTGCTTCAGCTGTTCTGACAGCGAACCGTATTGCAGCGTGCGCTCTCGCTCGAGGTCGGCGACCTTCTGCTGCATCGCCGTCAGCGTTTCGCGAACCGGGCTGAGCGCCTGCAATACCGCCTGCTCGCGCCGCTCGCGCTCGACCCGCTCGGTCTGGTCGGCGCGCTGCTGCGACACAAGCTCATGGCGTTGCGCACCCGCTTCTTCGAGTTGCGCGCGCAGTTCGTCGACGGTCGAGTAGAGCCCGGCGAGATCGGCCTGCAGAGCCGATCTTTGCGCGGCCTCACCGACCAGCACGGCCGCGTGCTCGGCGTCGCGCGCCGCGAGCGCACGCGTGAGCTCGAGCTCTTGCTGCACGGCGCTGTGATCGATCTGCGCAGTGTTTTTCTCCGCGCGCCCGCGCAGGAGCCAGCCCGTGAGAAAGCCCGTGACGAGGGTGATGAGTGCTACGACAACGGTGGCTGCGACATCCATGCGCCCATGCTCACATGAGCCTCAGACATTCGTCCGTTCGGTGACGGCGATGCGGCCGATGCGTAGCGAAAGCGTGTCGGCGAGGGCATCGAGATCGCCCGCCCCGTGGCGCCGGGCAGAGTCGATCATGATCTGCGCGCACGCCTCGGCGTCGGCGAGCGCGTCGTGGTGTGCAAACTCCTCAAACCCTGCGGCTGCGGCGGCTTTGGGCAGGCGATAGGAATCGAGCTCGTAAGTCTTGCGTGCAATCTGCAGGGTGCAGAGGTAGGCGTAGGGCGGGCACTCGTCGCCGGTCGCCTCGCACGCACGCCGCAGCACGCTGGTGTCGAAGCCGGCGTTGTGCGCGACCAGGACGTCGTCGCCGATGAAGGCCGTGAGGGCGGCCATCTGTCCGCTCCAGGTGGGTGCATCCGCGACGTCTCGGGCGGTGAGCCCATGAATGCGGGTGTTCCACTCGAGAAACTCGTCGTGCCCGGGTGGCGGCTGAATGAGCCACCCCGCGCGTTCCACGACCTTGCCGTCTCGCACGCGGACGAGGCCGACGCTGCAGGCTGAGGCGGCTGAAGAGTTCGCCGTTTCGAAGTCGATCGCGGTGAAGTCCACTGGCACCCGTCAACCCTCACCCCGGTGCGGGGCGGCCCGGTGCAGGCGCGCCGGGGTGCCCCGAAATCGGGGTTCCGCGACCATGGTGCATGTCTACGGCTCGGCCTATGGTGAGGGCATGGAGCCAGTGAATCGACGCGAAATGTCGACATCGTTCGGTCGTGCGGCCGCGAGTTATGAGGCGGGGCGGCCGGGGTATCCGGCAGCGGCTGTCGAATGGATGCTGCAGCCCGTCGCCGCATCTGCTGCCCGGGTGCGCGTCGCCGATGTCGGCTCGGGCACCGGCAAGCTCACGCGCGTACTGGTCGACGCAGGCGCAGAGGTGGTGGCGGTCGATCCTGATCCGCTGATGCTTGCCGCGCTCGCCGAGGCAGTGCCGGGCGTGCCGACGCTGGTCGGGAGCGCGGAGCAGTTGCCGCTGCCCGACGCGAGCGTCGACGCGGTTGTGCTTGGGCAGGCCTGGCACTGGGTCGACCCAGAATTGGGATCGCGTGAGGCGGGCCGCGTGCTGAGCGCCGGGGGAGTGCTCGGGTTGGTGTGGAACATTCGTGACGGCAAGACGCCGTGGGTGGCGCGCATGACCGAGATCATGCACCGAAGCAACGCCGAAGAGATGATGGCCGAAGGCGGTCCTGACGTGCTCGCGCCGTTCGGCAAGGTTGAAACGCAGACGTTCACATGGTCTCGATCGATGACTGCCGCCGCGCTTCTCGAAATGGCGCGCTCGCGGAGCTTTTTGATCACCGCGGCAGACGCCGATCGCGCTCGCATCGAAGGGGAGCTCTCCGAGCTCTTCGCGACGCTTCCCGAGCTGCAAGATGGCGGCGCGATCGATCTGCCCTATGTGACTCGGGCGTTTCGGGCGGTGCGCCCGTGAGCGTGCTCGGCGCGACGAACGTGTAAGCGCGGTGGGGCCCACGTAGACTGGCTGACCGTGGCTCTAACTATTGGCATCGTCGGCCTGCCCAACGTCGGCAAGTCCACCCTTTTCAACGCACTCACCAAGAACGACGTGCTCGCAGCGAACTATCCGTTCGCAACGATCGAGCCGAACGTCGGCGTGGTGAGTCTTCCCGACCCGCGGCTCGCGCAGCTTGCTGGTGTGTTCGGCAGTGAGCGCATCCTGCCCGCAACGGTCTCGTTCGTTGACATCGCTGGCATCGTGCGCGGCGCGAGCGAGGGCGAGGGCCTCGGCAACCAGTTCCTCGCGAACATTCGCGAGGCAGACGCCATCGCGCAGGTGGTACGCGCCTTCACTGATGACGACGTCGTGCACGTTGACGGTGACGTCAACCCGAAGAGCGACCTCGAAACGATCAACGCAGAGCTCATGCTCGCCGACCTGCAGACGCTCGAGAAGGCGATTCCGCGGTACGAGAAAGACGTCAAGGGTAAGCGCATTGATCCGGCCGTGCTCGAATCTGCGGTGGCCGCAAAGGACGCGCTCGAACGGGGCATTCTCGTCGCGAACGCTGGCATCGACCTCGAGCCCATCCGTGAACTGGGCCTCATGACCGCGAAGCCCTACATCTACGTCTTCAACGTCGACGAGTCGATCTTGACTGACCCCGCCCGCAAGGCTGAACTCGCAGCTCTGGTGGCACCCGCGCAGGCAATCTTCCTCGACGCAAAGATCGAGTCAGAGCTGATCGGCCTCGACCCCGAAGACGCGGCAGAGCTGCTCGCATCGACTGGCCAGGACGAGTCGGGTATCGACCAGCTCGCACGCATCGGCTTCGACACGCTGGGCCTCCAGACGTACCTCACGGCTGGCCCGAAGGAAGCACGCGCGTGGACGATCGGTAAGGGCTGGAAGGCTCCCGCCGCCGCCGGCGTCATCCACACCGACTTCGAAAAGGGCTTCATCAAGGCCGAGGTCATCTCGTTCGCCGACCTGATGGAGACCGGCTCGGTACTCGAAGCGCGTGCAAAGGGCAAGGCGCGCCTAGAGGGCAAGGACTACGTCATGCAGGATGGCGACGTCGTGGAATTTAGGTTCAACGTGTAATAACCCCGTAATCCCGCAGTTCTCCGGCCTTCAGCTCTTACCGAAAATCAGCCTTCGAGTTCCGGTCTAACCTCTCAAAGCGTTCGAGAAGCTCAACTAACGCGGATTTCCTTGGCTCGTGACGGATCATTCACGAGGGTTGAGCTCAATCGAGCGGAGCGAGCGAAGGACCTCCGTGGTCCGCGCGCACCGCCACACCTGAACCGTTCTGGGACAGCGCCATTGGCCGCGCATGGTGTCTTGCCGCGCTGAAAGGCAATGAACCATTGCTCGGTCTGTCTCAAAACGCGGACGCAAGGCCGGCGAGCGGTTCAGGCTGTCGGGTCATCGGTGGGTTATTCGCGGGGACGCTCTGTGCGAGCGCTCGTAGCGCCGACATCCAGCACACGCTGTTCTCATTTTCGTCGTCTGAGCGATGCGCAATGGGCAGTGAACGCCCCGTTGTTGCCGTCGAATGAGGAGCGGCGTGGTCATCCGCTCGGTCAGTGACGTGAGCGCGAAGTTGCTTAACCGTTGATCAAGTGATTGACTCAACCGCATGGAAAGTAACTTCGAGGATCAGCGTGACTCGGCAAACATCCTCGAGACGCTCAGCACTGACCGTGGCCGAATCGGCGAGCGGATCACGGCCGAAACCTGGTGGGCTGCACCTGCGCAGGGCTTGGGTGCGGCGCTCATCGTCGTGGCCCCCGCGGCTGGACTTGCATGGGCGTGGCTACCGTTTGTGCTCAGCGTGGGGGTGTTCGTCGGCGTTGAGGTGCTCTTCCGTAAGCGCAGTGGCTTCGGCATTACCCGACCGGCTGGTCCTCGCGGGTGGTGGTTGCTGGCTGCGCTCTTCTTGATCCTCTTCTTCTCGTTTGTGCTCAGCCTGGGATTCGCGCTTTTCGGTCTGACCGGATGGGTGGTTGCCGCCGCGGTGGCCGCGGGCGTCGCCACCGCGCTCATCGTCGTACTCTATGACCGCGCGTATGCTGCAGAGGTGCGTCATGCGAGCTGAACCCCGCTTTAACGAGGCGATCCATGCGCCAACCCGGCTGCGTCTGTGTGCAATGCTGCGCCCGCTCGCCAATGCGGATTTCGCAGCGATTGCCGCGACGCTCGAGCTCAGTGAGGCAAACCTGTCAAAGACCGTGAAGAACCTCGTCGAGATTGGCTATCTCGTCACGAGCAAGCAGGCATCACCCCAGCGAACGGACGCGCGCCAGACGACCACAGTCAAGCTCACCGCGCAGGGCCGCCGCGCCTTCGATGGGCACCTCGCGGCGCTTCGGGCTATGGCGGGCGACTAGGGCGTGTCTCCGGCAGGGTGGCCCAAGTGATGGTGGCGATCTGATCGGAGAAGCTCCGCGTGGCCGGTGTTCGTGGCTCAAATATGTTCTAAGTGACGAAACTCGGTGGAGTTCCGGTTTAACGTCTAGCGTTAATGACGGACTCCGTTATATACTGGTCCTGTGATCAGATCGTTCGGCGACAAGGCGACCGAGCGGCTGTGGCGTCGTGAGCGTGTGCCGTCGATCGATCCTCGGATCTATTCGACGGCGTTGCGGAAACTGCGCCAGGTGGGGTCTGCGGAATAGCTCGACGATCTTCGTCTCCCACCGGGAAACCGGCTGGAAGCTCTCAAGGGCGATCGCGCCGGGCAACACAGCATCAGAATCAACGACCAGTGGCGGATCTGCTTCGTGTGGACGGATGCTGGGCCAGAGGAGGTGGAGATCGTTGACTATCACTGACAAGATTCCCCCGATTCATCCGGGTGAGGTCCTTATGGAGGACTTCATCAAGGGTTTCGAGATTACGCAGAACAAGCTCGCTGTGGCCATCGGTGTGCCGCCGCGACGGATCAATGAGATCGTGCACGGCAAGCGCGGGATCACGGCCGATACGGCACTTCGTCTCGAGCGGTACTTCGGCGTCTCGGCGCAGTTCTGGCTCAACTTGCAGACGCGCTACGAATTGGACCTGGCCGAGGATCGTGTAGCCGAGCAGATCGCAGCGATCACCCCGTTGCAGGCTGCGTAACGCGTGACAGAGATTGCGATCAAGGTCGTTGCGCACGCGGACCTGGCGTCCAGCGACCTGGAGGGGTTGCGCCGGCTCTTCGACGCCGAGTACCTGAGCGACTTCGGCGAGTGGGACCCCGATATGCCCTACGGGTATGCGCCGCACGCTGTTCATGTCGTCGCTCGGAGCAATGGTGAAGTATTCGGTAGTGTCGGGGCTGGGCAAGGCGGACGGTCAGCGTCGGCGACGATGAGGTCCAGATCGCTGGATCGGCTAGGTCAACCGGGCGACGACCCACCCGGGCAGCCTTTGCTGGTCTTGCCCGTCGAGGACGAGATTGCCGCTTGGTCGACGGGCACGGTTGACCTGCGCGGCCGTGCTTGGTGAGCGACCCTGAAAGGTTGTTGCCTGCGGCGATGTGGTGGAGTTCCACTTCAACGTGTAGTCGAGTTCCATTTCAACGTGTAGTCGAGTCGGCTGAAGGGGCTGGCGCGGTGAGCGCGGCGGCGTAGTTGCGCATTGAACGCTGATACCTGGGCAATGTCTCGATCTGCGCCTCGATGGCCACCCGTAGCGCCTCGTCCTTGCGGCCCGCGCTGTGAAGCGCCAGAGCCAATACGACACGAGGTGCGGAGCCCGTCGATTCATGAGTCGGGGCGGCGCTCAGGACGGCGATGGCTTCGTCGAGTCGCCCGAGATTGCGCAGGGTCGATCCGTACTGCACCGCGAGTTGAGCGTGCCGAGCCTTGTCGAGGCCGAGTTTCAGCGCCTGCTCATATTCTGTGCCTGCTTCGGATTCGAAGCCCATCGAGTCGTACATGCCTGCGAGCTCGAACGCAGCGCGGCCGTCGCCAGCTGGGCACGCGTCAGCCAAATCTCGCATGGCCGCGATGCCTTCGTCACGGTTGAGGGAATCGAATTTCTCCCAGAGCTCTTCTACGGACACTTCCCACCGCTCTACGGACTGTTCCATGGAATCTAGTTTGTCAGTTGCTATCGTGGGAGTGAGCAGACGGGACTAGAACGCGCACCACTGACGCGGACGTATCCCGGTTGAGTTTAGGTTTAACGTCTAGAAGGCCCCCGGCCTCGCCATAGCTGACGGCGAGGCCGCCTGGTCATGTTGGGTTGCGATACTGCGTCTGCTCCAGGTGACGCGGGTGACCGTGGTCGGTCGTGTCAGGCTGCGCGCGGGCGACGTCGGCGATCTCTTCTTCGGGTCGCGGCGCGACGTTCTCGTCGACTTCGATTTTGGGAACGCTCGCCTCACCGGCCGCAGGGATATGCGGCTCAATGTTGTGGTCCGGCTGGATCGCCACGATCAGCCGATCGAGGAGTTCGAAGGTGTCGTACGGCTGGTTGTAGTCGCCGAAGTGACCCTCGTCGCGCACGATCTGGGTGCCTCCGAGGTTCTCGAACATCAGTCGGCCTTGGGTGGCATCGCAGCCGTACGGGTCGGTGATTGAGTTGATGAAGTACATGTCGCCGCCGTTTGCGCGGATCCGATCCCAGTCATAGGCCTCCTGCAGGACTGGCTCCTCGGAGTCGTTGGGCCTGGTCGCGTAGCCGGCGACCAGGATCGTCTGGGCGACGGGAGCCCGCAGGTGCGCCAGCACCGCGAGGAGAAGTGCTGCGCCGCCGGAGTGGCCCACCAGCACGGTGTCTGCGTCAAACACGTGTCCGTCGAGCACCTTCGGCAGGAACGTGGCGATCGGCTCGACGTTCATGCCCGGGTAGTGTGGACGTTCCACCCGATAGCCGCGTGCGGTCAGCTGTCGTTCCAGCCACGGATACCAGACCGCGTCTGGGCTGCCGCCCGTGCCGTGGAAGATGATCGCGTTCTTGCTCATTGAACGATGTTAACCGCCGACGGTCCTCTCGGTGCGGTCACTTCATCTTCAGCGTGAGCAGGTGGTCTCGGGCCAGTGCTGATGCTGTCTGCCCGTCGCCGTCGGCGATCGCGTCGAGAATGCTCGTGTGCGCATTCTGGTCAGCGTCGCTTCCGAATTCTCCGTTGATGCGTAGGAGCTCGATCATCGCTTTGCGGCTGCGCGGAGTGAAGCTGTCAAACAGGTCGATGATGATCGGATTGTGTGACGCCACCACGACCGATCGATGAAACGCGAGGTCTGCGTCGACGTGCGCCTCAATGTCCGTTCGCTGCGAATCACGCCAATTCGCGGCTTTTCTGATCGCACGTAGCTCAGCGGGGGAGCGTCGCTCAGCTGCGAGAGCGGCTGCTTCGACTTCGACCGCGATGCGGGCTTCAATCACCGAGTTGATGTCCGCCTTTTGTAGTGAGGCGCTCCAGTCCTCGACGATGTCGAGCGCGGTGACGAAGACGCCGGCTCCCTGTCGAGTTGCCAGCACGCCCTGGCCGGCAAGGCGACGAATCGCTTCGCGCACGGTCGATCTACCGACGCCGAGCTGGGGGCCGAGCGTGTTCTCCCCGGGGAGTTTCGATCCAAGCGTCCACTCCCCAGCGCGGATGCGCTCGAGGAGCAGGTCTGCTGCTTGCTCCGCGAGCGGGGTGCGCGTCACCTGTGCCATGCGTCTCCACTTCGCTACTTGTCTGAGAAGTTGTGTAGAGTTTAGCCCATGCCTCAACTACTTCCTTCGCCGCCGCGCTAGGAACTGATCCGACCGGTGAACCTGCGCAAGCAAATTGGAGAGTGCCAATGACTGACCGAGAAATCCTTCGCCTTGACGGCGTCGACTTCGTGCGGGAATCCCGTCGGATTCTCACCGCCATCAACCTGACTGTTCTTGCGGGTGAGCGTTGGGCGCTCATCGGCCCGAACGGAGCAGGCAAGAGCACCATCTTGAGCATGTGCGGCGCAGTCCAACACCCCACCCGTGGCAGCGTGCACGTCCTTGGCGGCAAGCTCGGACGCGTCGATATTCGGGAACTTCGCGAATCGATCGGGCACGTCAATCCGCGGCACCCGCTCGGCTCGCCGCTCACCGTCCGTCAGGTCATCCTCACTGGCGCAACGGGCACGACTGAACTCATGCCGCGGTGGGTGCCTGACGCTGCGGCCCACACCCGCGTCGACGAGCTGGTCGAGATGCTGGGTCTTGCCGGGCTCGAGCAAGCGACGTGGCCGACGATGTCGCAGGGCGAGCGAGGACGCACGCTGATCGCACGCGCTCTCTTGCCAGACCCTCCGCTCCTGCTCCTGGATGAGCCCTCCACGGGTCTTGATGTTGCGTCGCGCGAGCAGTTCCTGAGCACCGTGGACCAGCTCCATCGGTCCCGCCCTGACCTTGCCACCATTCTGGTGACGCACCACCTGGAGGAACTGCCCACGACGACGACCCATGCGATGTTGGTCAAGGACGGGCAGGTCCATGCAGCTGGCCCGGCCCAGGCGGTCTTGACGACTGAACTGGTCAGCGAGTGCTTCGACCATCCGATCGAGATCGAGCGCCGCGCTGGCCGTTGGCAGGCGCGGGCGCTTGCGAGCGACTGAATCGAGGAGCGCTGCGTGTGCTCGGTGATGATCCCAGTCGCAGCGCTTGGCGTCAGTCACCGTTCCCCAGCTCCCGCGTGAGGCGCGAGTGGAACGCGGTCGTGTACTCGTTCATCCCGACGAACTCAACGCGCTTTCCAAGCTTCTCGTACTTGGTCTCGATCGCGTCGAGCGCGGCGACGGTCGAGGCATCCCAGATATGCGACTTCGTGAGATCGACCACCACGTGGGCGGGATCGGCGGTGTACTCGAACATCGTGGTCAAGTCGTTGCTTGACGCAAACAGGAGCTGCCCTTCGATCGTGTAATGCGCGAGGGGAACGCCGTCTTGTTCGCGGAGTTCGCGCTGTACATCGATCAGGTGAGCCACGCGGCGGACGAACATCACCGACGCGACGAAGACGCCCACCACGACGCCGATCGCGAGGTTCTGGGTTGCAACGACAACGGCGACGGTGATGACCATGACTGCTGTCTCGCTCTTCGGAATGCGCCGAAGCGTTGACGGTTTGATGGAGTGCCAGTCGAACGTGCCGACCGAGACCATGACCATCACCGCGACGAGGGCCGCCATCGGAATGATGGCCACGATGTCACCGAGTACGACGATGAGAATCAGCAAGAACACGCCAGCGAGGAACGTCGAGATGCGGGTGCGCGCGCCCGACACCTTCACGTTGATCATGCTCTGCCCGATCATCGCGCAGCCGCCCATGCCGCCGAAGAACCCTGAGACGAGGTTGGCCACGCCCTGGCCCCAGCTTTCTCGGGTCTTGTTCGAGTGGGTGTCGGTGACGTCATCGATCAGCTTGGCCGTCAGCAGCGATTCCATGAGGCCGACCAGCGCCATCGCCAGCGCGAAGGGGCCGATGATCGTCAGGGTCTCCCAGGTGAGCGGCACGTTGGGGATGAAGAGCTCGGGCAGGCTGCGCGGAAGCTCGCCCTTGTCTCCGACGGTGGGGACGTTGATCGCGAGGATGACGACCGCGGCGGTCACGACCACGATCGAGACGAGCGGGGCCGGGATCACTTTGGTGACTCTCGGCATGATGATTAAGATCGCCAGCCCGACCGCGAGGAGCGGGTACACCATCCACGGCACGCCTATGAGCTCCGGCATCTGGGTCATAAAGATGAGGATCGCCAGCGCGTTCACGAAGCCGACCATGACACTGCGGGGGATGAACCGCATGAGCTTCGCCACCCCGAGTGCCGCGAGCGTGATTTGCAGGACGCCGGCCAACAGGACTGTGGCGATGAAGTAGTCCATGCCATACTCGCGGGCCACGGGCGCGATGACGAGCGCGATCGCACCTGTTGCTGCGGTGATCATTGCGGGGCGGCCGCCAACGAAGGCGATCGTCACCGCCATGATGAACGAGGAGAACAGTCCGACCTTTGGGTCGACGCCGGCAACGATCGAGAACGAGATTGCTTCTGGGATGAGCGCGAGCGCCACGACGAGGCCGGCAAGGACTTCGCGGGTAAGGATGCGGGGGCTCTTCAACGCAGTGAGCACCGATGGCTGCGGCCGGTATCGGTCGCGGCCGGGCGTGGTCGCTGTCGTCATGAGGCAGGCCTCCAGGTCTGTGGGCATGGTGCGACGCCAGCGAAGAATCGGAGCGCGCTTCTGCGTGCCCTCGCTGGCCGGCGGTGGAGCGGTCGGGGCTACCGGAACTTCCGGCTGATCGCGCTGCCGGTCTGGAACAGGGTGATCCATACGACGAAGTTTTGGATCGGGCGGAGTGGCCAGGCAAGGAGTCCCCGCCACCCCTGGCGTCGTGACCATGATCGACTTAGCCGGACTTGGGTGCCACCGATTGTCTCGATAAGCGTGAACTCAGTGAGCACCGAGCTGCCTCGCGTGACGTCGGGGTACCCGAAGCTCCACGCAATCTCGTCGCGGTGTCCCGCTGCGATGCGTTCAATGCTGCGTCGGCGAAACTGGGGCTTTATCTTCACAGGCTTCCCGTTTGGGTAGCGAGTGGGCGGTGTGCCTTCCCAAGCTGTGCCGAGTGCCGCGTTTTGGGCGGCGCGTTCGATGGCGCCGATGCTGGGCTCCCACTCGGGGATGCGCATGGGATCTGCGAGGAATGCCGAGACCGCGTCCAGTGGTGCGGAAACGAACGTCTCCGTCGATCCCGCGATCCGCCCCTTCACCTTTGCCGCGGCAGGCGTAGTCATTTCGGTGGGCGAGTCGTACTGATCGAGACGTTCGATGAGCACGTCGGGTGTGGTGTCGAGGCGGCGGAGGAGGTCTGTGATCAGACCGCTGGGTTCTGCGATGAGTTCCCGGAGGACTGCGGCAGCGTCGCCCCCCTTGCCTCTGCCGCCAGACTTCGCGATGAGGTCCAGGGCGCGAGGAGTCCACGTATATCCATCCGTCTCGTGGAACACGATGCGCCCGGCTTCGGGAAGCGACACGTCGATGCCAAGCGTGGCCAGCTGTGCGTCATGCTGTTCCTCGACAGCGCGACGGGCGCGCTCGAGGTCGAGACCCAAGCTGCGCAGTGCGTTGCCAGCCGATTGATCGCTGATCACCAGGGCGAGGAGCAAGTGCTCGATGTCTGCTTCGCGAAGCCCGAATCGGGACGCCTCCTCCATTGCCGCCAGGGAGAGCGATTGACTGGTTTGCGCGGCTCGAACAAGCTTGTTCATGCGTGCCTCCGAGGTGTCGGGATCGTGGGGTCAACTCGTTTGGAATGCTTCTTATGGGCTGCCTGGCGGGTTACCCCGAGCGCGTCGGCGATGTCCTGCCAATTCATGCCTGCACGAAGTGCAGCCTCGACCTGCCGAAGTTCTAGCGTGTCGGCGAGCACGCGCAATGACGTCACTGCTCGCAATCCAGCTCGCGGATCGCTCGTGTTGGTTGCTATCGCTGCGATCTGCGAAGTATCCATACCGTCAACCTACGTTGCTAAATCCGGGCCTGTCAACCTGGGTTGCGTGTTCAGAATGTGCTGGGGAGCTCGTGTGCCAGCCGCGGCGCCGCGACGCGGACGCTGCGAACGCGCCAATTGCGGGCGCTTGGACGGCCGATCCAGCAAAATGGCTGTCATGTCCATCATCCTGATCACCGGCATCCAGGCTGCCGGAAAATCGACGGTTGCCCATGCGCTGGCCGAGACGATTCCGAACAGTGTGCACGTGCGGGGCGACCTGTTCCGCCGGATGATCGTGAACGGGCGCGCCGACATGGGCGCCGCGGTCCCCGAGCCACGGGCGCTTGAGCAGCTCCGGCTGCGCTACGAGATGGCTGCCGAGGTGGCCGACCGCTACGCGCAGGCCGGCTTCACCGTGGTGCTGCAAGACGTGATCTTGGGCCGCGCGCTTCGCGATGTCGTTGACCACATCACGACGCGGCCGTTGTCGGTTGTGGTGTTGGTGCCGGCGCCCGCGGTCGTCGCCGCGCGCGATGCAGAGCGGCAGCAGCTCCGCGGCAAGGTTGCGTACAAGCCAGGTGATGAGGGCATCGAGGTGCTCGACGAGTATCTGCGTTCGGCGACACTCCGGCTTGGTTATTGGCTGGATACCTCCGGCCTGAGTGTTGCCGAGACGGTGGCCGATATTCGGGCCCATCTCGAGACGACCGCGCGCGTTGGAATCGATCAGGAGGACGCATGACTCGCATTGCACTGAACGGACGTCTCGTGTGCGCGAACGCGGAACAGGCGGCGACGGTTGCGCGGCACCTGCCGCGGCACATCGAGTTGTCGCGTGCAGAGCCAGGTTGCGTGTCGTTCGATGTGCGCGGCACCGCAGATCCGCTCGTCTGGAGCGTTTCGGAGCTCTTCACGAACCGGGTCACGTTCGATGCCCACCAGGCGCGCGTGCGGGCGAGCGAATGGGGGCTGGCAACTGCCGACATCGAGCGCGACTATGTCGTCATCGCAGTCGAGGGAAGTTGGCCCGGCGCCGTCGAGGAAGGTTAGCCCTGCGGCGCGGTCGCGATCTGCTTCGCCGGCACGCCGACAACCACCGCGTCGGTAGGGACGTCTTTGGTGACGACCGCGCCCGCACCCACGACGGCGCCATCGCCGATCGTGACGCCCGGGAGCACCGTCACGTTGGCGCCAAACCAGACGCCCTTGCCGATGACCACTCGTGCTGGCTGCATGTCGGCGCGCCGGCTCGGCACCATGTCGTGGTTCAGCGTTGTGATCACTGCATTGTGGCCGATGAGTGAGCCGGCGCCGATTTCGATGCCGCCCTGGTCTTGAAAGCGGCATCCACTGTTCACAAACACATCCTCGCCAAACTGGATGTTCTTGCCGAAGTCGGCGCTGAATGGCGGAAAGAGCTGGAAAGACTCGGGTACTTCGCGCCCCGTGAGCTCGCTCATCAGGGCTCGCACCTGTTCGGGCGAGTTGTAGCGGCCGTTGAGCTCGGCGGTGATGCGCAACGATTCCTGGCTCGCGGCGTGCATTGCGGCGTGCAACGGTGATCCGCCAGGGATCGTCTCGCCTGCGTTCAGAGCGGCGAGGAGTGTGTCGAGTCCTTCGATGTCAGCCATGGTTCAACGCTAACCGAGCCTGATCGAGGAGGGGCCGCGCGGGCTACGCTGCTCCCGCGGCCTTGCGAATCAGGTCGGTAATCAGCTTCTCGGTCTTCGGGGTGAGCGCGAGCAGGGCGAGCGAGGTGACCCACGCGTCGCCATCGTCGAGCTGGGCCGCCTCCTCGAATCCGAGGGTCGCATAGCGGCTGGTGAACTTCGCGGCGGCCTTGAAGAACACCACGACCTTGCCATCGGCGTTGGTGTATGCGGGGAATCCGTACCAGGTTTTCGGAACGAGGTGCGGGGCGACGGCGGTCACGATGCGATCGATGCCCTCGGCGAGCGCCCGGTCGTCGTCGGGCATTTCGGCGATGGCATCGCGCACCGCCGCTTCTCCCGCGGCGCGTGTCTTGCCCGCTTTCGCCTCGGCGCGAAGCTCGGCGGCACGCTGCTTGACCGCGTTGCGCTCTTCTTTCGACAGTCCGGCGCTTGTGTCAGCCATGTCGTGCTCCTTCGTCTGATTCTGCGGGCCGTCTCATGCCGCGCAAGGAATACGTTACGGCGCGGATGCGGCGCACGCGAGGGGTCTGGACGACGGGTGTCGCGGCATCCCGAATTTGCCGCACATCATCAGCGTCTAAAATTGGCGGAGCGTCGCCGAGAGGACACACAATGACCGACATTCAGATCTTCGAACCCGAAGGCCGTGCCATTCCCTACGCCGTCGAAGGCGACGGGCCCGGGCTCGTACTCATCGCCGGACAAGGGCTCGGTGTTGACTACCTCGGTTCGGTCGCGCACTGGATGGCGGGCGAAGACTTTCGCGTCGTGCGCATCGGTTCGCGCAGGCCAGCAGGGCTTGCGGATGCCGCTGCCCCGGCCGGCACCGCAGTGTCAATGAGCGATCTTGCCCAAGACGTGGTCGATGTCATGGATCACGCAGGCGTTGCCACCGCCTGGGTCGGCGGCCACGCATTTGGCGGCACGGTCGCGCGCACGGTGTCGCTCGAACACGGCGACCGGGTCAATGGTGTGCTCCTGCTCGCGGTCGAGGGCGCCGAGCCCGCCGGGCCAGCAGATTTCAGCGGCATCCCGGAGCGTTTTCGTGATGCCGAGGTCGAGCCGATGCAAATCGCCGCTCGCACAGCGACCCCGCTCGCACCCCTGGCGCCCGGCGTGCCGGTGCTGGTGCTGCAGGGAACCGACGACACTGTGACCCCCGTGGCAAATGGCGACGCGCTCAAGGCCTCGGCACCCGACCGGGTGAGCGTTGTTGCGATCGAGGGCGGCACGCATATGTTCCCGGCAACGCACATCGGCGCGACATCGTTCGCGATCGAGGACTATCTCGACTGGGACTAATCGGTGCGGTGCGGTGCGGCGCTACGTCGCGTCGAGTGAGCGCTCGAGCAGCGTTCGAAGCACCGCGCGATCGATACCGGTGAGGCGCGTGAGGTAGAGGCATCTCTTGCTCGCGCGATGCGGGCCGAGCTGCGCAAGCAACTCGGGCCAGCGTTCCGCGAACGCCGGGACCAGGTAGAGCGTGTGTTTCGTCGCGCCCGGAGCGAAGGCGAGCAACGGCGCCCGCCCGCTGTGCCCGCTGTCGTAGCGATATTCGTACTCGCCGAACCCGATGATCCGGCCCGCCCACACGACGGGCGTTTCGCCGGTGATCTCGCCGAGCAACGCGAGGAGCTCATCGGCCTCCGCGCGGCGCGGTCCTGTCGCGCGGTCGAGCACGTCTTCGACCGGCAGGTCTGACGGCGACATTGCGGGTTGTTTTGTGGCCACGGTAGGCACCTCCTCGTGCGCCGAGAATACCGTGTGCCGACGCGGCTGTGGATAACTTTCGGGGCGGCAAACGCATCACACCTACGGTATCCGGATGCGTGCAACAAGACAGAAAATCGCGATGATGGGGCTGGCGCTCGCCGCGTTGATGATGAGCGGATGCTCCGCCCCGGCCGCGCCCTTTGAACCCGAAGCACTGCCGGTGTTCGCGAGCGACGAAGAAGCGTTTGCGGCGGCGGAGGCAACGTATCGGGCGTACGTGGATGCGTCGAACGAGGTCAATCTTGCTGACTCTGAATCGTTCGAGGCGGTGTTTGCGCTGACGAACGGTGCGCTCAACGCCGCAGATCGAAAGACACTGTCGGCGATGCACGCGCGGGGCTTCGAACTTACTGGCGAAACGCGCATCAGGAGCGTTCATGCCGGCGCAATTTCTGGTGCGCGCGACAACGTCCGTCTCGAAGTCTGCCTGGATGTCAGCGAACTGCGTTTGCTTGACGTCAACGGAGAATCAGCGGTGGATCCGTCGCGACGGCCTCAGCAAGCATTAACAGTGTCCTTCGTGCCGAGTTCGATTGACCCGACTCAACTGGTCGCGAGCCTGCTAGAACCGAGTCAAGGAACGCAAGAATGCGGCTGAGGGCGTTGTCGCTCATCGTTCTACTGAGCGGCACGATTGGCACGGGCCCGGCCATATCGAGTGCAGTCGGTTGTAGCGGCCAGGTGTGGGTAGGCAACTGCACCATCTCGAACTCGGGCGGCCAAGTTGACCTCGGCGCCAGCACCGTCACCCCGGGTACAGGTTCAGGCTCGGGCCACGGCACCGGTGTCCGCCCGAACTCGGCCCGCCCGGCTCCGAAGCCGACG
>Ga0209477_1000153_pt1 | contig 38576 bp, 33 predicted proteins | sample KloWWTupernatant_FD_187180 | JGI IMG/M metagenome (GOLD analysis project Ga0209477, IMG submission 187180) | Active sludge microbial communities from Klosterneuburg, Austria, studying microevolution and ecology of nitrifiers - Klosterneuburg... | ecosystem: Engineered > WWTP > Aerobic digester >...
GGTCGAGGCCATTCCGGACCGCGCTCTCGGCCAGGCAAAAGCAGGCCTCGTATGGGTTGACAACGCCCGTTGTGGGTGCGTGCAGAGCGGCGATGATGTCCTGGGAAAGGTTGGGCTCCGCCGCCCGCACCTGTTCAGCCGTCCACATCTCCAGCCCGGTCACGCCTTTGGCCCGCCCGCGGCTGAGCAGGTTCTCCAGAACCGGCAGGTCGGCTTCGCTCAGGGCGATGGTCAACTCGCCGATGCGCTTGAACCCAAAACCCAGGTCGGCGGCCAGCGCATCCCACAGTTGGTTGCCTTCCCATTCCAGACCGCCCTTGACGCTGCGCGGATCGGAATGGTGCCCGCCATGGATGATGCCGCTGTTGGCCTTGCTCGTGCCAAAGCCCACATCGCATTCCTTCTCGAGCAGACAGACGCGCAGGCGGTAGCGGGTCAGCTCGCGGGCGATGGCGCATCCCACCACACCGCCGCCGATGATGACGACATCGAGGAGTTCGGGCATCGTGACAGGCGCCGGGCGCGCCACCAAGCCGCGCGAGCGCAAACTCCGGCGCGCGCACAGCATCGATGCTGCGTGTCTGGGAACAGCGCGGCCGGGAGGCCGTCGTCGCCGGTCCTCGTAGTCTACGCCCGTTCGGGAAACGGGCATACACTTATCGTTGGTAACGTTGATAAGGTTGGTAACGTTACCAACGTTATCAACGTTATCAACGAAACCGACATGACCCCCAAACCCCCCGACCCTCACGATCCCCGCCTGGGCGAGCTCGTCTCGCGCGAGCCCGCCGATTACGCCGCCGCCCGGGTAGTGCTGCTCGGCTGCCCGCAGGACATGGGCGTCGAGCGCAATCATGGGCGCCTGGGCGCGCGCGAGGCCCCGGCCGAGATCCGCCGGGCCTTCTACCGGCTGACGCCGCTTGGCCTGGCGATTGACCCGGCCCGCATCTTCGACGCCGGCGACGTGCCGATCCAGGCCACCCTCGAGGAGAACGCCGCCCTGCACCAGCGCCTGGTCCGGCGCTTTCTGGCCGATGGCAAGCGGGTGATCGTGCTCGGCGGCGGGAACGACATTTCATACCCGGACGCCTCGGCCCTCGCCCTGGAATCGCAACGCATGCTGGCCTTCAACATCGACGCCCACTTCGACGTGCGGGCCGACATGCCCATGAACAGCGGCACGCCCTACCGCCAACTCCTCGAAGGCGGCTTTATCGCGCCCGAGCGCTTCCACGAGCTGGGCTACCAGCCCCAGGTCAACTCGGCCGCCTATCTCGGCTATCTGCAAGACAAGGGCGCCCGCGTGCTGGGACTGTCCGAATGGCGCAGGAGGGGTGTTCTGGACGTTGTGCGGGACACACTTGCCGGCAGCGACGCCGACGCGATCTTTTGGGGTTTTGACATGGATGCCGTGCGCGGGGCCGATGCGCCGGGCGTCAGCGCGGTCAACCCGCTCGGGCTGGGCGCCGACGAATTCGTCGGGCTGTGGGCGCTGGCCGGATCCGACCCGCGCACACGCGTGGTCGAGCTGTCCGAGGTCAACCCGCGCTACGACGTCGACGGCCGGACCGCCCGCCTGGCGGCGGTGGCGGTGTGGTCGCATCTGGCGGCGCTTGCTGGCTGACCGACGACGACACGATATCCTCTTGATCGTCATCCCGCGCTTTCGCGCGGGATGACGGGTGAATGGCCAAGCAAGGCATACTTGCCCCCATGACCACGCATCGCTCCACCACCATCACCGCCGATGACGCGATCGCCCGCATTCAAAGCGGCATGCGCGTTTTTGTCACCGGCAACTGCAGCTTTCCCCGCACCCTCATGGATGCCCTCGTCCGCCGCGCGCCAAAGGTCAGCAACGTTGAAGTCATCCAGGTCCTGACCATCGGCAGCGACGACTACACCCGGCCCGAGATGGAGGGCCACCTGCGAGTCAACACCCTCTTCATCAGCGCCAACGTGCGCAAGGCCGTCAACGAAGGCCGGGCCGACTTCACCCCGGTCCGGCTGGCCGAGATCCCGATGCTGTTCCGCAGCGGCGCGGTCCCGCTCGACGTGGCCATGATTCACGTCTCGCCGCCGGATGCCCACGGCTTCTGCTCGTATGGCGTCGAGATCGGCGTGTCGAAGGCGGCGGCCGAAACCGCCCGTCTGGTCATCGCCGAGATCAACCCGCAGATGCCGCGCACCCTGGGCGACAGCTTCATCCACATCAGCAAGATCGACTACGCCGTCGAGGTCGATTACCCCCTGCCCGAGTTCGATCCGGGCGACAACGGCCCGCAAAGCATCTCACTCAACCGCCAGATCGGCGCCCACATCGCCGGAATGATCCGCGATGGCGACTGTCTGCAGCTCGGCATCGGCGGCATCCCCAATGGCGTGCTGCCCTTCCTCAAGGACAAGCGCGACCTGGGCGTGCACTCGGAGCTGTTCTCCGACGGCGTCATCGACCTGGTCGAGCGCGGGGTCATCAATGGCGAGCGCAAGAACCAGCACCCGGGCAAGATCATCGCCGGCTTCTGCCTGGGCTCGCGCCGGCTGTATCAGTGGGTCCACGACAACGCCCTGATCGAGTTCCGCCCAACCGAGTATGTCAACGACTCGCTCATCATCTCGCGCAACGACAACATGGTGGCGATCAACAGCGCGCTGGAGGTCGACCTGACCGGCCAGGTGTGCGCCGACAGCATCGGCACCCGGCTCTACAGCGGAATCGGCGGACAGCTCGACTTTATCCGTGGGGCCGCCCACAGCAAGGGCGGCCGCCCGATCATCGCCCTGCCCAGCTCGGCGGTGATGAAGGACGGCGCTCGAATCAGCCGCATCACGCCCATGCTCAAGCCAGGCGCGGGGGTGACCGTGCCGCGCTACGACATCCATTACGTCATCACCGAATTCGGGGTGGCCGATCTGTATGGCAAGACCATCCGCCAGCGCGCCCGGGCCCTCATCGGCATCGCCCATCCCGAGTTCCGGGCCGAGCTCGAGCGGGCCGCAGCGGAGCTGAACTACTTCTAGGCGCGGCGCGCACCCCCACTCGTGTCATCCTGAGTTCCGGACCGCTTTCAGCGGAAAGGACGGCAAGAAACGGCGTGTGCGCGGTAGCGCACACAACAAGCGCAGGCATCCTTCGGCTTCGCTCAGGAGGACTCCTGAGCGGAGCGCATCGGCGCGCATGCGTCGATGCGCGCAGTCGAAGGACGCTTGCGCTCCATTCGACAGCGGAAGCGTCCTTCGACTGCGTGCGGCTGGTTCGTACGGGGCCAAGCTCATCTCGGCCGCCGCCCTCCGCTCAGGATGCTTCCGCAGGTGGATGACGAGCCTAGTTTCTGAGCAGCGCGCCCCTCCGAGCGCCAGCACGCGCACGCGGACAAGGGCGCGCGAAGGACCCCTGTGACGTACGGCAGTCTCAAGCGTGAATCGGCACCCATTCGCTTTGGCCGATGTGCGCATGCCCATGCCTGAGCAGCTACACAAAAACCCTTATCGCACGAACACCCGACTCGCGGTATCGAAACGGAAAACTACCCCGGTGGTGGATACCAACTCCAGAACATCCCCCGTCGCGCCGGTGATCTTGACGATGCCCGTCGCCTGCGGCGTATGGTATGCAGTGCCCGCCTCCGTGACGGTGATCGCGCCGGTGAGAGGATCGACGCGATGGCGATAGACCAGCAGATCGCCTTCGGGCCCCGTTCTGCCGCTGCTGAAGTCGCGCGGTCCGCCCGCAAAAACCGCCAGCCGTTCAAGGCCATCCGGCGAATCCAAGTACCACACGTTGAGCGAAAGATGGTCCTTGCGTCCGGTGGGGTCCATCAGGATGGTGATGTGGCCATCGCCGGCCGGCTCGCCACCAAATTCCCGCGGTATCAGCCGGGTTGGGAGCGGCCGGGGCGCGAGGGTGGGTGGCGAGGCCATGGTTGGAAGGCGCGCGCCTTCCGGCAAAGGAGTCCGGCTCGGTAATGGCGCGTCCGCGGTCGCCACAAGCGCACTTTTGGTCGCAGCGTTGGACACAACGTTGAGATGCACGGCGGTCTGATCCGCGGTCGGCGCGACGATCACGAGCGGCGAGTTGAGCGGGCCGCTTGTGGCGGACATCTGCGGAGTTCCACTTGCTGTGCCGCCAATGCAAGCTGACAGCAGGCTGAGCCCTGCCACCAGAAACAGTGCCCATGGAGAATTGGCGTCTCGGCTCATCCCTACACCCACATCTGTGATCGTAGCTCCGAAACGGCCAGCGCCGGGACGGGGCGTATCGTTTCCATAGAGCCAAAGCCCGTCATCGGGCGATAATGACGTCATGACTGAAGCCGCATACCGTCTCGAAGCCGCCGACGCCATCGCCGCCCAGGGCGCGGACGCCGCAGCCGGGTTGACAACGAGTGAAGCTCAGGCGCGCCTGGCCAAATACGGCCCGAACGAGCTGCTCTCCGCCCCGCCCGTGCCCGCCTGGCGCAAGTTCCTCGCCCAATTCAACAACCCGCTCGTTCTGCTCCTGCTCGGCGCGACGGTAGTGTCCTTCATCGTCTGGCTGATCGAGAAGGACAGCTCACTCCCGTTTGAGGCCCTGGCCATCCTCAGCATCGTGGTGCTGAACTCGATCCTGGGCTATGCCCAGGAGGCCCGCGCCGAGCGGGCGGTGGCCGCCCTCAAGGCGATGGCGGCCGCCCACGCGACCGTCCTGCGCGACGGGGAAATCAAGGATATCCCGGCGGCCGAAGTCGTGCCCGGCGACATCCTGATCCTTGAGGAGGGCGACACGATCGCCGCCGACGCGCGCTTGATCGATATCGTGGCCTTGCAGACCTCCGAATCCGCCCTGACCGGCGAGAGCCTGCCGGTCTCCAAGAGCATCGAGGCAATTCCGGGCGCCCCGGAGATCGGTGATCGGCACAACATGGTCTTCAACGGCAGCGCCGTCACCTATGGCCGCGGACGCGGTGTGGTGACCGGGACTGGGATGAAGACCGAGATGGGCCATATCGCCAATCTGTTGTCCCAGGGCCGCGAAGAGCCGACCCCGCTGCAGATCGAGATCGCCCAGGTCGGGCGGGTGCTGGGCATCGCCGTCATCGCCATCGCCGTGGTGATGATCGGCGCCATCCTGATCACCCAGTCGGTCCGAACGGCGGGCGGGATCGTCGACGCGCTCATCCTGGGCGTGTCGCTGGCCGTCGCCGCCGTCCCCGAAGGGCTGGCCACCATCATGACGGTCGTCCTCGCCCTGGGCGTGCAGCGCATGGCCAAACGGAATGCCATCATCCGCAAACTCGCCGCGGTCGAGACGCTTGGCTCTGCAAACATCATCTGCACCGACAAGACCGGCACGCTCACCCGCAACGAGATGACGGTCCGGGCCCTGGTGACCGCCGGCGGGCGGGTCGATTTCGGCGGGGCGGGCTACGCGCCCAAGGGCGAGGTCAGCCATGCCGGCCGGCCGCTGGCCGAAGCGCCGGAAAGTCTGCGCATCGAGGCGGCCCGGTCGCTGCGCGCCTCCATGCTGGCCAATAACAGCGGGTTGGCCCTGCGCGACGGGCGCTGGGCAATCCAGGGCGATCCGACGGAAGCCGCGCTGCGGGTGGCCGCGCTCAAGTTCGGGCTGGAGCCCAACGGAATCGAGCACCGCTTCGAGCGGACCGGCGAGGTGCCTTTCTCGTCCGAGCGCAAGCTCATGAGCACCGTCCACGCCGACGCCGAGCAACCCGAACGGGTCTTCATCTTCGCCAAGGGCGCCCCCGATGTGCTGCTCGGCCGCTGTACCCATGAGCGGGTGGGCGAGGACGCCGTCGCCCTCGACGCGCCCCGGCGCGAACGCATCCTGGCCTCGATCGAAAGCCTGGCTGGTGAAGCCTTGCGCACGTTGGGCGTCGCGTATCGCACCGAGTCGCGCGAGAGCGTGCCCAAGCCGCCCGATGCGGGCGTCGAGCGCGATATGGTTTTCCTTGGCCTGATCGGGATGATCGATCCGCCCCGGACTGAAGCCGCGGCGGCCATCCGGCTGGCCGAGACGGCCGGCATCCGGGTGATCATGATCACCGGCGACCATCCCCGGACCGCCCAGGCAATCGGAACCGAACTGGGTCTGGTTGGCGCGGCCCGGACCGGGGCCGAGATCAACGCGATGGATGAGACCGCGTTACGCGCCGCTGTCCGGGATGTATCCGTATTCGCCCGGGTCAGCCCGGAGCACAAGCTGCGGATCGTGCGCGCGCTCAAGGCCAACGGGGCCGTCACCGCGATGACCGGCGACGGGGTCAACGACGCGCCCGCGCTGAAGACGGCTGATATCGGAATCGCGATGGGCATCACCGGCACCGACGTGTCGAAGGAAGCGGCCGACATGATCCTGGCCGACGACAACTTCGCCACCATTGTCGCCGCGGTCGAGGAAGGCCGGGCGATCTTCTCCAACATCCGCAAGTTTTTGCGTTATCTGCTCTCGTCGAATATCGGCGAAGTGCTGACGATGTTCCTGGGCGTGATGCTGGCCGGCGTGCTGGGCATCCCGTCCGCGCATGGCGAGCTCCTGGTCCTGCCGCTGCTGGCCACCCAGTTGTTGTGGATCAACCTGGTCACCGACAGCGCCCCGGCCCTGGCGCTGGGCCTCGATCCCGCCCGCGCAGGCGCGATGCAGCGCCCGCCCCGGGCGAAGAGCGCGGGCGTGCTGGATCGAAGGATGTGGACGGGCATCGTGTTCGTGGGCGCGGTCATGGCGGCCGGCACGCTGCTGGTGCTGGATGCCTCGCTGCCAGGCGGGCTGATCGCCGGCGTCGGGACGCTCGTCCACGCTCGGACCATGGCCTTCACGACCCTGGTCCTGTTTCAGCTCTTTAACGTCTTGAATGCCCGCTCGGACGAGCGCAGCGCCTTTGAGGATTTGTTCGTAAACCGATGGGTGTGGGCGGCGGTGGGATTGTCCCTTGCGTTGCAGGCCCTGGTTGTGTATGTGCCGTTCCTGCAGCAGGCCTTCCAGACCACCGCCCTGAGCGTCGAGGACTGGCTGTTGTGTCTGGGCGTTGGCAGCACCGTGTTGTGGGCGCGCGAAGCCGTCAAGCTCGTCCGGCGTGTCCTGACACGGCGCTGACGTCTTTCGCGTCCGAAAGTCATCCCGAAAAATACCTGGCGAGATCACAATCCCCGCGCTTCGCGCGGGGATTGTGATCTCGCCAGGTATTTTTCGGGATCGGCTCTAGACTATTCCGCGCAGGATCAGCAGCAGACCAACCAGGCCGAGCACAACGGCGACCAGCCGGCCGGTCAATGTGACAATCGCGCTAACGCGCTTCCACAGCGCAGCAAGCTGCGGGCAGCCCGCTTTCCCGAATTGGGGCTACACTGACTTGGCAATCTGGCGTTTTTGACCGGGCTGCAACATGGAGGACATTCACTATGGCGAAATTCGAAAGGGTCGAGGAAATCGACGTTACTCCCGACAAGGTCTGGAAGGTCATCATCACCCCGGACGTGTGGGACGAGTGGATGCCAGGAATCACTGGCATCTCCGGCGCCGGGCCGGCGGTGGTGGGGTCGTCGTATCCGTATCAGGCCGGTGACAAGACGGGCAAGGCGACCGTCACCCGGCTCGAGCCGGGGCGGATGCTCGAAATCGTCACCGAAGTGGGCGGCCACAAGACCACCCACCACTTCACCCTCTCCCCGCGCACGGGCGGGCTGCTTGGCCTGGGCGGGGTAAACGGCACCAAGGTCGATTACGTCATGGAGTACGCCCCGGCCGGCGGAATCCTGGGCGCGTTTGTCGCCGGTGGAAATCCGGTGGATCTGCTGAAGGTCAAGAACGCACTCGCGCGGCTGGAGAACCTGGCCGAGAAGCCGGATCTCTCGGGTGGCATCGGCAAGCTGTCGTCTTAAGAGGCCTCGGCGCCTGCGGCCGGGAAATTTGCCGGAAGCGACCGTCCTCGCCCCGGCGTACGCCGGGGCAGGGACGGTCGCTTCCGGCGACAAATTTCGACACACGCAAACAAGGAGACACATCATGGGACTATTCGCAACACTGATTCTGGGCGGTATCGCGGGCTGGCTGACCGGCATGATCATGAAGGGCGGCGGCTACGGCCTGCTCGGTGACATCGTGCTGGGCATCATCGGCGGCATCGTCGGCGGCTTCATCGGCGGGTTGATCTTCGGCGTGGATATGGTCAACGGGATCAATCTGACCAGCCTTCTCGTCTCGATCCTCGGGGCAGTGCTGGTGGTCTGGCTCTCGCGCCTGATCCGCGGCAGGCGCTGATCTTCTGTTTTCAGGTGAAACGGTCCCCAGCTTCGCTGGGGACCGTTTCACCTGAAAGATTTGGCGCGCCGTCCCGTTATATTTTCGAGATCCAGACCTGAATCTTGGTCCGATCGTAGTCGAAGTTTCCATCGGTGTCGGGCTTGCCCAAGACCTTCTTAAGATCCACGACATCGGTCCAACCCGCGCCAAGTACATGCCCATTGACGGCCCGGATGCTTGTGCCGCCAATCGCGACCGCGCCATGGAAGATCTGACGGTCGATCAGCCGGTAGAAACCCACTGCCGATCCGGCCGGGATCGCCGATTTGCCATCCCAGCGTTTGCCGGATAGGAACTTGAGCTTATCTCGCCAGGCATTCCCATTTATGGACGCAATCTCCGTGGGCGTGATGCCTTTGCCGAGGAGGAATCTCACATACGCGACGGCGTCGTAGCAGATTCCACCGGTGTACTTGCGAATATCGGCCCCCTTAAGCAGTGCAAGCGCGTGCTTCTTTCGCTCCGGCTCGCCCAGCATGGCGACCTTGGCTCCTTCTGGTTTCAGACTCATAAACTATCTCCTTGTTGGTAAATGCGTGCTCGACCCACACTATTTCTTTGATCTTTAGTAGTGTAGACCTCTTGGTTGGCGTGTCCAGTCTGAAAATCCCGAAACACCCTGCCCGCCCCCGCGCACGCCGGGGCGGGCAGGGTGTTTCGGGGAATCCCACGCCCCGGAGCCGAGAGTGATATGTGCTCTGACCGTCCATTCCTGGTGTATATTTCACCCTTCCAATGGATATGGACGACAAAGATTATCTGATTTTGCGCGAGCTGCAACGCAACGCGCGAACGACAAATCTCGAATTGGCGCGCCTGGCCGGCCTCTCGCCGACCGGGCTGCAGAAGCGCCTCGAGAAGCTCGAATCGGCTGGCGTCATCGGCGCGTATGTGGCCGTGCTCGATCGCGAGAAGCTCGGCTATGACCTGATGTGCTTCGTCCAGGTCAACCTGCGTTACCACTCGGTCGACCTCGTCCGCAAGTTTCGGGCGGCGGTCAAGGCCATGCCCGAGGTGCTCGAGTGCCATCACATCACCGGCGAGGCCGACTACGTGCTCAAGATCGCCGTGCGCGATCGGCAGCAGCTCGAAGCCTTTCTGGTCAACACCCTCACCCCCGCGCCGGGGGTTGAGCGCATCCGCACCAGCCTGGTCCTGAACGAGGTCAAGTCCACCACAGCGCTGCAGCTCGGAGCTGATCCGGAGCCAAAGCGTCAGCCGCGCCGCGCGCGCAAGGTTCAAGATGTCTGACGATTTCCTCCCCATCAACCGGGTCGACCACATCGAGTTCTATGTCGGCAACGCCCGCCAGGCCGCCCATTTCTACAAGACCGCCTTCGGCTTCGCCCAGACCGCCTATAGCGGGCTCGAAACCGGCAACCGCGAGCGCGCCTCGTATGTGCTCGAGCAGCACAACATCCGGCTGGTGCTGTCGAGCGCGCTTTCGCCCGATCATCCGATCGCCCGGCTCGCCCACCTGCATGGCGACACCGTCGCCGTCGTGGCGGTCGAGGTCCCCGACGCCGCCGCGGCGTATCGCGAGACCACCAAGCGCGGGGCCACCGGCGCGATCGCGCCCATGGAGATCGAGGACGAACACGGCCTGTATCGCGCCGCCGCGATCCGGCTGTATGGCGATACGCTGATGAAGTTTGTCGAGCGGGGCAAGTACCGCGGGCCGTTCGTGCCGGGCTACACGGCCGTCGACTATGCGGGTTCGCGCAACGCCCAGGGCAAACCCACCGGATTCGGCCTGATGCACGTCGACCACATCGTCGGCAACGTCGAGCTCGGCGCGATGAACCGCTGGGTGGATTTCTTCGCCCAGACGATGGGCTTCGAGCAGCTCCGCCATTTCAGCGACAACGACATTCACACCGAGTACTCGGCCCTGATGTCAAAGGTCATGATGAACGGGAACGGCAAGATCAAGTTCCCGATCAATGAGCCAGCCGAAGGACGCAGGAAGTCTCAGATCCAGGAATATCTGGACTACCACTATGGCCCCGGGGTGCAGCACCTCGCGTTGAGCACCGGCAACATCGTCGAGGCGGTCACCCGCCTACGCAATTCGGGGGTCGAGTTCCTGCGCGTGCCGAGCGCTTACTATCATGAGCTCGAAGCCCGGGTGGGCAAGATCAACGAACCGGTCGACACGCTGGCCGAACTCGGGGTGCTGGTCGACCGCGACGAGGAGGGATATCTGCTCCAGATCTTCTCCAAGCCGGTCGAGGATCGCCCAACGGTCTTCTACGAGATCATCGAGCGGCACGGCTCGCGCGGGTTCGGGGTGGGCAACTTCAAGGCCCTGTTCGAGTCGATTGAGCGCGAGCAGGAGCTGCGAGGGAATTTGTAGGGATATGCCGATGGCGAGCGCATGATTGACTCCACCCACGACCCCAACCTGCGGAGCTGGGTTACGTCGGCCAACGACCCGGATACCAGCTTCCCGATCCAGAACCTGCCACTCGGCGTGTTTGCCGATGCAGGCGGCAGCCGGATCGGGACCGCCATCGGGGATTCGGTGCTCGACCTGGCCGCCTGCGCCGAGGCCGGTTTAGTCGACGGCCCGGCCGGGGCAGCCTGCCGCGCGCCCGATCTCAATTCGCTGATGGCCCTCGGCTCGCCGCACTGGCGGGCACTGCGCCATCGGCTCAGCGCGCTCCTGCGCCATGACGCGCGGGAGCGCGTCTCGCTTGCCCGGCTGCTCAGGCCGTTGGGCGAGCTCGAGATGCGCCTGCCGGCCCGGATCGGCGACTACACCGACTTTTACGCCTCGATCCAGCACGCCACAACGGTCGGAGCGCAGATGCGGCCGGAGAATCCGCTCCTGCCCAACTACACCTGGGTGCCGATCGGCTACCACGGGCGGGCCTCCTCGATTGTCGTCAGCGGCACGCCGGTCATCCGCCCGCATGGCCAGTTCAAGCTCGAGGCGGAGGCGCCCCTCTACGCCCCCACCCGGCGGCTGGACTACGAGCTCGAGCTCGGCGCCTGGGTGGGGCCGGGCAATCCGCTTGGCGCGCCGGTCCCGATCGCCGAGGCAGGCGCGCGGCTGTTCGGGCTGAGCCTGCTCAACGACTGGTCGGCCCGGGACATCCAACGTTGGGAGTATCAACCGCTCGGGCCCTTCCTGGCCAAGAATTTTGCCACCAGCGTCTCCGCCTGGGTGGTGACGCTGGACGCCCTGGCCCCCTTTCGCTGCCCCGCCTTCCCCCGCAACACCGACCAGCCCCAACCGCTGCCCTATCTCAACGATCCGGCCGATCAGGCAGGCGGCGGCCTCGACATCATCCTCGAGGTCCTGCTCAGCACCCCGCACATGCGGGCCCGCGGTGACGCGCCGCACTTGCTGAGCCGCGGCAACGCCCGCGACCTGTACTGGACCCTCGCCCAGATGCTCGCCCACCACAGCAGCGGCGGCTGCAACCTGCGGCCTGGCGACCTGCTCGGCACGGGCACGGTCAGCGGGCCGGCCCCCGACTCACGCGGGTGTCTGCTCGAGTTGACAGACGGCGGCAAAGCGCCGATAACGCTGCCCAGCGGTGAGACCCGCCGCTTTCTCGAGGACGGCGACGAGGTCATCCTGCGCGGGCACTGCGCGCGGGAGGGTTTCCGAAGCATCGGACTGGGCGAATGCCGCGGGATCGTGAATCCTGCCCAACGGATGGAGTAACACACATGCCTTTCTATCGCGCGCTCGGGGACATCCCCCACAAACGCCACACCCAGTTTCGCAAGCCCGATGGCGGGCTGTATCGCGAGGAAGTAATGGGGCTGGAGGGCTTCCATGGCCACGCCGCGCTGCTGTATCACCACTTCCTGCCGCCGCGGGTGGTCAATACCGAGTATCTCGGCGACACCCGGGTCGACTACAGCGCTTATGGCGCGCTGCGCCATCGCGCCTTTGCGACCGCGGAGGCGCCAGCCGGGGGCGATCCGGTCGCCGCCCGGCGCGCGCTGCTGGGCAACACCGACGTCAGCCTGAGCGTCAGTCGCGCAACGCGAAGCATGGACTACTACTACCGCAACGCCCAGGCCTACGAGACCTGGTTCGTCCACGAAGGCGCGGGCGTGCTGCGGACCCAGTTCGGGCGCATCCCGTTCACGAGCGGCGACTATCTGGTCATCCCCTTTGGGGTGACCTGGAAGATGGAACTCGGCACGGCCGAGGGGCGCTTCTTCGTCATCGAGTCGCGCGGACAGATCAACACGCCCCGCCGGTATCGCAACGACTACGGCCAATTGCTCGAGCACGCCCCGTATTGCGAGCGCGACTTCCGCGCCCCAGCCGAGCTCGAGACCTCAACCGAGCGGGGCGAGTTCGAGGTCCGGGTCAAGGCCCGCGACGGGATCAGCCGGCACGTGCTCGACCATCATCCGTTTGACGTGGTGGGCTGGGACGGCTATCTCTTCCCGTATGCCTTCAGCATTCATGACTTCGAGCCGATCACGGGCCGGGTGCATCAGCCCCCGCCGGTGCATCAGACCTTTCAGTGCGATGGCTTCGTGGTCTGCTCGTTTGTCCCGCGCCTGTTTGATTACCACCCCCAGGCGATTCCGGCGCCGTATAACCACAGCAACGTCAACAGCGACGAGATGATTTACTACTGCGACGGCAACTTCATGAGCCGCAAGGGGATCGAGAAGTACGACATCACCCTGCATCCTTCAGGCCTGCCGCACGGCCCGCAACCCGGCGCGACCGAGGCCAGCATCGGGGTGAAGGAGACGAAAGAGCTGGCGGTAATGGTCGACACCTTCGCCCCGCTCAACGTGGCCACGCCCGCGCTGGAGCTGGAGAAGCCGGATTACATGGCGAGCTGGATGGCGGGGGATGGGGAGTAGGGGCGAAGCACCCGCAGATATATAGGGGCATGCCGCAGCGCGATGGCGGGTGCTGTCGCCCCTGCATCATGTCGCGCGGGCGCGGCGGGACCATCATCCCAACACCCTGAAAACGATCAACGCCGTCTCACCGGCTTTGCGGGATCGACGATGGTCAGGGCGCCGAACCAACGCCGAAACTCGGCGGCGTTGCGGGTGATGAGTCCGCGCCGGCGCTGGGCAAATGCGCCGATCAGGATATCGGCGATCGGGCGCTTGGCCGACAGGCCAGCCCGTTTGGCAGCCACATACGCATTCCAGGCCTTCATTCCGGCGAGCGTGTCGTCGGCGGTCCAGACCGTGTCCAGCGGGATACCGATCCCGGCGCAGAACGTTCGTGCGGCGTCGGGCCTGCCGCCCAGAGCCGGGGCGATTTCGACCAGCGTGACTGGGCAGGCAACGAGGCCCTCCTCGCGCAAGCGGTCGAGCGCCTGGGCCGAACCGATGGCGAACTTCGGATCGCCCAGGGCGATGTCGAGCAGGACGCAGGTGTCGATCACCCAGCTCATACGTCGGCCTCGCCGGCGCGGAGGAGCTCAAGCATCGCGGCGGTTGTCGGCGGGAGGCCAGGGTTGACCCTCCGCGCGAAGCCGATCATCGCCACGGCGTTGGGCGGTGTTTTGGCGTCTTCGGGAATAAACACCCGCAATTCGTGTTCGGACACAAACTCCCAGCGCAGAGCCTGGCCGGGCGCCAAGCCGGCCTGCTTGCGGATCGCCGCGGGCACGGAGGTCTGCCCACGTTCGGTAAGGGTGGTGGTCATATCATCCATGTGTACATGATAACATGTGAAGGCATCATGTCCAAATCACGGATTCGGAGGATGAAACGAATTGCACGGAAGGTCCCGTAACCACCGAGGGGCAACGCCGCCAACGCCCGTCATCCCGCGCGAACCCTTCGACCTGCCCGCGGAGCGGGCCGCTCATCGCGAGCGCGGGGCCCGTAGCGCGGCCGGGCAATATCGCCACGGTGCGGCGGTGCACAACGGGTGTACGTGCGGGCGAAGCACCCGCCGAAACGTTCGGGCGTGCAACAGTTCGATGGCGGGTGCTGTCGCCCCTACATCATGGGGCGCAACTGGCCAACGCCGGCGTATGCGCCCCGCTGTGATATGCTCGTCCGGCATTAGGAACGGGCATATTGCACGCGTCGTGAACGGAGACGAACATGCATGAAGTCGCGCTGTTGATCGAGATCGCCATGGCCCTGGTCGTGGCCTTTATCGGCGGGGTCATTGCCCGCCGGATCGGGCTGCCGACCATCGTCGGCTACCTCCTTGCCGGGATCGTCATCGGCCCCTTCACCCCCGGCTTCGTCGGCGACACGCATACCATCCAGCAACTCGCCGAGTTGGGCGTCATCCTGCTCATGTTCGGGGTCGGCCTGCATTTTTCGCTGAACGACCTGTGGAAGGTCCGGGCCATCGCCATCCCCGGCGCGCTCGGCCAGATGGCCCTGGCCACCCTGCTCGGCTTCGGCATCAGCCAGGCCTGGGGCTGGACGCCCACCGCCGGGCTCGTCCTCGGCCTGGCCATCTCGGTCGCCAGCACGGTCGTCCTTCTGCGCGGGCTCATGGACAACGGTCTGTTGAATACACCTCAGGGCCAGGCCGCCATCGGCTGGCTCATCCTCGAAGACCTGGCCACCGTCCTGATCCTGGTCCTGATGCCCACCCTGGCCAGTCAATCGGGCGGGTTCGATTGGGCCCAGCTCGGCCTTACCCTGCTCAAGGCCGCCGGGTTCGCCGTCCTCGTCCTGCTGGCCGGCACTCGCCTCATCCCCTGGATCCTGCTCCGGGTCGCCCATACCCGCTCGCGCGAGCTGTTCATCCTGGCCGTCATGACCATCGCCCTGGGCACCGCCGTCGGCGCCGCCCAAGTCTTTGGCGTGTCGCTGGCCCTGGGCGCCTTCGTCGCCGGTGTCGTGGTCAGTGAATCGCCCCTCAGCCATCAGGCCGGGGCGGATGTTCTTCCCTTTCGCGAGGTGTTCGCCACCCTGTTCTTCGTCTCGGTCGGGATGCTGGTCAACCCCGGATACGTGCTCGCCAACTGGGTGACCGTCCTCGGGCTGACCGCCCTCGTCGTGGTCGGCAAGCCGATCATCACCGTGCTGCTCGGATTAATCTTCCCCTGGCCCGCCCGGACCACCATCGTGGTCGCCCTCGCCCTCAGCCAGATCGGAGAGTTCTCCTTCATCCTCGGCCAGGCCGGCGTTTCGCTGGGACTGCTCAACCAGGACCAGTATTCGCTGATTCTGGCGGTCGCCCTCATCTCCATCACCCTGAATCCAGCCATGTTCCGCCTGCAGGCGCCACTGGAGAAAATGCTGCGGCGCGTCCCGCCGTTGTGGAAGCGACTGGACCGGGCCAGCCCGGCGCCGCTGGCTCTGACTGAGGCCGGTCAGCCGGAGAATGGGCATGTCGTCCTCGTCGGCTATGGGCGGGTCGGGCATCAGATCGCCGGGCTGCTCCGGGGCATCTCGATTCCGATCGTTGTCGTTCACGCCGACGCCGCCCAGGTCGAGGAACTGAAACGCCAGGGCATCCCCGGCCTGTTCGGCGATGCCGCGAATTCGGAGGTGCTCACCCACGCCCATCTGGATCGCGCCCGGGCTCTGGTCGTGGCCGGCCCGGACGAATCGGCCAGCGCCCTGGTCGTCGGAACGGCCCGCGCGCTGGCCCCGGACCTGCCCATCGTCGCGCGGGCCGCCACCCGCGAGGGGGTGAAGCGCCTGGGAGATCTGGGCGCCCAGGATGTCATCTACCCTGAGCTCGAGGGCGGGCTCGAGCTTCTGCGCCACACCCTGCTCCGCCTGGGCTTCCCCCTGCGCGAGATTCACGAGTACACCGATGCGGTCCGGCGCGACCACTACGATCTTCAGATCGATACCGAGGAAGAGCATCGGCTGCTGGACCGGCTCATTGACACGCTGCCCGGCATCGACGTCTCCTGGCTGACCGTGCCGGCCGGCAGCCCGGTCGCGGGGCAGTCCCTGGCCGAGGCGAACCTGCGGGCCCGCGCCGGCGCGTCAGTCGTCGCCATCCAGCGCGGGAAGACGCTCATGGCCAACCCCAAATCCGTGACCGCCTTTCAGGCGGGCGACCGGATCGCGTTGATCGGCGACGCGGAACAGATCGAGACGGCCGGGCGGCTCCTGGGGCCGGGCAACTAGACCGACCGCCGGCGCACAACCTTCACCGTCAACCCTTTGCCCGGGTTCGGGATCGGGGCGGCCTGGATCTCCACCTGGTAATCCGGGCTGGGCAGGGCGAACTCGAAGTGGCGCAGCAGCGTCGCGATCACGACCATGAGCTGCGACTCGGCCATCCCCGCCCCCAGGCAGGTGTGCGAGCCGAGGGTAAACGGGGCGTAGGTGTTCGGGACCTTGGGCCGGTCGGCCCGGGCGTGCCGGTCGATGTCAAAGCGCTCGGGCTCGGGGAAGTACTCTGGCAAGTATTGGGTCAGAGCGTTGGCCACCATGACCTCGGTCCCCGGGGTGAAGGCGTAGCCGCCAAACTCGAAGGGCTGGGTGACTGTGCGCGGGGTGAAGGGGGCGACCGGATACATCCGGAGCGTCTCCATCGCCGCGCCGTGCAGCGCGCTCATGCCCTTGAGGGCCTCGACGGTCAGCGTCCCGCCGCTGGCCGCGAAGGCGGCGTCGACCTCGGCCTGGACCCGCCCGAGCACGCCCGGGTAATGCAGGATGGCGTAGAGCATGAAGCTGGCCGTCGAGGCGACCGTGTCCATCCCGGCGAAATACGGGCCCAGCGTCGCCGCGATCAGGGTCGGCTCCGAGTAGGGTTGCCCGTTCTCATCCACCCCGGCGACCAGATCGTCGAGCAGATCAGCCGGCCGGTCGGTGGGCGGATGGGCGCGATGCCAGGCCAGCACGTTGCGGGCCAATTCCATCGCGCGCGCGCGGGCGCGGGTGTAGGCCGGCAGGCGCAACATGAACTTCGGGTGGGTCTTCATGACATGGACCTTCATGTTCGTGTTGAGCAGCGTCCACAACGATTCAAAGTAATCGCCGCAGGGCTGGCTGGCCAGCAGGATCCCAAGTTGCTCGGTGATGATCCGCTGCACAGTGGGGAAGACCGCAAACGTCGTGCCCTCTTTCCAGTCGCGGGTGGACGTGCGGGTCAGGTCGACGACCTCGCCGATCCGCCCAAGCAGGATCTCGCGGCCATAGCCCCGGCGCTGGACCTTGCGCTGGTGGCGGTGCGGCACACCGTCGAGGGCGACCATAAAGGCTTCCGAACCCAGCTCGCGGGCGAAGCCGCCGAACAGCTCGACGCTGCCCAGATACTCGCCCGCCTCGCGGGCCAGAAAGCGGTTGGCGTCGAGGCCGGCCATAATCGTGTATTCACGCGACAGCAGGCGGACGCGGAAGACCGGCCCATGCTCGCGATACAGGCCGAGCAGATAGGCCAGCGGATCGATCCGCATGCTGAGGGCGTTACCCAGCACGGGCAGGCCGGGCGCGAGGGGCGGTTTGCCGCCGGCCTTGCCGGCCGCGGCCGCGGGTGGATTTGCGGTTTGGTTCATCTGGATATCCATGGTGATCGTGCGCGACATTCACCGTCCCGGCTGCGCCGGGACGGTGAATGTCGCGCACAAACACCCAGGGTGTCAACGACCGTAGATGGCCGGATCGGGTGGCGTGGCCGAGCGGAAGTCCTCGCGCGGGGGCGAGAAGGTATCGAGGGCGATCGCGTCCTCGAGGGTCTCGACCGCGTGCCAGGTCATTGAGGGGATCATGATCGTTTCGCCCGGGCCGGCAATGATGATCTTGCCGTCGAGATCGAAGCGGCAACGTCCGCTGTGGATGAAGGAGATCTGCTCGTGCTCGTGGCGATGGCGCGGCACCGAGGTGCCCTTGCCCAACTCGATCTTGACCTGCATCACGTTCTTGCCATCGGCGACGATGCGGCGGCGCACGCCCTCGAACATCGTCACCCACTCGTGTTGTTTGTCCATACGCGTATGTTACGCCAAGGGACTCTGCCTGTCCGCGGCAGGAATCTATCCGCAGATTACGCAGATTTGCGCCGATTGGTCAATGGGGACTTGACGGGCGCTATAAATATCCAGAATCTGCGTAATCTGCGGACAAATCCTTACAGCCGCGCGATCGTAATGCCGGCGGCCGCCAGCGCGGCGCGGACGGCGCGGGCCCGGGCAGCCGCCCCCGGCGCATCTCCGTGCAGACAGATCGTGTCGGCATGCAGCCCAACCCGGCTGCCGTCATGGGCAGTCAGCCCGCCCGCGCCGACGATGGCGACGGACTGGGCGGCGGCGGCCGCATCGGTCTCGAGCATCGCCCCGGGCAGTTTGCGATCCCGCAGCGCGCCGCTGGCTTCATACGCGCGATCGGCAAAGGCCTCCTCGGCCACCCGCAGCCCGGCCGCCCGGCCAGCTTCGGCCAGGCCCGAGCCGGCAAGCGCGACGAAGATCAGCCCGCGGTCAAAGGCCGCGACCGCGTCGGCGATGGCCCGGGCCGTGGGCGGATGGGCCGCCGCATGGTTGTAGAGCGCGCCGTGGGCCTTGACATGAGCCAGCGCCGCGCCTTCGGCCCGGGCGATGGCGTGCAGCGCGCCAATCTGGGCCAGTACGCTGTTGAAGACCTCGGCCGGCGTCATCGGCAGAGCCCGCCGCCCGAAGCCCTGCAGATCGGGGTAACCCGGATGGGCGCCGATCGCGACACCGAGTCCAACGCACAGATGGACCGTCGCCCGCATGACCTCCGGGTCGCCGGCGTGCGCGCCGCAGGCGATGTTGGCGCTGGTCACCTCGCGCAGAATCGCCGCGTCATCGCCCAATGTCCAACGGCCAAAGCTTTCACCACAATCGGCGTTGAGGTCAACTTTCATTATGGGAGTATAGGTGCGCGAGACGAGACTCCCCGCCCCGGCATACGCCGGGGCGGGGAGTCTCGCCTCGCCCTATACTCAAACGCCATGCCCGATGACCTGTTCACGACCATGACCGAGCGCTATCGGAGCGGCAATCTGCCGTGGGCGGATGAGCTTCCCCCGCCCGAAATCATCGCGCTGTGCGAGGCCCTGCCCCCCGGCCGCGCGCTCGATCTCGGCTGCGGGCTGGCCCGCTCGTGTATCTACCTCGCCCAACGCGGATGGCAGTGTGAGGGGGTCGACTTTGTGCCAGAGGCCATCGCGCAGGCCAGGGAGCGGGTCATCGCCTCGGGCGCTGCCGATCGGGTGACGCTGCACGTCGGGTCGGTCCTCGCCCTTGACCAGCTTGAGCCGCCGTTCGACCTCGCCATCGACATCGGCTGTTTGCACGCCCAGCCCAAGGAGGCGGTCCCCGTCTACGTCGCCCAGCTTCGTCGGCTGCTCCGCCCGGGCGGCACCTTTGTGCTCTTTGCCCACCTGCGCGACGAGGCCGACGCCGACGAACAGCGTTGGACAACGCTGTCGACCCTGGAAGAGGGCTTCCGCGACGGCTTCATCGTTGATCGCATGTTGCGCGGCACGACCCGGATGGCCGACGCGACCTGGGCGTCGGTGTGGATGTGGATGAAGCGATCATGACCGATTTTCGGCTCCTGTTCAGCACCCGCATCACCCGCATGTTCGCCTACGGTTTTCTGTCCGTGTCGCTGGCGCTGTATCTCACCAGCATCGGGCTGAGCGAGCAGATGGTCGGCGTGCTGTTCACCCTGACCCTGGCCGGGGACGCGGCCATCTCGCTGTGGCTGACCACCCGGGCTGATCGCTTTGGCCGGCGCAAAACCCTCATCATTGGCAGCGGGCTGATGCTGATGGCCGGGATCGTCTTTGCCCTGACTCGTGAGCCCTTCCTGCTGGCCGTTGCCGGCATCATCGGGGTGGTCAGCCCGAGCGGCAAGGAGATCGGCCCCTTCCTGTCGATCGAGCAGGCGGCCCTCACCCAGCTCATCCCCAGCCAGCGCCGGACCCAGGTCTTCGCCTGGTACAACCTGGCCGGCTCGTTTGCGACCGCGACCGGAGCCCTATGCGGCGGATTGCTGGTTCAGGCCCTGCGGGATGGCGGGATGGACACGGTCGGCGCGTATCGGGCCCTCGTCATTGGCTACGCCCTGATCGGCATCGCCCTGGCCTTCGTCTTCTGGCGGATGTCGGACAAGGTCGAGGCCCCCGTCGCTGTCGCCGCGCCAGCGGGCCTGCTAGGCCTCGGCCAGTCGCGCAACATCGTGCTGGGATTGTCTGCATTATTTGCGTTGGACGCCTTTGCAGGCGGCTTTGTCATCGACAGCTTTCTGGCCTATTGGCTGACCGCGAAGTTCGGGATCGCCCCGGGCGCGCTGGGGGCGGTGTTCTTTGCCACCAACCTGCTGGCCGGGATCTCGGCCCTGGTCGCCGCCCCGATGGCGCGCAGGTTCGGGTTGATCAACACGATGGTGTTCACCCACATCCCGTCGAACGTGCTGCTGATCCTGGTCCCGCTCATGCCGAGCCTGCCCCTGGCCGTCGGCATGCTGTTATTTCGCTTTGCCATCTCGCAGATGGACGTGCCGACCCGTCAGAGCTATACGATGGCGGTTGTGCGCCCCGAGGAGCGCAGCGCGGCGGGCGGCGTGACCGGCATCGCCCGGAGCGTGGGCGCGGCGATCTCGCCCAGCCTGGCCGGGCCGATGCTGGCCTCGGCCTCGTTGTTGTCGCTGCCCTTCTTCATCGCCGGCGGGCTGAAGATCGTCTATGACCTGGCGCTGTATCGGAGCTTCAACAAGAACAAGCCGCCGGAGGAGCATAAGGAAGCATGATGTGCCTGCACCTCGGAGGTAGGCGCCTGCGACTCTATGCGATGACGGTCCTGGGGCGCCTACCTCCGAGGTGCAGGCTCACTTCATCGGCGGGCTGAAGATCGTCTACGATCTAGCGCTGTATCGGAGCTTCAACAAGAACAAGCCGCCGGAGGGGCATGCGGTGGGGTAGGTTCTGCGCGTTCTTATTCGTATTACGTCTTTTCGCCATCGCCAGGACGATAGCCCGAATACTCCCAGAAGAGAATGCGCGAGAGTTTGTTTGCCACCACAGAATAGGTATCACCTTCAACCGAATCCACTGCTCTTTGGACTGCCTTGCGAATTTTCACGGGGTCAAACACGGGGACCAACATCTCGCCGACCTTCGGTCCGAATTCGTAGGGAACGCATTGCGCCGATTTCGCCTGCGATGGAGAGAACACGTCAAAGAAGAACATGTCGGCGCCCACAGTTCCCACGGGTCCGATGAACGCAATCAGCGTGAGCTTGAAGTCCTCAGGGGCTTCCGGCACTGCATCTGCGAGTTCTTCCTCGTGATAGGTGGTCAAACGCTTCAGTTCTGCGATCATTTCGAGTCCCTGGGACGATTCGATCGTCAAGTTTCGGCCGAGAACCTGCGACAGAAACCTTGTCTTCATTCGGAGTGGAGATTCGGTGACCAAAGTGTACTCATCGTCAGTTCCTGAACCTCGGAGGTGGGCGCCGTAGAGCCGTCACCGTATAGAGTCGTGGGCGCCCACCTCCGAGGTTCAGGATCTACGGCACCCACCTACGAGGTTCAGGCATGGACGCCCCTACCCCCTCAACGCCGCGAACGCCTCGCGCAATACGCGCAGATTGACCCCAAAGCGCGCGCTGAGCGCCGCGGCGGGGTCATCACCCAGCGCCTCCTCGCGCTTCTGCCCGCCCTCGAAGACTTCGACCGCGTTGGTCTCCTGGCTGCTGTCAAAGCGTTGGACATGTCCGGGCGACGCCCGCAGAACGATGATCCGGCTCAGAAAGAGCCCCTGCTCGCCGTAGTCGTCGATGGTGGCCGCCCGATAGCGGGCGATGCTGACCGGCTTGTTGATCAAGGTGAAGGCGTACGGTCTGGCATGCGGGGACTGAGTGACGATGTACTCGTCCGGCCCGGCCGGAGTCAGGCTGTAATCCATCCACGGCGAGCTCGCCTGCGTCTCACCCAAGGGATCAATCCGCAGCGGGGCGTAGACGGGATACCCCGCATCGGCCAGCCACTGCTCCCCGCCCCATTCGACCACGCAGGCGGTGTGGCAGCCGATCGATTCGCTCATGTTGTTGATGGTCAGATAGCCCTCGAATCCCAGCGCCCGCAACAGCGAGAAGAAGGCGAGGTTGCTCTCGAAACAGGTGCCGCCGGTGCCCAGGCTGAGAGCCTCCTCCCAGAAAATCTCCGGCCAGCGCGGGCACCCGCCCCCGGGCAGGCAATACGCGCGCCGGGCGATCCGCGACACGCTCTCCCACGGCACGCGCTGGCCATACGCGGCGACCAGATGGCCGAGATACGTTACGCTCGGTTTCGCCCGGGCCAGCCCGAGGTGGGCCAGCACCCGGTGGGCCAGACCGTCGGTCAAGGGCTCGATCATGCCGATATCGTAATTCAAATGCTCAGGCTAAGCGCCACCCGCCGTGCTGACAGCCAGAAACAGTTACCCAATCTGCGCCAATCTGCGTTAATCTGCGGACAAAACCTGCCGTGCCCGTGACGGGTCGAGCGGGCTTTAAGTTGAATCGATCCGCAGATTGACGCAGATTAGCGCAGATTGAAGCCTGGCAGTTACGTTCGGTTTCTGAATTCCGTATTACGATGGATTCATGCCAAACGCCGTAATCGTCGACGCCTGCCGCACTCCCATCGGAACCTGGCGCGGCAAGCTGAGCGCCGTGCGGGCCGATGACCTCGCCGCGCTGTGTCTGCGCGGTCTGATCGCCCGGACGCATGTGGACCCGGGCGATGTCGAGGAAGTCATCCTCGGCTGCGCCAACCAGGCCGGCGAGGACAACCGCAACGTCGCCCGGATGGCCCTGCTCCTGGCTGGATTTCCCGACCGGGTGGCCGGGATCACCGTCAACAGGTTGTGCTCGTCGGGCCTTGACGCCATCATCCAGGCCGCCCGAGCCATCCGAGCCGGTGAGGGCGATTGCTACATCGCCGGTGGCGTGGAGAGCATGACCCGCGCGCCGTATGTCATGGCCAAGCCCGACAGCGCCTGGAGCCGCACGCCGCAGGTGTGGGACAGCAGCATCGGCTGGCGTTTCCCAAACCCGGAGATGGAACGGCGCTTCCCGCTCGAAAGCATGGGCCAGACCGCCGAGAACATCGCCGCCGAACGGCCGGCCATCAACCGGCAGCGCCAGGATCACTTTGCGCTGGAGAGCCATCGCCGGGCGGTGTCGGCCACCAACGCCGGGCGCTTCAAGGCTGAGATCGTGCCCGTCCCCATCCCCCAGAAACGGGGCGATCCGATCATCGTCGACGTCGACGAGCACCCCCGGATGGCCCTCGGCCATGACGGTCACTACACCCTGACAACCAGCCTGGACGAGATGTCCAAACTGACCGGGGCCTTTCGCACGACGGGCTCGGTGACAGCCGGCAACGCCTCAGGCATCAACGATGGCGCGGCGGCGGTTCTGGTTACCTCCGAGGAGCGCGCCCGCGCGCTTGGCCTGCGCCCGATGGCGCGCATCGTCGCCTCAGCCTCGGCCGGGGTTGACCCGCGCACCATGGGCTACGGGCCAATCCCGGCCACCCGCAAAGCCCTCGACCGGGCCCGCCTGCGCATCTCTGACCTCGACCTGATCGAATTGAACGAGGCCTTCGCCGTGCAGGCCCTGGCAGTGATGGACGAACTCGGCCTGCCCCACGAGCGGACCAACGTCAACGGCGGCGCGATCGCGCTCGGCCACCCGCTCGGCTGCTCCGGCGCGCGCCTGGTCACCACCCTCGTCCACGAAATGAAACGCCGCCATCACGCCGGCGTGGCGACCTCGCCCTATGGCCTGGCTACGTTGTGCGTGGGGGTAGGGCAGGGCGTGGCGATGGTGGTCGAACGGTTGTAGGGCCGGTTTGATCAGGTGGATAAGGTGGATAAGGTTTGATCAGGTGGGTAAGGTATGGTCAGGTGGGTAAGGTTTGATCAGGTACGTGAAGTTCGACCAGGTATCGCTTACCTTATCGAACTTTATCCACCTTACCTACCTGATCAAACCTTACTCACCTGATCAAACCTGATCAAACGCCCGCACAGCAAACCGTCTCACCGCATCGGTAAAGTCCTCCGGCATCTCGAGGTTGCTGACGTGGCCGGCGCCGTGGAGATGGACGAGGTTGGGATGCTGGGCGGCGGCGAGGAAGGCCTTCTCGTAGCGCAGATTCTGCCAGTCCTTGGTCCCATTGAGGACGAGGGTCGGACCAGGGTATGCGCGCAACAGGGCGTGAAAATCGCGGCCGGCCAGATCGCGATAGACATCGCCGGCGGACGTGAAAAAGTAGCCGGCCTCGATCTGGGCCTCGGCGATCTCGGGCTTGAACATCCGCCGCATCATGCGGGTGTTCTCGCCCGCCAGCCACCTCTGCGGGAAGAGCGGGAAGAGCGCGGCGTTCATCCGAGCCAGCGTCCCCATGAGCCCGGTGAAGTTGATGGCGGCGCCGGCCAGAACCAGGCCCGGCACGATCGCGGGCGCGCGCTGGGCGAGCGTCATCGCCACGTAGCCGCCCAGCGAGTGCCCGACCACCAGCGCGGATTTGTAAGGGGTGCGCTCGCGGATGATCTGCTCGACCCGCGCAGCCGCGCCGTCCAACGTAAAGCGCTCGTGGGCGAGCTCGCCATGCCCGGGCAGATCGACGGCAATCACCCGATATGCATCCGAGAGCGCGTCGAATTGGGGCATCCACTGCTTGCGGGTGGCCGTGGCGCCGTGCAGAAACACGATCGCCGGGGCGCGCATCGGGCCGATCGCATCGTACGTGTTGTCGAACGTTTGAGGAGTGCTCACCCCTCCATTTTAGGGCCGCGCAGGCTTTTCTCCATGATCAGGCCGTCTTCGCCGTCGTTGTAGTAGCGGCGGGTGGTGCTCATGTGCAGGTAACCCAATCGCTCGTACAGGGCGATGGCCCGGGTGTTGCCGCGCCGGACCGTGAGCTTGATCCGAGTCGCGCGGCGGACCATTTCGCGCTCGGCCGCAAGGATCAGAGCAGAGGCGATGCCGCGCCCCCAAAACTGCGGGTGGGTGCCAACCATGACGATCCAGGCCGCGCCATCCCGAAAGCTGGTCTCGCAGGCGAGAAATCCAACGACATCATCGTTCACCACAGCGTGCAGGCGGAGACCGGCCGGATTGAGGGCCATCCCAAGCAGCGTCAGTGGATCGTAGGCATCCTCGAGGAAGATCGCCCGCTGCACCCGCCACACCCGGATGAGATCGCGCCAGCCCGAGCGCTGGATCGCATATCCGCTGCTTCCAATGACCGCCCCGGCGTTCATGGGCGGGAGTGTAGCATTTGCGGAAGCGATATCCCGCGCCCCGGCGTACGCCGGGGCGCGGGATATCGCTTCCGCAAAAGAATCCATCAGACGCGGCCCACGCGCCGGAAAACCCCCAGCGTATCGATGGCAGCGCGCGACCAGGAGAATTCGGCCGCGCGCAGGATGGCTTTCTGAGCCAGCCGCGCGTGCAGATCGTCCTCGGCGCAGACCGCGATCAGCGCGCCGGCCATGCGCCGGGCGTCCATGGGATCGACCAGCATGCCGGCCGGGCCGACGACCTCGGGGATACACGTGGCGTTGCTGCCGATGACGGGCACGCCGCAGGCCATTGCCTCGAGCGGCGGCAGGCCAAAACCCTCGTAGGTCGAGGGGTACAGAAATGCCCGCGCGCCCGCATAGACCGCCGGTTTGTCCTCCTCGGACACCCGCCCAACAAAACGGACGACGTCCTCGACCTCCAGCAATTTGGCCATCTCGCCCAGGGTGGTCGGGGCGCCGTCGGCGGCGTAGCAGCGATCCTCCGGCCGGCCGGTGATGACAAGCGGGAAATCGGTCCCGATGGTCTCGCCCGCCCAGACATAGACCTGGAAGAGGGTCTCGATGTTCTTGCGCGGGTCGAAGCCGCCCAGATACAGCACGTAGGTCTCGGGCAGATCGTAGCGCTCGCGCGCGGCGGCGACGGCATCGGCGCCGATGCTCGGGCTGAAACGCGCATCCGCCGCCAGCAGCACCGCAGTGACCCGCTCCTCGGGGATCTCCAGCCGTTTGACGATATCCTGGCGGCTGTACTCGGAGTCGGTCAAGATGTGGGCGGCGTTGGGAGCCGAGGCTCGGACGAGGCTGAGATAGGCGGCCCCGGCAAGCCCGCCGCGATAGGCGGGCAAGGCGAGGGCGATGACATCATGGATGGTGCAGACCACCGGCAGATCGCTGGCCAACGGTCCAGCCCAATACGGCACCCAGGCCAGATCAGCCTTCGTCCGCGCGGCGGCCAGGGGAAAACCGACCTGCTCGAACCAGACCTTGGCCAGTTTGCCGCGCGCGCGCGGCTCAATCATCACCAGTTCGAGGTCGGAGGAGAGGTCCCTGAGCGCCGCGGCGAGGCTTGTCAGATACTGGCCGCTCCCGGTGGTGGGGGCGTTGAGGAACCAGGCATTGACGGCGACGCGCATGGGTGAGGAATTGAGAGGGGTGCCTAGTGGGGCTTGAACCCACGACCTCCTGAGCCACAGTCAGGCGCTCCACCTATTGAGCTATAGGCACCATGGAGTTGAAAATTATAACATCTGGAGCGATGGGCCGCGGCGAAGCCGCGGCCCATCGCTCCAGATGACTGCACTAGAATCTCTTCCATGTTCGTATCGGTTGGAGACGCAAAGATCTACGCGACCGCGTTTGGACCCAGCGACCGGCCGGTCGTGCTCGGGGTCGGCGGATGGACGGGCAGTTGGGAGCTGTGGGCCGAGCCGTTCTCCATCCTCAGCCGGCGCTGGCGGACGATCGCCTACGACCACCGCGGGGCGGGCATCACCCGAGCGCCGGTCGAGAGCATCACCCATGACCGGTTGGTCGATGATGTCTTCGATGTCATGGATGCCTATCAGGTGGCGCGTTGCGTGCTCGCGGCCGAGTCGGCTGGCGCGCTGACCGCCCTAGGGGCGGCCCTGCGCCACCCAGAAAGAATCGCCGGGCTCGTCCTCGTCGACGCCATGTTTTATCGGGCCCCGACGGCCCAGGAGTCACCCTTTGTCAGCGGTCTGCGGACCCATTATGAAGAAACCTTGCGCCGCTTCGTGGCCGCGTGCGTGCCGGAACCCGACAGCGAGCATCTCAAAGCCTGGGGACTCAAGATCCTGAGCCGGGCGACCCCGGCCGAAGCCATCGCCCTGTTCGACGCCGCCACGGGGGTTGATTTGCGGGCCGATCTGGCCCGGATCACCCAGCCGGTGTTGATCATTCACGGCGAACGGGATGTCATCGTGCCGCTCGAACAGGCCCGCGCGCTGGCCGCCGCCCTCCCCCATGCCACGCTGTCGGTGATTGCGGGAGCGGGCCACGTCCCAACCGTCACCCGCCCGGCGGAGATCGCCGAAGGCATGCACCGCTTCCTGGACGCAATCCTTGGTGGAGCCGGCTGAACTCGCTGCAACAGAAGCAGGGAAGAATGAAGGAATCGCCTTCCTTCTTCCCTTCTTCTGTTAGCCCCCGCGGCGGTATAATCGCCACGCGAATTCGCCGGTCATGACTCCCTCCTCGGCCAATCCACTTTATTGGGACGATGCCTATCCGATTGCGCTCCTGCTACGGCGGGCGCACCCGGAAGCCGACCCTTTGATGTTGGATGCAAGCGCGCTGCAGACATGGGTGACCGGGCTGGCGGATTTTGCCGATGACCCGAGCGATGCCCGCGAAACGTGGCTGGAAGAGATCCAGCGCGAGTGGGTTGAATTGTGTTGAAGCAGGAGCGTAGATGACGCAGTTACAGACGAATCTTCCTGAAGAGATCAAGAACGATCCCCGCGTTCCGGCCGAGCTGAACAACAACGTCTTTATTACCACCCTCGACAAGATTTACAACTGGGGGCGCAAGCGCAGCATGTGGCCGATGCTCTTCGGCCTGGCGTGTTGCGCCATTGAGATGATCTGCACTGCCGCCAGTCGGCACGACCTGGCCCGTTTCGGATGGGAGCTCATGCGGGCCAGCCCGCGCCAGGCCGACTTGATGATCGTTTCGGGCACGGTGACGAAGAAGATGCTGCCCCAGATCATCCGGCTGTACAACCAGATGCCTGAGCCGCGCTATGTGGTGGCGATGGGCGCCTGCGCGACGAGCGGCGGCCCGTTCAAAGAGGGCTACAACGTCGTCTCCGGAATCGATAAGTTCATCCCCGTCGATGTCTATATCCCGGGCTGCCCGCCCCGGCCCGAGGCTCTGCTGCACGGCTTCCTGCGTCTGCAGGAAAAGATCGACAAGCAGAGCATCCGGAGCGTGCCGTGGTATCAGAAGGAAGGCGGCGAGGCCGTTCCGGTCCCGGTTCTGGGGCCCGACCTGGTCGATATGCGCCGGGCGCAGGAAATCGCGGAGAAGACCGCTGCTTAGATTGAGACCAATGAGCCTGCCGGCGTGACGCCCGGGCTCTGGAATGGGAGTCATCATGTCAGACGAAGTCAAGAAGCCCGGCCCGCCTCCGGGAGCGCGACCACCCGGTGCAGCAATGCCAGGCGGCGCGCCTCCGGGCGCACGACCACCCGGGGCCGCCGCCCCCGGCGCCAAGCCGCCCGCGGCCAAACCTGTTGCCGCTGCCCCGGCCCCGGTCGCCGCGCCTGCCGCGCCAAAGCCCGCGTCTTCGGTCGCCGCCGCCCCCGCCAAAGCGGCTGCGCCCGCCAAGGCCGCTCCGGCCGCCGCAATCGTGAACCCCGACCTCGAGAAGATCCGGGCGAAGTTCGGCGATGAGGTCATCAAACCCGCGGCCTTTGAAGGCATCGTGATCGCCGATCTGACCAAGTTGATCGAGATCGCGACCTGGATCCGGGACGCGCTGCGCTACGACATGCTGGCCAACCTGACGGCCGCCGACTACCCCAAGGACAACGTCATCGAGGTGGTCTACCACGTGCAGCGCACAACAGGCGGACCAACGCTGTGCTACAAGGCCCGCCTGGCGCGCCCCAAGGGCAATGATCCGACCGACTGGGTGCCGTCGCTGGTGCCGGTCTATCCCGGGGCCGAGTTCCAGGAGCGCGAGGCCTACGACATGTATGGCGTGCGCTTCGAGGGCAACCCCGATCTGCGCCGCATCCTGATGTGGGAAGGCTTTGCCGGCTGGCCGTTGCGCAAGGACTGGAAGGAAGCCTATTTCGAGGGCGACACGAAGCCGTTTGAGTCGCGCTGGCCGGGCGGCAACCACAAGCTGGCCGAAGACCGCGTGCCGTGGGAGGACAACCTCAACTACCCGGCCGGTTTTGACCCGCTGAACTACAAGTCCAACCCGGACGGCAATCTCTATGACAGCATGCAGGCCAACACGGCCTCGCTCAACACCGGGATGGGTTCGCATGGCGCGGGGATGAGCCCCGAGGATTTCGAAGAGCTCAAGCGGGCCGGCATCCTCGATTCGTCGGAGATGAAGACCGACCAGATCATCGTCAACATGGGCCCCCAGCACCCGTCCACCCACGGTGTGCTCCGGATGGTGGTGAAGTTGGACGGTGAGACGATCACCGACCTCAAACTTGTCCTGGGTTATCTGCACCGCAATCACGAGAAGATCGGCGAGCGCAACACCTGGCTGCACAACATTCCGTACACCGACCGGCTGGATTACATCACCGGGATGGTCAACGAGCTGGGCTATGTGACCACGGTCGAGAAGATGATGGGGATCAAGCCCACCGACCGGGCCGAGTACTTGCGGGTGCTGATGAGCGAGTTCACCCGGGTGGCCTCGCACTTCTGGTCGATCGGCTTCCTGCTTAACGACCTGGGCGCGTTCTTCACCCCAGCCCTGTACTTCATCACCGAGCGCGACCTGATCGTCGACCTGTTCGAGGGCGTCGCCGGCAGCCGGATGATGTGCAACTACATGCGCTTCGGCGGCGTGTCGCGCGACCTGACCCCGGCCCAATTCGAGCGCGCCCGCGAGCTGGCCTTCGAGCGCCTGCCCCGCGCCATCGACGAGCTCGAATACTTCCTGAGCGACAACGAGATCGTCAAGGCCCGTTCGATCGGGGTGGGCTATCTGCCCGCCAATCGCTCGATCGCCTACAGTTTGACCGGCCCGTGCCTGCGCGCGGCGGGCGTCCCGTACGACATCCGGCGGGCCGAGCCGTACAGCATCTACGATCGCTTCGACTGGGACGTGCCCGTGCTGTATGGCGCCGACGTCTACGACCGTTATCGCCTGCGGATCATGGAGATGCGCGAGTCGATCAAGATTCTGCAGCAGTGCCTGAATCAGATGGAGCACAACTCCAAGCCGGGCGACATCCAGGCCGGCAAGAAGGCCTACAACCATCGCGTTCCGGCCGGCCAGGCCTATGGCCGGGTCGAGACGCCCAAGGGCGAGCTGGGCTTTTACCTGGTGAGCGACGGCGCGCAGAACCCGTATCGCTATCACGTGCGCTCGTCTTCGTTTATCAACCTGAATTCGCTCAAGGAGATGACCATCGGCCAGAAGATCGCCGACTCGGTCGTCGTCCTGGGCAGTCTGGACATTGTGCTCGGCGAGGTGGATCGATGAGCCTTTTCGGAACCGGCATCCTCAAGGGCCTCGGCTATACGCTGAAGCACTTCCTCATGACCTACGCCGAGGATCTGAAGTATCTCGGGCGCAAGAGCGGGGTGGCCGGCACGGCCCGGGCGGTCCGCCGCCAGAACCCCAAAGCGCGCGGCCTGGTCACAATCGAGTATCCAAAAGAGAAGGCTCCGATGCCGGAGAACTTCCGGAACATCCCCTTCCTGGTCTATGACACCGAGAAGAAAGAGGACAAGTGCACCTCGTGCGGCATCTGCGCCAAAGTCTGCCCGCCCCAGTGCATCTGGATTGTGCGGACCGAGGATCCCGTCACCAAGCGCCCGATCCCGGCCCCCAAGGACTTCTACATCGACAGCACGATCTGCATGAACTGCGGGTATTGCGCCGAGTTCTGCCCGTTTGATGCGATCAAGATGAACCTGGACTACGAGCTGGGTTACTACGTCGAGGACGCCCCGGATGGCCGGATGGTGCTGAACAAGTCGATGCTGATGAAGCCCGACACCTTCCACGCTGCGATTCATCCGAGCGACTGGGCGGTGGAAGTGGAGGCCAAGGCGGCCGAGAGCGCCAAGCCGGCCAAGGGCGCCCCGGCGGCAAAGCCGGTGGCAGCCGCCCCCGTGGCCGCCGCTCCAGCGCCCAAGCCCGCCGCGCCACCCGCAGCCAAAGCGCCAGGCGCGGCGGCCCCTCCAGGCGCAGCCAAGCCGCCGGGCGCAGCCAAACCTCCGGGATCCGCGGCCCCTCCGGGCGCGCGACCCCCGCCCGGGGCGAAGCCGCCCGGCGCATAACTGAAATTTCCAGAAACAACACTCCCCCGCTTTGCGGGGGAGTGTTGTTTCTGGAAGAGACCTATTTCGGTTTGCGCTCCGCCCGCCCCATGGCATAGAACTCGGGGTTTGGACGCAGGTCGACCAGATTGGCCATCCGGTTTGACATGGCATAAAAGGCGGCGACGGCGCCGATGTCCCAGATGTCCTCGTCGTTGAAACCGTGGGCGTGCAGGGCATCGAAATCAGCGCTCTCGACTGTGTGCGAGGCCTGGGCGACTTTGAGGGCGAAGTCGAGCATGGCCCGTTGGCGAGGGGTGATCTCAGCTTTGCGGTGGTTGGTGGCGAGCTGGTCGGACAGGCGCGGGTTGCGGGCGTAGATGCGCAGGATCGCCCCGTGCGCGACGACGCAGTACAGACAGTTGTTCACCCCGCTGGTGGCGACGACGATCATCTCGCGCTCGGCCTTGCTCAGCCCGCTCTCGCGCAGCATGAGGGCGTCGTGGTAAGCGAAGAAAGCCCGGAATTCATCCGGCCGATGGGCGAAGGATAGAAAGACGTTGGGGATGAAGCCCGACTTTTCCTGCACCTCGAGGATGCGGGCGCGGATGTCCTCGGGCAGGTTTTCGATCGCTGGAAGCGGATAGCGGGGGGTGGGCTGGGTCATGCGCCCCAGTATCGCGCCACTTGCGAGGTCTCGAAGCTGCCCCCCCCAGCTTCGCCGGGGGGCAGCTTCGAAAGTCCATCCGGTTGACGCATTTGAATACGTTTGCAATACTCGGGCCTTCATGCGCAATAAGGTTTTCCTCCCCCTGACCGTATTCGCCGCGACCGTTTTTGCCGCGCTGTCCTTATTTGGCGCAGCCCGGTCAGCGCGGGCTGACACCATCATCACGGTTTGCGACGAAGCCAATCTCAACGCCGCGCTGGCCGCCGGCGGGGTGATCACCTTCGACTGCAACAACGTCAACGACAGCGCCACGATCAATTTCACCGCCAGCAAATCCGTCGCACTCCCAACCAAGATCGATGGCGGCGGCCGCATCACGCTGCAGGGGGGCAACTTCAACGCATCGATGATCTACGTCGATCCGGGGGCATCGTTGCGCATGCAGGGGATCGCGCTCAAAGGCAACACCACGACCGGTTTGTCCGGGGGCGCGTTTTACAACAACGGCAGCCTGGAACTGGCGCAGGTGGATATCACCGGGATGAACGTCGGCGGCGGCTTTGGCGGCGCGATCTACAGCGCCGGCCCGCTTACTCTCACTCGAAGCGCGCTGGTATTCAACTACGCGGGCTATGGGGGCGCGATTCGCGCCGGCGGGGGCAGCGTCTCCCTCGAGAACAGCACGATCGCGTTCAACTATGCCTCCGCCTTCGCCCCGGCCGCCGGCGACGGCATCTACATCGACGCCGGTGTGCCGCTCACGGCAGTCAACGCCACGATCGCCTACAACGGCTACAACCTCAGCAGCGCCAACATCGTCGTTGACGGCGGCGCGCTAACGTTGCGAAATACATTGCTCCAGAACAGCGGCTACGCCAACATCACCCGCACCACCGGCAGTGTCACGTCTCTGGGCTACAACCTGGCCGATGACAGCAGCGGATTTCTCGGCGCCGCCGGTGATATCAATGGCGCCGACGCGCTGTTGATGTCGATGGTCAGCGGCTCGCCCGAGCAAGCGGCCTATCTCCCGCTCGACGCGCGCAGCCCGGCCATCGACGCCGCGGATCCGGCCAATCCGCCCCCGGTCGATACGGCGAACACGGCCCGCCCGCAAAACGCGCGGGCCGATATCGGCGCGGTGGAAATCATCCCCACCTGTTTTGCCCGGGTGCAGAGCACGGGCCAAACCTTCACCGGCACACTCGCCGCGGAAGTCCAGCGCGCCGTGGACGCGGCCGCCGAAGGCGATGTCGTCAAGGTGGCGGGCTATTGCCCGCACTGGCAAATGCGTTCCGGGATTCGGCAGGCCGTCATCATCACCCACAACCTGACCCTGCGCGGCGGCTATACCCCAACGGCCTGGGCGCTGAGCGACCCGCTGGCAAACCCGACCACTATCGATCCGTATTACGACCCATCGTCTGATCCCGCCCGGGCGCTGTTCATCACCGCGACCACGGCTGTCACGGTCGAGAACATCACCCTGCTTGATGGCGGGCGCGGCGATTACGACTTCAATGGTCTGGGTGGGAACATCTACCACGGCGGGGCCGAGCTGCTCGTCAGCAACACCTTGCTGCTGCACGGTTTTGCGACGTTTGGGGCGGGTCTCTTCAACGATCACGGCAGCGCGCGCGTTGTCGCCAGCCAATTCAGCGACGGCTACGTCATCACCAGCGGTGGCGCGATCTTCAATGAGGGCGGCGTGTTGAATCTGGACGCGGCGCGCGTGCTCACCAACGGAGCGGGCTACACCGGCGGCGGGGTCTATAACAACAACGGCGGCGCGATGACGATTACGGCGTCGGCGATCAACGCCAACTTCACAACCGCCTACAGCTGCGGCGGCCTGTGCAACCAACTCAACAGCACGACCTTCATCAGCGGCACGGAGATTGCCTACAACGCGGTCCCCGGCAATCACGGCGGTGGCATCGACCTCGGGAGCGGGACGATGATGATCATCGGCAGCAGAATCCACGACAACCGCGCCCAGATCTATGGGGCCGGCATTCTGAGCTGGTATGGCACAACGCTCATCATCGAGGACAGCGACGTCGATCACAACACCGGCGACCTGGCCTATAACAGCCAGGGCGGCGGCCTGACGGCCTTTGGGGCGGAACTGAGCCTGAATCGTGTCCGCGTGATCTCAAACACAGCCCGGTCCGCGGGCGGGTTGATGCTGGCCGCAGAGATACAGACCATCAGCGACAGCGTCGTCGCCGAGAATTACGCGCCGGGTCTCGGCGGGGGCGCCTGGCTGGCCGATGGCGCGACCGCGCTGACCCGCACAACTGTTGCCAGCAACACAACCGACGGCAGCGGCGGAGGGATATACATTGGCTCGAATCTGGACCCGGGCGCCCTGACGATGAAGAGCGTCACGGTGACGGCCAACTCTGCCGCCGGTGTCGGGGGCGGCGGCATCTGCGTGTGCCTTGGCACCGGCCCGATGCGCGTGGACGGCGACGATGTGTCGATCAACGCCAACCAGTCGCGCTACTACGGCGCGGGCGTCTACGCCTATGGCAATTACACACTCACCCTGTCGGGATTCCAGATAAACGACAACGCCACGACCGGCAACAGCGGCGGCGCGGGCGGGGCGGGCCTGCAACTCAATGGTGTCACGAACGGCGGTGTGGCCCTCCTGAGCGACGGCGACATCCTGCGCAACGAAAGCCAGTCCACCGGTGGCGGTATCGACTCCCGAGGCGTCGATCTGTCGCTAACCCGGGTGCGGGTCGAGGCCAATCGCGCTTACAACGCGGGGGGTATTCTCAGCTCCAGCACCGCGCGGGCGGCCAGCCTGATCATCGACTCGAGCGTGATCTCGGCCAATGTCGCCATCACCCTGGGCGCGGGGGGAATCTGGAACAACGGGAACGCATCCCTGATGGTCACCGGCACGCGCATCATCAGCAATGTATCGGCCACTTCCGCGGGGGCGCTCTACAACAGCGGCAGCGTCACATTCACCCTGGCGACCTTTACCAACAGCCTGATCCTGAGCAATACCGCCGGCGCATCCGGCGCCGGCGCCATCTTCAACAACGGCACGCTGCGTTTCGCCAATGGCGTCATCGCCGGAAATCGCGCCTTGCCTGACGCCAGTTCGTTGGGCGGCGCGATCTGGAACCAGATCGGCACGCTGGACGTCGTCGACAGCCTGATCGAGCGCAATGTCGCCGACGCGGCCGCCGGCATCTTCAACAACTCCGGCGGCTTCGTCAGCTTGCGCGGCTCGATCGTGCGCGCCAACACAGCAATGGTGGGCGACGGAGGCGGCGCCTACAACGCGAACGCCACGCTGATCCTGACCGACACGCGCATCGCGCAGAACCAGGCTCGCAGCGGAGCGGGTGTGCTGAGCAACGGCGCGTTTACAGCGACGGCCGTCACGATTGAAGACAACATCGCTACCGGCAACGTGGGCGGCGCGCAGGCCGCCGGGTCGGTCATGATTACGAGCAGCATCGTCCGCCGGAACCAGGCGGGCTCGGCGGCAGGCAACTTCGCGGGTGGGCTGCTGCTGCTCAACGCCAACGCGCTGGTGGCCAACACCGTGATCTCGGGGAACAGCGCAGGCTTCGCCGGGGGCATCTACGTCTACAACACGACTGGCCGCATTTACGACAGCGCTGTCTACGCCAACACCGCCAGCCAACAGGCCGGCGGCGGGATCAACCTTGATACGTCCTACTTGACAATCTCGCGCACCGCCATCTACTCAAATTCGGCCACCGGCCCGGTATTCCCGTATGGCGGTGGCATCTACATCCAGAATGCGGGGGCGATTACGCTTTCCAACGTAACGTTATCATCCAATCTCGCCGGATATGGCGGGGGCATCGTCATGAACGGCTCGAACTCCGGCTGGATCACGGCGACGACCATCGCCCGCAACATCGGCATCAGTGGCACGCCTTCCATCCTGTTCTCGGGGGCGGTCTTGCGCGTGGCCAATTCCATCGTCGGTCTTGGCCTGGGCAACGGCAACGAATGCTCCGGTTTCCCAACCGATAACGGATACAACATCGAGACCAGCAATTCGTGCAACTTCTCGTCACCCACCAGTCTGGTCAACCAGTTTGGCCTGTCGCTCGACTCATTGCGCGCGAATGGCGGGAGTAATGCATCGAACTGGACCCACGGCCTGCCACCAGGCAACGTCGCCATCGACCGGATCCCGGCCGCCAACTGCATCGTGGCGACTGACCAGCGCGGGACGATCCGGCCGCAGCCGATCGGGACCGGGCGCTGCGATGTCGGCGCCTTCGAGAGCGACGCGCCTGACCTGGGCCTTGTCAAGAGCGCCTCCGCTCTGGACGCCCTTCCCGGCCAACGCATCACCTACACCCTATCGTTCTCGAACAGCTCGCCGATTGTCACCGCGACGGGCGCGGTCATCACCGACATCCTGCCGCCGCAGTTGACGGGTGTGAGCGTGGCCGCCTCAATGGCAGTTACGCAGACTGGCAGCGGGACACTGGTGTTTGGGCTGCCCCCGCTCGCGCCGGGCGCGGGCGGGGTGATCACCCTCAGCGGCGTGGTGAATGCGCTCGCGGCCGGCGATTTCTTGGTGGTCAACTCAGCCATGATCGGCGGGGTTGGGGATGTCACGTCGATCAACAATGCGAGCGCGACCACGACGACGGTGACGGTCCCGCGGGCGCGCTTCTCAGCAAGCACGTCGAGCGCCTGGGAGGGCTCGGGCGTCGCGGTCCTGACGATCACCCTGACCGCCACCAATCCATACAGCGGGACCCCGGTCGGCTACCAGACGTTTGACGGCTCGGCGTCGGCCAGTTCGGACTACACCGCGACAGCGGCGATCGCGATCGTGCCGGCCGGGCAGACGGCAATCACGATCACGATCGGGCTCATCGACGATGGGGTGGCCGAAGGCCCGGAGACCTTCATCGCCCAGCTGAGCGGGCAGCCCGGCAGCGCGCTCGGCGCGCCGGCCCTGGCCAGCGTGACCATCAACGACGGAAACCCGCTCACCCCGCGGGCGTATATGCCGTTGCTGCTGCGCTGATTCTATTCCCTGGGAGCGATATCCCCTGCCCCGGCGTACGCCGGGGCAGGGGATATCGCTCCCGTGAATGGCTACTGTCAGCGCATCGCCAGCGGCCCGCAGCAGGTGCGGTACCGGAGGAGAAGCTCGATCGCCTGGTCAAGGATGAGTTCCTCGCTGGCGCTCGCGGTGAGCCCATTGTCATCGTCGACCTCGAAGATGCGGATCCCCGGGGCGAGCCGCTCATAGAACGCGCGATCATCCTTCCACACCCGGGCCAGGCGCTCGCCCACCTGCGGTTCGGAGGCAGCCACCCATCCGTCGATTGGGCGGCTGGCCGCGATCAGCCGCACCGGCATGCGCCCGAGCCCGGGCGCGCCGCGAAGCTGGTCCGCGCTGGCCGCCAGGTCGATGTTCTCTGCCGCGCCGCGCGCAAGGTCGGCGATTGGGCGGTTGTAGGCACGCGCGCTGGCGCCATCCCCGCCGAACCCGAGCATCATCGCCCAACGCTCAATCGTGTTCGGCGGCAGCGGATCCATCAGGATGAGCCCGGTCACCTGATTCGGATGCTGGGCGGCGAACAGGGTCATGTTCATCCCGCCGAACCCATGACCGACGAGGATCCAGGGCGGCTGCGCGCCAGCGACGAACAGCAGGGTCTCGAGATCGTTGACAATGTCCTGGCTCGTCCGCGCGCCCGCGACGGGATCGCTGCGGCCGCTCACGGTATTCGGGCGGTCGTAGAAGCACACCCGGGTCACGGCCGAGAGTTCGGCGGCCAGCCGGGCGGGTTTCCATCCCCCGCGCTGCAAGCCCGCGTCGAAGACGATCGTTGGATCGCCGATGCCGGCGCATTCGAGCCAGAGTTTGCGCCCGCCGATGTCGACCGCGCCGGCGAAGGCCATCTGGCCGGGGTCGAGCAGCGGTTTGACAACGACGACGCCGCTCGCCGGCGCACAGCCCACCAACAACAGCACGCCGATGCAGACTGCCGATTCTGCCCGCGCAAGTCGGGTCGCGACGTTCGCGCGCCCACGAATGTGGAGACTGTATTTGTCCTGTTTGTTCATCGCAACCTCCCTTTGCGCCCGAGGGCGCTTGTGTGTCGGTGATCGCAGCGCTTTCAGCTGTCTGCGTCACCGGTTTGCCAAATAAACGCGCGGGGCGGTGGGATATCACGCGAAAGGAAAGACTGGGACGAACGCAAAAAAACCGAAGGTGATCATCCTTCGGATCTTTTGCGCGCACGCGGGGCGCGGCCGTTGATCAGCGTCTTGGTGAATTAAGGAGCTGATTGAGCAAGGCCTCAGCCGTGGGCTTTCCCGCCGCGGGTTTCCGGCTCGGCACTGGAGCGAACTGGGCACCTGTGCCAGGGCGGCTCTGATCGAAGACAAACTGCCCAA
>Ga0209477_1000154_pt1 | contig 38087 bp, 34 predicted proteins | sample KloWWTupernatant_FD_187180 | JGI IMG/M metagenome (GOLD analysis project Ga0209477, IMG submission 187180) | Active sludge microbial communities from Klosterneuburg, Austria, studying microevolution and ecology of nitrifiers - Klosterneuburg... | ecosystem: Engineered > WWTP > Aerobic digester >...
GTCTTGCTCCAAAGGGGAACAACACTGGCAACGCAGCGCTGCGGCAGCCGGTTGACCGCCGCAGGGTTACGGATTTTTCATCTCAACCGGTGCCGGCGACCGTCATCTTGCCGATCAGGATCGAGCCGGTGCGCACATGCGAACGCACATCCACATCGGTGCCCACGGTTTCAATCGCCGCGAACATGGTCTTGAGATTGCCGGCAATGGTGATGCCGTCCACCGGATAGGCCAGCACGCCGTTTTCCACCCAGAACCCGGCCGCGCCGCGCGAATAATCACCGGTGATCGCATTCACGCCCTGCCCCATCAATTCGGTCACCAGCAAGCCACGACCCATCACCTGGATTTGCGAGGCCAGATCGCCGGCATTGGCCTTGACCTGCAAGTTGTGCACGCCGCCGGCATTGGCGGTGGTGGCAAGCCCCAGTTTGCGCGCCGAATAACTGCCCAGCACATACCGCTGGATGATGCCGGCATCGACCAACATCGATTTGCGGGTGGCCACGCCTTCGCCATCAAACGACGCGGAACGGAAGCCACGCCGCACAAAGGGGTCTTCTTCAATTGCAAACCAATCAGGAAAGACCTGCGTGTTCACGCTATCCAGCAGGAAACTGGCACGCCGATACAGCGCGCCACCCGATACCGCACCCAGGAAGCTGCCAATCAACGAGCGCGCCATTTCCGCGCAAAACAGCACCGGCACCTGTCCGGTGGGCAATTGGCGGGGATCGAGCCGTTGCAAGGTGCGCTGCGCGGCTTTGCGACCGATGGCTTCGGGCGACTCCAGATCGTCCTGCGCCAACGCCACGCTGAACCAGCCGTCGCGCTGCATGGCATCGCCCTCCCCCGCAATCAAGGCGCAGCCTGCGCTGTAGGAGGTGCTGCGCTCCGCGCCCAGAAAGCCATGCGAGTTGGCGTACACGCTGATCGAGGCGTTGGCATTCACCGATGCGCCATCGGAATTGCCGATACGCGCATCCACCTCGCGGCCGGCGGCCTCGCAGGCCAGCGCCAGATCAATGGCACGCTCGGCATCGAACGCGGCCGGATGCCAGCTGTCGAACTCGCGCAGGGTTTGCGCCATCAACGCAGCATCGGCCAAGCCGGAGGCCGGGTCTGCTTCGGTATGTTTGGCAATCGCGCAGGCCTGCGCCACGGTCGCCGCCAGGCTGTCTTCGCGCAGATCGGCGCTGCTGGCGCTGCCTTTGCGCTGGCCAAAGTACACGGTGATGCCCACCCCACGGTCACGGGTGGCCTCCACTGTTTCCACATCGCCCATGCGCACGTTGACGGCAAGCCCGGCGTCTTCGTTGCAGGTCACCTCGCACTGGCTGGCCCCGGCGCTGCGGGCGCGTTCCAGCAATTGTTGGGCGATGCCGGCCAGCCGCTGCTGACGCTGCACGCTGTCATCGGTGGGCAGGGATTGTGCGAGTGTGTTGTTCAATGGCTTATCCTGTAGCAATGCGAGGACATGACGAAGAGACCGGCGAATTTTTCAGCCCCAGCCGCAGCGCGCAACGCCGTGCGGCGTTGGACGTGCTGGAATTGGGCGAAGTGTTGGTGGCGCTGACCGCCACCCAGTTGGGCAAGTTGCCGATTCCGGAAGAGCTGCTGCCCCATATCCACGATACCCAGCGCATGACCTCGCACGGGGCGCGCAAGCGGCAATTGGCCTTTTTGGCCAAGCAGATGCGCAAGCTGGACGACGCGCAAGTGGACGCCATTCGCGATGCGATGAGCAAAGACGGCGAAGCGGCGCGCCGCGACACCGCCGTGCTGCACCGGGCGGAAGTGCTGCGCGATGCGCTGCTGGGCGAAGACGGCGACAGCGCGATGACCGACTTGCTGGCGCAGCACCCGCAAGCCGACCGCCAGAAATTGCGCCAACTGGTGCGCAATACCTTCGAGGAACGCAAGCGCAACAAACCGCCGCGCGCCTTCCGCGAGCTGTTTCGGGAGCTGCGGGACGTGTTGGCGGGTGGTGAGGCCAGCGACGACGCGGATGACGGTGACGAAGACAGTCACGACTGATCAGCCCGCCTGCGTCCCGCCCACGGTGAGCTCTGAAATCAGCAGCGACGGCTGACCCACGCCCACCGGCACGCTTTGGCCATCCTTGCCGCAGATGCCAACGCCGTCGTCCAGCGCCAGATCATGGCCAATCATCGCCACTTTCTGCATGGTTTCCGGGCCGTTGCCGATCAGGGTGGCGCCCTTCACCGGCGCGGTGATTTTGCCGTCTTCGATCAGATAGGCCTCGGTGGCCGAGAACACGTATTTGCCGCTGGTGATATCCACCTGCCCACCGCCAAAATTGACCGCGTACAGGCCTTTTTTCACCGAACGAATCATCTCCTCGGGGTCATGCGTGCCGGCGCGCATATAGGTGTTGGTCATGCGCGGCATCACCAGATGCGCGAACGATTCGCGGCGGCCATTGCCGGTGGGCGCCATGCCCATCAGGCGGGCGTTGTGGGTGTCTTGCATGTAGCCGACCAGGATGCCGTCTTCGATCAATGTGGTGCAGGCGGTGGGCGTGCCTTCATCGTCGATATTGAGCGAACCACGGCGGCCTTCCAGGGTGCCGTCATCGACGATGGTGACGCCTTTGGAGGCCACGCGCTGGCCGATGCGGCCGGCGAAGGTGCTGGTGCCCTTGCGGTTGAAATCGCCCTCCAAACCGTGGCCCACCGCTTCGTGCAACAACACGCCCGGCCAGCCGTGACCCAACACCACCGGCATCACCCCGGCGGGGGCGTCGATGGCATCCAGATTCACCAAGGCTTGGCGCAGCGCTTCCCGCGCAAATGTCTCCGGTTTGTCGTCGGCCAGCAGTTCGAGATAGCCATGGCGCCCGCCAAACCCGGCAAAGCCCGATTCGCGGCGGCCATTCTGTTCGACGATCACCTGGATATTCATCCGCACCAGCGGCCGCACGTCGCCCGCCAGCACGCCGTCACTGCGCGCCACCAGCACCGTATCCACGCCGCCCGTCACACTCACCATCACCTGTTGCACACGCGGATCCAGCGCCCGCAGCAGGCCGTCCACGCGGCGCAGTGCGTCCACTTTGGCGGCGTTGTCGAGCGCATCCACCGGATCCAATGCCGGGTAGAGCGCATGGCCATTCGTGCGTTGCAAGGCATGCGCGCCGTGGTTGCGGCCATCGCGTGCAATCGCCCTAGCAGATTGCGCAGATGCCAGTAGAGCCGGCGCATCAAGCGCATCGGAATACGCAAACCCGGTTTTTTCACCGGAGATTGCACGCACGCCCACGCCCTGTTCGATGCTGTGTGATCCATCCTTGACGATGCCATCTTCCATGCTCCACGCCTCGCGGCGGGCATGCTGGAAATACAGGTCGCCAAAATCAATGCCCGGCCCCAGCAGCGCATCGAAAGCGCGCGTCAACGCGGAGGCATCCAGCCCGGTGGGGGCCAACAGGCGGGATTCGGCAAGGGTCAATGCATTCATGCAGCGCGTACTCAAGTTCAATTGCTAATGAAAGAAATGGCGACGATCGGGCAAAGATCAATCACCTTCCGCGGAAGGGACGGTCGCCGGCGCAGGACGCTTGGCCACCACCTCGACCTTGGGAGCAGCCCACGGCCCGGTGACGCGATAGGTTTTGGCCCCAATTCCAGACATTGGCTTGTCCAATACGGCATTGGCCATAGCGCCAACGGCTGCACCTACGGGACCTGCAGCCAGCGCACCAACCGCGGTGAGCAGGCCTCCGGAACGTGGCAGCACTTCCACCGTTTGATCGAACTGTTGGCTGCGCAGATTGACGCCACCATGCAGATTCAAATCGGCAGCGGGCCCTTTGATGCTCAGGTTGTCGGTGCGTGCATTGCCCTGACTCAGGCGAATGTCGCCCTGCAGGTGATCGAACGCGAAGCCTTTGCTGAACAAATCACTGAAATCCAGCGTCAATCGTCGACGCAATTGGCTGACACCGAGCAACCCCAACATTCTGCCGGCACCCGGTTCAATTTCCGGCAGACGGCCATTGCGCACATCGGCACGCAGACTGGCATCGATCATGGTGATATCAAACGCATCCGGCCCACCGTTCCAACTGGCTGCACCGGTCATCCGGCCTTTGCCTCCCACCAATTGCCCGCCCAGCCCAAACCCGGTCAGCAACGCACCTACATCGTCGCTGTCGGCATCCAGCCGGAATTGGGTACGTGCCATATTGCCCTTACCTATCCAGCTGCCGTTTGCCGCCAGACGCTGCTTGCCACCCGATGTGCGAAATTCGTCCAGTCGCATGCCACCGGTTGTTGGCGAACTTCGGAAGCGGGCGCTGCCCATTGCCGTCCCGGCAAAGCGAAAATCAGCCACATCCAGCACCAGTGGTGGAATGACGGCGGGGTTGATGTTATTGATCGATGCGGTGGATGCGGGTGCTGGCGCATTCGGTTTGTCAGTGAGCGATGCCGATACCGATGCAGCGACACGGCCGGTACCTGGCGACGCGGCAAGCGCTGGCAATGCCAGGAACAGACGATCGAAATGGCCGCTGACACTGGCGCCGGCCTGCTCCGGGATACGCAGATTACCGGCGATTGCACTGCCCTGAATTTGTACTGTGATGCCCTGCGGTATTGGCACCATTTGCACCCGCGTGTCGGCAAATGCTGCACCCAGTAACTGCATGTTTGCCGCCTGGATGTCGATGCGCTGCAAAGGCATATCGGCCTGCCCCTTGGCGCCCATGGCCAACCCGATCCAATCCAGCGCATCCAACTGCGCCACATGGCCACTGATTACCAGGCCGTGTGCCGGCGGGGCTGCCATCTCGCCCGCCCCCAATTGCATGCGCAGGCCGGTTTGCCGATGCGCGCTGTGGCTGCGCAGACGTAACAGATCGCCCAGGCTGGCCTCGATGTCGCCACTGTCCAGCGGCAAGCGGATTGCAATATTCGCCGGCAACACATCTGACGCGAGTTTGTGCATGGGTGCAGGCAGATCAAAGGCAGTCCCCACCAGATTGGAGCGCAACTGCAGCAGCGAGGGCAACGCACTCCCGGCGCGCAGTTGGCGTGGCACCGCCATGCTCACCACCCACTGCGAACTGCCACGCAGATATGGCTTTAACCAATCCAAATTGCCGGCCTTGGCCAATAATCCGTCGATCTCAGCCTGCATTTGCAACTGCGCTTCGAATGCCTGCCCCGGATCCTGCGTATGCGGCCCTGCACGCAACGCCAACACTCCCGGAGCGCCGTCATAGCGCACTTGCAATGCGGGCGCATCGAACCCGGATTGGTCATAGTTGGCTTGCCCGCGCACTTGGTCAAAAGCAACCTGGTAACGTGTTTCGGCCAGCTTGGCACCGCCTAAATTCACGCTGCCGGTAATCACTGGCGGTGCCGGGGTTGGGTGATGCAAAGGCAACTTCATATGGAATTGTGCTTGTGCAGGCCCGGCCACCTGCAGGTGATCCATCGTGTCACCGTAGTCTTTATGCAGCGGGCTGGCGCGCAGCAGGCCCAGATAATGCCTGGCATCACCCGTGGTGTCGGCATCCACCCACAACTCGGCTTGACCAAAGCGGTCAATCCCTGCGCGCAGCTGGGTAGCAGCGATCTGCGCCAATTGCGCACGCCCATTCACGCTGAAGCCGTCGGCCACGAAACTGACATCGGCATCCATATGCTCTGCGGCGGGCCAATCGGGTTGAAACCTGATGGTGCCATCGTCGATATGTGCATCCGCACGAAACACGCCAGCACCGGCCATGCCCGGCTCATTGCGAAATGGCCAATCATCCAGATCCCCCGCCACCACCGCATGCACGTTGCGCAGGGTGCCGCCACGCAACGCCATATCCAACCACTGCACCGAGGATTTCGGCATCAGGTGATGGATCCAAAATCCATGTGCAAAAGACACCGGCACATCGCCGATATCCGCTGCGATATCCAGATGCGGATGGCTACCGTCATCCTGCAAACCGATACCGCCACGCGCCTGCACTTGCAGCAGCCCGCCATCAATCGCCAAACCGGGGGTCTGAATGGTCCAGCCTGCCACATCCCGCCACAGCACGACCTCACCATCCATCTTGAAGCGATGCACCACGCCGAAGCCTGCCGGCCAATCAAATTCAACCGTGGCAGTGCGATCAAAGCGCATCCGCAAGCCGTCCTGATCGGCCTGCAACCAACCACCGACCCCGCGCATTCCAGGTGCGTGTCCGACCGGATCGAAACGAAAGCCACTGATACGCGCGCTGGCATGCAGCATGCCGCCGGTGTGGCCCCGGATATCCACATCATCCAATACCGCTACCGGCTGCGTGGCCTGCACCCAATGCCGCAGCCGCGCAGGCACGGCATCGCTCAATGCCACCAACTGCAACAGTGGCGCGACATTCAAATGTTCGGCGCGCATTGCATAGCGTTGCCCACCTGCCAATGACAACCCATCCAGGATCTGCCGCCCAGCACCATTGCCAATACGCAATCGGCTGACCTGCAACTTCCAATCCTGCAAGCGCCCTGACCAGTTGGCCGCCAATACCAATTCCCCCACCTCATGGCTGGCCACGGGTGTCGCCCTTGCGGAGGCTGCTGCGGTCGTCGTTGCCGCAGGCATCGGCGCCCCGCGCAAACGCACATCCAACAACCCGGCATCCGCCCGCACAGCGACCACCCGGTAGCTGCGCAACTGCGCCCAGCCTTGCAAGCGGCCACGCCCGGTCACCGCAGTCACGCCCAGAAGTGGCAGCTTGTCGCCCAAATCGGCCAAATCCACCATCCGGCTGCCGACGTAGACGCGACCATCGCCACTGGTGCGATCCAGCACACCCGCGATATTGAACGGTGTTGCCGTATTGCCAAGCCAAGCACTTGCGCCCGCGCGCACCTGGTTGCCGTTGACTTGCAGGCGAAGGTCAATGCGCGGCAGGTGCAAGTCCAACTTCAGTGCTGGCGCCAGTACCCGCAGCTTCGCTTGCGCCAGCTGCAGTTCACCCAAATGCGACAGTGCCTCCAACGGGTCACCGCCGGCTTGCTGGCCGGGTAACCCGCGCACTTGCCATTGCCCGTTGTCGTCACGCTGCAAGGTCAAGTCCAAGCCACGCAAGCGCAACTCAGTGAACGAGCGGCCCGGCAACAACCCCGCGTATTGCGCGATCTGGATCTCGGCATTGCCGATCTGCAGCGGATTTTTCGCATCACCAATGCGCAAATTGGATAGCCGCAACAAGGGCCCGCGCCGTGTCCACTGGGTATCCAGATGATCAAACGCGACCGTGCGTCCGGCACGTTCACTCAGCCATGCGGCCACGTGTTCTGGATGCCGCTCCACCATCGGCAACAACAGGCTGCCCACGCCATTGCCCAGCGCCAGCAGCGCAAGCATGACAGCAAGCGTATGCCATGTGTGCCGCCACACCCTGCGCCAGCGACTGGGCTGGGTCATGCCGCAACCTCGGTCAAACCGTAGCGCACACCATGCGCCACCGCACTCATCCGGTTGTTACAACAGCACGACATCGAACTGCTCTTGCAGATATTGCGCATCGGCTTGAAAGCGGATCGACTTGCCAATGAACTCCTCCAGCTCGGCCACCGCGTTGGATTCTTCGTCGGTAATCCGCCCAACCACTTTGGGCGAGGCGATCACCAGCAAGCGGGCAGCATCAAACTGGCGTACCGCACGCACAATCTCGCGGAAGATTTCGTAGGTAATGGTTTCGGCAGTCTTGACCATGCCGCGCCCGGTGCATTCGTGGCAGGGCTCGCACAACTGGCGTTCCAGGGATTCCACCGTGCGCTTGCGGGTCATCTCCACCAAGCCCAGGGGCGAGAAGTCATACACCGTGGTTTTGGCGTGATCCTTGATGAGGGATTTTTCCAGCGTGCGCAGCACCTGCCGGCGATGTTCCACATCGTGCATGTCGATGAAATCGATAATGATGATCCCGCCCAGATTGCGCAGCCGCAATTGCCGTGCCACCGCCTGCGCCGCTTCCAGATTGGTGCGATACACCGTCTCTTCCAGATTGCGCTGCCCCAGGAAACTGCCGGTATTGACATCCACCGTGGTCATCGCCTCGGTTTGATCGATCACCAGATAGCCGCCGGATTTGAGCGGCACCTGCTTATCCAGGGCACGCTGGATTTCATCCTCGACACCGTACATATCGAAGATCGGGCGCAAGCCGGAATAATGCTCGATCTTCTCCGCCAATGCCGGCATGTATTTGGCCGCAAACTCCCGCAGATGCTCGCAGGTTTCGCGTGAATCCACCTTCACCTTGTCCACGTCGCGGCGAATCAAATCGCGTACGGCACGCAGGGGCAGACTGAGATCCTCATAAATGCAACTGCCCACTTTTGCGGCAGCGGAATTGCGCTCGATCAGCTCCCATACGCGCCCCAGATAGGCAATATCTTCGGCTAATGCCTCCGCGGATTGACCTTCCGCATTGGTGCGCACGATAAAGCCGTGGCCGGGCCCGCCGGCGGTCAACTCGGCCATCAGCGTTTTCAGTCGGCCACGCTCGGCTTCATCTTCAATCCGGGCGGAAATACCAATGACCTTGGAGCGCGGCAGCAACACCAGATAGCGCGAGGGAATACTGATCTGGGTGGTCAGCCGTGCGCCTTTGCTGCCGATCGGGTCTTTCACCACCTGCACCACGATCTCGGCACCATCGCGCAGCAAGTCGATGATGGGAATCTGCACCTGCGGCGGCGGTGCCGCCGGCACATCATCGCCGTCCACTGCATCCAGTGGCGCAGCGCGAAAAATATCGTTGGCGTGCAAAAACGCGGCACGTTCCAGCCCGATCTCCACAAAGGCCGCCTGCATGCCCGGCATCACCCGCTGCACCTTGCCTTTGTAGATATTGCCGACCACCCCGCGCTGGCTGCCGCGTTCGATGTGCAACTCTTGCAACATGCCGTTTTCGACCACCGCCACGCGGGTTTCACGCGGTGTCACATTGACCAGCAAATCCTCGCTCATGGCAGCAACTCAAACTGCCGCAACACCTGCGCGGTCTGCCGCAAGGGGAGGCCCATCACCCCGGAATAACTGCCGTCCAGCCGCACGACGTGCGCTTCGAAGCGGCCCTGGATGGCATACCCGCCAGCCTTGCCCTGCCACTCGCCACTGTCCAGATAACGGGCGATATCGGCATCGGACAGTGCTTCCACCGTCACCTCCGACACCGCCACCGCTTGCGCTTCGCGTGCCGCCGACAGCAGCGAAACCGCAGTGATGACCTGGTGGCTGCGCCCGGACAAACGCCGCAGCATGGCGGCGGCCTCCACCGCATCGGCCGGCTTGCCAAATACCACGCCGTCCAGAACCACCTCGGTATCGGCCCCCAGCACGACCGCAGCGGGCACTGCCACCACCTGCAACAAGCCAGCCCCGGCCTTTTCCCGCGCCACCCGGCGCACATAGTCGGCAGCAGACTCGGTGGCGTCCTGCTGCTCGGGAATATCAAGGTCGAGGATGCCAAACTGCAACCCCAGACGGGTCAACAATTCGGCGCGGCGGGGCGATCGCGAGGCAAGATGCAACATGCCTGCAGTCTAACCTGTGGCCTACTGTGCACCCCAGCCCCACGGCACCGTTTGACGCAATTAACCCCATTTCGGCTCACCGTGCGTTCACCCCCAGCACGTAATCGTTCCCCCAACAAAATGGAGTCCATGATGCCTCTGCGCCCCTTGCTGCTTGTCCTCGCCCTTGCCACGGCCCTGCCCATGACCGCACACGCAAAACCCGCCGATATCGCCGCCGCTGCGCCGCAAACCACCTTGCTGTCGGTATCCGCCAGCGCCGAGGCCAGCCGCGCCCCCGACATCGCCACGCTTTCCACTGGCGTAGTGACCCAATCCACCGAAGCCAATACCGCGATGCGCAACAACGCGGCGCAGATGGACAAGGTGATGACGGCCCTGCGCGCAGCCGGACTTGCCGAGCGCGACATCCAGACCAGCGGCATCAACCTGAATCCGCAATACAAATATGCCGACAACATGCCGCCCACCATCGTGGGCTATCAGGCCAGCAATACCGTCAATGTAAAAGTGCGTGAGCTGGGCAAACTCGGCAAGGTGCTCGATACCCTGGTGGCGCAGGGCGCCAACCAGATCAACGGGCCGACCTTTGGCATCGACAAACCCGACCCGGCCTACACCGAGGCGCGCATTGCAGCCGTGAAGAAAGCCCAAGCGCAAGCCCAGACCTATGCCGATACGCTGGGCATGCGCGTGCTGCGCATCGTCAGCATCAATGAAGGTGGCAGCAGTGGGCCGCAGCCGATGCCGGTGATGCGAATGATGGCTGCCCCGGCCCCAATGGCAAAGGACACGGCTGTCGCTGCCGGCGAGAGCAGCGTCTCGGTGAGCGTGGATATGGTGTTCGAGCTGGGGCGCTGATCCATCCCCGAAAATCGCCCCGCCCGACAGCGAAGTTCACATGATCTGAAGCACACTGACCCCAGACTGCGGTCGCCGTGGGTTAATCTCGGCGGCGACGGTGGCATCTGGGCCGTCGCATTTTCGCCCATCACCCCAGCGGAGGTAACACATGTTCAACGGGATCTTCGGCTACATCCTCGGCGGTCTGGTCATTGGCGTTCTCGCCCGGCTGCTCAAACCGGGGGCAGACCCCTTGGGCTGGATCATGACCATCGTGCTGGGCATCGTGGGTGCGGTAGTCGGCGGCTACATCTCTGGCATGTTGCACATCAGCAGCAGCCTGATGCAGTGGGCGGTCGCCATTGGTGCGGCCATCGTCCTGCTGGCCGTGTACGAGGCACTGCGCAAGAAGGGTTAACCGCCTGACCTGACATTTCCACAAAACGCCCCGCTTGCCGGGGCGTTTTGTGCTGCATGCAACCCACACGCGCATCCGCTAGGTTGGAAACACCCGGTAGCGGGCCACACGCACTGTGACATGCTCACCCGGCACCAGCGGCACGGCCCCGGTGTCCAACGTTTCCAGTTCCAACGCCTGTCCACCCAGCGCAAACTCGGCGGTTAGCCGCCCACCCAGCCGCTGCACCCCGCGCACCTGCAGCGACAACGTATCGGCCCCTGGCTCGGCCCACTGCACGTCATGCGGACGTGCATATAATCGTGCCGGACCATCAACAACCCCGCCGGCATCCAGCAGCACTCCCTCCGCGCAAAAACGCCCGTTAATCACCTGCCCATGCAATACATTGGCCCGCCCAATGAATTCGAACACATAGGGCGAGACTGGGGAGCGATAGATGGCATCGGGTGTACCCACCTGCTCCACCTTGCCCGCACGCATCACCACTACCCGATCCGCCAACTCAAGGGCTTCCTCTTGATCATGGGTAACAAACAACGTGGTTTGCCCGGTCTGCTCATGCAGTTTCCGCAGCCAGCGCCGCAGTTCGATGCGCACCTTGGCATCCAGTGCGCCAAAAGGCTCGTCCAGCAGCAGTACTGCTGGATCAATTGCCAGCGCCCGCGCCAGTGCAATGCGTTGCTTTTGTCCGCCGGAGAGCTGATCGGGATAGCGCCCGCCATGCTCGGGTAGTTGTACCAGCTGCAACAACTCCTGCACGCGTCTTGCAATACTGGCCTTGTCCGGACGCCTTGCACGCGGACGGCTGCGCAAGCCAAACGCGATATTGTCGGCCACAGTCATATGCCGGAACAATGCGTAATGCTGGAACACGAAACCCACATTGCGCTCGCGCAGACTTAACCCGGTGGCATCGTTTTCGCCAAACAACACGCGCCCTGCATCGGCATGCAGCAAACCCGCGATCACGCGCAACAGCGTGGTCTTGCCGGACCCCGACGGACCCAGCAACGCGACCAGCTCACCCGAGCGAATATCCAAATCGACGCCATCGAGCGCCGCCACACCGGGATAGCGCTTGTGCAGGGATGAAATCGTCAATTGCATGTTCAATGCCGCCTATGAGATTGCGCAAGCGCGTCGCCATGCCGCGCTTCCAGCCAGACTTTCAACACCAGGGTGAGCAGGGATAACCCTGCCAGCAGGGAGGCCGCTGCAAATGCAGCCGTGGCATCAAATTCGTTGTAGAGAATCTCGATATGCAGCGGCAAGGTATTGGTCATGCCACGGATATGGCCTGATACCACCGACACTGCGCCGAATTCTCCCATCGCCCGGGCGGCACACAGCAGCACCCCGTACAACAAACCCCATTTGATCTTCGGCAGGGTGACGCGGAGGAACATCGTCCATGCGCTGGCCCCAAGCGAGCGCGCAGCCAGCTCCTCATCGGCGCCTTGTTGCTGCATCAGCGGCACCAGCTCCCGCACCACGAACGGAAAGGTGACAAACAACGTCGCCAACACAATACCGGGACGTGCAAACAGCACTTTGATCTCATGCGCCTGCAACCATGCGTGAAACCAACCTGCACTGCCAAATAACAGCACCAGGCAAAGGCCCGCCACCACCGGTGATACCGCGAATGGCAAATCGATCAGCGCCAGCAATACGCGTTTGCCGCGAAACGAAAACCGTGTGAGTACCCACGCCGCCAGCACACCAAACACGGCATTGACTGGTATCACGATGGCCGCGGTGAACAGGGTCAATGCCAATGCACTGCGCGCGTCAGGCGTCAGCAGCGCCTGCCACCAAGCATGAAAACCCTTGCCAAAGGCGGCCCCCAGCACCATGACCAAGGGCAGCAGCACCAGCAAGCCAATCGCCGCAGCCGCGGTCAGGATCAGCAACCAGCGCAACCATCCGGGTTCGCGCAGTGGGTCATTGCTGAATCGAGGCCCCTCACTCATGGCTGCCCCCACGCTGGAATAAGAGTGGCAGCAGGTTGATCACCAGCAGGCTCACGAAGGAAGCGACCAGCAACAACGCGGCAATCGCCACCGCGCCGTTGTAGTCGTACTCTTCCAGGCGGATGGTAATCAGTAGCGGCGCAATTTCGGTCTTGTAGGGCAGGTTTCCGGCAATGAAAATGACCGAACCGTACTCGCCCAATCCACGTGCAAACGCCAGCGAAAATCCGGTCAACCATGCCGGCAATAATTCGGGGACGATGACGCGCCGAAACGTGGTCACCCGATTGGCCCCCAGCGACGCCGCAGCTTCCTCCGGCTCGCGCCCCAATGCTTCCAACACCGGCTGCAGGGTACGCACCGCAAACGGCAAGCCGATGAACACCAGGGCCAGCACGATACCGGGTGTGGCATAGGCAATCTTGATCCCATAGGCCGCCAGCAGCTTGCCAACCCAGCCGGTGGGGGCATAAATCGCAGTCAGCGCAATCCCGGCCACGGCGGTTGGCAATGCAAACGGCAAGTCCACCAGTGCATCCAGCAAACGCCGCCCGGGGAAGCGATAACGCACGATGACCCAGGTGATCAGCACACCTACCAGCGATGCCACCACCGCCGCACAGAATGCAGTGGAAAAGCTCAACTTGAGCGCTGCCTGCACCCGTGCATCGTTGATTGCACGTAGCCACGCGTGCGCGCCCATCCCTGCCGCACGCACCGCCAGTGCCGCCAATGGCAACAGCACCACCACGCCCAGCCAAGTCATGCCCAACCCCAGACTCAGGCCAAAGCCCGGCAGCGGGTTGCGGCCACGCACCCGTGCCGCTGATTGGGTCAATGCCGTCATCGTCATGCGTCGGTCAGGGTTTGTAGATGCGATCGAAGAAACCGCCATCGCCAAAGTGCTCGGCCTGCGCTTTCTTCCAGCCACCAAACGCATCATTGATGGTGACCAGCTTGATCGGTGCAAACGGCTTCAACAACGCGGCTGGCACATTGGCAGGCTCGGTTGGGCGATAGTAATGGCGGGCTGCGATTTGTTGCCCCGTGGGTGAGTACAGAAACCGCAGATACGCTTCTGCCTGCTTGCCGGTGCCATGCTTGGCGGTGTTTTTGTCCAGCCATGCCACCGGTGGCTCGGCCTTGATGCTGACCGAAGGCACTACCAGCTCAAACTTGCCACGCAGCTGTGGATCATCGATGGTCAACAACGCCTCATTTTCCCAGGCGACCAGCACATCGCCAATTCCGCGCTCCACGAACGTCGTGGTTGCTCCACGTGCTCCGGTATCCAGTACCGGCACGTTGCGGAACAATTTGCCCATGTACTCCAGCACCTTGCTGCCACTGTGATACTCGCGTGAGGCCCATACCCAGGCCGCCAGATAGTTCCAGCGCGCACCGCCTGAAGTCTTCGGATTAGGCGTGATCACCCCGATTCCCGGCTTGGCCAGATCGCCCCAATCCTTGATGCCCTTGGGGTTGCCGTTGCGCACCAGAAACACGATGGTCGATGTGTAAGGCGCACTGTTATGCGGCAACCGGCTTTGCCAGTTGGCGGGCAACAGCTTGCCTTGCGCGGCCAGCACATCGATGTCGGCCGCCAGCGCCAGCGTCACCACATCGGCGTCCAAACCGTCCAGCACGGCACGCGCCTGTTTGCCAGAACCGCCATGCGATGCGCGCAGGGTCAGCGATTCACCCGTCTGCTGCTTCCACTCCGTGGCGAAGGCCTGATTGACATCGGCGTACAACTCACGGGTGGGGTCATAGGAGACATTGAGCAATGTCTTGTCCTTCGCTGCCGCGCTGGCACCGTTTGGCAACAAGGCCAGCAATACAAGCAGCAGCCCTGCTGTCATGGTGTTCTGGTAGCTCTTCATCGTTGTATTCTCAGGTAATCAAAAGGGACTATGGATAGCCAACTCTCAGGTTGTGATAACCAATGCTTCAGAAGGACAGTTGCGCACGTGTGAACAGCACCCGCTCCTGCGGACGGTTACCGCCGGCGAGCGCACCACCATCGAACTTCGTCATGACATAGTTGGTCATGAGTTTGGCGTTGCGGGTCAAGTACCAGTGAATAGCCACGCCCCAGCTGCGCGCAGCCTGTGCCGATGCCGCCGCATCGGCGAAATAGGGAAACGCGGCTTCATCCACCTGCAGCCGGCCATAGCGCAACGTTGCCTCCAACGCGCCCCACCCGGGTTGCCCGATCGCAAAGGGAGATTCCGGCTTCACTACGCCACGGTAGCCCGCATCCTCGCCAGTCAGCACCCAGCCCGCTGCGATCTGCCAACCTCGGTTATCCAACGTGACGCGTGAGCCTGCGCCGGCACCACTGATCACACGCACCGCCTGGGCACTGCTGATCCATTCTCCCAGCAGCCCCAGCGACCCGCGATACCAGTACCCCTGCACGTTCTTGCGCAGCCGCTGGCCATCGGCTGCCACATTGCTGCCATAGCCGAAAAATTGCTCCTGCCCCGGCGTGCGGTAACGCGGCAGGAAGTTGCTTCCATTGCCATGGGTATTGCCGACAGTGGCGGCCACCCCCAGCCCCAAGCTGCCCCAATCGCCCGGTGCGTGCTTGAACGGCTCCCAGAACAGCCGGCCTGCATACTCGAATTCGCCATCGGGATTGCCGGTGACGGCATCGCGACCATCCACCGTGCCATTGAACGCGCCGATACCGTAATCCAGTACGCCGCCCAGCACGCTGCCCTGCAATTGCATGCCGATATCGCGGCCTGGTGCGAGTTCCGACGGCAGCCCCAGCTCCACTTGTGCAGTAGTCGCACTCGACTGCAGGCGCTCCAGCCCGAAGGGTGGCTTGGCCTTGCCGATCCGCACTGTGGCACGCGGATCGAACTTCAAATCGACATACGCCTCATTGAGCGTGGCACTGTCACCGGCAAACTGCGGATTGATCCGAAACCCGACCCATGTGCCCCAATTGCCCTCGATGCTGGGCTCCAGCCGTCGCAGCAAAAACCCGTCATTTTGCGCAGAGCCGCTGATGAAGCTACGGGCATCCGCCTGTACCAGTCCACGAAACCTGATCTCCACTGCGCCATCGGCCGACTTCACCGATACCCCTTTTTCGCTGGCGGCAAGTACCGGTGCCGAAGCTGCTTTGGCTTGCGCTGCTTCATCCTGCAACTCCAGCTTGCGTTCGATGATGCGCAAATGCTGGTCAAGGCTGGCCTCCCCGATGGACTCACCGGATGCAATGCCCAACCGCTGTTCCAACGCAGCAATGCGGGCAAGCAGTGCCGCATCGGTGGGCTCACCCGCGCGCGCCAACGATGGGGCCAGGGCAACCGTTATGGCAAGCGCGATCAGGTGTTGGCGCAGAAGCCGGGATGTCCCCGGCAGGGAATGAAACGGCATGACTTCGATTCCTGTATTGAAGGGGGAAGACATGCCTCCGGTGGTCCGGTCGGCACGGTTGGGACGCTACGCTCAGCGTGGGTCGTGGTGCGGTGGATCGAAACGGAGTTTCTCACTGCGGGTGATCTGGACAATACGCGACTGATGAACGACCACCTCAATCGTGCCGTAAGCGGTTTCGCGGATCGCACGCAGCACTTCCGCTTCGAGTGGCGAATGCAGCGCACCCATCGGCATCTGGGTGGCATCGGACTGGATTGATTTCATGGCGAGCCCCCCAATTGACGCATCCATGCTTCGTTGCCTGCACATCGACTCAATACCGCCAAGCTGCGCCGATCCAGCACACTGCACAACGCTTGCCGGGTTTCCCACATCAATGCCCGAATCGCGCAGGTGTCCGGATCGGCACAATCCGTGCAAGGCGCATAAGCGGTCATGCTGGCACAACGCACCGGCGCCAGTGGCCCATCGATGGCACGAATCAGATCACCCACCATGATGTCTTCCGCCGGTTGGGCCAGCGCATGCCCGCCCTGCGCGCCACGCCGACTGGCAACAAAACCGGCGCGCCGCAGATCCAGCAAGATAGCCTCCAGAAATTTGGCCGGGATGTTGGCGTGCTCGGCCAGCACATGCGCCTGCATGCGCTCGCCTGCAGGCAGTGCAGCCAGCGCACACATTGCGCGAAGTCCGTATTTGGCTTTGTTTGTCAACATTTCCTATGTTTTTTATAGGAAATCATTTCAGCTTGTCAATACCTCCGATTGGCATGTGCCTATGCCTTTTCACAAAAAGCTGCACGCACCAACGGACAGAGTTCCTTATCTCTCCAGATCCGGGTGGCAACGGCCGCTCATCGCGCAAACACGGCCGATCATCGCTCACTGCTTTGCACGGCGCGCGTAATGGCGCAGCGTCAAAGCGTGCACACGGTGTCGTGTTGACCCCATTGCACATGCTCACCCGTTGCATGGTTTGTGTACACCGCACGTCCACCTGCACAGGAGATCGACCATGGTTCGCGCACCTGCCTTTGCCCTAACCCGCGCCACCGGTTTTGCACTGTTGAACCCGGCTGAAAAACCCAAGCTGGATCCGTCCCGCATTTTCACGTTGAGTGGGACGCTGACATTCAACCTGATCCTGTTTGGCCTGCTGATGGTGCCGATGTCGATTCCATTGACCCCGATGCAGGATCCACCCAGCCACAATCCTGTGGTGCGCAGCATCGTCAAACCACCGGAACCGGTGATTGTGGAGATCGCCCCGATCACGCGCCCGCAACCGCCACAGCCGATCAACCCACCGGCTCACCCCAGCGTGACGCGCAGCCCGGACACCACGCCGGCGACTCAGGTGATCAGTGATACCGGCAACACTCAGATCACAACGCCAGCAGTCGATGACGGCGGCGCGCATGGCGATAGCCTCATTCCGTCCAACGTCACCCCCGCGCCCATGCAACTGGCGTATCGCAATGCCCCGCCACCGGTGTATCCGCGTGCAGCCTTGCAGCGCCAGTTGACCGGCACGGTGTTATTGCAGGTGCTGGTGGATATCAATGGCCAGCCGATCGAGGTCAGCATTTCGCGCAGCAGTGGCCACCGTGAATTGGACGAAGCGGCGCGGCTGCAAGTGCTCAAGCGCTGGAGCTTCCAGCCGGCGATCCAGAACGGCAAAGCGGTGCAAGCACTGGGCTTGGTGCCGATCGAATTCAATCTGCGCCACTGACACGGCAACGCGCCTGACCACAGTGGGTCAGGCGCGTCCGGCCTTGCCTTGTCTGGTGTTGTTCCCCGCGTATCACAGCAGCGGAGTACGCCAGTGTTCAGCGCCGCGCCACCGGCTTGGGCTGCGCACTGGCCACTTGTTGCGGGCGGCTGGCGGTGGCTGCCGGGCGTGCGGGCGCGGCACCACCCAAGCTGATCCGGTCGCGGTTTTTTTCCACCGTCTTCAGGCCCACACCTTTGACTTCGGCCAGTTGCTCGGCGCTGCGGAATGCACCGTGGGCTTTGCGGTACTCCACGATGGCCTGCGCTTTGGATGGCCCGATATTGACCAGCACGCGGTCGAGGGTGGCGGCGTCTGCGCTATTGATATTGACGGTTTCGCCAGCGATGGCGGCGCCGGCCAGCGCCAGCGACAACACCAGGGTGGACAGCAATGTGTTCAGAAATTTCATGACGGATTCCTTGAAGGTTGTTGTGCGGTTTAGGTGATCCGGCGGCGCTGGGTGCGGGCCGGCAGGGACAGCATCGCGCCTTGCCCGCAGCGATGGGATCGGCGAAGCCCGCACGCCGCAGCCCGTGTTTTGCCCGCCAGTGCGTAGGAAAACCACACCGTGGGGCACGGGCGCACGGGCCATGCATGCCGGATTCCATGTCGGCATAACCAGCCCTCCTTTCCCCTGCGGCAAGCCAGCGCCTAGCCTGCATCGGCATCCTTCACGCCCTGCCGCCATGTCGCACGCCACTGCCACCCCATTACCCACGCCGTTGACCGGCGATCAAGCCCAGTTGCTTTCGCAATTTGCCGCCGATGCCGACCGCAGCGCCCTGCTGTGGGCCTCCGGCTATTTGGCTGGAATGGCGCGTGCGCTCACGCCCACCGGCCTGGCGCTGGCGACCGCTGCAACACAGACCGCGCCGGTTGCAGTGCAGCCCGCCACGATTGTGTATGGCAGCCAGACCGGCAATGCCAAACGTGCCGCCGAAGTGCTGCACGCGCAGCTGGAATCCGCCGGCCTGCCGGTGCGGCTGCTGCGTGCCGATGCGTTTGCTACCCGCGAATTGGCCAACGAAAGCCTGCTTTATCTCGTCATCAGCACCCAAGGTGAAGGCGATCCGCCGGATGACGCGATTGGTTTCACCGAATTCCTGCTGGGCAAGCGCGCACCACAATTACCGCAGCTCAAATTTGCAGTGCTGGGCTTGGGTGATTCCAGTTATGTCGATTTTTGCGGCATCGCACGCAAGCTGGATGCGCGTTTGGCCGAACTCGGCGCCAGCCGCGTGCAGCCGTTGGGCGAAGCCGATTTGGACATCGACAGCATCGCCGTGCCGTGGCGAAATCACGCATTGACGCACGCCAAGGAACACCTGAAACCCGCAGCCCCCGCGCATCTTGCAACGGTGACACCGCTGCGCCCGCATGCGGCACCCGCATGGACACATGACAACCCGTTTGCCGCCAGCGTGCTGGCCAATCAACGCATCACCGGGCGCGAATTCAAAGGCACCGGGTTCCGTCGGTATGCATTGGTGGACAAGGATGTGCGCCATCTCGAACTGTCACTGGAAGGCTCGGGCTTGAGCTATGAACCCGGCGACGCGCTGGGCATCCGCCACCGCAATCCGGACGTGTTGGTCGCCAACGTGCTCACCGCGACCGGACTGGATGGCGATACCAAGGTGACGCATGACGGCCACAGTCTGCCGCTGGCGCAATGGCTTTCTGAGAAACGCGAACTCACGCGCCTGTCGCGCCCCTTGCTGACCGCAGTGGCGGAGCGCGCTGGTGCACAAGCGCTATCGCAACTACTCGAACCCGGTAACGCGGGTCTGGCGGCGCTACTGGGCGATCATCAATTGATTGATGTGCTGCGCCGCTGGCCAGTCGCGTGGGATGCCGACAGTTTGGTGGCCGCGCTGCGCCCGCAAGTGCAACGCTTGTACTCCATCGCGTCCAGCCGCAAGCGCGTGGGCGAAGAAGCGCATGTGACCCTCGATGTACTGCGCTATTCGGCACACGGCACTGATCACCTCGGCGCGTCCAGCAGCTTCCTTGCTGCGCTGGATGAAGATGCCAGCGTGCCGGTGTTTATCGAGCCCAACGAACGCTTCCGCGTTCCTGCCGACAGCAGCCGCGACATCCTCATGATCGGCCCCGGCACCGGCGTGGCGCCGTTCCGCGGCTTCGTGCAGGAACGCGCCGAAACCGGCGCCCGTGGCCGCAATTGGCTGTTCTTCGGGGCGCGTCATTTCAATACCGAATTCCTGTATCAAACCGAATGGCAGGACGCATTGGCCAAGGGTGAATTGCACCGGCTGGATCTGGCGTTTTCACGCGACCAAACCGAGCGCATCCATGTGCAGCAGCGACTGCGCGAACACAGCCGGGACGTGTACGACTGGCTGCAAAACGGCGCGCATCTGTATGTCTGTGGTGCGATCAAGATGGGCAAAGACGTCCATGCCGCCCTGCTCGACATTCTCAGCATCCACAACGGGGGTGATGCCGATGCCGCCGCCGACTTCCTCAGTCAATTGCAGCGCGATGGGCGTTATGCCCGCGATGTGTATTGAGCCGACAAGAGAACACGCCCATGTCGCACCCATCGGTTGAAAAAATCAAACTCGAAAGCCGTCACCTGCGCGGCGATCTGGTTGCAGGCCTGCGTGATGCCAGCACGGGCTCACTGTCCTTTGATGACCAACGCACCATCAAATTTCATGGCAGCTATCAACAAGACGACCGCGACTTGCGTGATGAACGCCGCCGGCAAAAACTCGAGCCAGCGCACCAGTTCATGATCCGCATCCGCGCACCTGGCGGTGTGTTCACGCCTGCGCAATGGTTGGGGCTGGACGCCATCGCCACCACGTATGCCAATCATTCGCTGCGCGCCACAACGCGCCAGACCTTTCAGATGCATGGCGTGATCAAGCGTGACTTGAAAGCCACCATGCAGGCGATCAATGCCGCAGCGATGGACACCATTTCCGCCTGCGGCGATGTCAACCGCAATGTGCTGGGCGCCAGCAATCCATTGCAATCGCAACTGCACACGCAGGTGCACGCCTGGGCACAACGGTTGTCCGCGCACTTCAAGCCCGCCACCCGTGCCTATTACGAAATCTGGCTGGACGAAGACAAGGTCGCGGAAAGCGGCGTCGAGCATGAACCGATTTATGGCGATGCCTACTTGCCGCGCAAATTCAAAATCGCCATTGCCGTGCCGCCGATCAACGATGTGGATGTGTTTGCCAATGATCTTGGCCTGATTGCCATCGTGGATGCCGCCGGGCAACTGGCCGGCTTCAACGTGGCCATTGGCGGCAGCATGGGCGCCAGTCATGGGATCCCCAGCCATTACCCGCGCGTGGCCAATGTGATCGGGTTTGTGTCCCCGCAACAGGTGTTTGCGATTGCCGAGGCCGCGATCACCGTGCAGCGCGATCTGGGCGACCGTGAAGATCGCAAACATGCGCGTTTCAAATACACCATCGACGACCACGGCAGCGACAACATCGTGGCGCTGATGGAAGCACGCGCAGGCTTCAAGTTGCAGCCCGCACGCGACTACCACTTCGACCACAACGGCGATCGCTTTGGCTGGGTGGAAGGTGAAGACGGGTTGTGGCACCTCACGCTGTCGCTGCCGTCGGGGCGCATTGCCGATTTCGAGGATGGCCGTCTACTGCTTACCGGCCTGCGTGAAATCGCCAAGCGGCATACGGGCCAATTCCGCATGACCTGCAACCAGAACGTGATGATTGCCGGCGTACCCGCCGCGCAACGCGCGCAGGTGGATGCACTGGTGCAGCACTACGCGCTGGATCGTGAAAACAATGCGCCCAGCGCGATGGCGCGCAGCGCCGTGGCTTGCGTATCGCTGCCCACCTGCGCACTGGCGATGGCCGAAGCCGAACGCTACTTGCCGGCATTTTTATCCATCGTCGATCCGTTGCTTGGCAAATACGGCCTGCGCGACAGCCCCATCCTGCTGCGCATTTCCGGCTGCCCCAATGGCTGCTCGCGCCCGTATCTGGCGGAAATCGCCTTGATTGGGCGTGCCCCTGGCCGCTACAACCTGCTGCTGGGCGGCGACCATCGCGGCATGCGCATGAACACGCTGTACCGCGACAACATCAGCGAGGCGCAAATCGTGGAAGCCCTGGATCCGCTGTTTGCGCGCTATGCCAGTGAGCGCCAAGCGGGTGAACACTTTGGCGACTTCCTGCACCGCGCCGGCATCGTTGCGCTGCCAGCCTACCCCACTCATGTGCAGGTTGCCCCGCAGGAGGGCCAATGAACGCACGCCCAGCCCTTGCACGCCCCCCTTTGCGCACGCCGTGGCCGGCCACGCTGGACGCGGCCACGTTGTCCGCAGCAGCACTGGCCGATCTCAATCACCAGCTCAGCAACCTCAGTGCGCAGCAGCGCATTGCGTGGGCGCTGGCGCACCTGCCGGGTACGCATGCACTGTCCACCAGCTTTGGCGTGCAGGCGGTGGTGTCCTTGCATCTGTTTGCAACTGCAGCGCCCGGCTTGCCGGTGATCATGGTCGATACCGGCTATCTGTTTCCGGAAACCTATCGCTATGCCGACCAACTGACTGAATTGCTCGGCCTGCAATTGCATGTCTATCACGCCCGCATCGGCAATGCGTGGATGGAAGCGCGTCTGGGCAAGTTGTGGGAAGCCGGCAGCGATGGCATCGCCCGCTACAACCAGTTGCGCAAAGTGGAACCGATGCAGCGTGCGCTGGACGAATTGGGCGTGGGCTGCTGGCACGCGGGGCTGCGCCGCGAGCAATCGGCATCGCGCAAACACATCGCCATTCTTGAAATCAAGAAGGGCCGCTTCAAATTCCACCCGATTGCAGACTGGTCCGACATCGATATCGGCGCTTACATCCTGCAACACGACCTGCCCGAACACCCGCTGCTGCAACAAGGGTATGTGTCGGTGGGCGATACCCACACCACCCGCCCGCTGCAGCCGGGAATGGATGCCTCCAGCACCCGCTTTTTCGGCCTGCGCCGCGAATGCGGGCTGCATTTTGATCTATGAAAGCGGGCTGCATGTGCAGCCCCCGCTGTCGCGAAGGATCAGACGTCAGCTTGCCAACGCGGCAATTCCGGCCACTCCGGTGGCTGGTTGCCTTCCAAAATGCGGCGCAAGTCATGCCGATCCATGTGCGGGGCCAAGCCATGCAGCAGCTCCAGCGCGTATTCGCGCAGTACGCGGCCACGCGGCACCACCGCCCAGGTGATGCACTCGGGGAGCTCCAGCGGCGCGTCGATCACCCGCAGGTCATCGTCTTCACGCTCACCCACCGCCATTTCGGCCAGCAAGCCGGCGCCTAATCCGGTGCGCACGTAAGCCTTGATCAGATTGGCATCCCGCGCGGTCATCGCAATCTGGGGTTGCACGCCTACCGCCGCAAACGCGCGCTGCAAGGATGATTCCGGCAAGGTCGAAGATTCATACGAAATCAACGGATAGCGCGCCAATTCCAGCAAGGTGGGCACCCGCTTTCTGGTCGCCAACGGATGTGTTTTTTGCACCAGCAACACGCGCCGCCAGCGGAACAACGGCACCGCCACGCCGCTGGTTTGCGGGGTACTGCCGGCGGTGCTGATCAGGCCGAAATCGGCTTCGTCCAATTTTTCCAACACCTCGGCATCACCGGCAGCAAACAAGTCCACACTGACCTGTGGATAGCGGCGGGTGACATCGGCAATCACCTTCGGCAACACATAGCGCGCTTGCGTGTGGGTGGTGGCCAGCAACAGGCGGCCGCGAAATTCGCCGCGCTCGTTGGACGCATAGCTGCGGATATTGGCCGCCTCGGCGAGGATCTTGCGGGCGCTGTCGATGATCTTGATGCCCGCCGGCGCCACCCCTTCCAAGCTGCGGCCCTTGCGCAAGAACAATTGGAAACCCAACTCATCTTCCAGCTGCTTGAGCTGCTTGGACAGCCCCGGCTGGGTAGCGTGCACGCGCTCGGCCGCCTGGGTGATGTTGAAGTTGGAATCGGCGATGGCAACAAGGTAGCGAAGCTGGGTCAGGGTCATGGCACGGCGCTCATATATCGCTGCATTCGAATATAGCGATGGAGTATATCGGAGTCTGCAGGCATTCCCAGTCAATGCTTATGCCATAAATGCATAAGTAAAATCCAGCCCGCTATTTCCATGTCCCCGCCAACAGGCCTAGCGTGACAGGATGCAAACCACACCCCCGCCCCCCTTGTTTCCGCTGTTTCTCGACTTGCGCGGCCGCCGCGTGCTGGTGGTCGGTGGCGGTGCCGTGGCGGCCCGCAAAATCGGGGCCCTGCTGGAGGCGGGGGCCACAGTGCAGGTGGTGGCCAGCGCGCTGGAACCGGGGCTGGCGGCGCTGGCATCGCACCGGCACATCACCCACCTCGCCGCCACCTTCGCCCCCACGCAACTGGAGGGTGCATGGCTGGTGATTGCCGCCACCGACGATGCCGGCGTCAACCACGCCGTGGCCGATGCTGCGCAGGCACGGCAGGTGTGGGCCAATGTGGTGGACGACGCCGCGCTGGCCAGCGCACAACTGCCGGCGCGGGTGCAACGCGGGCCGTTGCAGATTGCCATTTCCAGCGGTGGCGCATCGCCCATGTTGGCGCGTCATCTGCGCGAGCAATTGGAACTTCAGTTCGATGATGCGGCAGGCGCACTGGCGCAGTTGCTCAGCCAATTGCGCGGCCGCATTCGCAACCGCCTGCCCGACCTGTCCGCACGCCGCACCTTCTTCCGGCGGGTATTGACTGGCCCGGCGCAGGCGCTGCTGCGGCGCGGTCAAGCAGTGGCGGCGCAGCATGCGATCGAGGCCGAGTTGTACGCCGGCGCAAGGCATGTGCAAGGCAGTGTGGCGCTGGTGGGCGCCGGCCCCGGCGACCCCGGCCTGCTGACGCTGCGCGCACTGCGGGTGCTGAATGATGCCGATGTCATCCTGCACGACCGTCTGGTCAGTACCGAGGTGCTGGCACTGGCACGCCGCGATGCCGAGCGGATTGAAGTGGGCAAACACATCGGCGGCGATCACCATGCCACCCAGGCGCGCATCCATGCACTGATGATTGAACTGGCCAACGCCGGCAAGCGCGTGGTGCGCCTGAAAGGTGGCGACCCGTTCGTGTTCGGCCGTGGCGGCGAAGAACTGCAAGCCCTGCGTGCCGCAGGCATCGGCTATGAAGTGGTACCGGGCATCACCGCTGCGGTGGCTTGCGCAGCGTATGCGGGCATCCCGCTGACCCATCGCGAGCATGCGCAATCGCTGCGCATCCTCACCGCGCAAGGCAAGTCCGGCGCGACCGAACACGACTGGGCCGCGCTGGCCAAACCGCAGCAAACCCTGGCGTTCTACATGGGCGTGACAGGCCTGTCTGCCCTGCGCGATCAATTGATCGCCCACGGCCGCGCAGCCAGCACGCCGTTTGCCTTGATCGAACACGGCAGCCGCCCACAGCAGCGCGTGGTGGCCGGCACGTTGGCCGAACTGCCCGAGCTTGCCCGGCTTCACGCCGTGCGGGCACCGGCACTGCTCATCATCGGCGAAGTGGCCGCATTGGCCACCCAGTTGCACTGGTTTGGCACGCCGCCACTGACTGCACACGATGCGCGATGTAGCGCACTACCTCTCGCCCACGCCGCCTGATCTTTCTTCCCGCATTCGTCATCACAAGGACACCGCCCACATGGCCCTCCACAACAGCATCACCGACACCATCGGCAACACCCCCATCATCAAACTCAATCAGCTGGCACCAGCGCATGCCAGCGTCTATGTCAAAGTGGAAGCGTTCAACCCCGGCGGCTCGGTCAAGGACCGGCTGGCGCTGGGGATTATTTTGGATGCCGAACAACGCGGCCTGCTGAAACCCGGCGACACCATTGTGGAAGCCACCTCCGGCAACACCGGCATTGCACTGGCAATGGTGGCAGCGGCACGCGGCTACAAATTCGTGGCGGTGATGACCGAAACCTTCTCCATCGAGCGCCGCAAGGCGATGCGCGCCTACGGTGCCAAAGTCATCCTGACCCCCGCCGCCGCGCGCGGCACCGGCATGGTGGAAAAAGCCAAGGAACTTTCGGAAAAACACGGCTGGTTCTGGGCCAGTCAATTCACCAACCCGGCGAACCCGGCCTATCACCGCAGCACCACCGCCACCGAAATCCTGCGCGATTTCGCCGGCCAGCGGCTGGACTATTTCGTCAGTGGTTGGGGCAGTGGCGGCACCCTGACCGGCGTCGGCGAAGTGTTGAAAGTGGCGCGCCCGGATGTGCGCATCATCGGCACGGAACCTGCCGGCGCGGCACTGCTGAAAGGCGACGAATGGAAGCCGCACAAAATCCAGGGCTGGACGCCGGACTTCGTGCCCGCCGTACTCAACCGCAATGCGTATGACGAACTGCGCACCGTCAGCGACGACGACGCCTTCGCTACCGCACGCCGCTTGGCTGCCGAGGAAGGCATCTTCGTGGGCATCTCCGCCGGCGCCACTGCCGCCACCGCACTGCAACTTGCACAAACCGCACCGGCAGGCAGTGTGTTGCTGGCCATGCTGCCGGATACCGGCGAGCGTTATTTCTCCTCGCCGCTGTTTGCCGATATCAACGAAGGCAGCGACGACGCGTGGCTGGAAAGTTTGGGTTGAGTACGGCAAGTACCCTCTCCCGCTTGCGGGAGAGGGTGGTGCGTAGCGCCGGCAGCGGACCGGCCTCAACTCCGCCCGTACGCGTCCTCATAGCGAACAATATCGTCTTCGCCCAGATAGTCGCCGGACTGCACCTCGATCAATTCCAGCATGTCTTTGCCGGGATTTTCCAGGCGATGCTTGGCACCAATCGGGATATACGCCGATTGATTGGCGAACAGTTCAAACACATCGTTGTCCCGCGTCACACGCGCAGTACCACGCACCACCACCCAATGTTCGGCGCGGCGGGTATGCGACTGCAGGGATAGGCGCGCACCGGGTTTGACCTTGATGCGCTTGACCTGGAAACCATCGGCCATGTCGATGGAGTCGTAGCTGCCCCACGGCCGGTGGACTTCGCGATGCAGCACCGCTTGTGAACGCTGCTCGGCCTTGAGTTTGGCCACCACGTCCTTGACCTGTTGCACCTTGTCCTTGTGCGCCACCAACACGGCATCGTCGGTGTCCACCACCACCAGATCGTCCACCCCGACCAGCGCCACCAACCGCCGCGCATAGGCATAGCTGTTGCGACTGTCGATTGAAATCACATCGCCGTGGTGCGCATTGCCCTCGCCATCCTGGGTGCTGACATCCCACAGCGCCGACCACGAGCCCACATCATTCCATCCGATATCCACCGGCAACACACAGGCCGCATCGGTATGTTCCATCACCGCGTAGTCGATCGAATCAGACGGGCATTGTGCGAATTCCGTCTTGTCCAACCGAATGAAATCACCATCGTGCGCCGCGCTTGCAAACGCCGTGCGCACCGCGTCCACGATTTCCGGCCGAAAGCGTGCCAGCTCTTGCAGATAGCGCGAAGCGCGTAGCAAAAACATGCCGCTGTTCCAAAAATAACTGCCTGCATCCAGATACTGCTGCGCGGTGGCGGCATCGGGTTTTTCGACAAACCGCAGCACCTTGCGCACACCCTCACCATCTTCGGCCTGGATATAACCAAACCCGGTTTCCGGCGCATTGGGCACAATGCCGAACGTCACCAGCGCGCCTGCCTCCGCCGCCGGCAAGGCCTGCTGCACAGCCGCGCGAAACGCTGCGGCATCGCGCACCACATGATCGGATGGCAACACCAGCAACACCGGGTCCTCGCCCGCAGCCATCGCTTGCAGCGCCGCTGCGGCAATGGCCGGTGCGGTATTGCGGCCGATCGGTTCCAACACGATGGCAGGCGTGGGCGCGCCGATCTGACGCAATTGCTCGGCCACCAAAAAGCGGTGGTCTTCACCGGCCACCACAATCGGCGCGCCACTGGCAATTGCCTGCACGCGCTGCCAAGTGGCCTGCAACATGGTGTCGTTGCCCACCAGCGGCAAAAATTGTTTGGGATAGGCCTCCCGCGACAACGGCCACAGCCGCGTGCCGGAGCCGCCAGAAAGCAATACGGGTTGCAGTAGGGTCATGCCTGCCTCGCTGGAATCGATGCGGCAGTTTACCCTTTGCCCATGAGCACACCTGAAACCGCCCCGCGCGCCACCCTTCGCCTGCATTGGACACGCACGGCATTGGGGGATCCCCATGTGCAACTGCAACGCGCATCCACCGACGCCGGCTTTCGCAGCTATTGGCGCACCGAGGGCGTCACGCCGTCACGGGTGGTGATGGATTCCCCGCCCGACAAAGAAGATGTGCGGCCGTGGTTGCGCGTGCGCGACCTGCTGGAAGCCGGTGGCGTGCGCGTGCCGCAGGTGTTGGCACGCGATGGGGCGCAAGGGTTTTTATTGCTGGAAGACTTGGGCGGGCCCACCGTGGCGCAAGTCATCACCGAGGCCAGCGCCGATGCGTTGATCGATGCCGCCATCACCCAATTGATGCGCCTGCAATCGCTTGCACTGCCTTCTGATTTCCCGGTATTTGGCGAAGCGCTATTGCAGCGCGATGCGGGTTTGTTTGAAGAATGGTTTATCGGAAAACATTTGGGCATTCGCTTGGATTGCGCCGATAGCGAACGCCTTGAACTGGCGCAGCGTCGGCTGATGGATAACGCGCTGGCGCAGGCCCACGTGCCCACCCATCGCGATTACATGCTGCGCAATTTGATGCCGGCAGCCGCCGGCCCGGCGGTGCTGGATTTTCAGGACATGGTGCACGGCCCGATTGCCTATGACCCGGTCAGTTTGCTGCGTGATGCATTTTTAAGCTGGCCCGAACCCCGCGTGCAAGGCTGGTTGCAGCACTATCACGCACGCGCCATGCAAGCAGGTTTGCCGGTGCCGGGGTTGGCCAAATTTATGCGTGATGCCGACTGGTGCGGCGTGCAGCGGCATCTGAAAATCCTCGGCATTTTTGCGCGCTTGCAACATCGTGATGGCAAACCGCGCTATCTGGCCGATGCGCCGCGCTTTTTCACTTATCTGGATGCTGTCGTGCCCAAATACCGCGCACTCGACCCGCTACAAGAACTATTGGAGCGCACGCTTAAACCGGCATTCGCCAAGGTGTGCGCATGAAGGCGCTGATCTTTGCGGCAGGCTTGGGCGAGCGCATGCGCCCACTCACCGATCACACGCCAAAACCATTGCTGAAGGTCGGTGGCAAACCACTCATCGTCTGGCATCTGGAAAAACTGGCGGCGCTGGGTATCGGTGATGTGGTCATCAATACTTCGTGGCTGGCCGCGCAATTTCCCACCACGCTGGGCGATGGTGGGCAGTGGGGGCTACGCATCACGTATTCGTTCGAAGGCGATACGCCGCTGGAAACCGGCGGCGGCATCTGGCATGCGCTGCCTGCACTGGGCGATGCGCCATTCCTCGCAATCAATGGCGATATCTGGTGCGATGTCGATTTTTCCACCCTGCCGCGTGAACCGACGGGGCAAGCGCATCTGGTCTTGGTGGACAACCCCGAACACAACCCGCGGGGCGACTTTGCACTCAGCGCAACCGGCGTGGTGCACTCCGATGGCGCAGAAAAACTCACCTTCGCCGGCATTGGCATGTATCGCCCAAGCCTGTTCGAAGATTGGCGCCGCGTGATCGGGGATGCCAGCGGCGCACACGCCACGCCACCGCGCTTCAAACTGGCCCCACTGCTGCGCGCCGCCATGGCCCGCGCAGCCGTTACTGGCGCACACCATCACGGGCGTTGGACCGATGTGGGCACGCCGGAGCGACTGTCAATGCTCGATGCCGACCTGTCGTAGGAAATCCGTGGGAGCGCGCCCTGCGCGCGACAAGCACCCCCAGGCGCGTGCAGGGCGCGCCCGGGTGTCAGCCCCATGGGCGCTTCTACAGCAGACGGGGTTCCAGCACCTGCCGCAAAAACGGCACGGTCAAGCGCCGCTGCGCGGCCAGCGAGGCGCGGTCGAGTTGTTCGAAGATGGAGGTCAGGCTGCCAAGATCGCGGCTGGCCCTGCGCAGCAGCCACTCCAGCGCGGCATCGTCGAAATCCAAGCCGCGGGCGGCGGCACGCTGACGCAGTAATTCGGTGCGCCCGGCATCGTCCAATTGTGGCAAGGCCCAGCACGAGCATTGGGCAAACCGCGAGCGCAAATCCGGCAATACCAGCGGCATCGCATTGGGGGGCGAGGCAGCCGCATACAGCAACGCATAACCGGCATCGCGCATGCGATTGTGAAGATGAAACAACGCGACTTCATCCTCGCGTACACCGGCGATGGCATCCACATCATCCACTGCCACCAGTGCCGCGTTGTCCAGCCCCTCGCAGGCGGCCGCCAACCTTCCACGCAAGTGCTTCAAGCCCAAATAGGCCGGCATATGCCCCAACGCACCGGCAGCAGCACAAGCGGCCACCAGCAAATGCGTTTTGCCGGATCCCGTCTCCCCATGCAGAAATATTGCATCGCCTTGCTGGCCTTCGGCCAACGCCCGCAAGTGCTCCTGCAAGCCCACGGGTGCCTGCAAATAGGTGTCGAAGCGCTGTTCGGGTGGATAACGCAGCGCCAGCGGCAACTGCGGCACGGAATGGTTCATTTCAAACTTCGGAGGCGTCGTGATTACTTTCGATGGTTGCTTCCGACAATCCAGCATCCAGCGAGATCACGGGGGTGTCACCGGCATACAGCCGGCTTTGCCGATAACGCTCTTGTGTGTAGCGCAGCAGCACATTGACTACCGCCGCTACCGGCAACGCCAGCAACATGCCGAGGAAACCGAACAAGGTGCCACCGGCCATCACCGCGAAGATCACCGCCATCGGGTGCAGACCAATGCGATCGCCCACCAGCATGGGGGTCAGGACAAAACTCTCTACCAACTGGCCAACGGCAAACACCACACCCACCCCGGCCAGATGCTGCCAGTCCCCAAACTGCACCAACGCTGCAATACCGCCAAACAGCACGATAAACGCCGGCCCCAGATACGGCACAAAGGTCAGCAGGCCGGCAATCAGCCCAATCAGGATGCCCAAGTCCAGGCCCACCAGCCACAAGCCCAGCGCGTACAGCAAGCCCAGGATCAGCATTACCAGCATCTGCCCGCGCAGGAATCCACCCAGGACTTCGTTGGATTCCAGTGCCAGCCGGCGCACGGTATCGAAATGATCACGCGGCACCAGCAAGCCGATCCGGCCCACGATCAAGTCCCAATCGCGCAGGAAGAAAAAGCTCAACACCGGCAACAGGACGATATTGGCCAGCCAGCCGAGCAAGGCAAATCCGGAACGGGAGACATACCCCAGTACCGCGCTTGCCGCACCACCGGCGCTCTGCCAATGCTCGCGAATCAGCACGAACAGACGCTCCGGATCCAGCCATGACAGGATTTGCAGGCCGGTACGATGCTCCACCCAAGGCAACGCCGTCCCCACAAACCAATCGCGATAGCCTGGCAGTGAATTGACCAAGATCATGACCTGATCTTCCAGCACTGGGATCAACAGCACCGCCACCACCAGCAGTACCACGGCCATTGCCCCGAAGACCAGAATCACCGCGGTATTGCGGCTGATCCGTCGCGCTTCCAGCCGATCCACCATCGGATCACCCAGCCAGCCCAGGATCGCTGCAATCACGAATGGACTAAGAATCGGGGCCAGCAGCCACACCACCCACAACAGCCCTAGCGCCAGCGCCGACCACTGCACCCGCCGATAGAAGGTGGCGATCGTGGCCAAATCTTCATCGCGATGCATGCTTAACCCCCTGCCATCTGGTAGATGCTGATGGCTGATGCACTGCTATCGGCATCGCCTGTTGGCACCACGCTCAGCACGCTGCCACGTGCGACATATTTGCTGAAATTGGCAACCCCGGTGGTCAGCTCCAGATCCAGCTCCAATCTGTCGGGGCTGGCGCTTACCGGCATCACCCGCCGGACAATGGACACGCTATCCAGATAGCCGGCGAGGCGCAGGTAGTCATCCGTCCCATGAATACCCAGCACCTGCACCCGATACAACCCCGGAGTGCCACTACTGCCCGCACGCGCATAGCGCTTGAACAAGGCATCTGCCGCACCGTCGGCCCCCCCGGCCATCGCCCGACGCGCATCCGCATTGCTCGATTGCCAACTGCCCAGCACCTTGCCGTTGTCCACGAATGTCCAGTCCGCCACCCAGCCCGAACCGCTCCGGCGCAGCTTGCCAATCAGCTGCATCGGCGGGCTGTAGCGTTTGGACAACGCGGTCACGGCAGCGGTGTCGCCGCGCCAGATCGCACCGATGGCGGCTTGCTCGGCAGCGTTGCCTGCCGGCAGGCCCAAAGCATAGCCACGCAGCTTGGCCTGATCCAATGCCGAGCGCGCCGCGTTGGCCTGCCCCAAACCCACCAACCGCGGCCCGCTGCCATCGTCAATTCCCAGCCACAACACCGGCTTGGGATGCGGCAAGGGCCAGCTAGGCAGGCCCAGCATCGCAACCAGATCATCCACGTCCGCTGGCTTGAAGCGCACCACCAGGGTGGTCTGGAAGCTGGGAGCACCGGTCGTCGACACGCCCTCGTCCTGGCGATAGTCATAGCCATCCACATAATTCCTGGCTTTGGCCAATTCTTCACGCACACCGCCGCGCGCTGCCGCGCCGCGATCACCCGTGACATTGCCCAGTACCTGCGCCAAGGCGCGCGCAAACGCCTTGTCGCGCTCGCCATCGGTCTGGTTGCGCACCGGCACCTCGGCCTCATAAGCCCCTTGTGCAACCGCGCGATCGCCCTCAACCCGTTGTGCCAGGGCATTTCCCGCCAGCAACAGCAGGCCTGCCAACCACAGGCCCATCCACTGACCCAGCCATCCGCGTGCCATCCCTCGCTGCCTTGCTTGCATCGGTATTCCTCGCCGGCAAATCCGGCCTGTAACCGGGAATGGTGCCGCAGGCGGGCGAACACGTCCATGTCTAAGCCGCATGACTGTTAAAATTGCCGACTCCCGCGCCTGCTCGAGTTTGCCGTGACCACCCAATCCACCGCTTCCCCCGGCCTGACCTACCGCGACGCCGGCGTCGACATCGACGCCGGCAACGAGGTCGTGGAACGCATCAAGCCGCTGGTCCGTCGCACCATGCGCCCCGAGGTACTGGGCGGCGTGGGCCTGTTCGGCGGCCTGTTCGACCTCGCTGGCCGCTACCGGGAGCCGGTGCTGGTGTCCGGCACCGACGGCGTGGGCACCAAGCTGATCCTCGCCAAGCAGCTGGGCCGCCACGACACCATCGGCCAGGACCTGGTGGCGATGTGCGTGAACGACGTGCTGGTGCAGGGCGCCGAGCCGCTGTTCTTCCTCGACTACTTCGCCACCGGCAAGCTGGACGTCGAGACCACGGTGAACGTGGTCGCCGGTATTGCCAGGGGCTGCGAACTCGCAGGTTGCGCATTGATCGGCGGCGAGACCGCGGAGATGCCGGACATGTACCCGCCGGGCGAATACGACCTCGCCGGCTTCACCGTCGGCGCCGTGGAAAAGTCGAAGCTGGTCGATTCCAGCAGGCTGCGCGCGGGCGACGTGCTGGTCGGCATCGCCTCCAGCGGCCCGCATTCCAATGGCTATTCGCTGGTTCGCAAGATCCTGCAACGCGCCGGCGTCACGCCCGATAACGGCGGGCTCGACCTCGACCTCGGCGGCGTGACGCTGGCCGACGCGCTGATGGAACCGACCCGCATCTACGTCAAGCCGGTGCTGGAGCTGCTGGCGAAGCACGACATCCACGCGATGGCCCACGTCACCGGCGGTGCGCTGGTGGAAAAAATCATCCGCGTGGTGCCCGCGCCGCTGGGCTTGGATATCGACACCTCGGCCTGGCCGCAACCTCCGGTATTCGACTGGCTGCAACGCGAAGGCAACGTGGCGCGTGAAGAAATGTGGCGCACCTTCAACTGCGGCGTGGGCTATGTACTGATGGCCGATCCCGGCGCGGTGTCTGCCATTTCGGTGGATCTGGATCGGCTGGGTCTGGCGCATTGGCAGATGGGGCAAGTGACGCCGGCGCGTGATGGTGAACGCTTGCGCATCGTGTGATGGCCAGCCGCCTTGCCATTCTGGCGTCGGGTCGCGGCAGCAACCTGCAAGCCATTCTCGACGCCATTGCCAAGGGCACGCTGGAAGCAGAGATCGCCGGCGTGTTTTCCGACAAACCCGATGCACCGGCCTTGCTGCGCGTACCGGAAGCACTGCGTTGGTCGCGCACACCAAAATCCTGCGGCGGCCGCGAGGCCTTCGATGCCGTACTGGCCGATGCCGTCGCGGCATCCCATCCCGATTGGGTGGTCTGCGTGGGCTACATGCGCATCCTCGGTGAAGCGTTCATTCGGCGCTTCCACGGCCGTATCCTCAATATCCACCCTTCCCTGCTGCCCAAATACAAAGGCCTGCACACCCACCAACGCGCACTGCAGGCGGGCGATGGCGAACACGGTGCCAGCGTGCATTTTGTGACAGCAGAATTGGACGGTGGCGCGGTGATCGCGCAGGCACGCATTTCCGTGCACGCGGATGACACCGCCGCAGACTTGGCCACACGCGTGCTGGCCTGCGAACATCCGCTGTTGTTGCAGGTACTTCAACTGGCCGTTGCCGATCGCATTGCCGCGCGCGATGGCCGCGCCTGGCTGGATGGTCAGCCCTTGTTTACACCACTGCCGTTACAGTGCCCCCATTCCTGATGGCCGGTGCCATCGTTCGTGAGACCAGTCCATGCACATCTTGCGTACCGCATTTGCACTCTCAATGCTGCTTGCCGCCGCTCCGGTATTTGCGGTCAAGCCGTTTGTGGCCGACTACAACGCGAACTGGAAAGGCGTCTCTGCCAAAGCGCAAATCAGTCTGAGCCAAGCCAGCGGCAATCGTTGGAACTACGAATTGAGTATCAACAACAGCTTGGGCAGCAGCAGCCAGATCACCGTGTTCGACGAGCAGGGCGACACGCTGCGGCCGCTGTCTGGCGTGGACAGCACCCAACTGCTGTTCAAGAAAATGCAGAAAAATGCAACGTATGACTGGACGCAGAATGAAGCGCGCTGGACTGGTGATGTCAAACCGGATCGCAGTGGCCCGGTCAAGCTGCAGGCCGGTGACCTCGACGGCATGCTGATCAACCTGGCCATCGTGCGTGATGTGGCTGCTGGCAAGTCAATGAACTATCGCATGGTCGACAACGGCGTGGCGCGCCCGCAGACCTATCAGAACATGGGCAAGGACACGGTCACGATTGCCGGGCAACCGCGCAATGCCACCAAGGTCGGTCGTGACAGTGATGGCAAGCAAGTCATTGTTTGGGTGGTGGAAGGCATTCCCACCCCGGCGCGCATTCTGCAACGCAAGGATGGCAAGGACGAGCTGGAGCTGACCTTGCGCTCGGTGCACTAAGCTGCGATCCAATCTGGCAATTGATCTGCGACTACCAGCTGGAACCGCCGCTGGATCCCGAATCGTAGTCGCCTCCACCAAACGAGCTGCTGTCGCTGCTGCTGCCATCACTGTTGCTGTCACTGCTCGTGCTTGCGCAGAAATCGCCGGTGACCTTGCGGGAGCTCAGTGCGACATCCTTCCAATCGACTGAATCGTAGGTGGTGTACATCTCTTCGCTGCACGAATGCGAAGTTCGCTCCTCGCGGACGCAATTGCCGGCAGGCACCGCTGTCTTCGACGCCAACGCGTGCGTTTTGGTTGCCTTGTCATAAACGTAGTAATGATCGAAGCAGATACCCGCCTGCGCCGTGACCCGCGTGAACTTGTGCCGGGGCTGTTTTTCGTACCAGTTTGCCAGTCCAAAGCAGCCGCCGATGATGGTCACGAGGGTAGCGAGCACGATCAAGCATCCGCTGCGACCGATCCGCTTGTTCAGGCCACCCGCAGGCGCTTGCGTCGATGTGCCCTGCCGCAGCGCCGACGGATTTGTATACAGCCGCAGAATCTCCGCAGCACCGGCTTTCAGTCCTTGTACGTAGTCACCCGCCTTGAAGCGCGGGGCAATGCTCTGGCTTGAAATACGGTTGAGGTCTGCCGCACTCACCTTCGGTGCGATGCCGTTGCCGGTCACGATCTGGATGCGGCGTGGATCAAGGACGACGAGGATGTAAACACCGTTGTCGCTATCATCGCGACCGACACCGAGTTCCTGGGCGCGACGGCGCGCGAAGTACTCGACATTCTCGGTGACCGTGTTGGCGGTCTCCACAGCGACGACCATCTGCGACTCGATCGAACGGAAATACGCCAACAGGTCGGCTTCCTGCGCATCGGTCAGCAGGTTTGCGGTGTCGATGACCAGGTCATTCTTGCGCTGCGCCGCCCCCGCTTCGACGACGACCATGCGTGCATCGACATCGAGAAACTCGCCGCGACAATCCTGGCACATCCATTTGCCGGTATAGCCGTCCTGTTTCAGGTCCTTGCCGCCGCAGTTCGGGCACACGAACACCCGATCGATTGCGATATCGGCACCACGCACCGCGTTCTCGTCGTCAACCGACACCACCTTGGTTTGGGTAGCCCCCCACTTCGCCCTGCAATACAGGCACGTCCACTCGCCCGTCAGCGGGTGCTGCGCAACCTGCGACGAGCCGCATTTCGGACAAGTCGTTTCCGCGATACCACCCTCGGATTTCTCCGAATACCCGGTTGGATTGGCTTTGTCGTCGTTGCTGGTCATGGCTGGATGGTAGCAACACCATGCCGCGTCAAGCGATTTGTTGACCGCCGCGCAACCTTGTCAACGGCAACTTGCGCGCTGCCAACACCCGATGTTCAGCGCATTGGCAGGTAAGTCTGCGGATCCACCGGCTTGCCGTTGTAGCGAATCTCGAAATGCAGCATGTCACGGGTGGCTCCGCTGCGGCCCATTTCCGCGATTTGTTGCCCGGCTTTGACCACAGCACCCTCGTTGACCAGGCGTGCACGGTTGTGGCCATAGGCCGATAACCATTGGTCGTTGTGCTTGATGATGACCAGCTCACCATAACCCACCAAGCCCGAGCCCGAATACACCACCACACCGTCGGCGGCGGCACGCACTGGCTGCCCGGCCTTGCCGGCGATATCCACGCCCTGCCGGGTGGGATCACCGACAGCAAAACCCGACACCACCGCGCCATCAGCCGGCCAGCGCCACTCCAAACTGCTGCTGACCGGTGCGGGCGCGGGCTTGGGTGAGGTCGCCGTACCCGTATTTGCAGCAGGCGGGGTGACCGCCGTGCCGGGTTTGACGGGTGTCGCAACTGATGCTGATGCGGTTACCTTGGTGACAGGTTCGCGCCCATCGCGCGGATACAAGCGCAAGCTCTGGCCCGGGTGGATGGTGTAAGGCGGCGGGATGTCGTTCCACAACGCAAGATCCAGCGCGGTGATGCCATTTTCAGTGGCGATTCGATACACCGTTTGCCCTGGCCGCACCACCGCGGTGGCCCCGTACTTGGGCTGCGAGCTACGTGCAGGCGACGACGATCTGGCAGTTGTGTGCGCAGATTGCTTTGCCGGTGCCGGCGGACGCACCACCCGGCTATGCCCGCAACCGGCCAATACGCCAACCGCCACAGCCAATACCAGCATCCGCTGCGTGTGGCGCCTCACTGACAGCTGTTGCCCAATGCACATGGTCATCATTGCCCTCATCCTGCGCCTGACTAGCGCAACACAAACCAAGCCACCAATGCGGCCAGCAGTAGCAGGGCAATCCAGCCAATCGGCTCAATCCAGCGATGCAAGGCCTTCTCAGCACGCTCACCGCCCAGCCGAATGGCCAGCGCCAGCAAGTACACGCGCTTGCCGCGACCAACCCCCATGCTCAACAAAAACGGCAGCATCGGCACGCCCACAATTCCGCTGGCCCACGTGAATACTTTCATCGGGATCGGCGCGAACCCGCCGAGCACCAAGAGCCAAAACGCCTTCCACGGTGACTGTGCCACCACCTCGCGCAGATGTGCCACCTGCGCATCGATCTTGTCCAGCCAGCCCAGCGCCGCCAGTGCCGGTTTGACCGCCTCATACGCGAAGTGGCCGAGTAAATAACCGACCACCGCACCC
>Ga0209477_1000156_pt1 | contig 37958 bp, 37 predicted proteins | sample KloWWTupernatant_FD_187180 | JGI IMG/M metagenome (GOLD analysis project Ga0209477, IMG submission 187180) | Active sludge microbial communities from Klosterneuburg, Austria, studying microevolution and ecology of nitrifiers - Klosterneuburg... | ecosystem: Engineered > WWTP > Aerobic digester >...
GAGTACTTTATTCTTCTCCGTTTGTAGATTCGTTAACTGCACACTTACTTTATCTACATCTAATCTTTCTGCAAATCCGTTTTCGTAAATGATACGGGTGTCTTTCAGCAATTTTTCAATCAAAGCGATATTAGCATCTAAAAGTTCAACTTGTGTTTTACTAACCACAAGTTGGTAATACACTTTATAAATATTTGCCTTAATCATTTCTTCAGTTATCTCAGCATTTTTTTTTCTTAAATCAATAGCTGCACCTCTTGCTATCAATCCTACAAATACCTGTCCATCAAAAAGAATTTGCTGAAGACTAATACCGGCAACCGCACTAAATTTTGTGCCGAACTGTGCCGCAATAAATCCAAAATCGTTTGGCATTACAATCGGCTGGCCATTACCATCTTTTACTCCTTGATCTATCAACACCTGGTAAGTAGATGGAGAAATAAAATTGGGCAATACCTGTGTAGCCACATTAGGATTATAGGTAGTACCTAAATTAGCATTGATATGCGGATAGGCATTAGATGTAAACTCACGGTTCTGCTGCTCCTGTAGTTTTACATCGAGCAAAGCATTTTTTACATTCACATTATTCTTCGTTGCGTAATCAACTGCTTGCTGAATAGTGAATTCATGTTTGGTTATTCTTACACTGTCAGCTGACTGTGCAGTTGCCATCAAGGGCAATAAAAACAAACCTAATACCTGTACCAGTCTGTTATTTTTTACTTTCTTCATACGAAAGGTTTTTTTGTCGTTGTTCATTATATTTTTGAATCAGTTTATGCCCTTTAATAGTTGCTAAGCCGTAAATAAAATTTTCGATGATTAATCCTGAGGTTTCAGCCAGATTATATTTACCCGGTGAGAATACTGTTACGTTAAAAGGTATCATCATCGATTCTATTCGGTATTTTGACATTACGTCAATATTGATGTCCGAACGATACAACTCATCTTTTATTCCCCATTCAATATTTTCGATGATAACCTGTAAAAGAAATTTGTCCTTATGATCCCGGAAACGCTGATAGGCTTTGTGATGAAATTTTTCGAGGTCATATAAAAGCATCGGGTTCATATTACTGAACTCTTCCATAATGCGTTCCATCGTATTAAAAATTTCATGGATGGCATTCGAAGCTTCTTTTCTGCAATCAAGGCAATCGTCTTGGATGCCATTAATATGTCCGTCAACTACAGCTTCTACCAGTTCATCTTTATCGGCAAAGTATTGATATAATGTTTTTTTAGACATGCCCAGGTTATTAGCAATGTCATCCATCGAAACAGAGCGGATGCCAAACTGCATAAACAATTCTTCCGCTTTTAGTAATATTCTATCTTTCGGATCCATAATTCAAAATCAGGACGCAAAACTATGGAAACTTTAAACGTAACCAAAGTTTCCATCCTTGTTTTTTTACCGTTCACCGAATTTTTATCGGCATCCAAGCCGTTTTTTTTACGCTACCTTAGCTTGTAAATCGTTTTATGAGTAAGGCAATCAAAACAGATCCAAAAAGCACATTAAAACAGGTAGTGAGGTTTTTTGTCCAAGGATTGATTATTCTGGCACCAATCGGCATTACTGGTTATGTGCTTTACTGGCTTTTTGATTTGGTAGATGGAATTTTGCGGCCTTATGTCAATATTCCAGGACTTGGTTTCGTAATTATTATACTTTTTGTCATTCTGGTTGGCTGGGTAAGTTCCACCTTCCTGATGGGTAGTTTTATTAATTTCTTTGATCAATGGATGGAAAGAACACCAGGGATTAAATTCATTTACACCTCCACCAAAGATTTCTTTGAAGCTTTTGCCGGTGATAAAAGAAAATTCAATATTGCTGTAATGGCCAGTGTTTTTTCTGAAGACGTCTGGATAATTGGATTTTTAACGGATGAAGAAATGGGGAAATTTGAAATGGGAGCCAATAAAGTTGCGGTGTATGTGCCACAGGCTTACAATTTTGCGGGTCAGTTATATATATTACCAAGAGATAAAGTGAAAAAAATAGAACATATCACACCCGGTGAAGCCATGAAATATGCTGTAACCGGTGGAGTGGTTGACCTTGACGCAGAAAGAATTGAAAATCCTAAAAATTAGCAGAGAGAATAAAGATAAAGTGAGCCATAAAGAATATTCACATGAAAAAGATTTTTCTTTTATTATTTCTATCACTTACAGCACAACAATGTTTTTGTTGGGGATTTTATGGTCATAGAAAAATCAATCATTATGCTGTCTTTCTATTGCCGCCAGAAATGATGGTGCTTTACAAACCTCAGATAGATTTTTTAGCGGAACATGCCGTGGATCCTGATAAAAGAAGATATGCGATACCTGAAGAAGGACCAAGACATTATATAGATATTGATCACTATGGAACTTATCCTTACGATTCCTTACCAAGAAAATGGGAAGATGCGGTGGCAAAATATTCTGAAGAAACATTAAATACATATGGTATTGTACCTTGGTGGTTACAAACAATGCTCATCCGCCTTACTCATGCATTCAAAGAAAAAAATCAGGCCAGAATTTTAAAGTACTCCGCAGAAATAGGTCATTATATTGCCGATTCTCATGTACCGCTTCATGCAAGCTCTAATCACAACGGACAGAACACTGACCAGAAAGGCATTCATGGTTTTTGGGAAAGCCGCATACCAGAATTGCTGGCCGAAAAAGAATGGGATTTTTTTATTGGTAAAGCTGAGTACATAAAAAATCCGGCTGACTTCATCTGGACAAGGGTTTTGGAAAGTGCCGCCGCCGCCGATACAGTATTGAAGTTTGAAAAAGAACTGACCAGCACTTTTCCCGGCGATCAGAAATATTCATTTGAAGATAGAAACGGTATTACAATCCGTCAATATTCAACAGCTTTTACAAAAGCGTATGATGCCATGATGAAAGGAATGGTGGAAAGAAGAATGCGGCAATCCATATTTGCAGTTGCATCTTTCTGGTACACCGCTTGGGTAAATGCTGGTCAGCCCGACTTAAAAAAATTATCCAACAAAGAGTTTTCCGCTATAGATTTAAAAGAATTTGAAGGGTTGAACAATTCATGGAAAAGTGCACCTATCAAAGGACGAGAACATGATGTCCCCAACCCCTAAAGGGGAGTAAAAGAACATTCTGCCTGAACCTGTATTTCTTACATTTGCATCCAAATGAAAGAACAAGAATCTAATATTACCCCAGTTACAGGGTTAAAGTGCATTCACAATTTTAACGCTGGACCTTCCGTATTACCAAAGGAAGTTTTTGAAGAAGCCAGCAAATCTGTTTTGAATTTTAACGACTCAGGATTATCCATTCTTGAAATAGGACATCGAACTCCACTTTTTGAACCGGTAATGGCAGAAGCCAGATCATTGGTAAAAGAACTAATGAGTTTAGATGACAATCATGAAGTGTTGTTTTTACATGGCGGTGCTACCACACAGTTTATGCAGATACCAATGAACCTGCTCAATGAAAATGAAATAGCCGCTTATACTGAAACAGGAACATGGGCCAACAAAGCCATTAAAGAAGCAAAAACTTTTGGGCATGTAGAAATTGTCGGTTCATCAAAAGAAAATAATTATACAAGCATTCCAAAAAATATAATTACTCCGCCTACAGCTGCTTATTTACATATAACTACCAACGAAACTATTGCAGGCACTCAATGGCATACATTGCCGTACGATTGTGGGGTTCCGCTGGTGGCAGATATGAGCAGCGATATATTTAGTCGTCAACTTGATTTTAATAAATTCGACCTGCTATATGCTGGTGCACAAAAAAACATGGGTGCAGCAGGTGTAAATCTTGTTGTTGTAAATAAAAACATTCTTGGAAAAGTAAAAAGAACAATTCCAACTATATTAGATTATCGTAACCATATCAGTGAAGGAAGTATGCTGAACACCCCTCCTGTATTTGCTGTTTATGTAGCAATGCTGACGTTGAGATGGTTAAAAAAGAAAGGTGGTGTTACAACGCTAGAACAAGAAAATAATAAAAAAGCTGAATTACTTTACTCAACACTTGACGCCTTACCATTATTCAAAACTCCGGTTGCAAAAGAAGATCGTAGTAAAATGAATGCGGTTTTTATATTGGAAGATAACAAATTGGAAGAAGAATTTTTTGAACTATGCAAGAAAGAAGGAATGATTGGTGTAAAAGGCCATCGAAGTGTTGGTGGTTTCCGTATTTCTATGTACAATGCCCTTTTACTGGAAAGTGTAAAAGCAATAACTGATTTAATGAACGATTTCGCAAATAAAAAAGGATAACAATATGGCAATCATCAAACCTTTCAATGCCCTACGACCAAAACCAGCAATAGCAAAACAAGTAGCATCAAGACCCTATGATGTTTTAAATAGTGAAGAAGCAAAGGAAGAAGCAAAAGATAATCCTGTTTCATTTCTGCATATCACCAAGTCTGAAATAGATCTGCCTGTTGATATAGATACACATAGTCAGCTAGTGTATGATAAGGCAAAAGAAAATCTTTTACAGTTTATTAATAAAGAGGAAATTCTTTTCAGAGAAGATAAGCCTTGTTATTATATATACAAATTGGTAATGGATGGCCGCAGCCAGACAGGACTTGTTTGTGCTTCATCAATAGTAGACTATTATAACGACATTATTAAGAAACATGAATTTACTCGTCCGGAAAAAGAGAAAGACAGAATTGACCATATGACGACGATAAGAGCACAAACAGGTAATGTGTTTTTAGCTTACCGTGATGTTGACGAATTAAATACATTAATAGAAAACTGGAAAGCTAATAATCAACCAACTTATGATTTTACTGCTGATGATGGCATTAGCCATACAATTTGGATTGTAAATAACGATGACACAATTGATACAATTACAACTTTATTCAGCACCAATGTTCCCTGCACTTATATTGCAGACGGACATCACAGAGCTGCTTCTGCCGCAAAAGTAAGCAAGCAATTTCCTGACAGCGAAGATGCAAAATACTTTTTAACTACTATTTTTCCGGCAAGTGAACTGGCCATATTAGATTATAACCGTGTTGTAAAAGATTTGAATGGGTTAACTTCTGAAAAATTAATCAGCAGGTTACAAGATGATTTCTTTATTACATCAAGCCCGGTACCGGTAAAGCCTGCTCAATTGCATGAATTTGGAATGTATATCGATGGCAAATGGTACATCCTTGCTTCCCGTAAAGGAACTTACACAGAAGACCCGATTGGTGTGCTGGATATTACTATTTTATCAAATAACCTGCTAGTAAAACATCTGGATATTAAAGACCAGCGAACAGATAAAAGAATTGATTTTGTGGGAGGTATTCGTGGCTTAAAAGAACTGGAAAGAAGGGTTGATAGTGGTGAAATGAAAGTCGCTTTCAGCATTTATCCTGTTACGATGGAACAATTATTTAATATTGCTGATAGTGGAAACGTAATGCCGCCCAAAACAACCTGGTTTGAACCAAAACTGAGAGACGGGTTGCTGACACATCTTATTTAAAGCATAACTAAAGCCTGAACAGGCTTTTTAACATCTAATCTTGACCTTAATTTTGTTATTTTGCAACAGAGGCGTTAAATAAAACGTCTCTTATTTTTTAATTTCAGAATGACTTTTGCAAATAAGTACTAAAAATAATTTGATGAAAAAATATTTGTCTTTAATTCTACTCGTAATTGCTTCATTTTTAGCAACAGCACAGCCAGAAGATCCGAAAACACTGCATGAAACTGCGAAGACTTTTATGCGGACCGGCGATTTTGATAATGCAATAATTGTACTCACTAGAGCTTTGCAGCAGGACAAGAATAATCTTGAAATGCAAAAGGACCTTGTAATGACTTTTTTTCTTAAAAGAGATTATCAAAAAGCAAAGGAAGGAGCCGAAGAACTAATGAGCAGAGAGGATGCTGACGTAGTTACATTCCAGATTGCCGGTAATATATACAAGGCATTGGAAGAGGTAAAGGAATGTGAGAAGATGTATAAAAAAGCATTAAAGAAATTTCCAAAAAGTGGATCGCTTCATAGCGAATATGGTGAATTATTATTTGCCATTAAAGATTTTTCTGCCATACAGCTTTGGGAGAAAGGAATAGAAGTAGACCCTGGTTTTGGTGGCAATTATTATAATGCGGCCTTATACTATTTCTATGCAAAAGATAAAGTGTGGAGCCTTATCTATGGAGAAATATTTGTAAACATGGAAAGCCTTTCCGAAAGAGGTGCAGCCATGAAGCAACAATTGTTGCAAGCCTATAAAGAAAAACTATTTGCAGATGCAAATCTGATGACAGGCGAAGAAAAAAATAAAAGTGAGTTTGCCAAAGCCTTTCTTACCAGCATGGAGAAGCAATCATCATTAGCTAATAAAGGCATCACAGTTGAAACATTATCAATGATCCGCACAAGATTTATTCTTGATTGGTATGCTACCAATGCAGCAAAATATCCTTTCAAATTATTTGACTATCACAAACAACTTATAGCTGGAGGCATGTTTGATGCTTATAATCAATGGCTATTTGGCTCCACAGAAAATCTAGCAGCATACGATAACTGGACAAAAACGCATAGCGAAGAATACGCTGGGTTTAATGCTTTTCAGAAAAATAGAGTTTTTCGAATGCCACAAGGCCAGTACTACCAGGTATTATAAATAATCCAATAGTTTCATTAAAGCTCCCCTAAATATAGAGGGAGCTTTTTTTATGTAGCATTTTTGCTTAAATTGTCAATTGGTTAATGCCAGATTATCTCAATAAATAATGATTGCCATGACAGAACTAAAAAGACTATTTGACTGTATAGAGTATAACCTTGAAAAAAAGCCGCTGGAAGATATGCTGGCAGGTAAAGAAGCTGGCCAATGGAGAAAATATAGTACAGCAGAATGTAAAACCATCATTGATAATTTAAGTGCAGGTTTATTAAGTCTGGGTATTGGCTGCGGCGATATGACAGCCGAAGGAAGAGACAAAGTTGCCATACTTTGTAAAAACCGTCCGGAATGGGTAATGCTTGATATGGCTGTTCAGCAGATTGGCGCAATTCTGGTGCCTGTTTATCCAACTATAAATGTAAATGAACTTGCTTTTGTACTAAGCGATGCTCAGGTAAAGATGGCTTTCGTAAATGATGAAGATCTTTTTCTGAAAGTAGTAAGCCTGAAGGATAAAGTACCAAGCCTCAAAGATATTTTTACATTCGAACATGTACAAAATGCAAGACATTGGAAAGAAGTAACTGCATTAACCTCAGCAGAAGGAATAGCTGAAGCAAAAAAAATAGCTGCTACAATTGAATACGAACATTTAGCTACAATTATTTACACATCCGGAACTACAGGCACACCAAAAGGTGTTATGCTGTCACATAAAAATATTCTTTCAAACGTAATTGCTAGTTCCCCTTGTTTCCCTCCGGGAGATAATCTTCGTTCATTAAGCTTTTTGCCACTTAATCATATTTTCGAACGAATGGTTACCTATCTCTATCTCTTTAACCAAACTTCTATTTACTACGCTGAAAGTTTAGATACAATTGGCGACAACCTGAAGGAAGTAAAACCCAATATGTTTACTACGGTACCAAGATTACTTGAAAAAGTGTACGATAAGATTATGCAAAAAGGTAATGATCTTGCCGGCATTAAAAGAAAACTTTTCTTTTGGGCACATAGCCTTGCAGAAAAATTTGAGATCAATAAGAATCAAGGCTTGTGGTACAACCTTCAATTGAGTATTGCCAATAAACTGATATTTAGCAAGTGGAGAGAAGGTCTTGGTGGCAATTTAAAATGTATTGTAACTGGTGGTGCTGCCTGCCAAGTTCGTCTTATACGAATATTTACTGCCGCAAGAATTCCGATAATGGAAGGCTATGGACTTACGGAAACATCACCTGTAATTTCTGTAAACAGGTATGATGAAAAAGGAAGATCATTTGGTTCTGTTGGCCCATTGATAGAAGGTGTGGAAGTAAAAATTGCTGAAGATGGAGAAATACTTTGCAAAGGACCCAACGTAATGATGGGTTATTATAAGCGGCCAGATCTTACAGCACAAGATATTGTGGATGGTTGGTATCATACCGGTGATATTGGCCTACTTACAAAAGAAAATTTCTTAAAAATTACTGACCGTAAAAAAGAATTATTTAAAACCAGCGGTGGAAAATATGTTGCTCCTCTTGCTATTGAAAACAAATTAAAGGAATCGCCTTTTATAGAACAGGTAATGCTGATTGGTGCAGATAAAAAATTTGTAAGTGCATTAATCGTTCCTTCATTTCCCAACTTGAAAGATTGGGCACAGAAGAACGGACTACCAGTTATGAGCAATGAAGAACTGCTTCATAACCCTAAAATAACCGGATTACTTAAAGAACTAGTTGAAAGTTTTAATAAGTTTTTTAACCATGTAGAACAGGTAAAAAAGTTTGAATTGCTAGCTGATGAATGGAGTGTAGACACTGGTGAACTTACACCTAAGATGTCATTGAAACGGAAAGTGGTAATGGAAAAATACAGAGATGCTATTGAGAGGATATATAGTTAAGTATCCTATTTCTTATCCTTTTTATCGCTTGAATCCTTTTTACCTCTTTGCAGCATTTTCTGAACCATTTCATCGTACTTATTCAACATGTCGCCAGAAAACATTTTTCTTACTGTACGAAAATGATTGATGGTAAGTTTGTCTGCTCGGCTTTGCTTTTCAGTAATACTATTTGAATAAACTGAAACAAGGCTATCATTTAATATATCCTCTTTGATCAAACTATAAAGAGCTTGTCTAGTAGTACGCATAGAATCAAACAAAGGACGGATAGTAGCAAAATGTGCTTCTCTTAAACTGTCGAAATCTTTTTTCTGCGTTTTATTCATCCCCAGTTCATTCACCATTTTTTCAAATGCAGCCTTGCCATCACGGCTAGATTGTTGTGGTTTCTTATTTTTACCCATTACCATAAATGCTACCAATGCAATATTTACAATAAGCAATAGGGTAACTGCAATTACGAGAAATTTATTACTAGAGTTTTTCATTTTTATTTATTCATTAATCTCGTAAGTGAGATTGGAGTTAATCCTGTACTCAGATGCAATGGATTGCATCGTTTCAGTTTCGGAAGTAGAAGTTTCTGAAGAAGATCCCTTAAATATAATAGCGGCATTAACAGCAAGTACAACCAATAAAACGCCGAGAATATATACCGGACGAAGTGCCCAAGATTTACGGGGTTCCGCTACCAGTTCTTTTTCCATCCGGGCTTTTAGCCGGGTATAAAAGAAATCAGGTGCTGTAGCTCTTTGAACATTGTCCAGACTACTTAGCACTTCATCAATTCGGTTATTTCTGTTATTTTCCATGATACATAGTTTTTGACGTCAATACAATCCAAAACCTTCGACCTGAATGTCCTCAGCCTTGTTCTTTTTCAAGTATTTTTCTAAGATTAAGCTTTGCCCTGTGCATTAGCGACTCAACTGCCGCAATAGAAGTTTGCATTGTTTCGCTAACTTCCTGATAGCTAAGGTCTTCTAATTTATGAAGGGTAAATGCTATTTTTTGATTCTCTGGCAGCTGCGCAATAGCTTTAAACAATTTAGCAGCATTTTCTTTCCTGTCAAGCGTTACTCCGGGGTGATTAAAATCAGGAATTTCATATATAGGCTCATTTCCATCTCCAAACAACCGCTGTATCAATCCTGATCTTTTTTTGCTTTTCCTACTTCTTAAAACGTCCAATGACCTTGTGGTGGCTATCCTATACATCCAAGTAGATAATTTGGATTCCCCTTTAAAGCTATTTATTGATTTGTAAACCTGAACAAAAACCTCCTGCGCCACATCTTCTGCATCTTCTGCATTTTGTACAATACCGAGAGAAGTATTGAAGATTCTATCCTGGTAAGTATCTACCAAGAAGCGGAAAGCATTCTCATCTCCATTTCGAAGACCTTGTATCAATTCTAATTCCGTCAACAGTTGATAGGTTTGATTTTAGACGCTGTAACTTACGAAAACATGTTCGGTTTCCTATATTTGCACACTCTTTTAGTAATTGATTTTTGGTCCTGTACCTGCAGGCAGGGTTCAATACAAAAATATAAAAGGATAATTTTTGGTCCCGTAGTTCAATGGATAGAATAGAAGTTTCCTAAACTTTAGATGCAAGTTCGATTCTTGCCGGGACCACTTTTAAAGTAGATTAATCTTTTGATGCCCCGATTCAATCGGGGCCGGGACCACTACTACTGTTTCATAAAATAATCTAACCTAAACAATCCTTATCTTTTTTTGATAAGGATTCACTTTATACCGTGAGAAGAAAAAAGAAAAATATTATACTCGAAAAGCTATTGGTGGAAGATTACGCAGCCGGAGGAAAATCATTGGCCAAAGTTGATGGCAAAGTAATTTTTATTGAAAATGTAGTGCCTGGCGATGTAGTGGATGTACGGCTGATGAAAAACAAAAAGGACTGGGCTGAAGCTGTTCCTATATATACGCATTCTTTATCAGCCGACAGAGTAACACCTTTCTGTTCGCATTTTGGTGTTTGTGGCGGCTGCCAATGGCAAATGCTCCCTTACGAAAAGCAGTTGCAATACAAACATAAGCAGGTGGAAGAAACGCTGAAGAGAATCGGCAAAGTAGCATTGCCTGAATGTTTACCCATTCTTGGCGCAGTCGAAACCGAGCATTATAGAAATAAGGTTGAATATACTTTTGGCAACAAAAGATATTTATTAAAAGAAGAATTGAGTGATGAATCTATTAACGGCCAACAGGATGTGGCCGGTTTTCATGCCAAAGGTTTTTTTGATAAAGTAGTTGACATAAAAGAATGCTTTCTGCAAGCCGAACCCACCAATGCAATAAGACTGGCAGTAAAAGAACTGGGAATAAAAAACAATTGGCCTTTTTATGATATCCGCAATCATACTGGCTTTTTAAGAACAATGCAGGTGCGCCTTTGTACTACAGGAGAATTAATGGTAAACATTGTAGTAGCAGAAAATGATGAGCAAAAAATTAAATTGCTCATGGAAACAATTACAAAGCAGTTTCCCGAGATTACTACGCTGTTCTATACAGTCAATACAAAATGGAACGATAGTATGTTTGATCTAGACCCGGTTGTTTATCATGGCAAAGGATTTGTAATTGAAAAGCTGGAAGACTTTCAATTCAAAATTGGGCCTAAATCTTTTTTTCAAACAAATACAAAACAAGGAGAGCAGCTTTATAAAGTAACAAGGGATTTTGCAGAGCTAACAGGCAATGAAATAGTGTACGACTTGTATTGTGGCACTGGCAGCATCGGCATATTTGTAAGCAAACTGGCAAAGAAGATTATTGGAGTGGAAATGATAGAAGCAGCCATTGAAGATGCAAAAGAAAATGCCACCTTGAATAATTTAGCATCAACTGCTTTTTTTGCAGGTGATGTAATTGATATTTGTAATGATGAATTTTTTACAACACATGGCAAACCGGATGTTATCATTACCGATCCGCCCCGTGCAGGTATGCATGAAAAACTGGTGAAGAAAATACTGGATATGGCAGCACCAACTGTTGTGTACGTCAGCTGCAACCCTGCCACACAGGCAAGAGACCTGCTTTTACTCGACGAAAAATATGTTGTTACCAAAGTACAGCCGGTAGATATGTTTCCACATACACATCATATTGAGAATGTGGTGCAGTTGAAATTGAAAAGTTGATTAATAAGTTGTTATTCTTTTTTCGTTATAAATTCTTATTGCTCTATTGGTAAATTTTTTAGAACGAAAAACACTATATATTAAAATAGCCGAGCTTAATGTAGCTCCTATATAAAATGGTGTGTTTTTCCCTTGCCTGTAATTATAATTATTTTTTTGTTTAATTAATAATACAGATGCGGTCAATGGTATATATGCCAAAACCCCAATAGTAAAATTAGTCTTTGCTTTTTTTAAATAGAGTGCCGATTCTGGTACTTTATTCAATTCCTCATTAAATTGTTTAGCTTTTATACGTTTACCATTCATTCTGTAATGCGGCCACTTCCAATAAATGTTATTAGCAGGAGTATGAGTAGTATCCTGTGCGAAAAGTGAAACTGCGAAAAGAAAGAAGCACACAGTTAAAATAGTTTTCACAGATAATAACTTTTTCATAAAATTTATCATGTATTTAAATATAAACGAAATACTCCGAAACAGACCCTCATTTAATCTTACTTTTGCCTAATGAGTAATTTTCGAACTACAGTTCCTCAACGATTTCCGCCTATTGTAAAAAATCTCATCATTATTAATGTGCTTGTTTGGATAGCACAGTTAATGTATGATAAAAGCGATGGCAGCCTTACTATGTTTCTTACCCAAAAGATAGCCCTTTGGCCAATTGGTGATAGTAATTTCGAACCTTATCAGATAACCACCCACATGTTTGCACACTCATCCTATAGCCAGGGTGGTGGCATTGAGTTTTTTCATATTCTGGTAAACATGTTCATGCTTTATATGTTTGGAAGAGTACTGGAAAATGTGTGGGGTGCAAAACGGTTCTTAATTTTTTACTTGGCCTGTGGTGTTGGAGCGGCTGCGGCACATTTGGGCATGCAATATTTTATGGGTGGTGGAGCTCCGGCTGTTGGTGCTTCAGGAGCAGTAATGGGAGTATTCGTAGCTTTTGCTTATTTGTTCCCAAATACCGAAATGATGATTATTCCAATCCCTATTCCTATCAAAGCAAAATGGCTGGCAATCGCCTATATCGCATTTGATATGTTTGGTGGGTTTGGTAAAATTGCCGGTGATAACATTGCGCATTTTGCACACTTAGGGGGTGCCATAACTGGTTTTTTAATTGTACTTATTTGGAACAAAACAAATCGAAAAACGTTATACTAAGCAATGGCATACGCAGAATCACAATACAAACAACGAATTACACTTGGAGATAAAGGCAATACGTTGATACTTTTAATTGCAATATGCTTAGTGGTCTTTGTTGGTTTAGCCTTTATGAAAGCCATGTCTTATTTCGCTAATCCGAAAGAGCTGGCATTACCACTTTATTATAAAAATGTGTATGGCTTGTTTGTTATGCCTGCAGATGGTAATCAGTTCCTGCACAAACCATGGACACTCATCACCCATATGTTTGCACATGACAATGTTTGGAAGGTATTCACCAATATGATCTGGCTTTGGTGTTTTGGTTTTATCATGCAGGACTTGTCTGGCAATAAAAAAATTGCGCCTTTGTTTTTGTATGGTGCTTTTGGTGGTGCTATTGCATTTATGCTTGCTTATAATTTTATTCCTGCTTTGCAAACACAAGCACCTTTTGCTGTACTAAGCGGTGCTTCAGCGTCTGTAATGGCGGTTGCAGTTGCTACTACAATTTTATCACCTGGTTACCGCCTCTTCCCATTGCTCGGAGGTGGACTTCCACTTTGGGTGTTAACGGCTATATACATTATATCTGATTTTTTAACCGTTTCCATCAGCGATTCAGGAACATTAATAACGCATATTGCAGGCGGTGTAACTGGTGCATTGTTTATACTGGCCTATAAAAAAGGATATGATTGGGGCGGCTGGATGAATAATTTTTTTGACTGGGCAACAAATCTTTTCAATCCCAATAAACCTAAAAAAGGAACGAACATAAAAGAAGACTTGTTCTATAAATCGGCTGGTGCTCCTTATACAAAGACTCCTAATGTTACACAAGACCGTATTGATAATATTCTCGATAAAATCAATCAGCAAGGTTACAGCCAGCTAACAGATGAAGAAAAACAGCTTTTAAAAAGAGCTGGTAAAGAAGGGCTGTAAATAATCGGTCTCGCAACTTCTAGCTCATTACTCGCAGCTTTTTAATTAAATTGCACCAATGGCTTCCAAATTCCGCATCTTCACTAAGCGGTTTTTTATTTTTACAAATATTGCGGTGGTATTTTTTTTACTACTGTCATGTTTGGCACCATACCTTAATCCGCAGAAATGGTGGCTTATTACTTTTTTAGGATTGGGCTTCCCTTTTTTATTAATCATCACTATATTCTATCTTTTTGGGTGGCTCATCCTTTTAAAACCCAAACTGGCATTAATATCAGGTATAGCTCTCTTATTAAGCTTTAAAAGCATCAGCGTCTTTTTTGCTTTTCATAAACCCGCCAATTTTATAATGGAAAGAACACCAGGAACACTGAGAGTTGTTTCCTGGAATGTGGCCCGGTTTATTGAGCTAAAAGAAAACAACAATAAAGGAAGCGGCATACGAAAAAAAATGCTGGCGCAATTGAAGGAGCAAAATGCCGATGTACTATGCTTACAGGAATTTCATACGGCCACCGGAAGAAACTATTACAACAATATTAAAACCATAGAAAATGAATTAGGCTATCCTTACCATTATTTTGTTTATGATCAGGATGGTGATAGTCTTTATTACAGCTCAATCATTTTTTCCCGTTTCCCGATTGTTGATACAGGTATGATTCGCTATCCAAGACCTACACTGCCTGATGTGCTGATTCATGCCGATATAAAAATGGGAAAGGATACTATTCGGGTTTACACTACACATTTACAATCCGTACAATTAGGAGTAACCGATTATAAAAAGATTGATGAGATAAAAGGAGGAAAAGACAGTCTTGTTGCCAATTCAAAAAATATTCTATCTAAAATTAAAAGAGGTTTCTCTTATCGTAGCATACAAGCAGATATTATTGCAGAAGTAATGGGCGATAGTCCGCACCCAGTTATTTTCTGTGCCGATCTAAATGACGTACCGAATTCTTATGCTTATTTTACCGTAAGAGGGAAAATGCAAGATACTTTTTTGAAAAAAGGATTTGGTATTGGCCGCACTTTTTCAAGCCTGTCTCCCACTCTACGTATTGATTACATTTTTGCCGACAAGCATTTCAAAATAAACCAGTTCAGGCGGCTGGTAAGAAAGCTATCTGATCATTACATGATTGCAGCTGATGTGGAGTTAAGAAAATAACCCGAAAACCTTATATTTGAAGAACAATGAACGCTTTTTCTCTACATACCTGTTGTTGTCCCCGTTTGGTAGCATAATTGCTACTTTTGCCTTGCCGTTTCCATTTATCCATTTATTTATTTTTCCAATTATCGAATAGCTTTATGAGTGAACTTAAAGTATATAATTCCTTCAGCAGACAAAAAGAAGTTTTTAAATCCATTACTCCCGGCCATGTGGGTATGTATGTATGCGGACCTACCGTAAGTGGCGAAAGTCATCTTGGTCATGCAAGACCTTACATTACGTTCGATGTAGTACATCGTTACTTAAAACATTTAGGCTACAAGGTTCGCTACGTAAGAAACATAACCGACGCAGGGCATTTTGAAGAAGAAGGAAGGGAGGCAGAAGATAAAATTTCTAAAAAAGCTTTGTTGGAAAAACTAGAACCCATGGAATTGGTGCAGAAATACACCAATCTGTTTCATTGGGCAATGGAGCAATTCAATACTATTCCGCCTTCGATAGAGCCAACCGCAACCGGACATATTGTAGAGCAGATAGAAATGATAAAACAAATTATTGATGCTGGTTATGCCTATGAAGCAAACGGCTCAGTATATTTTGATGTAAAGAAATATGCAGCAAACTATGATTATGGAAAACTTAGCGGAAGAGTAATTGATGATCTGCTTGAAACAACAAGAGAGTTAGAGGGACAAGAAGAAAAAAAAGACAGAGCTGATTTTGCTTTATGGAAAAATGCCGCACCGGAACATATCATGCGGTGGCAAAGTCCATGGGGAGTTGGTTTTCCTGGCTGGCATATTGAGTGCTCTGCAATGGCTACAAAATATCTAGGAGCAGAATTTGATATTCATGGCGGCGGTATGGACTTATTGTTTCCACACCATGAAAGTGAAATTGCACAAAGTACTATTTGCAACCATATAGCACCTGTTCGTTACTGGATTCATAATAATATGATTACCATCAACGGAAGGAAGATGGGTAAGAGTTATAATAATGTGATTAAGCTGACGGAACTTTTCAGCGGCGATCATCCATTGTTGGAAAAAGCTTTTCACCCGATGACAACTCGTTTCTTCATTCTGCAAACGCATTACAGAAGCACATTAGACTTTAGTAATGATGCATTAGTAGCAGCAGAGAAAGGTTTGAAACGTTTGTGGGATGCTTACGAAAAGTTACGAGTGATGAGTTATGAGTTCCGAGAAGGAACGCTGGATGAAGAACTCGATTCTAAAATCGCAAAGTTGTTAAATGAATTTGAGGAATTCATGAACGACGATTTTAGCACTGCCAAAGTAATGGCGAATATGTTTGAGATAGTTCCCACTATCAATTCCATGAAAGATAAAACGATTCCGGTATCTGCCATCTCAAAAGAAACATTTGAATTGTTGCAAAGTAGTTTCAAAACCTGGCTCGAAGATATTTTAGGGTTAACAAGTTTTAGCGAAGCAGATAGCACCAAACTACAAGGTGTAATGCAATTGCTGATTGATATTCGTAAAGAAGCGAAGACAAAGAAAGATTTTGCTACTTCTGATAAAATAAGAAATCAATTAACCGAATTAGGAATTACGCTGAAAGATGAAAAAGGTGGGGATATGAGTTGGAGTATTGAGTAGCCTTTGTCTGGCAAAAATCTGGTTTAAAGGCAATTTTAAAAAATAGGTTAAACACTCTTACACCGGTTAAACTACAATTCACTCCTATTATACAACGATTCACTCCAGCTACATCAACTAATGATTTCCACTGTTGTTCTATAGATTAAACAAAACAAATTAACTATGGAACTCAAAAAAATTTTTAGTCGTTCAGCATTGCTATTAACATTAAGCATTCCTGTATTATTCGCCAGTTGTGATAAAGATGATGATATTACTGCCTCCAATACTATTACTGATATTGTAGTAGCAGGAGCCAGTTTTACATCTTTAGAAGCTGCTGTTTTAAAGGCCAACTTACAAGGCACATTGAGTGGGTCTGCTCAATTCACTGTATTTGCACCTGATGATGCAGCCTTTACTGCTTCAGGTATTACGCCAGCCGTTTTAAACTCCCTTACACCAGCCCAAGTATCAAACATTATTCTTTATCATGCTATTCCGGGAACTATTTTGGCTGCACAAGTACCAGCTGGTCCTAACGCCAAAGTAACAACTGCAAGTGGAGACTCAGTATTTGTTACCAGAAATGCTTCTGGAGTGTATGTAAACGGAATAAAAGTATCAACCGCCGACGTAGCTGCAGACAATGGCGTAGTTCATGTAATTGGAAGAGTATTAATGCCACCTGCTGGAAATATCGTGGAAACAGCTGTAGCTAGCGGATTAGATTCATTGGTAAAAGCGGTATTAAGAGCAACAAATGGTCCAGGTGGTGATCCAACATTAGCAAATACCTTAAGTACAGCAAGGCTGACAGTTTTTGCACCTACGAATGCTGCATTCACACAATTACTAGGAGCATTATCATTAACAGACATTAATCAAATCGCAATGCCTACACTATTAGCTGTATTAAGATACCATGTAGTGGGTGGAAGAGCTTTTTCGTCTGATCTGGCAAATGGCAACCTGGCTATGTTAGCTGGTGGAAATACAGCAATTAATCTGTCAAATGGAACTGGTGGCGGTCCAACAATTACAGGAAATGGAAACGCATCAAATCGTTCAAATATTACTGCAACGAACATTGTATGCAGAAATGGTGTTGTACATCTTATTGATAGAGTTTTATTGCCGTAACACATAAAACAACTTGTACCCTCTTTGAAGAACCTACAATCAGTCCCGTTGCCGATGAACGGGACTGATTTTTAACTAAAATATGTTTAGCCATCGTTATAGATATCTATTTATTGCCCTTTTAGCGTTGTACACATTTATGAATACAGCGCTTTGCAACGTCTACTACTATTTTAATATTGATATTGAATGGTACTATGCCTTAGCTACTATTTTTGCAATCACTTTTTTTGTATGGGAAGGTAACAGGCTTATAAAACCGTATTTAAAAAGAAAATTTCTTACCCCTGATAAAAAAATTCGTTTTTTATCTATTTTCTTTATTGCCGGAAACGTTATAGCTTTTATTTCTTCAGTGGCAGTAGTTTACTTTATAGGCAATGTATTGCATGGGTATACATGGGCGCAAAGTAGTAACCCGTTTAAGTTAAATATTATCTACGGAAGCCTAATCAATTTATTTTTTCATTTGTTAAATGCTATACTATTTTTTTTCAGAGAATACAAACGTCACTGGGCTGAAGTAGAAGAGTTAAGACGTTTCCAATCACAGGCGGAAATACAACTCGTAAAAAGTCAGATTAATCCTCATTTTCTCTTTAATAATCTAAATGTACTATCTGGTATGGTGATAAAAAACAACCCAGAAGCCAATCATTTTATTGAAGAATTCTCCAAAGTATATCGATATATATTAACCAACCAGGATAAAGAACTAGTTGAACTGAAATCAGAGCTAGACTTTATTCAACCCTACATTTTCCTTTTACAAAAGAGATTTGATGAAGGATTAAAAGTAAATTTCAATATTCCGGATCTATATCACAACTGGCATGTAGTGCCCGCAGCCTTACAAATGCTAATTGAAAATGCAATCAAGCACAATATAGTAAGCAGTCAAAAACCACTCATCATCGAAATCTATACCAATGGTAATGAAACACTTGTGGTAAAAAATAATCTGCAACCGCGGAAAATGGCGGAAGCCTCTACAAAAATCGGGTTGCAAAATATTAGGAAAAGATATGAACTGATTTCTGGTAGAGATGTTATAATAACGGAAACGGAAGAAATATTTGAAGTAAGTCTTCCCCTTTTGCAGTTGAATTAGAAAATATGAAAGTAGTTATTGTAGAAGATGAAAAGCTGGCAGCAGAGCGGATACAAACACTGCTGCTGGAATACGACCCTACTATAACAATAACAGCTCGTCTCGAAAGCATTGAGCAAACTGTTAAATATTTAAAAGAACATACTCATCCTGATCTATTATTGTTGGACATACACTTATCGGATGGACAAAGCTTTGAAATATTTAATCAAATCAATTACAATAAGCCGGTTATTTTTACTACTGCATATGACCAATATGCACTAGAGGCATTTAAAATGTTCAGCATCGATTATATTTTAAAACCTGTTACTCAGGAGGCCTTGGCTAAAGCCATAAATAAACTTAAATCGCTTTCTGCTTCTTTCTCCCATATTGATTTTAAAAATTTACAACCTGCCTGGGAACAAAGAAAATATAAAAAGCGATTTTTAGGGAAAGTAGGACAGCGATTATTCTTTATTGATGTTGTAAATATTGCTTTCTTTCAGGCAGATAATAAAATTGTATGTCTGATTGATAAAGAGGGAAATCGATATATAGTTGATACAACAATGGAAAAGTTAGAGGCGCAATTAGATCCGCATTATTTTTTCAGGTTGAACAGACGTCATATTATAAATATCGAATCTATAGAACAAGTGAAACCGTATTATAATAGTCGGTTGAAATTATCAGTTCTAGGAGCCAGCCAACAAGAAGAAATGATAATTAGCCGTGATAAAGTAGCGGATTTTAAGCAATGGGCTCAGGCATAAGATTGGCGTAGATGGGCTTTTTCTATTCGCAGATTGTTTCTATCTTTCAATCATGCATTATATATCTCACCTTTCCGTAGACAAAAGACTTAAACGGATACTTGATAAAGCAGAACCACATCAGCTAAAAAAGCGAAAGAATATTTGCACCTATCTCTGTGCTTCTATCATGAGCCAGCAGTTATCTACCAAAGTGGCTGATGTGATTTACAAACGTTTTATTGGATTGTACAATGGCAAAGAACCGACGCCACAACAGATATTAGAAACTCCCTTTGAAAAATTAAGAGGCATCGGCCTTAGCAATGCTAAAGTAGGCTATGTGCAGAATGTGGCTCTGTTTGAAATAGAATTCGGTATGGATGCAAAGAAGCTGAACAAGATGAGTAATGAAGAAGTGATTGATTACCTCCTCGTTATTAAAGGCGTAGGCAGATGGACCATTGAAATGCTACTGATGTTTGCGCTAGGTAGAGAGGATGTATTTGCAGTGGATGATCTTGGTATTCAAAATGCTATGATCAGTTTGTACAAACTGGACAATACCGATAAAAAACAATTAAGAGAAGATATGCTTCGCCTTTCCAAAAAATGGAGTCCTTATCGCACCTATGCCTGTGTACATTTATGGCGATGGAAGGATAATGCACCTATTGTAAAAGAGAAGACACTAAAGGAGAAAATTAAATGACTTTAAAATATTAGCATATGAAAAAGTGGATAGTTTCAATCACAGCTTTTATATTTCTCACTTCACTTACTGCAGAGCATAAAACTAAATGGATTTCTTTATTCGACGGCAAATCTTTGGAGGGCTGGAAAGTTGGCAATAATGCAAATACCTTTTCAATAGAGGATGGTACTATTGCAGTTAATGGAAACGTAGCACATTTATTTTACGACGGATCAGTTCAAGATCATTCATTTAAGAATTTTGAATTCAGAGCAGATGTAAAAACATTGCCCGGATCTAACTCAGGTATTTATTTTCATACCGAATTTCAGCAAAGCTCATGGCCGCAAAAAGGGTATGAAGCACAGGTCAATAATTCACATACAGATTGGCGGCGCACCGGAAGTTTATATGCAATAGAAGATGTGAGAGAAACATATGCAAAGGACAATGAATGGTACACTGAATATATTAAAGTCGAAGGAAAAAATATTCTCATTAAAATCAACGGAAAAACAGTTGTTGATTATACTGAACCGTTCAATATAAAACGACCTGAGGGAATGAAAGAAAGAGTTCTGTCCAAAGGTACATTTGCATTGCAAGGTCATGACCCTAAAAGCAAAGTATATTTTAAAAATATAAAAGTAAGAGTGTTGCCGGACTAGAACTTGTAGCTATACCCCAGCCTTATAACCTGCGTTTCATAATAATCAGTACTTGCCAGTGTAAATCCATTACCTGTTACTGTTTTCTTGATACGTAGCGTATTGAATATATCACTTGCATTAAAGAACAACTCGCCTTTATCTTTCTGTATCTGCTTTTTTATTCCCATATCAACAGAAAAACGGGTATCAATTCTTCCTTGCGGAATAATATCCGGTGCTAAATAAATAGCAGTAAGCTGTACATCTGTCTTTTTTGGTAAATGAAATATACCATTGAGTTTTACATTGCCAGATGTTATAGCTTCCTTACCCGCCGTATAAATGGACAGAACAGGATATTTATTTTCAACAGTAAACGCATTAATAATATTCCTGTAAATATTTACATTGGAATTAAAAGAGAAAGCTTTTGAAAAGTTTTGCTGAAACACCATCTCTACTCCGGTATTGCTACTATATCCTGCATTCTGAAAAACAGTATAGATTAATGTGCTTGGAGGAGCTTGTGTTGCAATACGGGTAATAGTTCCGTTAGTACTGCGATGATATATCGCCGCATAATAGTATCCCTTTGTTAGATTGGTTTTATAACCTAACTCCACACTATTCGTAAACTGTGGCCGCAATCCCGGATTACCTACTTTGATAATTTCTGCATCATCATACTTTGGAAAAATACGAATATCCACTTCATTAGGCCTGTCAACCCTGCGATTATAGAAAAGAGAAATCTTATTATTATCGTTTATCTTATAAGCAAGGCGTACCGTAGGAAAAGGCTGCGTATAGTTGTAGCCATCGCTTTTATAGGTATTGTGATCCGGATTTACCTTGTATTGCAAATCAACATACTCAACTCTTAACCCAACCTCCGCTTCAATTTTTTTACTCTCAAAAACATAGTTGCCATAAAGGGCGGGAATTATTTCTGTATAAGTTGCTTCGCCGCCTGCACCAATATCCAATGGAGAATTGATGCCGGGTTTAAATTGCATATTTGTTGGAATATTTCTGTAGCGGAATTTAAATCCTCCTTCTATTCTTCCATGTTTCAAAGGCCTTACATAATCAAGATTCACATCTGCCACATGTTCATCAGATAATAGTTTGAATGAGTCCAAACCAATGTAGGTTGGCATATTGTTTATGAAATTATATTTTTCATCTTCCCTATGAAAAGTATAATTAAAACTCGCATTCAATACATGACCTGGTTGTTTAAATTTATGTTGGTAAGCTGCTGAGGCAACAATCGTTGTCTTTAATTCATCTTCCAAAAATTGCCAAAGACGATTTCTAGTAGTATAATCTTTATTAAAAAATGGTTGATCACCACGGTCAATAATTTTTTCAAGTCCGTATAAGCCAGAAATGGTAAGCATATTCTGATTATCTATATTCCAATCGAAACCAGCCTTGGTAGTTAAGAAATGAGTATCTCGATTTCTTTTTAGTTGTTGATTGATAACAGTACCGTCATCAAATGTTCTGGTAGAAAATTCATTTTTATTAAGCGTTTCTGTATAGAGCCAATCAGCCTGTAAAAAAACATTCACCTTATTCTTTCTGAAATTTAAAGAAAGCGATGGATTGATTTTTGGTGTACGTTGATATTGCGGACGAATAGTTGGAAGATTTTCTTTCTTCTGCCACAAGGCACCAAGTCCTGTTGTTAACCCAACCTTGCCATTAAATCCCTGTTGTTTATTTTTCTTATAAATAATATTGATAATACCTGCATTACCGTTGGCATCATACTTTGCAGAAGGATTGTTGATGATCTCAATTCTTTCAATAGCCGATGCAGGAATATTATCCAACCCTGTCTGACCACCAAAACCGGTAAGAGCAGTCTGCTTACCATCAATCAGTATCGCCACTTTATCACTACCTCTTAATTCTACTTTACCATCTTGACTTGAAGTAATACCTGGAAGATTTTTTAATACCTGCAAAACAGAACCACCGCTTTGGCTGATATTGTCGGCAACGGAAAAGGTTTTCTTATCCATCTTATTACTCAACTCAGCTACGGTTGCAGTAACAACTACTGCGTCCAGTTGTTTGGCTTCAATTTGTAATTCGATTGATCCAATATCAAGAAAGGAACTTAGTGAACCAATTAATACTGGTTGAAAAAGAGTAGCATAACCTGCGTTTGAAAATTTAATAATATAATTACCGGGAGCTAATTCAGCCAAACTAAATCTTCCTTCATCATTAGAAATAGTACCTGCCACAAAGCTGCTGTCAGTATTTTTTAATACTACAATATTGGCAAATGGAATTGCTGCTTTCCGCTGGCCGTCGATAACCCTACCAGAAAGGGTTATTTTATTATTCTGTGCGAATACATTAACCGAAAAAAATAATATTGTTAAAGCTAAAAGGAAGATACGGTTCATCTAAAATTATATTGATTTGTTCTTAATACAGTCAAAACTGTTTATTGAAAGAAAGTCCAAAAGTGCCATTATTATATGTTGGCATCACAATGGTATTGGATGGCTTATTTTTAGAAAATGCTTTTTTAATTTTTGGATATAGCCAGTATGAAAGTTGAGTAGATGCAATTCCAATACCAGCACCCGCCACAACATCGCTAAACCAATGTTTGTTATTATACATTCTAAGATAACCAGTGGCTGCAGCCATTAAATAACCAGCTACACCATACAAAGCAGACCTGTCTTTATATTCCATTCGCATAAATTCTGCAGATGCGAAAGCTGTTGAAGTATGCCCGGAAGGAAAAGAATATTTTTTTCCATTCGGTCTGATCTCTTTGGTAAACGTTTTTGTAGGATAAACAATTACATTGGAAATGATATTTGACATCAGATAAATCATCGTTCTATCTTTAAAATTATTCTTACCCTTTACTCCAAATGCATTTAAAGCATAAACAGATAATGCAGGCACAAACATCAGAAAATTATCTACCCCATTGGTTGAGTGAGGTTTATTTATCCATATCTGCTCTTGTAACTTTCCGTTAATACTATTAGGGCCATGGCTACTCATTGTAATAGCACCATAAGTTATCAGCGCAGCTGGGATAATGAATGATTTAATAGGGAACTTGTTTTGTATAACATCCTGTTCCTGGTTCGAATTATCAGGAATACTATCTGTTATTACTGTTGCTTGCTCTATACGTAGGCTTGCCGTTTGAGCATGTAATGGCATTTGCATAAGTAAAGCCATCGTTACAATAAAAACATTTCTTACAATTAACATATAGGTGGTTTAGTATGATTACTTAAAAATAGGGATAGCATCCCGTTTACATTTAATAAAATTATTTTAGTTTTCTACTTCTTCAATGAAATTACCATTCATATCAAATAGCAGGTCTTTTCCTTTTATTTCCGCTTCATAAATCATTTCTCCATTCGCTTTTGTAATTTTTGCTACTTCTTTAATAGTTGTGCCATTATGATTAGTTTTCAAATAAGCTAAAATATTTGCTGGCAGCTCAGAAATTTCTATTTCAATTTCAGATTCTGTCATAGTACCATTAGCTTCAAATAAAGCACTCATTGAATTATTCTGAAAGGTGAAACCTGCTTCAAATTTTCCATCCTCTTTTTCCCATTTGGCAGTAGCTCCGGGAAATTGTTTAGCAAAGGATTCTTTTACAATAGCTGGCACTTTCGATGCCTTTAACTTTTGCCCACATGCAACAAAAGAAATAATGACACTAATCATTAGTAAAGCAAATAAATCTTTCATTTCTGAATTTAAAATGTAAGAAGCAAAGTTCTAAATCAATTCTGAAGACATTCTGAATAAAAAGGAAGCCTTTTAGAAAAAAGGCTCCCTTACCATAACCTAACCTAAAAAGTATTAAACATCTTACTTGTAGAAAAGTTAACAATGAATTGATGTAGCCCATTCACAAATTGATATTCAATTTTAAATTGATATAACTCTGCAATTTTCTTCGATATTTCCAACCCAAGGCCAGTACTGCTGTTATCCCCCGTTTGCTTTTGAAATCGCTGAAATAACTTACTCGTATCAAGACTCTCTGGCTTTCCAGTGTTTACTATGCTTACTTGTTTTTCCTGTAACAGAATATCAATCTTTCCATTTACATTATTATGCCGTATCGCATTCGTTAAAAGATTGGTAAACAGAATTTCTAAAAGAGATTTGTTAGCCTCTATAATTATATCATTTTCCGCATGTAACTGAACAGTAATATTTTTCTCATCAGTTCTGAACTTAAATTGCTCTATTTGTTTAAACAGCAGTTCTTTGATTGAAAGTTTCTCTTTTTCCACAAACTGATTATTTTCAATCTTAGTAATAAGTAGTAAGTTTTTGTTTAGCTTGTTCATTCGCTGGTTGGCATTAGCCAGTTCATTCATCAGCTCAGCCTGCTCGGCAGATATTGGATTTGTTTGCATCAACAATTCCAACTTGTGCTGGAATATTGCCAGCGGTGTCTGCATTTCATGCGAAGCATTTTCTGTAAATTCTTTTTGCGATTGATAAGCCTGTTGATTTCTTTTTGCCAAAGAAGTAATTGTGCTGTTTAATTCAGTAAACTCGTCAATAGATGTTTTGCCAAATGTAAGTGGCTCTTTGTCCTCAAGCTTAAATGAATGAAGTTTATTAAGTGTGTTGTAAAAAGGAGACCATATCTTTTTTGCCAATGTTTTATTGATAATAATAAGGCCAGCTACAATTACAAGCAGCAATACCGTCATCACCCAAAAAACACTTTGGATTACTGCTCGGCTGTCTATTAATGAGCTTTTTAGTTTAAGCAGGTAAGGCTTATTTTTTATTAGCACATTAGTTTCAAATACACGGTAAGGAATATTCTCGTTTGATATCGAATCATAGATCGAGATAGAATAAAACTTATCATAATGAACTCTACTATTGCTTGGCTCAATAGATAAGTTTGGTTCAAATGCCGAAAGAAAAGGAAAAGGGTTGTTATCTATCACCTCTTCCAGCTTCTCCAATATCAGTTCTTTATGGGCTATCAGGCTTTCATCCACATCTTCCTTTACTATTGCCTGTATTACAAAATAAAAAACAGGTATAGATATCGTCAGCACAATTGCTGCATAAATGAGGTAAGACCTGATTGACTTATTAAGTAGTTTCATCCTTATATAGAAAATTTATATCCCATGCCATACACATTTTTTATATAATCAGTACAGCCAGCCTGCACAAGTTTTTTTCGTAGGTTTTTTAAGTGGGCATAAATAAAATCATAACTATCAAAAATATCTGCTTCATCTGCCGAAAGATGTTCTGCAATTGCATTTTTAGAAACAACTCTGTTCTTATTAGTAACCAGATACAGCAGCAAGTCATATTCAGTTCGGGTAAGATCTAAACCTACTTGATCAACCGAGGCCACCTTACCCACAGTATCTATCGTTATCTCTTCAAACACTAGCAGTTTATTACCTTCAAAATTCCTACGCCGGATTATTGCAGCTATCCTTGCACTTAGTTCAGAAAGATGAAAGGGTTTTGGCAAGTAATCGTCTGCACCCAAGTTCAGGCCTTCAATCCTATCATCAATTGAGTTTTTTGCAGAAATAATAATAACTCCATCCGTCTTCTTATTTCGTTTAAGCTCTTTTAGCACATTTAATCCATTACCATCTGGCAATGATATATCCAACAGTATGCAGTCATAATTAAAAGATTCGGTTTTATCAATTGCAGTTTTAAAATCTGCTGCTATTTCGCATACATAATTTTCCGACTTCAGATAAGCCACAATGCTTTCGCTTAGCTTCTTTTCATCTTCAATCAGTAATAACTTCATTGAGCAAATTTACTTACTCAATATTGTAGAAATGTTGAATTTATTCGCCAGCTATCCTTTTATATTACCTTCAACACATCACAAAATGTTTAAATACGACAGCAATACTCAAATATCAAAAGGCTCATTGTAAATTGCTGCATGAAAAAATGGCTGGTAGCATTATTTACCTTGTTCTTTACAATTGCAGCAGCAGGGCAAATGTCTATAAAAGGTGTTGTGGTGAACGATGCAACGGGATTACCTATTGTGGGTAGCAGTGTATTCATCAGCAATAGTTCCAAAGGCACGGTAAGCAATAACAGCGGACAGTTTGAATTAAATAACATACCCCCCGGCAAATATGATCTTGTTATTTCCTGCATCGGCTACGAAACAAATGTAATGGCATTCAGCGTTGCACAATTACCGCTTCGTTTAAAAGTAGAGCTTACATTAAAAGCAAAAGAGCTAGAAAATGTAATTGTGGAGCCATCCATAGAAGAAGGCTGGGACAAATGGGGCAAGATGTTTATGGAAAATTTTATCGGCAGTACCCAAAATGCATTGCAATGCAATATTAAGAATACAAATAAGATTCGTTTCCGCTATTATAAAAAAAGCAACAGGGTTATTGCTTATTGCAACGAACCAGTACTTATTGAAAACAAAGCACTCGGCTACACCTTAAAATACCAGTTAGAAAATTTTGAAGTAAACTATAAAGACCGCACCACATTTTATCTCGGCTACCCTTTGTTCGAAGACATGACAAAAGATAGTAAACAAATAAAAGGCCGCTGGGCAAAAAACAGACAAGAAGCTTTTAAAGGCTCCGTCACTCATTTCATGCAGGCATTGTATAGCAACAAACTTGCAGCAGAAGATTTTGAAGTAAGAAGAATGGTTCGTGGGCCTAATCTTGAAAAGGAAAGAGTAAAAGCTATTTATAAAGCAACTGTTATAAGCAATGGCGAAACAAATGGAAATGGAGTATCAATTATAATCAGTGGAAAAGCTCCGGACACTGGTGGCGATTCATCGGCCTATTACCAGCGCATCATGCGGCAGCCCGATCAGTTAGACGTATATGGTTCCACTATACTTACAGCAGACAGTATTATCGTAGCTAACGAAGGCAGGTACAAAGGTCTTCACTTTAATGATTATCTGTACATAACTTATAAAGGTGAAAAAGAAGAAGAAGCATACCTGAGAACACAGATGGAAAAACGATCAGCCACCTTTCAGCGGTCGCTGGTTATATTGATAAATGGCGAGTTGATTACATTAGACGAAGCAGGAAGTTATTTTAATCCGCAGGATTTTCTTACATCGGGTTATTGGGGCTGGTCAGAAAAAATGGCCAACCTACTACCAACTGATTATGTTATAAATGAAAAATAATTACGGACTGGCAACATCCTCCTCTTCTTCCTCTTCACCACCGATGGTATAAATAGCGATAGCACCACCTGCACCATTAAAGCCACCTAGAAAAGGTGTTTTAATAATTTTTATTATCGCAATATCATTTACGTTCAGTGCATCCAAAAAGTTAAGCGGAACAAGTATTTCATCAACATACACTCCGGGCACAGCACCTCTTATTACAGGCACACTAATACCCAAGGCCGTTCTGTAAATCTGTAAACCTGCCACTCTTCCTGGTAGCCAGTTAAGTATATTTAAATGACCGCTTGTAGTAACATTATTCTCCACATCAAGAATAACACCATCTGTACTTTTAAACATTCCTGTGCAGTACATATCATTTAGCCTTTGCTCTGTAGAAATAGTAGCACTGCTGCCATTATATTTTTGTGCGGAAACGGTGAATGCTGCAAGCGTTACAACCACCATAACAAGATAATTTTTCATAATACACTTCCTCTTATCTGTAATTTACGAAAAATAACTGTTAGGGGAAGGTTAAGAAAGTTTATACTCAAACAGCAATAAACCAAGCATCAAATCTTCACCTGCTCCATACCAGCTAATCGTGTAGCATCTATACTGGCACCCAACCCCACCGTTTCCGGCACTTTTACCACACCGTTTTTTTCGTACACAATGCCACCAGTTACAGGGTCTTCGCTAAACATGAGTGCTGTATCAAAATCGAAATGTATAATAGCAGGGCTGCACAAGGCATAATGCGCAAAGGCCGTCATCGCAAGTCGAGACTCCAGCATGGCACCTACTTGTAAATGGATATTAGCCGCTTCGGCCATTCTCGCCATCTTTAATGCTTTAAAAATGCCGCCAGATTTTCCGAGTTTAATATTCATATACTTGCAGGCTTTCAATTGTATCAATCGTTCTGCATCATGCTCATCACCGCAACATTCATCTGCCATAATAGGTATCGGGCTTTCTTTATTTACTCTGGGTAGTTGTAAATAATTCCAACGGGCAATTGGCTCTTCGCAATGTTGAATATTAAAGGGTGCTAATGCTTTCAACGTTTCTATTGCTTCTTCTACTTCCCAACCCTGGTTAGCATCAATACGTAATGGTATATCATTGCCCACAGCTTCTCGTATGCCTTTCATGCGGATAACATCCGTTTTACCATTCAACCCGAGTTTTACTTTTATAGCAGGGTAACCTTGTTCTTTTATTTTTACTGCATCGGCCGCCATCTTCTTCGGATCACCAACACTTACGGTATAATCTGTAATGATTGTTTTATTATTTTCGCCACCAATAAATTTATATAACGGCACTCCGGCATGTTGCGCTGCAATATCATAGAGTGCTATATCAAATGCACTTTTAATACTGTTGTTGGCATAAATAATTTTATCCATCAGGGTAACGCAAGATTCAATATCCAATGCATTTTTTCCTTTTATTGCTTTGGCAAAATATTGCCCTACGATGAAACAGGTTTCCTGGCTTTCACCATTAATGGGCATATAAGGGCTACATTCTCCAAAACCCACTATTCCTTCTTTTGTAGTTATTTTAACGATTACATTTTCTGCATTTTCATCAGTACCTAAAGAAGTAACAAAAGGCTCTATTAATGGAATAGAAAGCTTAAAAAGTTCAATATGTTCTATTGTAAGTGTATTGGTCATCGTATTTCTTTTAAAGGCAATAAAGATAAAGGCTAAAACTTTCCAGTTGCCATCATTTTAGCATGATTTATGTTTAGATATATTAAACGTACAAAAATTACGTTATACAGCATAGAAATCTGTCTTATGAAAAAACTACTTATTATTTGCCTGCCGCTTCTATTGTTAATGTCTTGTAAGAAAGAAGTTTCCGAACTTCCGCCTGCCACACAAACAGGTGCTAACACATTCGGCGCTAAAGTAAATGGCAACTTTTGGGTACCACAGGGTTTTGGTCCCGTACCTGCCGGCAATTTACTAGAAGCGATACGACTTGGGCCTAACTTTTATATAAGAGCAAGAAACTTTGCCTCATCTCCAAATGAAACGGAGTTTGAAATATTTATAAAAGATCTTACCGGTCCGGGCACTTATCCATTAAATACAACAATGGCCTCCAGGTCTACTGCTGCTAGTTATGGATTTTATCTAAAAAGAAATCTTACACCAATAAGCGAATGGCTTACATCTGCGACTAACTCGGGTAGTGTAACTGTTACTTTCATGGATACTACAAACAATATTCTATCAGGCACCTTTCAGTTTACTGCCGCAGATGTTTATGGTACCGGTGGACCTATTACTGTTTCCGAAGGAAGATTTGATGTAAGGTATTAAAGTGCTTCTCTAAAACAAAATCCGCAGTCCGATATTGAACATGGCAGTAAGTGGTGCTTTGTCATTTACAAAAAGATATTTACTTGGATAGTCCGACGCAGGAATCCAGGTTCTTCCTTCTGCATATAAAAAGAAATCTGCACCAATTGGTTTTTCATAACCAAGAGCAAGGTCTGCAGTTAGTCGTTTAAAGTTGGCTACACCGCTAAGCACTGGCACATTGTATAAAGAAGTGTCAATAGCAACTGAATGCACATTCGTTACTTTGCCCGGCAATAATCCAAGACCTGCACTTGCATACAGATTCCAGCCTTTTTCTATATCGCAAGCACCCACTAAATATTTTCTGTAGCCGATAGAAATATGTTTGAACCGCATTTGAGAACTGTTCACATAATCTATTTCTGGTGGAGTGGTTAATGCCGACTTAGCTGTAGCCGTAAGGTTATTTTTAAAGTTGCCATTGGTATAATAAGAAAACCAAACATACACTCCCTCTTTTGGGGTAAGATTAAATATGGCATGTACCGTTTGCCCTACTGACCAAAACTGTTGTTCTTTTTTTAAACTTCGCTGAACACCAAGGTCAGTAGCAATACTAAACCGCATCTGTTGCGAATAAACAGCAACAGTAAGCAGCATAAAACAAACAGATATGGAAATTCTTTTTTTCAAGTAGATAAGCTCACTGCAATGTTACTGAATTAATTGCTTGCTAAAAACAGAAAAGCCATCCCACAAATGAGGAATGGCCTTACTGAATATGGAGGCTGATATTACTTTACCAGTTTTAATTCTTTTATGATGTTGGAACCGCCGCCTAATTTATCAATACACCAAAGCACATAGCGAATGTCAACACATATCGTACGGTTCAGGTCTTTATCAAATGCCAGCTTATGGCTTAATGCTTCGTAGTTGCCATCAAAAGCAAGGCCAATTAATTCTCCTTTGCCATTTATTACTGGTGAGCCAGAATTTCCTCCTGTGATGTCATTGGTAGTAATAAATCCTATTACTAGGTCTTTACGAGTTGGATCCATATACTGGCCAAAATCTTTCTTTTTCAATAGCTCAATCTGATTTGCAGGAAGATCAAATTCATAATCACCTGCTTTATATTTCTCCAATAAGCCTTTTGATGTTGTTACATAATCATAGAAAACAGCATCTCTAGGGCGATAGGATTTTACTGCACCATAGCTCACCCTCATAGTAGATGTGGCATCAGGATACATCATCTTCGCCTTTACAGGATCCATTTCCATAATACCTTTTATATATAATCTTCCAAACTCTGCATTACTTGTATTGAACTGTTGAAAGTAAGGATTGTATTTACTGATGTAATTAGTAAAAAATGCACTGGCATGTGCAAATGCAGGATCGCTTTGCAAAGCTACTCCATCAGGATTAGCAATAAAGGCTTTCCATTTATTATCATCAAAGATCATGGTCTTACTAAAAAGGTCGGCAGCATATTTTTTATACGTAGCATCATCATCCAAAGGACCATATGCATTTTTCAATGTGCCATAAAAACCAATAGGTTGTTGGTTTTTTTCAATATCCTCATAAAACATTTTTGTAATGGCCGCTACAACTTGCTGATCAGATACTTTATTCTCTTCTGCAAGAAAAGCAGTTCGTTGTTTATCCGCCGCTTCAGCAAGTTTCTTAACATCCGTCATTGGGGTTCCGGGTTTTACCAATGCAGCTTCCAGTTGTAATAATGAACCTGCAAATGCTATCAATGGCGATCCGTTTATTCCTTCATTTATATACTGACGATGTTTTGCATACGGTCTCCAGGCTGCATAGGTTTTTTCCCAATCTGTAAATATGTTCTCATACTCTGGCTTTCCTTTTGCCCATGCTTTGAACTTCTGTTCATATTGTTGCTTTTGTCCAAGGATGTCGTACTTCAATAACTGCTTTGTTTCACCATCATAAAACTTCCAGTAGTTGGCAATGCTTGCAACAGAAGAAGCCAATTGTAATTTAACCGCCGGATCTTTCTTCATTTCTTCAAACATATACTTCAATCGTACATCCCGAAGTTTTACCAGCGTAGGGTTATTAATATCAGTAGCTAACTTAATTCCAAAAGAACTTTCATAACGATTAGTTCCACCCGGATAACCCCATATCATGGAGAAGTCACCATCTTTTAATGGTTTTAAAGAAACAGGTAAATACCATTTTGGCTTTAATGGAATATTTGTTTCCGTAAACTTTGCTGGCTTACCATCTTTACTACTATACACACGGAACACAGAAAAGTCGCCGGTGTGGCGAGGCCACTCCCAGTTGTCTGTATCACCTCCAAACTTGCCAATACTTTCAGGTGGTGTTCCTACTAAACGTACATCGGTGTAACGCTGATAAACAAATGCTAAAAACTGATTGCCTTTAAAAAGAGAGTTCACCCTCACTTCAATATTCTGGTCAACATCACTCATTCTTTTATTGATCGCAGCTAATACTTCTCCTTGCTTTTTTACTCTGTCAGCACCGGTCAGGCCTTTTAATCCATCCATTACTTCCTTTGTCACATCATCAATTCGTAAAAGAAATTGCACGGTAATATTTGTTGGAATTTCTTCTCCTTTGTTCTTTGCATAAAAACCATCTTGCAAGTAATTATTACTTACTGTACTTGCTGCCGCAATGGCATTATAACCGCAATGGTGATTTGTAAATATCAAACCTTCGGCACTTACAATTTCGCCGGTACATCCGCCACCAAAAATGATAATTGCATCTTTTAATGAGGCCTTGTTGATATTGTACAATTGGTCTTTGGTAAGCTTCAGTCCCTTTTTTACCATGTCCGCATAAACCTGCTGCCCCAATAACATGGGAAGCCACATTCCTTCATCTGCAATTGACCTAAAAAACAAACTAACGGTAAGAACAAACGTTAATAAAAACTTCTTCATATGTTGACTTTTTTGGATAACAAACCTACTATAAAAAAAAAGGGCAGCCAAAAAGCAAAATAATCAGTGAATACTGTATTTTAACGGCTGAATATCAACATATGAAGTACAGTTATATCTTATTGCTTTTATTTGTTTCAGTAGTACTAGTTAATGGTTGTAGTAAAAAAAGTACAACTCCTGATCCGCCGCCACCGCCACCGCCTCCAGCAGTACCCGGTTGTGCCGCCAATGCAACTCCTGCTGCAAATAGTTTTGTAACAAACACTTCTGTAACGCTTAGTTGGAGTGCTGTTACAGCAGCAACTGGTTATGATGTATATTTTGGAACAACCAATACACCAACCGCAACTATTGCTACAAATGTAACAGCCACTAATTATTCTCATACTATACCTGCAACAGCGAATGCCACTTACTATTGGTACATCCAACCAAAAAATGCGGCCGGTAGTGCGACAGGTTGTACGAGTTCTGTTACATCATTTACGTATATAACTATTCAAGCTCCACCTCCATATGGTTATTATGTGGTCGGTTATTTCCCTTCGTATAGAAATATTGCAGATGTGCCAGATGTAAAGTTCAAAATGACAAACACTGTTGTATATGCTTTCTTTGGCGTAAATGCTTCGGGAACATTATCTGCACCGACATCGCCTTCAACAACAATAACAGCATTGGCAGCAAAAGCAAAAGCTAATAATGCAAAAATTCTGATAGGCATAAACGACGGAACTGGCGATGGAAAAACGAATTTCAAAAGTATGGCAGCAACTGCTGTAGGTAGAAATAATTTCATCAAAGATGTAATGAGTAAGGTTCGTCAGTATAACCTCGATGGTGTGGATATGGATTGGGAATTCCCTTCTACCAGCGATGGAACCGATGCTACATTTACGTTGATGATGAAGGAATTATCTGACTCACTTCACCGTGATGGCCGTTACTATTTAACCTGTGCAATTACTGCCGGTAAATATGCAGGTGGCATCCGAGATGCTATCAGAAATGAACTTTTCCCTTATGTAGACTTTTTTAATGTAATGGCTTACGACGATTTTAGCACCACCACTCCATACCGCCATCACAGCGATTATGCATTGGCGCAAACTTGTTTGAACTATTGGTTAACAACAAGAGGAATGCCTGCTTCAAAATGTGTGTTGGGTATACCAGCTTATGGCCGCCCTGCAGGCATTACACAAAGTGGAACTATCAAAACGTATAAAGATATTTTAACGGCTGGCGGTAATTCGCAATACGATTCTGCAGTTGTTTCCGCTACCGGATTCCCTTCCTATACTGTTTATTATAACGGGCAATACACAACAAAGCGAAAAGCAAAACTTGCTAAGGATATTGCAAACGGTGTTATGTTTTGGGAAAAGTGGCAGGATGCACAAGATGGCAATTCATTATTAAAAGCAGCTTGCGATACAGTAGGAAGAAGTTATTGAGGTTTCTTTAAACCTGCAAACTGCAGATGAAGAGCTAATTTATCAGGATGTATAACTCCTGACACCTCTTCATTTTGATTGAATAAAAAATTTGTATCGGCATTATCACAATCGCAACAAGGTAATATATTGGTATTGCAAACAGGGCATTGATAATGTCCGTGTACATGAACAGGTTCGGCAGATTGATTACAGAACAAACAACGATGTGTCATACTGAAATAAGTTAAGTTGCAGGCTCATTTAATACTTTCCACAATGCATCTTTCAATTCTGTCAATCCTTTGTTAGTGATAGAAGAAATAAATAAGTGCGGAACATCTTGAGGTAATTCTTTTGAGATAGCAGCTTTTAATTCATCATCCAGCATATCTGTTTTACTTACAGCAATGATAAATTGCTTATCGAGTAATTCAGGATTATACTGCTCTAATTCATTAACTAAAATGTCAAATTCCTTTTTGTGATCATCACTATCCGCAGGTATCAGAAATAATAAAACAGAGTTTCTTTCAATATGTCTCAAAAAACGATGACCTAAGCCTTTGCCTTCCGCAGCTCCTTCAATAATTCCTGGAAGATCGGCAATACAAAAACTCTTTCCATCTCTATAGTCAACCATTCCCAAGTTGGGAGTAATGGTTGTAAACGCATAATTGGCAATCTTTGGTTTGGCTGCTGTAATTACAGAAAGCAAGGTTGATTTACCAGCATTGGGAAATCCTACCAGTCCTACATCTGCCAGTACTTTTAACTCTAAAACTTTCCAGCTTTCAAGACCGGGCAAACCTGGTTGAGCATATTCTGGTGCCTGATTGGTTGGTGTAGCAAAATTTGCATTACCTAATCCACCTTTACCACCGGGAATCCAAACTACTTCTTGTCCCTCTTCTAAAATCTCTACTTCTTGCAATCCAGATTCTTCATCCCTTGCTATCGTTCCTAATGGCACTTCTATGATAATATCTTTACCATTTCTGCCATGACAGTTATTAGCACCGCCTTTTTCGCCATCCTCTGCAAGCACATTCTTAAAGTAACGTAGGTGTAATAAAGTCCACAGATTGCTATTACCTCTTAAAACTATATGAGCTCCTCGGCCGCCATCTCCCCCATCGGGACCACCCATAGCCGTAAGCTTATTACGCATAAAATGCTTGTTGCCAGCACCACCGTGTCCGCTGCGGCAAAATATCCTTATCTGGTCAACAAAATTACTCTTCTCCAAAGTTGTATTTTTACATTGAAACTGTCCGCCTTTCAACAGCGGAATTGTGCAAATATACCTTAACGATAATCAAACGACAGCAAATGAAATATCTACTCTTATTATTAGTCATCCCATTCTTATCTGCTACTGAATGTGGCAAAAAGAAAAAAGACGCTTTACCTACTGAAGTACAAACTGAAATTGTAGATACAAAAATCGATTCCATACCTGCATGTGTGCAAAAATTGATTGACGACGGCAACAAAGAAACCCCTTCTACAGCTCCAATACAGGTGGATGAATATTTATACAAAGACAAAAAGGTTTACCTAGCTATTGCACAATGCTGCGATTTTTTCAACCTGCTTTATGATGAGAATTGTAAAGAAATATGTGCGCCTACCGGAGGTTTTACTGGTAAAGGCGATGGGAAATGCCCTGATTTTGAAAAAGAAGCAAAACTCATAAAAACTATCTGGAAAGAAAAGAGTGAATAAAAAAAAGCCCCGTCTTACAAACGGGGCTTTTTTTAAACTCAAAAACTATTAATTATTGAACCAAAATTTTTGTACTGAATACAGCTTTTTTATTCTGGTCAACTATTTTCACCAGATAAAATCCTCTTGCAGCACCCGGATCCATTCTTATTGATTGGCTTTGCATTTTTCCTCCAACATTCACTATTTGCTGCGAAATATTTCTACCCATTACATCTGTAACCTGAATGGTATATTGACCAGATTCAAGTTCGTTAAACTGAACAGCAAACTGATTGTTTGTAACTGGGTTAGGAAATATGCTAACCTTGCCCTTACCTTCTGTTGCTTGATCTGCAATTAAGTCTATAGCTGTGCCATTTGTTCTGGCACCCGTAGCTAACAGATTACTATTCGCCATATCAGAAGTTTGCCAGATTGTTCCGGCAATTGAATAAGGAGTTGCAACTAAAGATTTATGATCCACTGTAAAAAAAGACGAGGCTGCTAAAGCACTGGCAACAATAATTTTATTCTCTGCATTTACAGCAGCAGCATTTACAGTAAACCCATTTGGCAATCCGTTGATTACACCAAGATTTGTCGCCACTTTTGATTCAATGTTTACTTTAAACACATAATTGCGGGCAGAGAAAACAAATAAATTCCCTTCGTCATCAGCTATAATATCTCCACCAAAACTGCTGCAAGAGTTGTGAATAGAAACACCTTTGTTTGCCTGATCGTCCACTATTGTACCTAAGTCAGTCACTTCCATTTTCTTTCCTGTAGAAAACCGAATTAACTGAGTAGCATCATTCGTCATTGCATAACCATTACCGTCCGATGCAATTACCATACGGGTAACAATATTTCCCTGGTCGGGAGATTTTTGAGGCTTTCCAGTAAAAGCCTGATCTGTCAAATAAAATACTTTCATCGTCTTTAAATCAATATATCGCAACTGATTGATGAACATTGGAGTATAGTAAAGTCGATCATTTTTTCTATCGTAAGCCAAGGCTGCCACTCCTGTTGCAAAAGCAGCATTTACGACAGTGCCAAACCGAACATCATTCAATGGTGCTTCAAACTGTTTTCTGGTTGCTGCATTGTAAGCAAGCAAAGAAGCATCAGAACCGTTTAGCAAGACATCACTATATGAACCGGTCTTCAAATCTATCTTTCAAAGAAAATTCCAATTAGCACCTTGCTGTTGCACATCAGTAACTGCATATGCAAATTGATCTGCCTTTTGAGCAAAAGAAAAGTTGGAAAGAAATAAAGCTCCAGATAATAAAGAGAAAAAGG